>VOFK01003014.1_pt1 | contig 23825 bp, 31 predicted proteins | sample 5384121 | NCBI WGS metagenome assembly VOFK01 (sample SAMN12384730, study PRJNA508395) | human gut metagenome | isolation source: healthy gut J | host: Homo sapiens | reverse complement strand
GTATAGTAAAAGGGGTTATTAAAAAAATATTTATTATAATGCCCCGATACATCCGGTTAAGAAGCTATATTCTTCTTTGCCGGACAACAAGCAAAAAGTGAAAGTAGAGGTCATTTGATTTTTTAAGTTTAAAGAGGGTACCTGGAAAAATGTTTCTCAAAAATTGAGAGAAGAAGCTTTATAAAGTTAATCCGAATGCAGAATTACGTTTGATTAATATGGAGGAGAAATACGATGAGTACATGAAATCGGAAAATTCTTTAAGTATGCTATTGAGTCTTGTTGCCTTTATATGCATAGCAATTGCCGTATTCGGCATCTTTTCTTTTAGTTACTTTATCGTGCGAGCAACGTCGTAAAGAGATTGCTATTCGTAAAGTCAATGGTGCCAGTATAGGAACAATTCTGAATTTATTCTTTAAAGAATATCTGCTTTTTGCTTATCATTGCATCATGTATCGCTTTTCCATTAGGATACGTCATTATGAAACATTGGCTTGAAAGTTATGTAAAACAGACTCCGATAAGTCTTTGGATATATGGAGGAATATTTATTGTAATGCTTCTTATCATTTTCCTGAGCATTATTTGGAGAGTATGGAAAGCAGCCCGGCAGAATCCGGCAGAGGTGATTAAAAGTGAGTAAGAATATTATTTAATAAAAAGCAATATGAAGAACCAGTTATCGGCTATCAAGGCCCTGTTTCGTTTTTAGGATTTATACGATAATAAATATTATAGGGCTTGCGATTAGTGTAGCGGCAACATTAATAATCGTACGTTATATTCATCAGGAAGTGACCGTAGACCACTTTTTGCAAGGATCTGGATCAATTATATATATTGACAGCTCAAAGAAGTAACAGTCATATTTCAATAATTGACAATACGGACAGGAATAATGATCCTAATTTTATTGATCCGATGAAGAATCCGGAAGTAGAAAAGTATTCATATTGCATTTCTTTTTAAGGATGATTATATCATAGTTGATGATCACCGTTTTCAAGCCAATGTTTTAGTGACCGATAGTTTCTTTCTACAACTAATGGATTATCCTGTCATTTCAGGCATTAAGACTATTCAACGTCCGGATGATGCGATCATTACCCGAAAATATGCTAAACATCTTTTTAAGGATGAAAACCCGCTTGGAAAGCAACTTGTTTCTTCCGCAGGCTATACACTTACTATACGGGGAATTGTAGATGAACCGGATACCAAATCCTCTTTGCAGTTTGATTTGATAACTCCTGTGAATCAGGGAAAATATATGGATTGAGCCGAATGGGATTTTGTATAACACGTTTGGTTAAGGGTACGGAGTTGGCTAAGTTTAATGAAAAAAAATCTCTAAACCACAGTCATTGATTTGTTTTTTAGTCATTCACCTATACAATTCAGGCTTTTTCCATTGAAAGAGCTATATTTTAATAAGGTGGTAAAGCTCTGCATCCGGTTTCTTCTTAAGAGGAAATAAAGAACATGTTATTGTGTTGTCTGTTGTAGCATGTATGCTGTTGCTGGTCGGAATTTTCAATTTTATCAATATCTACACGGTTATTATACTGAAGCGGGCGCGTGAGTTTGGAGTTAAAAAGGTGTATGGTGCGAGTGGTATTCAAGTATTTTCCCAAATATATGCAGAAAATCTATGTATGGTTGCTACTTCAATGCTGATTATATGGATGCTGATAGAGGTTACAGCAGGGTTATTCGCAACTGTATATTCAATACCCGTGAAATCGGATCTAAAGTTTGATTTACTACTGTCTCTTATTATATTATTCGGGTTACCGTTAATTACGTCTATCTATCCCTTTTTAAGATACAATTACTCTTCACCTATCACCTCATTGCGTTCAGTCAGTGTCGGGGGGCATTCCATTGTGTCTCGTGCATTTTTTTCTATTCGTTCAATATATCATCACTTTCTGTTTAATTGTGGTTTCCCTTGTATTTTGTGCGCCAGTTATATACTATGCTTCATGCTGATTTGGGTTATCGGGCAAAGGATATTATATCTTGCCAATTCCTGTCACACGAGACACAAAAACAGGAGGTATGCAAGTGATGAAGAATGGCAGAAAGAGCACGATTTGGAACAGCACAAAGAACAAGTCATTAAGCAGAAAAATGAATGCGTGTCCTTTGTTCGTTACATGGAGCTATGGTGAAATTCCTATAAATCTGGAACCTTACATTAACTTGGAAGCGGATAATGGAGAAAAGCATAAAGTAGCCCTTATGAATGCCGATAAAGAGTATATGGATATGTTCGGATTGAAACTGAAAGAAGGGAGGGGGGTGGAACGACAAAGATCAGTTTGCCCAGTATAAAATGATTATCAACGAAACAGCTAAGAAGTTATTTCAAATAAAGAATATAGAGGAGGCTTCATTACAGCCGGAATCACGTTTGTGGTGGAGTATGGGAATAGATGAAGGGAAAAATCCTCCTTTCGAAATAGTAGGAGTAATAGAGGATTTTCGGACAGGACATTTGGCGAAAAGGAGATGCTCCTTTAGCTATATTATATGATAAAGGAGATAATCCTACTAACCCTTTGATAGCGACAATTGTGGAAGGAAAGCGTAAAGAAGCGGTTGATTTTCTGAAAGAGTTGCATGATGAAGTGTTGGGACAGGGAGAATTTTGATTACTCGTTTGTGGAAGATGAAGTGAAAAAAGTTGTATGATGAAGATAAAAGAGCCACTCAGATCTATGTCACTTTTTGCCGGACTGGCTATCTGCATATCCTGTCTCGGCCTGTTCGGTCTGTCGTTGTATGATATTCGCCAGAGATATCGGGAGATAGCCTTGCGCAAGGTAAATGGCGCTACAGGCAAACAAGTGGCCTTATTGCTGGTACGGAAGTATTCATATATACTGGGGGCGGCATTTGCAGTTGCTATTCCTTTGGCCTATTATATCATTCATGATTATACCAAGGACTTTACAGTGAAAGCCCAGTCGGAGTCGATATATTTATAACAGGTTTTATTCTTACATTAATAATCTCTTTAGGAACATTGTTATGGCAGGTTCGTAGGGGGCTGTCCGCATCAATCCGGCATTGATAATGAAGAGTGAATAAATACAATGTTTTTTGTTGTTTTTAGTTTAAAAGACAATTGAATAAATTATCTTTTTGCACTATTCCAATTTTATATCAAATAGGAGAATGTGTATGAATAGAATGAAAGTTTTTTTATTGTTGGCAGTTATGATTGGTTTTAGTTCATGCCAGTCGAGAAGTAAACAAAACATAGAGCAGGAGGTAGAAGTTGACAGTTTGTCGACTAACCCAACTGAAGAGATAAAAATAATAACCGGAGTTGTAAAGGACGCTTCAATGAATAACTTTATGCTAATTACCTTGCAAGGAGATACACTCTTTATTAGTACAATGGATCAAGAGCCAAACGATGTAGCAGGCTTTGAGTTAGAGATACGGTGAGAGTGAATTATTATAGAAGAGGAGGAAGAACCCGGTTAAATACTATACCGACCGCTCAAAAAGTGATTGTGATAGGAAAGAAAAACCGGAATCAATAAATAATTAATCTAACAATAACGTAGAATTATGAAAAAGAAAATGTTGGCAACAACTTTGTTGACAGGGCTATTGGCTGCATGTAGTGGAAACTCTGCTTCCGTCACAGGAGTATGGATTGAGCCTATCCCAGGAATGGAAGACCAAGTGCAGGGTATTAAACTGGAAGAAGGTGGTATTGCATCTTCCGTTAATATGGCTACATTAGTTTATAAAAATTGAAGCAGGAAGGTGATCAACTGATTCTTGGCAGGAAACAGTATTGGCAATGGACAGACAATTGAGTTTATAGATACAATGAAGATAAAAAAAATAACGGCTGACTGTTAGTTTTGGATAATCGGGGAATGGAGATTCGCTATGCGAAACAGAAATGATGTAATTTAATATGTGAACATACATTTCATCCATAAATAAAAAAGCTACTTCCCTTTTTATGGAATCAGGAAAGTAGCTTTTTATATGATTCTAATACTGATTACAAAATATCCAAAGCCTTGAATGCTTTACTAACTTCTCAACAGCACGGTCAATCTGCTCTTTTGTATGAGTAGCCATTAATGCCACACGCACCAATGTGTCTTGTGGAGCACATGCGGGTGGAATAACCGGATTTATGAATACCCCTTCATCGAAAGCCAGTTTAGTAACCATGAAAGTCTTGTCTGTATCACGTACATAAAGAGGAATGATAGGTGATTCGGTAGCACCGATTTCGAAACCTGCCTCACGGAAACGTTTTCAAAAGCATAGTTGGTAGCTTCCCTGTTCCCTTCGAGTCTTTCCGGCTCATTCTGAATGATATGAAGAGGCACTTCTAAAGCAAAGATGCAGTAGCAGCCGGAGTATTGATGCACTAAATATATATGTGCGAGCATTGTGACGCAACCAGTTGATGATAGAAGAGTCAGCAGCGATAAAACCACCGATAGAAGCCAAAGACTTGCTGAAAGTACCCATAATCAGATCAATCTCATGAGTTAATCCGAAGTGGTCACAAACACCGCGTCCCTTGCTTTCCGAATACACCTAAACCATGAGACTTCATCTACCATGATAGTAGCATTGTACTTATGTTTCAAACGTACAATTTCAGGTAAGTTTGCCAAATCGCCTTCCATGGAGAATACGCCGTCAACGATAATCAGTTTTACTGAATCTGGATTGCACTTTTGCAGTTGCTTTTCCAAATCAGCCATATCATTGTGCTTATATTTTAATTGCTGGGAGAAGGAAAGACGACGACCGTCTACGATCGAAGCGTGGTCACGATCATCACAAATGATATAATCATTGCGGTCTGTCAATGCAGGTATAACTCCGGAATTAACTGTGAAACCAGTTGAGAAACAAAGCGCTTCATCTTTACCTACAAAGGCGGCCAGTTCTTTCTCCAGTTGGACATGCAGATCAAGCGTACCGTTCAAAAAAACGTGAACCGGCACAACCGGAACCATACTTGTGCATGGCTTGTATACCTGCTTCAATAACTCTTTCATCTCCCGTAAGGCCAGTGTATGCGTTGGAACCGAACATCAACACTTCGTGTCCGCCCATATTCACCTCTGTACCTTGTTTCCCTTCTATCTCACGAAAATAGGGGTATACGCCCTGTGCCATAAACTTTTGTGGCAGGTCGTACTTAGCTAACTTCTCTTGTAATAATCCCATGAATTATAATTTATTATACTCATACTCAGATCACTCGCTGATGATCTAATAATCCTTTTTTCTTAACAAGTGTTTAAAAACAGGGGGCAAAGATAACAAAATTTGCTTTTATCTGTTCTTTTTAAGGGAAAAAAAGTTGCCTTCGTATGATTAGAAACCCTAATAGATTAAAATTTAATATATTTGTATTACTTTTGTCGTCTACAATCGACAAGAATAGCATGAACGAAAGAATGAAGAAAATAATATTCGTCGTCAATCCTATTTCGGGTACACAAAGTAAGGAATTGATTCTTAGCTTGCTGAATGAAAAAATAGACAAGGCGAGATACTCTTGGGAAGTAGTGTATACAGAGAGAGCCGGTCATGCAGTAGAAATAGCCGCGAAAGTTTGCCGAGGAAAAAGGCAGATATAGTAGTAGCTATCGGAGGAGACGGAACGATCAATGAGATAGCTCGTTCGTTGGTGCATACGGATACCGCTTTGGGAATCATTCCATGCGGATCGGGTAATGGACTGGCCCGGCATCTGCATATACCCATGGAACCGAAAGCATTGGAAGTGCTTAATGAAGGTTGCATGGACGTAATAGATTATGGCAAGATTAACGGAACAGATTTTTTTCTGTACCTGCGGAGTCGGCTTCGATGCTTTTGTTAGCTTGAAGTTTGCGCATGCCGGCAAACGTGGGTTATTGACTTATCTGGAAAAGACATTGCAGGAAAGTCTTAAATATCAGCCAGAAACTTATGAACTGAAAACGGAAAATGGAGTAACCAAATACAAAAAGTTTTCTTATTGCATGCGGTAACGCTTCGCAGTATGGAAATAATGCATATATAGCTCCGCAAGCTACACTGACAGATGGATTGCTGGATGTGACGATTCTGGAACCTTTCACCGTTCTGGATGTGCCTTCGCTCGCTTTTCAGTTATTCAATAAAACAATCGATCAAAACAGTCGGATCAAGACATTCCGTTGTAGACGATTGTGTATTCGTAGAACCGCTCCGCGTGTGGTACATTTCGACGGTGATCCTATGGAAACGGATGCCGATGTGAATATTGAATTGATTCAGAGAGGTTTGCGTGTGGTAGTGCCACAAGCAGCAGAAAAAGATGCGGCAAATGTGCTTCAAAGAGCACAGGAGTACATGAACGGAATCAAATTAATGAATGAAGCGATTGTAGATAATAACAGATAGAAAACAAGAAGATATTAAAGAAACTGACGAAAAAAGGGTAATAAATTTTATTAATTACTACTCACGAATTACAAATTATTGCGTACTTTTTGCAAAGTTTTGGCTCGTCCAAAATTAGAAACACGAGTGATAATTATCTAAATAATAAAATATATGTTCAGAACGCATACATGTGGAGAAACTGAGAATCTCGACGTAAATAAGCAAGTTACGTTGTCCGGCTGGGTTGCAACGCAGCCGTAAAATGGGGGCATGACCTTTATTGACCTTCGCGACCGTTACGGTATTACCCAATTGGTTTTTAATGAAGAAGTAAACGCAGAACTCTGTGAACGTGCCAATAAATTGGGACGTGAATTCGTTATTCAGGTGAAAGGAACGGTAAACGAACGTTTCAGCAAGAATGCAAAAATATTCCTACCGGAGACATTGAAATCATTGTTTCCGGAACTGAACGTACTGAATACTGCAATGACTCCTCCGTTTACAATCGAAGATAATACAGACGGCGGGGATGATATCCGTATGAAATACCGCTACTTGGATTTGCGTCGTAATGCTGTCCGCTCTAATTTGGAGTTACGTCATAAGATGACAATCGAAGTCCGTACCTATCTTGACAAGTTAGGTTTCATCGAAGTAGAAACGCCTGTATTGATCGGTTCCACTCCGGAAGGTGCACGTGATTTTGTTGTGCCTTCACGTATAGAACCCGGGACAGTTCTATGCACTTCCACAAAGTCTCCGCAGACTTTGAAGCAACTACTAATGGTTTCTGGTTTCGACCGTTATTTCCAGATTGCAAAAATGTTTCCGCGATGAGGACCTCCGTGCCGATCGTCAGCCGGAGTTCACTCAGATCGACTGTGAAATGAGTTTCGTTGAGTTATGAAGGGGCATTATCGCCACTTTCGAAGGAATGGCTAAAAACATCTGTTTAAAACCCTTCGCGTGGTGTGGAAATCTAACCGAACCGTTCCTCGCGTATGTCTTGCAGCATGCCAAAGTCATTATGCGGTAGTGGCTAAGCCAGACTTCATGCTCTTTCGGTATGGAAATTTGTGAAACTTAATGGATATCATGAAAGCGTCATTGTATTGATAATGTTACTACGTGTGGCGGTAAATGCTGCAACTATACCCGTAAAGCAACTGGATGCATTGACTGAGTTTGAAGAAAACCGCAGATTGGTGCGAAAAGGTATAGTATATACCCGCGTCGAAGCAGATGGAACAATTGAAATCGAGGCGTATAAGTTCTATACCCAGGAAGTATTGCAACAGATGAAAGCAAAGCTTCGGTGCGAAACCGTATTTGATCTTGATCCTGTCCGCGATGATGTGATGAAGCCACACGTAAGCAAATCTCTTTGTGAAATTCTTCGTTTGAAATGGGTTCTCACTGTGGATTGCGTGATAAGAACAAGTTTGCTTGCCTTTGGGTGATAGATTCCGATGTTCGAATGGAGTGAATAGAAGGCCGCCCACGGCTATGCATCATCCGTTCACTCATCATCCGAAAGAAGCAAAGATAGGTTCCTTTGCTGGCTGGCCACATCCTGTTATGAAAGCTGACGGCTATGATAAGTGGTTATTACCTGTGTGGAAGTTGGCGGCGGTTTCATCCGTATCCACGCGATGCAAGCCATATGCTCGGAGATTCTGGGCTTTACACCTGAAAAAAGCATTGAAAGTACTTGCTCCTGATGAATGTACAAGTATGCACCTCACGGTGGTTTGGTATACGACTTCAAGCTGGTATCTCGTTTGCTGGCTCGACTGTCCGCTAGCGACCGTATTGCGTTCCCAGCGAAATCAGGACGTGATGTAATAAAAGGATGCCGTCTTCGGGTTATTATCCAGACTCAACCTTGGACGAATTGAATTTGATCGTTGATATCACTGGCGAGAAAAATCAGAACGCATATTCGTTTTATAGCAATCGGCAAATAACAATGAACGCTTTGATTATGGCGTTGGTTGTATGGTTACGCTGAAAGAAACATCACCTCGGACGGTACCATATGGTGGCTAATATAACGGCGTACCTGATAGCTCAGATTCATACTTTATCTGGTGTAAAGTACTGGATATTTCCTGTAGAAAACACTAGAACAGTCTCTGGGGCAGATACTGCTCTTTTTGCTCTGCTTTCGGAGTGGCTCACACCCACAATGTTCTTATTTCTTTATCCTGTTAGTAGAAAGGATTGGACGTTACTGTCATCTTGCAGCAATTTCTGGGCTTTGTTTATTTATGGAGGTGCCAATGGCTAATAAAAGATAACTTTCCAATAAGAAGTCCATTATACAGCATATAGAAAAGGCACAGAGTGAAATTAAAAACTCTGTGCCGCTTTCGCTAATATACGACTATTGATTATATTCAAACTCTAGTCCAGTAGTCACCCCTTCGTATTCGTCGGATCCGGACGGTCACGCAAGAATGGCCAAATCAACGGCGCACATTTTCCGAACGTTCCATATCTATTTCGACGACCCTCATAGCTCTCCGGACGGTTGCGCTGGGCACCTCCTTGCGGACCGACCACAAAAGTTATTTCCCCCAAAAATAGAATACCGTTAGTCTGTCCCGAAGAATCGGGTTCATGTCCCACACGGCTGACGGAAATAACAGGAAGACCGTTTGTGCAACAGCATGGGCACGTTGGGAGATAACCATGCATTGAGCTGACGAGCTTTCATCATCCGTATCGCTACTTTCCCCAGCCGATAGCAGTAGGATAAATTAAAAGTTTCTGCACCTTTTCAGCGCCATTAGACGGGTAAATTCCGGATACCATTGATCCCAACATACCAATATCAAGTTTTCCTAAAGAAGTCTGGATCGGTTCAAAAACCTCTATATCTCCGGGAGTGAAATAGAACTTCCTTAGTAGGCAGGATCATCAGAATGTGCATTTTGCATGGTATTTCTGCAATGCTTCCCGGTCATGCTCAAAAACAACGGCAGTATTATGATAGAGCCCGGGAGCACGTTTCTCAAAAAAGAGAGGTGACAAGAACCAATTTTATTAGTTGCTGCCAGTTCCGAATAAACCCCGGGTGGAAGGACCGGGAATCATCTTCGGCAAGATCGAACAAATTAGTATTCTCTGTCTGACAGAAATAAAGCGAATTATGTACTTGAAGTATTAAATCAACTGTGCGCCATGAGCAGCACAAGCCTTGCTAATACTTTTCGCTGCAAGATTCATTAAATTCATTCGTATATCTGCGGTATTGATTGCTGTATCAACTCTACTTTTATCTTTTCCCCATAATGACCGTTTATTTAATAAATCTGTGGATAATATTGCATATGATTACCTAAAGAACCGTAAGTTGCTTGGATAAGCGCACGGCAATCAATTCCTACTATCTCATATGTCGGGGAAATGCTTGTTGCAGTAATTTTCACCTGCTTTCCCGGTCGTTTGCCGGCTGGCGTATGTAGGATAGAGAACGGCATCATTCATTATCAGAAAATTAGCGTATGTGGCAGGCAAGACGTTCGTACTTTCTTCTAGTCTTTATCGACTACTGGCAAAGCTAACAGACGATATGTTCTCCCCAAGCCAGCGTACGGAATGTCTTCAGTTGTTCTTCCATTGCGTGCAGTGCTTCGTAATGCTCATCCTCTTTATCGTCACATTTCACATAAATGGTATTTGTAGAACAAAAACGTGCTAGAGTGTCGATATGGCTGTCAGTGTCATCACCTGCCAGATAAACCATGATCCAGCCAAAGAATCTTTTGCAGATAGAAGGTTGGGATTTCAGGTATTTTTCTATCTCTTACTTGATTCAGTTTTCCGTTCCGGTTGGGAGAGAGCAGGCATTCGGTGGTGGTAAGCAGTGTGCCCATGCCGTCACTTTCGATAGAGCCTCCTTCAAGAACGAAGTCCAGGCAGTCGATATACTGACCTCTCAGAGCTCCGGCTTTTACGGCCTGTCCGGTGATCAGATTGTCCAGCTCGGAGGCAAATTTTCAATCCCCAGCCATTGAAGGTAAAGTCGAGCAGGAAGGGTTGCCGGTATCTATCATGTTAGCTCAAATAAGTTTCGTTCATTTCAGAAGCGTACATTGTCCATGTTTACGGTAGAGGCAATCTGCTTCCCTAGCTCTTCGAATCCAGGAGTCACAATTAATAATAACTCACGCTTTGCTATTTCTTTGGCAATGTTTACAAATTCTTGTACTTCTGTCAGCATATAAGGCCCAATCTGTACCGGCATGCGGCCATGTCAGCTATGCCGCTTTGCAATGCCATTCGGCAGGCAGATGAGGTGCTCTCATTTCCACCCCTGTACGGTCATATTCTTTTACAAGTTCAGTGCAAAATCTTTCCGAACCGCTGGGGCTGGGAAGTCAACCATAATTCCCATTAGACTAATCTATTTAAGTTTTTATATAAATTGTTTTAATTTAACTCCGGCCATATCCGGTGTTAAGCCTTGGTTTCCTGTTTTTTCGGCTTCCGGTCGAAAACGGATTCTTGGAGGATGCACTTACCGGAATTGCCATAACCATTTTGCAGTCTTTCAGCCAGTTCAGGCGTTGTGCTGCCAGTCCGGCAGAGAACATGACACGTGTATCTACGCGCATATCGGCGGCTGTGGCACAAAGCGGAACCAATAGCGATACCTACATCAATACTATTTATTGCGCAAAGGGACTCCTTCCATACGCCCGGCACAGGTTGTAAATCCACAATGGCCACAATTCAAATCCCTGCGCTTGCTCGCGCGTTCCCTATTAATATAACACATTCGGCATTTAAGATGTTGTCAGCGTCACGAAGGAAAAATTTCATTCCGTGCTCTTCAACCATAGCAACCATTGTATCGGATGAGTTGTTTAATCTCTTCATCCGTGATCAAAGCCACTTCAATGACATCTATTCCTTTCCCTTTCGGAGCAGTACGTGCGGCGGTCATCATCTGGCGTGCTACCTGTAATATATGCTCGTGACGGGCATCTCTTTCATTCAGTATCATAACTTTTCTCGAATTAATTAGTGAGGCAAAGATAACGTTTTTCAAGAAAAATAGTACCTTTGCCGGAAAGAAAAGAATTAAAAACGCCATGCTACATATCAACAATGCTTGTATCGCTTTTGGGACAGAAGTGCTTTTTCCGGTTTTGAAATGAAATTGGAGAAGGGCGAGACAGCCTGTATCGTAGGACAATCCGGTTGTGGAAAAAGACTTCCTTACTAAACGCCGTAATGGGCTTTGTGCCATTATATGAGGGGACTATTAAAGTAGGCGGGACGTTACTGGATAAATCAACCATTGATTCTTGTCCGCCGCCAGATTGCATGGATTCCCCAAGAACTGGCATTTACCTTTCGAATGGGTAAAAAGAAATGGTATCTTTGCCATTCGAGCTGAAAGTAAACCGTTCCGTTCCTTTTTTTTCGGAAGAAAGGCTTTTTTTGTGTTTTGACGAGTTGGGGGTTGGAGCATGAATTATACTTTAAAAAGAAAGTAAATGAGGTTTCGGGCGGACAGCGCCAGCGCATTATGTTAGCTGTGGCCGCATTGCTCAACAAGCCTTTGATTATTATTGATGAACCGACATCGGCATTGGATGCCGGATCGACAGACAAAGTACTGGCTTTTTCCGACGGCAGGCAGAAAAAGGGGCAGCTGCAGTTTTTGGCGGTATCGCATGATAAGACTTTGCTTCGGATGCCATTATTTAATAGAATTATAAACGAAATCTGTTAGGACGATATAAAACGAAACTTGTTGTGGGAACCATTGATATATCATATTATAATCTTTTTTTTTGGCTGCTTGCTAAGCTTGCCATTCCCTTTTTCTATCTATGGAAATTTAAGACGGGATTGTTGAAACCTGCTGTGATAGGCACTACTCGAATGATTATTCAATTATTTTTTATCGGCATTTATCTAAAATATCTCTTTTTATGGAATAACCCCTGGATTAATTTTCTTTGGGTCATTGTTATGATATTCGTTGCGGGACAAACAGCATTGGTACGGACTCGGACTGAAACGACGCATCTTACTGATTCCCATTACTGTGGATTCTTGTGCAGTGTAATATTGGTCGGATTATATTTTTATAGGTATTGTGCTTCAACTGGATAATATTTTTAGCGCCCAGTACTTTATTCCGATCTTCGAATCCTAATGGGAAATATGCTATCGAGCAATGTGATTGCTTTGAATACATATTATAGTGGCCTGAAACGTGAGCAACAACTATACCGATATTTATTGGGAAATGGAGCTACGCGACAAGAAGCGCAGGCACCATTTATCAAACAAGCTATTATCAAATCCTTTCAGCCCGTTGATTGCCAATATTGCCGTAATGGGACTAGTAGCCCCTTCCGGGAACAATGATAGGACAGATTTTGGGAGGAAGCAGTCCGAATGTGGCTATTAAATATCAGATGATGATTATGGTGATCACATTCACTGCATCCATGTTGTCGCTGATGATAACCATTTCGTTAGCTTCAAGCGAAGATCATTTGATGCATACGGAAAGCTCTTGAGGTATCAAAAAAGAAGCTAAGAAATGACAATAATCGATCGTGATATTTCAGGAAGTTGCCGGAATATCTATTCCACATTTCTTCATTACAGTGGAGTTTTCGGCAATGGGCTGCGAAATGCCGGAACGTATTGAAGCCTTTCTATGGGAAAAAAAATATGAAATAATTCTTCGAGGCGCAAACGGTCGTAAGTTCGTTTATCACAAAGGAGAATGGCGGTTGATCTTTTACATTTTTCCCCACAGATAGAGTCGTGGACGAGCGATATGCTTTTGAAGAATAAAGTTCTATTCCGCCATGTATAATAACTTAATCTGCCCCTACATATTAAATAATATAATAATAAATGATCCAATTAATTATATTTTTTAATATATTTGGCCAATGTCTTTAAAGAATAGTACAATAACTGTTTAATTTTTGAAAACGATGAAAACACATCTGATTGCTATTTTTTGTTTGGTATCTATTTCTTTAATGGGGCAAAAACTTATGCTCCTGCATGGGAGTCCTTAGATACAAGACCTGTCCCTTCCTGGTTTGAGAATGCAAAGTTTGGGATTTTTATCCACTGGGGCTTGTATTCGGTACCAATGTGGTCGCCCAAGGGCACTTATTCGGAATGGTATAAATACTGGTTGGACCGGAAGACTCTACTTGGAAATGGAGATTTTACCGGGACAGAAGTTTATGACTACCATAAGAAAATGTACGGTGAGGATTTCACTTATGCTGATTTTGCTCCTATGTTTAAAAGCCATGAGTTATGATGCTAACGAATGGGCGGACCTTTTAAGCGTGCTGGCGCTAAATATATAGTGCTTACGACTAAACATCATGAAGGATTTGCGTTATGGCCGAGTAAAGAAGCTTCCAAATCATACGGAAGACCCTGAATAGTATGGAAATCGGCGCGCATCGTGATTTGGTTGGAGAATATGTAAATGCTTTGCGTAAGACCGATTTGAAAGTAGGATGTTATTTTTCATTGCGGGAGTGGGATAATCCGTTATACAATCGTGAGACAATGGATTTATTCTATGAACGCCACTTTTTCCCACAATTAAAAAAGACCTGGTCAATAATTATAAACCGGATCTGATTTGGGCAGACGGTCCCGATTCTATGAATGATAAGATATGGCAGGTAGAACGTACATTATCCTGGCTTTATTCAGAATCTCCGGTGAAAGATAGTATTGTGGGTAAATGATCGTTGGGCTAATAATACCGGGCGCAAACATGGGGATTATTATACCCGAGAATATAGCAATACAAATAGTACATATAATAAGCCTTGGGAGGAGTGTCGTGGCATAGGTTTTCTCATTTGGTTTTAATCAGAATGAAGATCTGAAGACTACACATTACCACAAGCCTTGGTGCTGACTTTGGTTAATGTGGTTAGTCAAGGTGGAAATTTACTGTTAGGTATTGGCCCTAATGCAAACGGAAAAATTCCTCCTATAATGCAAGAACGGTTATTGCAAATTGGTGATTGGCTACGTGTGAATGGTGAAGCTATATACGGTACACGTATGTGGAAGCAATCTTTCCAATGGTCAAAAAGGCAATAGAGAATGGAAACCCAAAGGCAAACATTATGTCAGTGGAAATGAGATTCTCAAACAAACCATTCATCCCGAACCTGATATGCCGTGAAAGAGGTGTTTTTTACAAAAAAAGGAAATGACGTATATGCCATTTTTGCCTCAATATCCCAAACCTACCGTTATTTTGAAAGGAATAAAAGTAACGAATAAAACTAGAATCTCCATGTTGGGATTAGACAAAAAGATTGTTTGGAAACAGAAAGGAGAGGATATTGTAATCACAGTGCCTTCTCTATATTATGATGAAATGCCATGCAATATGCATGGACCCTTAAACTAGAAAATGTAATTTAGCATAAAAAGCATATTTATAAGCAATAACCAATAAATAAAAATGACATAACCTCTTTGGGTTATGTCATTTTTTTTTTCTTTTTATTACCAAGTTCTACTGAGACTTGGTATTGTCGTCTTTAAAGAATTTATTAGTTATATAATATCTACTACAAACATATTAACCTGCTGCAAATATATGTATAAATTTAGAATAAACCATTTATTTAATAAAAAATATTTTATTAAAATATTCGTTTTATCATTGATGAAAGGTTTCTAATCCAATATTCAGCCATATTTTACTTCTAAAATAAGTCCTTTTGTTGCTTTTCGCTCTCAAATATTTTACAGACTTCTCTATTATGCAAAATAAGTCTCAGTAGAACTTGGTAAATCTACTGCAAATCATTTAGACTTAATACTAAATATTTTTTAGAAAACTACCGGGAGATATTTTTAATATAAACTCTAAAACAAAACGCCTATGGAGAATAATAAAACTATTGTGAAAAGAAATTTTGGAAAATAATTTCAAATCAAACTTTATTTTTAATACTTATAACATGAAAAAAAATATTCTTTTTATTTACTCTTCTTGTTGGTACATGTCTATGTTCGCTATCTGCATACGCAGTGCCAACTGATATAGCAACTCCTATAACTCAGGAGATAAATCAAAAATCTAAAAAGCAAATCAAGGGTACGGTTCTTGATGAAAATGAAGAACCTGTTATTGGCGCTACGGTCGTTGTTATAGGCGTAGCAGGAGGTGGAATAACAGATATGGACGGAAAATTACATTGAGTGCTTTTCCGAATCAGGAGTTGGAAGTTTCATATTTGGGTTATCAGAATGCCCGTATTAAGGTGACTGATAAAAGTACGTATGTGATTCGTATGAAACCGAAAAATTGATGAGTTGGAGGAGGTCACCGTTGTGGCTTTTGCAAAACAGAAAAAGGAGAGTGTAATTGCTTCTGTTTCAACTATCAAACCTGCAGAATTGAAAGTCCCCCAGTAACCTTACTACCGCACTGGCAGGGCGTATGTCGGGAATCATATCTTACCAAACTAGCGGTGAGCCGGGTAAAGACAATGCTCAGTTCTTTGTACGTGGTGTCACTACCTTCGAGGGTGAGACCCGTGCCAATCCTTTAATTCTTATTGATGGGATTGAAATGGGTACGGACGACCTGGCAAGACTTCAAACAGATGATATTGCAAGTTTTTCTGTCATGAAAGATGCTACTGCTGCCGCATTATATGGTTCGCGAGGTGCTAATGGGGTTATCTTGGTTAGCACAAAACAAAGGTTCCGAAGGAAAAGCTAAAGTTTCTATTCGTTATGAACTGGCAATGTCGTCCTACCAGGACTGTTGATTTGGCAGATCCTATCACTTATATGAAGTTGCATAATGAAGCAGTTCGTACACGTGATCCGTTAGGGGCCTTGCCTTATTCTGAAGAAAAGATTGCATCTACGGCAGCAGGATTAAACCCACAGGTGTATCCGGCTATTGACTGGAAAGAAATGCTGTTTAAAGATCAGGCAATCAATCATCGTTTTAATTTCAATATCAGTGGCGGAGGTAAAAGTAGCCCGTTATTATTTATCAGGAAGTTATAGTAAAGATAGTGGTTTATTGCAAGTCAATGGGAAAAATAGTTTTAATAACAATATATCGTTGCAAAAGAATGATAATGCGAGCTACGGTTAATATCAATATGACAAAAAGTACAGAAGTTGTAGTGCGTATGTATGGTACTTTTGATGATTATACCGGACCACTAAAAAATGATGCTAGTAAATTCTATGAAATGGTAATGAACACTAATCCGGTCATGTTCCAACCCGTATATCAGCCGGACGAGAGATATAAGAATGCACCCAATATCTTATTCGGTAATGCGGGAACCAATGCGACTATATAAATCCTTATGCCGAGTTGGTGAAGGGGTATAAAGATTATTCAGCCACTACCATAGTAGCTCAGGTAGAGTTGAAGCAGAATTTGGAGTTTATTACTAAAGGGCTGAATGCACGCGTATTAGCAAACACAAATCGTTATTCATATTTTGATGTAAGTAGACAGTATGTGCCATTCTTCTATCGTCTGGACTCATACGACAAGTTTACAAACACATATCAACTTAGTGCTTTGAATGAAGATAAAGGTTCGGAAGCGCTTCAATACACAGAAGGTCCCAAGACAATCAATACTTCTTATTATTTGGAAGCGGCCGTAGATTATAACCGTGTTTTTAATGAAAAACATACGGTAACAGGATTACTTGTAGGAACGATGCGTGAATATAAAGAAGCCAATGCAGGCTCTTTACTACTTTCGTTGCCTCACCGGAATATAGGTCTTGCCGGACGTGCCACTTATTCGTATGACAGTCGTTATTTTGGAGAATTAAACTTTGGTTATAATGGTTCCGAGAGGTTTGCCAAAAAGAACAGATGGGGATTCTTCCCTTCAATAGGCGCCGGCTATATTATTTCAAACGAACATTTCTATCCGGAAAGTTGGAAGAAAGTGATGAAACAAGTTGAAACTGAAAGCAACTTATGGTTTGGTAGGTAATGACGCTATTGGAAATACCAAAGACCGTTTCTTCTATCTGTCAAACGTGAACGTGGCAGATGCTGGTAAAAACATTGCTTTTGGTACTGATTTGAGTTATTCGCATCCTGGCGGTGGTGTTTCGTTTGTCCGCTATCCCAATGAAGATATCTCATGGGAAACAGCATATAAAACAGATTTCGGCGTTGAGATAGGTTTGTTTGACAAAGTAGAGATTATAGCTGATTATTTTAGTGCACGTCGTAAAATATCTTAATGACGCGTGCGCACGTCCCTTCTTTTATTGGTTTGCAAACAAATCCTTCAGCCAATGTCGGTGAAGCAAAAAAGTCATGGTTTTGAAGCCTCTGTTGATTACAACCACTTTTTCTAATGGTATGGGTTAATGGTACGTGGGCAATTTTACTTATGCAACCAGTGAATATTCGAAATATGAAGAACCGGATTATTCTGATGCTCCATGGCGTAGGCGCGAAGGAAATAGCTTGGCACAGACATGGGGATATGTTGCTGAACGATTGTTTGTCGATGAAGCAGATGTTGCAAATTCGCCCGTACAGAGTTTTTGATAATCAGAAAAAGCAATGGCAGGTGATATTAAGTATAAAGATATTAATGGAGATGTTCGATTACAGAAACGGATATGGTTCCCATTGGATACCCGACTTCTCCTGAAATCATATATGGCTTTGGTTTTTCTGCCGGTTACAAAGGTTTTGATCTCTCATGCTTCTTCCAAGGCTCGGCACGTTCTTCATTCTGGATTGATCCGGAAAACACAGCCTCCTTTTATTGGCAACCAAAGAACCTTATTGAAGGCTTATGCTGACGATCATTGGTCCGAAAGAAAATCGTAACTTTGTATGCTTTTTATGGCCTCGTTTGTCTTCTGCAACAAAAAAGAACGAACAACTATCAGAAGAGTACGTGGTTCATGAGAGACGGTTCGTTTTTACGGTTAAAATCAGTAGAAATGGGGTATACTATTCCGAAAAGATAACAAAGAAAGCTCATATAAGTATGCTCAGATTCTATTTGAGTGGTACCAATCTGTTAACATTCAGCAAATTCAAACTTTGGGATGTTGAAATGGGAGGCAAAGGCTTGGGATATCCTGTTCAAATGGTTATTAATGCAGGTGTTCAATTAAACTTTTTAGTTAATCCTTAAACTTGAAAAAAGATGAAATTTAATACAATAAAAAAGGACAACAAAGAATGTAATTATCGTCTTAATGGCGGGATTATTCGTTTCTTCATGCAGTGATTATCTGGATGTTGTGCCCGATAATGTTCCGACGCTCGATCATGCTTTTGCTAATCGGCACGCTTGCGAAGGATACCTGTTCACGTGTTACAGTTATTTGCCCGCAATGGGAGACTTTATTGAGACTCCTGACTTTCAGGGGCGGATGAATTTTATTTTTGGTGAAATGACCACAGTAAAAAATGGGTTAGATCGCAAAAATGTGGGGACTGACATTCGGACTTCAGAATAAACGAATCCGATAGGCAATACTTGGGATGGCCAATACGAAGAACAATCCAACCAATTTGGTAAAGTCTGGTTCGGGCAACCTCTTTACAAGGCAATTCGCGACTGTAATATTTTCCCTGGAAAATGTAAACCGTCCTTATGACCTGAAGAATACGAACGCAAACGTTGGGTGGCGGAAGTGAAATTTTTGAAAGCATTTTTTATCATTTCTACCTGATGCGTATGTATGGTCCGATCGTTTTGATAAAGGAGAAACCAGCCGGTTTCCGATACCCGGAGCAAATGGCACAGTATCGTACCCGTTTGACGAATGTGTGCAATATGTCAGTAACTTGTTGGACGAAGCCATTGTAGATCTTCCAGAGAAGATACAAGACCGAAGTAATGAAATGGGGCGTGCAACGACAAAAGCGATTGCTTTGAGTGTAAAGGCGCAATTGTTGACAATGGCAGCAAGTCCTTTATTCAATGGTAATCCGGATTATGCCAATGTGGTGGATAACAGAAATGTACATCTGTTTAGTATTGAAAAAGATGATAACAAATGGAAACTGGCAGCCGATGCGTGTAAAGCCGCGATTGATGCAATCGAAGCAGCTGACGGAGGTTTACTTTTTCCCCGAAGATGTTCCTATGATTCCCGAACTGGTAGGTGTAGAGGTTGATACTTTAAAACAAGAGTATTATCTCCGTGCTATAATGATCTCCAAATGGAATAAGGAAACTGTATGGGGGATTGTGAAGAATCATTTTGTTGACCGAGTACAAAAAAAGATATACTAGTTGTGGTTTCTGCGAAAGAAGCCTCACAAGTGTGGGTATCGCAATTGTTTTCCCTCACATTTGATGGTGGAAGCTTATTACACCAAGAATGGCGTACCTATGGAAGAAGACCGTGAATTTGACTATCAACATCGTTATGAACCCCGTCTGGCTACTTCAGAATATAAATGGTATATCCGGAAAGGCGAATATACCGCCGGCTTGCATTTCGACCGTGAACTTCGTTTTTATGCCTCTATCGGTTTCAACAGAGCTATCTGGTGGGGAAACGGAAAATATGACTTTAAGAGAAAAAGATTATAACAACAAGGATGAAGTACGTTATATTAGAGCCTGCAGGTAATGCAAGTACAGAGATAGCTGGAAAATCAGGAGAGTCGTACAGTTTTACAGGATATTGGGCAAAGAAACCGCATAGCCCGTTAATGGATACTTCAACAGGAGGTTCCGGTACATGGGGGAGGTGACGGAAGGATTCCGTTCCCGATAATCCGAGTGGCCGATTTATATTTGTTGTATGCAGAAACATTGAACGAATCTGCATCCACCCCACCGGATGATGCATACAAATACTTGATTTAGTGCGCAAACGTGCCGGATTGAAAGGAGTTAAGGTTTTTGGCAAAAATATTCCATTTTACCCGGATAAGCCGTTGAGTAAAGAGGGGTCTTCGTGAGATTATTCATCGTGAGCGTCGTATTGAGCGGCTATGGAAGGCGCTTTCGCACCTGACCTTGGAAGCGAAAGCGGAGAATGAATTAACAAAGATGTTCGCACTTGAACATAGACGGAGCAGATAAAGAGATTATTATAATGAATATCAATAGATCGTCGCAGCCTTCACCCGCAAAAGAATATCTTTTGGCCTATTAAGGAGTATAACTTGACGGTTAACAAGAATCTGGTACAAAATTATGGCTGGTACTTAAAAAAGAAGAATTATGAAAAGAAAGTTTGGCATCATAAATATGTTATGCATTGCTATATTACTATATAGTTGTGCAGAAGAAAGTGTCGGGCAAACCCCGGTAGATAATATGCCTCCCCAAATGTGACCGGGGTACAAGTGCAAAATACCCCGAGGAGCCTTGTTGACTTATACACTTCCGGATGATGAAGATTTGCTATATGTGAAAGCGACATTTATTTTAAATAACGGGCAAAGGTCGGAAGTAAAATCTTCGGTATATACTAATATACTTGAATTACAAGGGGTTTGGAGACACGAATGAACGTCTTGTGACTTTGGTATCGGTAGATAGAAGCCAGAATGAATCGGAACCGTTGGAAGTGAAAAAGTGCAACCATTGGAAGCACCCATTTTTGGCGTACAGAAAGAATTGAAACTGGAAGCTGCTTTCGAGGCATTAATGTAACTTTACAATAATCCGACAGAATCGAATATTGTGATTAATATTGATGTCATGAACGAGAAGAACGAGTATGTCTCTTTAGAGAAAATCTATACCAAAGCCAAAAAAATGGTGTCCGCAAGATTCGTGGCATGGCAGCGGAAGATACAAAGTTGAGATATTACGTCTCGGACCGTTGGGATAACATAACGGACAAACAGGACATCACCTTGACGCCAATGTTTGAGGAAAGAGTCCCGGCTAAATCAATAGAACCAATGCAAAGTCATAGTGCGCCCGTTGACTGGGGGTGGACATTGAATCGTCTATTCGATGATAATACTACCACCGGATATCAGTCGAAAGCGATGGATATTGGCCTGCTTATTTTACGTTTAACGTGAAACAAGGTCCGGTAAAACTAAGCCGTATCAGGATACAGCAACGTAAGGATTATGAATATACGCATGGAAACTTGAAACGTTTCAGATTGTTGGGTAGAAATGATTATCCGTTGGCAGGTGCCCAAATTGATAATGAAAGCAATCCGGAAGAATATCTCAAATGGGAACCGGTGGGAGAATTTGAATCAATAAAACCTTCAAATTCATCGGTAACTACAAATGAAGATCTGGAATATGCAAGACAAGGCGAGGACTTTGATATTGATGTAAATATGCCGGCATATAAATATTATCGTGTTGAAGTGCTCGAAACCTGGAGTGGCGGATTATTCATGTGCTTCATGGAGTTCCAGATGTGGGGCAGACCGGAAGGCTTTGAATTTCCTAAATAAGAAATGACTAAATTAAAGAAAAAATGAAAATGAAGAATAATTATAATTATCTATGGATTGTGCTAATATCCTTTCTTGTTTCTTGCTCTGATATGAATGATTTGCATCAGCCTTATTTGGATCAGGGAGAACATATTTATGCAGCAAAAGTGGATGCGGTGGTGGTTCGCCCCGGAAATGAACGCATTCAGTTGGACCTGTTCTATACAGCACAACGTATTAAAGAGTGTGTTATTTATTGGAATGTTCGTCAGAATTCTCTGGTAAAAAGAGCCTGCCGGCTTCCGGTGTTAATGGTGTTCCGGTATTGCTGGAAGATATGCCTGAAGGCACTTATTCTTTTTGAGATTGTAACCAAGGACTTGTATGGCAATGAATCATTAGTGGTAGAAGCCAGTGGAAAATCTTACGGAAACAGTTATAAATCCGGTCTAATTAACGCCCGTTATTCGTCCATAACCAAATCAGGTGAGCAAACGATTATTACATGGAGAAATGTAGAGTTTGCAACTGAAATCGAATTTACTTATGAGACGGCGACTGAAGGAGAAAAGACGATAATGATTCCGGTAACAATTGACGGTAAGACAATACTTACAGACAATAAAAACCCGGAGGAGCATTTCATTATGTGACTTGGTATCGGCCCACCGAGTATGCAATAGATGATTTCAAATGCAATAATGTTGTCACAGGAGTTCTACCGGAATAAAAAGACTGTTCTCACGGAAAGAAGAAATTCCTCTTGATGATTTTTGGGTAGTTGGAGGAATTTCTATCTTTCCTCATACAAAGTTATTTGGTTCTTCTTCAAATTTGACGGTAAAATTAATTAGGAAAATAATAATTTGATAATCGATAGCATTCAACATTCTCCTCCTTGGGAAGGAGGAGTACCCGTAGGGGGGAGGTGGTAGGTGAATGCAAGTCGTTTATTATCAGCATTGTGTATCCACCTACCACCCTGGTTTTCAGCCACCCTCCTTCGGGAAGGAGAGGAATGGAGATACCACCGACTGGCTAAATTATCACCAAATTTTGAAGAAGAATTCTTATTTCTATTTTTTACTGCAACATCTGCAACACACACTTGTATCAAACTTTAAATCAAAGAGTTATAGGTATTGCAGATACCGTTGCGATGCATTGCAGATACTATCTGCAACACCGGCTTAGCTACCCTTTTTGATTGGTGTGAGACAAGGATTTCAGTTCTTTTTGTATATATACTTCTAGTTTCCCTTATGGGAAATTACAGTTTCCAGCCTTAGAAACCCGGTTTCCAGCGTATGAAACTTCACAGTTTCAGCCTTGGAACAGGAGTTTCAAGGCTCGAAACACCGAAGTCTAAACAACAGTCGGGAGAAATCGTCCCCTGTTGGAAGAGGAGCGGAGTCTTACTTTTTGCTTTGACTTTCTTATTATAAGCAACGAAAGGCTGAACGAACTGTTCACCCGGTTGCACATATCCGCTTTCCAACATTTTTCTGATACTTGAAATTTAGCGAGATGATGCCGTACATGCTTCTCCATATCCGGCGATTGCTTTTGACGAAAGCCTCTAAATCGACCTTTCCGTTTTCATGAATGAGAACTTTGCTTTAACAGCCGGAATCCCCATTCTTTGTACGCTTTTGTTCCTCGCTTTTATCTATCCAGAAGATAGCGGTGGCGCTTATTGTGTCCGCAATACATTCTTCAGTATCACTGTTACCCGTTGTCGGAAACTTCCTTTCGGTATTCTCGCTCTGTTTCAATTGACAGGAAACTGCCAAAATAGTTAGTAGAAAATAGAATAAAATTGTTTTTCATCGTGTTCAATAATTATAGGATAGGCGACAAATTTACTAAAAAATGAGAACAAAGATTGTTTGTTTCCCTTTTATTTTATATTTGCAACCAAATTTTCACGAATAATGAAAATTAAGCGGGAAATAGTAAGCGCCCTTGAAC
>VOFK01003052.1_pt1 | contig 23827 bp, 22 predicted proteins | sample 5384121 | NCBI WGS metagenome assembly VOFK01 (sample SAMN12384730, study PRJNA508395) | human gut metagenome | isolation source: healthy gut J | host: Homo sapiens | reverse complement strand
AACACGCCTCTTGTTGTCACTTCGTATCTTGGCGATGATGGCCTCAGCTGTATTTGTGGTATAAATCATACGGCGTATATCCGATGTGAACTGGAAGTATTCAGTAAGTTTTCCCAGTTGTCCTGCCATGACTTGATGACGGATATTTTTCTCCCCACCATTGAATTAAAAAGTTCCGTTTCAGCACCATAAGCCGTTTCAGCTTTGAGGAATTCCTTCTGAGTACTTTGCTACCGACATATTTAATGGAGTTACGTATCGGTGGACGATGCAAAAGTTGTACTGTTGTGTTCGGGAAAAACACTTTGGATGGCATCCGGAAAGCCTTTCAGACCATCAACGCAAGCAATAAGGATATCATGAACTCCACGGTTCTGCAAGTCCGTCAGTACGTTTAACCAGAAATTGGCTCCCTCGTTTTTAGAGATATACATGCCAAGCAAATCCTTGTGCCCCTTCCTTGTCGACACCTAAGACGGTATAGATTGCGCGGGTAACGGCACCCCCTCTCGTCAGTGACTTTGTAATGGATTGCGTCCATCCAGACTATCGGATAGACAGCATCAAGGGTACGGGAACGCCAGGCCTTTATTTCCGGGAGAACACGGTCGGTTATGGAACTGATCGTTTCGGCAGAGACACGGTTGCCGAGATTTTCCTCCATCCAGTCACCGGATCTCGCGTGTGCTGTTACCAAGGGCATAAAGTCCGATGATACGGTCCGCCACGCCCTCCGCCAGGATGGTCTCACGTTTCTTTATAAACTGAGGCTCAAAAACTTGAATTACGGTCACGAGGGGTAGACACTGTGACTTCACCCAATGGAGTCTGGACTTGCTTCTGCATTTTACCATTACGACGATTGCCCAACTGACGTTCTTCATCGGTAAGATGCGCATCCATTTCACCTTCAAGGCTGCATTCAAGATACTTTCCAATAAGGGGGCAAAAAGCACCATCCTTACCTAACAAAGGCTTACCGGCTTTCAGCTGCTCTATTGCCTTGTTCTTGATACTTTCAAAATCAAATTCTTCTTTCATAAAAAAACTGTGTTAGCAAAATTAATATTTTATTCCTTGCTGACACAGTTTAAATTACATCTTCCCAATTAATAATAATGAAAGTATCATACCAGACACACCATAATACACAAGTTTCTTTCGTCCAACTTTATCTATAATGAAAACTGCAATAACTGTGGTCACAGCATTAACTACACCTACCAGCACTTGACTAAACAGAGCATCTCCACCTGACAGACCTGCTTCTTCAAAAATGGTAGGTCCATAATAAAGTACCGCATTTACTCCCATAAACTGTCCAAGGATAGCAATGGCCGCCCCTATTAATACTGCTTTGAGAATTCCTGGTTGCAACAAAAAACTCCAATCGGATTTAACTTCTGACCGAATGACGGATTTTTATTTCTTTGCAATTGCTCTGTAGTATCTTTTGTGGAACAAGATATATTTTTTCTGAAGAATACTCTTTGCTAAACCATCACGTCCTTTCAATATCAACCAACGTGGACTTTCTGGAATAAAGAAGAGTATAAAGAAAAAGAGTAATGATGGAATACAAGAAAAGCCCAACATGCCTCTCCATACCTCTGAAACAAAAATCAGGTTCAGCCAATCAACACTTAGCACAAGTCCACTCTGAGACAAATGGAGTAATTGTAAATTTGTCAAATATGCACCTAAAAAACCTATAGTAATAGCTAATTGATACAAAGCAACCAACCGTCCCCGATACTGAGCTATTGAAACTTCCGATATGTACAAAGGAGATACAACAGAAACAATTCCAATACCTATACCTCCCAACATACGTGCAAACACCAGTTGTTCCAAAGAGTCACTAAATGCACAGCCAATACCTGATACTGAAAAAAAGACCGCTGCTATCAACATTGTTACTTTCCTTCCCCACATATCGCTCAACTTACCAGCAAACAGTACACCTATAATAGAACCGATCAAGGCACAACCAACAAACCAACCAATCTGGATTTCATCCAATCCAAACTTCACAGTTACTTGAGATATAGTTCCTGAGATGACCGCAGCATCATACCCAAACAAAAAGCCTCCCAAAGCTGCCACGACAGACAAAAATATTAAATAAGAAAAATTTATATTTGACTTCATACCTATTATATATTATTTGATTCCAAAATATTCTTTATATCTGTCATATAAATGTCCAGCCTGCAGATAGGCTGATTGCGGACTCATAAAATGAGAGAATTCAAAAGTAATAGCTTTATCATAACCTGCACGTTTAGCTGCTTCCAATTTCATACGAAGCTTATCAAACTTAATGGGCAAGAAACGGATAGGCATATCACGATCAAATGTCTCTGCATTAGTCCAGCACTGTATACCATATTTATCTGCTAATTTTTTATTTATAGTAAAGAACGTATCTAATTCATCATAATCTATATGTCCATCCTGAAAGGCACAAGCATCAATAACTTCATGGATACCATCAAAAATTTCGTTCCATTCTTTTTCATGTTCTTCCACAGATATCACATCCGCTTTTGTCAACTGCCCCCCATTTACCATAACAGCCTTTTTCCCATCAATCCAAGGAGATATAAAAGTAGGTAAGCCACCAGAGACATCTTTACACTGCTTACCCATAGTATAAAATGCATTAATAGCTCCCTTAGTTTTCCGGCTAATTTCACCACTTATATACCAACCACCAAAACTTTTATGATGTTTCCCATAACGCTTCCAAACCTCATCAATAACATATTTATTATCTTCCACCTCCCAACTTAACTCCCCCGTATCCCAATAACGCCCAGAATCATACAAACCAAAATAGAAGATCATATCATACTTATCAGCCAAATTCAAAAACATATCCACCAAATCTACAGAAGGCATATAGCAACCTTTCTTGAGCAGATATTCAGAAGGATAAGTAATAAACTTCCTATAACCTGAACGTATTAAAATAACAGTGTCAATCCCCATTCCCTTCATATATTGAAAATCTCGTTCCCATTCCCTTACCCCCCAATTCTGGTGAGGAATATCATGCGAAATCTCATCTAAAAACGTTCCAGTTATTTTCAACCCATTATTTAAGAGAGTATCAGACTTACTTTCCCAAGTATTTTCCAGTACTTGAGATAGCTCTATATTACTATTGGGAATAGCACTCAAAAATGAGGGGACTGTAAATAGTGAAGCTCCAGCTAATACTGACTTTTTTAGAAAATCTCTTCGATTATTTGCTCTCATTTGTTTTAGGTTTTTCTTAGTATTCTTTTATTTATCTGCTACAAATATAGATATATTTATTAAATATGCAATAATTAATAAAAGATTTTATTAATATAAATCCAATAATTAACTTATTTAATTAATATAAAATAAAATATTCTCTCAGAATGATAGAAATTATATCATTTCATAAGGAGATACAACAATTTACAAAATTATTTTAGTATATTTGGCAGAAATACATAAAAGTATCACTATGAACCAAGCGCTATTAAAAGAAATAGAAATGGGAAGCAAGAATGCTCTTCTCAAAAAGAGGATCATTACGCATTATATATACAATGGTAGTTCCACCATTACTGATTTATCCAAAGAGCTGGATTTAAGTGTGCCTACAGTAACCAAATTTATCAGCGAAATGTGCGATGATGGCTATATTAATGATTACGGAAAGTTAGAAACTAGTGGAGGACGTCATCCCAGCCTCTATGGACTCAATCCTGAATCAGGCTATTTTATAGGAGTAGACATCAAAAAGTTTGCCATTAATATTGGACTTATTAATTTCAAGGGTGATATGGTAGAACTGAAAATGAATATCCCATATAAGTTTGAAAATACCCAGGAAGCCTTGGAGAAACTATGTAAACTCATCAGTAATTTTACAAAGAAAGCAGGAATCAATCCAGAAAAAAGGTATTAAACATTTGTATCAATATATCAGGGCGAGTTAATCCTGAATCAGGTTACAGCTTCAGCATGTTTAACTTTTCCGAACTTCCGTTAGCAGAAGTATTAGCTAAGAAAATTGGATATTCCGTTTGCATAGATAATGATACCCGTGCCATGACCTATGGAGTATATGCAAGGCTGCGTTAAAGGAGAGAAAAATATTATTTTCGTAAATGTGAGTTGGGGACTTGGTATTGGAATCATTATAGATGGAAAAGTCTATACCGGCAAATCTGGATTTTCAGGAGAGTTCGGACATATTAATGTGTTCGACAATGAGATTCTATGCCACTGTGGCAAAAAAGGATGCTTGGAAACAGAAGCATCCGGTTCTGCTTTGCATCGTATTTTGTTGGAACGTATCAACAACGGAGAATGTTCCATATTATCCAGTCGTATAGCCACTAAAGAAGACCCACTCACACTGGACGAAATTATTGCAGCAGTAAACCAGGAAGATTTACTCTGTATTGAAATTGTGGAAGAAATTGGCCAAAAGTTAGGAAAACAAATTGCAGGATTAATCAATCTATTCAATCCTGAACTGGTAATTATAGGAGGAACACTGTCATTGACTGGGGATTACATTACACAGCCTATAAAAACCGCTGTGAGAAAATATTCTCTGAATCTAGTAAACAAAGATTCGGTTATTATAACTTCCAAACTAAAAGACAAGGCGGGTATTGTAGGGGCATGTATGCTTGCACGAAGCAGGATGTTTGAGAGCTAAAGCTCCAACATCCGCTTCATAAAAGCCTTTATTCCTTCCGTATCAGAAGTCTGAGGAGCCCACGAAGCCAAATCCTCTGAGGGTAGAGGCTGATATGGGCCTTTTTTAATTTCAAAAATAACAGTACCTGACTCCAAGGCAATAATACTATGCCATGTATTAGAAGGAATCTCCAGACCATATTTACCTTCCGAAGGATTGAGGCATACCTTATCTGTTACATTACCGGCATCATCATAAAAAAATGCCAGCAGACTCCCGCGCAAAACCAGATAAGTTTCTTCCTTATCTGTATGACGGTGAGGAGGAAGATAAGTTCCCGGTTCCAAAGCATTCAGCAACCGATGAATAGGAGCATCCATAGACGCATGAAAATTATAATTCATACGTAAACGGGAGTTCTCCTTAGCTTGTGAAGTAACGGTATCCAGCAGCTCTTCTGTTATCAGCTTCATCATAACTTCAGCAATTGGGCAAACTTGGCAGGAAGTTCTGCTTTACCCGCCTCAATAGACAAACTTTTTCCTTCATTATCTACTAATATAGCAGCCTTCTGCGAGGAAGCCAATGAGGTAACTTCCGACACATTACCGGCAACAAACAAACATCCGGAAAAAAGAGGAGTAATCACCTTCCGGGTATGCCCTTTCCATTTTACAAACACAGCCTGCATCGGGCAATATGTAGTATATCCCGCAGCATTCAAACGCTGCATCAACTTATGTTCAGACTTGGGTGCTGTGTACAATGCATGCCAGCACATCATATCATTATCCGTCATCATATTGTTTGCTTTTTCCATCCCTTTAATAAATCTTTTACAAATAATATCCATCCCACACTGCCGACACCTGCCAAGAACATGAAGCCGATCAAAATCATCAATTTATTGGGCTTTGCAGGCTTCAAAGGTACCGTAGCCGGCTGGACAACCGTATATACCGGTGTAATCTCCTGCACCTTAGCTCTTGCCATCTGCAATTGTTGAGACACTTGTGTATATACTTGATAGGCTAAATTCATTTCATTCTGTAAACGCTCTTGCTCTGCGCGATAACTCAGCAATATTATATTCTGGTTTGCATCTACAAAATTTGCGTATTTCTTCTGGGCAGACTCATAACTGGCCTTTGCTTCTCCATAAAGTTTTTCGGTAAATGCCAAATCATGACGAGCCTTATTAGTCCGATAATCTGTGATGTAGTTCTGCAGGCAATGCATCACGGTATCCGTCAGCGAAGCAGATATCAAAGGATCCTGCATAGTAACAGACAAGGTTGTCACACCTGTCTTTTTGTCTACGGAAACAGAGATACGTTTACTTAAAGCATCTGCAATGGCAGACTCATCTCTAGTAAGACGAAAAGGATCCAGCTTTGCATCCCCCTCTTCCGGTTCATCCTTAAACAAAGACAATGTCCATCCCAACACCTTAAAAGGAGCGGAGAAAATTGCACTCCACCAAGGAGAACGCTGTTCTTCTTTCAAATAAGCATATAAAGTCGTGTCTACTTTTGCTTTCTGATCCTTGACTTTAACATCGAACAGTTCAATCAGAAAAGGAGTAGAACTTACAATATCAGGATAAAGTTCGGGTGACAAAGCATCTTCACCAGAAGAAGTACCCAAATTGATACCCGCCATGGCTGCAAGGGCTCCCATACTTCCGCCACCAGATTTGCCACCACTCTCTGGAGCCAACGTCACACTTGTAGAGTACTCCTTAGGAATACTAAATGCAACAACCAGTCCAACAAGGGCAGCGATACCACACGCCTTAAAAACCAATTTGCGACTAGCCCATACTTTCTGGGCCAGTTCTATCAAATCTATTTCTTGTTCCTCTGGTTGTGGAGAAGTTATGTTTTGTATTCTTTCTTCGCTCATAATTCAAATTACTTAAAGAGATTAACCATAGTCGCAATCATCGCTGCAATAGAAGCTGTCGTACTTCCCATTCCCAGAATTTCAGCAGTAGTCATCTTCTTTTTCTGTTCTTTACTTGGAACAATTATTTCACAACCAGGTTCAATGGCTTTCTTGTTTCCTGCTCTTAAACGAGAAACTGTACCATTCATGTATATTACATAGACCTTGCGTTTCTTGGCGTCATTACCAAAGCCACCAGCCTGGTTGATGTAATATTTCAAGCTTTCACCCTTTTTATATAAAACTGTATTCGGATACATTACAGCACCGTTGATTTTCACTGTACTTACGTACTCCGGAACAAATAATACATCTCCCTCGCGAAGCACCATATCAGCATCTGAACCAGGATTTTTCAAGGCCTCTCCCAGATTTATACCTACAGAATAGGTATCGGACAAATCCAATCTTTTTACAGATATGGAATCTCCGCCTCCCGCTTGCGCCATACGCAGAGCATCTTCCTTACGGCGGAATTCTTCTTCGGTCATCCTACGTATAAGACGCGCTCCTTTTATATAAGCATCGGGAGTTACTCCACCAGCCTTAGCTATCAAGTCACTCAAACGTTCATTCTTTTTCGATAGTGCATAATTACCGCTAAAAAGGACTTCTCCGCCCACCATAACATTCTGTTGTTTAAAATAGGACGGACTCTTACGAACATAAATTTCATCAAAAGGCTCAAGATGGAAATCCTGGCTTCCTTCTCCCACCAATAAGCCATCTTTCAAATCAAAAGAGAAATTCTGGCCTACTGTAGTACTGAAAGATGTACTCTTCGGATCTTTCATGCGCCGTGCAACTTCAACCTTTGTTGTAGCCGCCGCCTCCAACAAGCCACCAGCCTGCAACACCAAATCCTCTACTGTCATTTTATCAGAATAAAGATATGTACCCGGATTGGCAACTTCACCATGAATGGTAAGTGTAGCTTCTTCCTTCAAGTCATGAATACTTGGAATATATAAAATGTCATTCTTCTGCAAAGGAATATCTGCAGCCGTCCCGTTCAGCAAACCTTTCACATCTACTTGTATAACCTCATGCGACAAGTCTTCAAGTTCACGATCGATTATAGCACGGTTTAAGAATGCATCTCCGCGAAGTCCTTCCGCTTTCTTAATCAGCTGCTTCACTGTATTCATCGCACCGTCCAACTGATACAAACCTTCACGATATACAGCACCGCGGATTTCCACACGATTCTCAAAACGCTGTAAAACGGAATCAACCGTTATCTTATCACCGTCATCTACGCGGAATACGGAATAATCCATCTCATCCACATTATAAATTTGATGCTCACGTCCACTTTTACGGATTATACGTAATGCTTTCTTATAAGCATCACCCGTAAAACCACCTGAATACTTCAATAATGTACCTACGGTTTCAGTGGGTTTCATTTCATAAAACATCGGACGTTTTACCTTACCTAATATCTGTACCAGTGACTGGTAAGGATCCACAAGAATTACATCACCATCCTGCAGACGGATGTCATCCTTCATTTTTCCTTTCATAAGTAAATCATAAACATCCAAATCCGCTATTGTATTTCCATTGCGAATCACTTTAATACTGCGCAAACTACCAATCGGGTTCACACCACCTGCACGATATAAAGCATGAAATACGGAAGCAAATGATGAGAGGGTATAAGTTCCGGGCACCACAACTTCACCCATAACGTTTACTTGAATAGAACGTATTTCTCCTAATGTCAGTTTAACTTGGGTAGACGGAACATTTCCGGTTACTCCAGAATATATTCTGGCAAATTCTTGTTTCAAATAATTATTAGCTTCCTTTACAGTTTTGCCACTCAGATAAACCGGTCCTAAATTATTCACAAGAATACTTCCTTCCGGAGAGATTGTTTGTCGAATCGTTGTTTCAGAAGCTCCCCACACATCAATAATCACCTCGTCACCAGGCCCCAGACGATAATTCTCGGGAGTAGCAACATTCACATTGGGTTCGAAAGTCAAATTATCGTTAGTAAAAATATTATGACCATAAATTTGCGAAGTCGGATCCTCTGTTTCCTTCTCTTGAGACAAGGAACGATTATCCATCATTTGTAAAGAATCCCCTGCAACATCCGTTTGTCTGGCAGAATAAGTTTCCGAAGTTGTACGCAGCCCTTTGACTACGCCACTCATTTCACCACGTTGACGAGAACGCTTCTCATCTTGGGTATTGCTCTGCGGACTTCCAGATTTAGAGTTTTCATACTTTTTCTGAATTCTTTCAACTTGTTCCTTTGTCACTCCCCGCCGCATTAATTCAGTAGTAATCTGCTTTTGATTTTTGCCCATCTGCTGAGCGCTTTTTACATACTGAACAACCTGATCATCTGACATCTGCTGAGCAAAAGCTACCCCTGACAAAGTAAATACCAAAAAGAATAGTGTTATTAATCTACGCATAAGATATTCTGATTAATCTTTTGAGTTCTTGTAATAAATATAAATCGGGCACAAAGGTAATATATTATTTTTATAATATACATTTATTCCACCTCTAAGTTTCAGAAAAAGCATTAAAAAACTGTCACTTTCACGTCTTTTCATCGGGTAGAAGAAAGCGGAAAAATTGGCACTATTTTTTTCATTAGTCCAATCAAAATAGCCTTTTTTTCAGTATAACTATGTTGCACCAAGGCCAGCACTTCTTCCCGCACATGTTCATAATCATCAACAGATGCCTTTTCACGCTTTATCTTTTCACCGATTACAGAATCCAAAAGTCCATCCCCAGGCCCTCCCACAATGTACACTTCTCCCCCATCCCCCATGACTCCCACTTCCAGGGTGAGCATACAAGCTTCAGACAAGGTAATCAAACAATGAGTATTCGTCGGATACACCTCACCCAAACGTACTATGAACATATCAGTTTCCCCTGTGTCGCGTTTCAACCTGCAATCAGATGATTGCACATATATTTCCGCCACACGCTTACTATATTCCATAGCATTCTCCGGATGACGTGCATTAGCAGCAGATATCATAACCATACGGGACACTCTATACTTTGCCGCCAGGTCCGCAATATTCACTGTCCCCGATATATTCGTTTGAATTGCCTCCGATACAAAATCATCCATCAGTTGTACATGCTTATACGCAGCAGAATGAAAAACAAGTTGAGGACGTGTTTCTTCAAATATAGCCTCCATACGCGTACGGTTAGCAACATCTGCAACCAATACACGGACCTCCAGATTCTTCCAATGATCAGACAATTCCAACTGTACATCATACAATGGGGATTCTGCCTGATCTACCAGAATCAACTGATAAGGATTCAGTGTAGCCAACTGGCGAACGATTTCCCTTCCTACAGCTCCCGCCGCTCCCGTAACCATTACTCTACGCCCCTCGATATGGGCCGTAATTTTACGCATGTCAACTTGCACCGGTTCTCTACGGAGCCAATCTTCTATTTGAATGTCCTTTATCAGTCCATCGTCCATACAATCGCTTAAGGGAGGAACGGTCATTACATGAATATCATGAGAGAACAGTTTATCCAGCATTCCGGAATTTTCCAAATCCGACACCTTGCTTGGAGAGATAATGATTGTATCCACTTTCTTTTTCTTTAGACGGTCAAACAGCTGCTCATCATTGGGATATACCCTGCATCCCATCGTATGTTTACCTATCATATCAGGTTCGTCCGAAATAAAGCCACGCAGGCGATAATGATTATTACGACTAACTCTCAAGGATTTTGCAACATTGACTCCAGTCCCATGGAATCCATAAATAAAAACATTCACGCAATGACGTGCATCAAAAGCAATAGCTTCATAAAGCATCTTCACAGCAATGCGCATACAAGCCATCAGAGAGAAGGTGAACATATATGCCATAAACAGAATGCTGTTCGGCAAAGTTTCTCCAAGCCCCGAAACAGACCAACAGTAATTCCCTAAAAACAGTACAGCATAGCTTATCGTAAGACTCCAAAGCACACGATAAATATCCACAAAAGAGGAAAAACGGATAACACCCACATAAGTACGGAGAATATGAAAGAAACAGACATTACACAAGACAGCCAAAATGGTCAGCCATACATACAAAGAAATTTCATAAGATACGGACGAAAGCCTATATTGCAAAAAACATGCAGAAAGCATGGAAATCACAACGATAATTACATCTACCAACAACACCGTCCATTTGGACGCTATGCGTGAAGAAAGATATTTATAATAGATTCTTAAATTCATAATCAGTATCAGACTTATTTGCTATAGGACCTACGACAAAGATGCTTCTTTTCGTTTTATTATCCAATTTTTATGGCAATAAAGTTCAGGACATTCAAATAGAAAATTATCCCACTAAAATATTTCTAAAAAAAACAGAGATTCTTTTTGCCTTTTCAAATAAAGATGTACCTTTGCACCCCGTAAACAAAAGCTTATTGCCGCTATAGCTCAGTTGGTAGAGCAACGCATTCGTAACGCGTAGGTCGCCAGTTCAAGTCTGGCTAGCGGCTCGATATTCAAGCACTGATTATCTGGAATAATCAGTGCTTTTTCTTTTCAAGAATTGTTAGAATAAAAAAACGCTCTTCTACGAATATATTTGCATAAAACACAATGCCCTTCCAAACAGTTTAATCCATAGCCGCATAATTATCCCAAAGCAAGTAAAGCAAGTTTAAAACAGCACCATCTGATTACAATGATAACTTGAAACATATAGGCACATTATTAAAAACATAATACACCTTATATTATACATAGTAATTCCCAATATTTGCGGCAACTTTTCAATAACCCGATTTTTCAATCTTAAATAAAGGATTGAGGTGATTGAAGAACACAAGCCAAAATCAAAAGGCTACCATAGGTTTCTATAACATACTATAAAAAAATGAAAAAGAATCAAATTATTTACAGCGGCTTTGCTGCTGGCGGCTATCCGCAGGAAACGATGTGTGGGCGCTTTCCGATTCAAAGAAAGAAAGACACGCGTCCGGTAAAATCACCCCATTCTTCAGTGGAAACGCCAACCCGCTGCTTCCACCTCCTTCAATTCAGACTCTTTGCAGACTGTCTCTACAAAGATAGACACAGACAAAGACGGCATTCACGACCTTTATTTCGTGTTTAAAGGCAAGGAGCTGAAGGTAGATGAATGGATGTTTGAGAGATTTTGAGCTAGCCTTACTACGCTTTATTTCCACATTTACTAAGAATTATTCGTCCGACATCTGTTGCATTTATCGTCCGACAGCTGTCGGACGATAATGCAACAGATGTCGGACGAATAAGCAACAACCGTCGGACGAATAATTCTCTGCAAGGAAAAACATAATCTATCGTAGCCCTCAAAGGTATTCAGCGCAATACCGGAAACTATTCATATGATAAGCACTACGCATTCGACCATCACTACAGATTCTCTCTGAAAAAAGCATGCTCCGACTATGTAGTTTCCAATAAAAAATGTATCTTGCGGAGATTTATTAAATACGATATGAACATGAAACCCTATCTAATCCCCTTCTTTGCAACTGTTGCACTGACCGCAACCGCTCAACAAAAAACGAGATTACCAGCGTCCTCGAAATACTGGATGTAACTAACGGTAACCGGACCGTCGTAAAAGAATTTCCCTACCGGATTGAAGCTCCCAATTGGACGCCCGACGGGCAATGGCTGCTATACAACAGCGACGGAAAGCTTTACCGCCTTTCCCCCACCTCGCCTGCCGAACCGGAGGAACTGATAAACACCGGATTTGCCCAAAACTGCAACAACGACCACGTCCTCTCGACCGACGGACAGCAGATAGCCATCAGCCACGGGACGAAAGAAGACTATAAATCGCGCATTTATACACTTCCCATCACGGGCGGCACTCCCCGTTTAATAACACCTATGGCTCCCAGCTACCTCCACGGTTGGAGCCCCGACGGCAAAGAGCTTGCCTATTGCGCCGAACGAAACGGCAACTATGACGTCTATACCATCCCGGCGGAAGGAGGTGAAGAAACCCGCCTGACCACTGCCGAAGGTCTGGATGACGGACCGGAATATTCCCCCTGCGGACAATACATCTGGTTCAATTCCGTACGCACCGGACTCATGCAAGTCTGGCGCATGAAGGCAGACGGCTCCGAACAGACCCAGATGACCTTTGACGAAACCCGTAACTCCTGGTTCCCCCATCTCCCCTGACGGAAAATCCGTTGTATTCATCACCTACTACAAAGGTGACCTGGAACCGGGAGAGCACCTGGCAAACAAGAACGTAGAGCTGCGCCTAATGCCCGCAAACGGTGGAGAACCCAAGACATTGTTAAAAAGCTTTTCGGCGGACAAGGCACCATCAATGTCAACTCATGGGCACCGGACAGCAAACGCATAGCCTTCGTCAGCTATCGAATTAACTGATATGACTTGATGGTTTTCACTCCATTTTTTACTAACTTTGCCCGACTAAAGATGCAGTAAAACAAAATGGAAAAAGAAAAAAAAATCATTATCGGAACATTCGTCGCACTGATTCTTATTGGAGCAGCTTGTGCAGGAACAGTATACTACTATCTGTTTGCCCCGCAATTCCATCCGAAAAAAGACAGTCTATATCTATATAGACCGCGACGACACCGCCGACTCCATATATAATAAGGTGGAACAACAAGGCCATCCTCGAAGCTTCACCGGCTTCCGCTGGATGGCCCAATACAAAAATATTCCAATATACACACCGGACGCTACGCCATCCGGCCGGGGAAAACGTATATCACGTATTCAGCCGTCTGTACCGCGGATATCAAGAACCTACGAACCTCACCGTCGGCAGCGTACGCACACTGGACCGGCTGGCACGCAGCGTAGGCAAACAGCTCATGATAGACTCCGCCGAAATAGCCGGATTGATGAACGACTCCGCATTCCAACAAAAACTGGGATACAACAAAGAGACCCTGCCCTGCCTCTTCATCCCCGAAACCTACCAAGTCTATTGGGACATGAGTGCAGAAGAGTTCTTCGAAAGAATGCAAAAAGAAGCACCAGAAGTTCTGGAACCAGGAACGCTTAGACAAAGCCACCGCCATCGGAATGACCCCCGACGGAAGTCTGCACCCTCGCCTCCATCGTCGAGGAAGAGACAAACAACAATCCCGAAAAACCAATGGTGGCAGGGCTCTACATCAACCGCCTGCACACCGGCATGCCTCTGCAAGCCGACCCTACCATCAAATTTGCCTTTGCAGGACTTCGGCTTGCGGAGAATTACGAATGCCCATCTGGCAGTAGAATCCCCCTACAATACCTATCTCAACACCGGACTACCTCCCGGTCCCATACGCATCCCTCACCCATCGGGCTGGATGCTGTGCTGAACCATACGAAAAACACAACTACCTCTACATGTGTGCCAAAGAAGACTTCTCGGGCACCCATAACTTTGCATCCAACTATGCCGAGCACATGAAAAATGCAAGAAAATATTGGAATGCATTAAACGAAAGAAAGATTTTCAAGTAATCTGCTGATAAAATAAAAGCAAAATCCTATATTTGCGTCAAATATTAATCCATGACTAACACTTAAATATTCAGATATGAGCAAGCAACTCTTACTTGGCGATGAAGCCATTGCACAAGCTGCATTAGACGCCGGACTTTCGGGTGTATATGCCTATCCCGGCACTCCTTCTACGGAAATCACCGAATATATTCAGATGGCACCGATTACTGCCGAAAAGGATATCCACAACCGCTGGTGTTCCAACGAGAAAAACTGCGATGGAAGCTGCCCTGGGCATGTCCTTTGCAGGTAAGCGTTCATTGGTGTGCATGAAGCACGTGGGTATGAACGTAGCTGCCGACTGTTTTATCAACTCTGCCATTACCGGCGTCAAAGGCGGTACAATCGTCATTGCAGCCGACGACCCCAGCATGCATTCATCACAGAACGAACAGGACAGCCGCTTCTACGGTGATTTCGCATTGATCCCAATGTTCGAACCCAGCAACCAGCAGGAAGCCTACGACATGGTTTACAACGGATTCAACTTCTCCGAACAGACCGGCGAACCCATCCTGATGCGCATGGTCACCCGTCTGGCACATTCCGTTCCGGCGTAGAATGTAAAGCGAAACAACCCCAAAACGAACTTTCTTTCAGCGACGACCCGCGCCAGTTCATCCTGCTTCCGGGCAATGCACGCAAACGTTACAAAGCATTGCTGCAACGCCAGGACGAATTTATCAAAGCTTCTGAAAACTCCGCTTACAACAAATATACCGACGGCCCCAACAAAAAGCTGGGTATCGTGGCATGCGGCATCGGCTACAACTACCTGATGGAGAACTATCCCGAAGGTTGCGAATATCCGGTACTGAAAATCGGACAATACCGTTGCCCAAGAAACAGCTGATGCAGCTGGTAGAAGCATGTGACGAGATCCTGGTACTGGAAGACGGACAACCGTTCGTAGAAAAACAGCTAAAAGGCTATCTGGGCATCGGCATCAAAGTAAAAGGCCGTTTGGACGGCACTCTTTCACAAGACGGAGAGCTGAACCCGGACAGCGTGGCACGTGCCGTAGGCAAGGAGAACAAGGCTGAATTCAGCGTTCCTTCTTTGGTAGAGATGCGCCCGCCCGCTTTGTGCGAGGGTTGCGGCCATCGCGACATGTACACGGTGCTGACCCAAGTATTGAAAGAAGAATATCCCACTTATAAGGTGTTCAGCGACATTGGTTGCTACACGCTGGGAGCCAATGCCCCATTCAACGCCATTAACTCTTGCGTGGATATGGGCGCCTCCATCACCATGGCGAAGGGTGCTTCGGATGCCGGCCTGCATCCTGCCGTAGCCGTCATCGGCGACTCCACCTTCACCCACTCGGGCATGACGGGACTGCTGGATTGCGTCAACGAAAACGCCGACGTCACCATCGTCATCTCCGACAACGAAACCACCGCCATGACCGGAGGACAAGACTCTGCCGGCACCGGACGTCTGGAAGCCATCTGCGCCGGCATCGGTGTAGCTCCCGAACACATCCGCGTCGTAGTGCCCTTGAAGAAGAACTACGAAGAGATGAAGCAAATCATCCGGGAAGAAATCGAGCACCACGGCGTATCCGTCATCATCCCCCGCAGAGAATGCATCCAAACATTAGCACGCAAAAAAAGAAACAAGTAAAGCCATGAAAAAAGACATCATACTTTCCGGCGTAGGAGGACAAGGTATCCTCTCCATCGCCACCGTAATCGGCAAAGCAGCCCTCAAGGACGGACTCTACATGAAGCAGGCAGAAGTACACGGCATGAGCCAGCGAGGCGGCGACGTGCAGTCCAACCTGCGCATCAGCGACCAATCCATCGCTTCGGACCTCATTCCCACAGGAAAATGCGATCTCATCATATCGCTGGAACCCATGGAAGCCTTGCGCTATCTCCCCTACCTTAGCCCCGAAGGCTGGCTGGTGACCAATGAAGCCCCCTTTATCAACATTCCCAACTATCCGGCAGAAGAAGACATCAAGGCCGAAATCAACAAGCTGCCGCATAAAATCATGCTGAACGTAAACGAAGTGGCAAAAGAAGTCGGCTCTCCCCGCGTAGCGAACATCGTACTGCTGGGCGCCACCATCCCCTTCCTCGGCATCGACTACGCAAAGGTGCAAGACAGCATCCGCGAAATCTTCCAACGCAAGGGCGACGCCATTGTAGAGCTGAACCTCAAAGCATTGGCTGCCGGCAAAGAGATTGCTGAAAAACTGATGTAAACTATAATTGACTCTAAATTTCAACATACCATGAATAACAAATACTGGGAAGAAGAGATTGAAACGATGCCGCCGTGAGCAGTTGCGCGAACTGCAACTGCAACGGTTAAAAAAGACTGTCAGCATTGCCGCCAACTCTCCTTATTATAAAAAGGTATTCCAAGAGCATGGCATCACTGCCGACAGCATCCGGTCTATAGAAGACATACGTAAGATACCGTTTACTACCAAGGCCGATATGCGCGCCAATTATCCTTTTGGATTAGTAGCAGGCGATATGCGTGAGGACGGAGTACGTATCCATTCTTCCAGTGGCACTACGGGCACGCCGACGGTCATCGTACACTCCCAACACGATTTGGACTCTTGGGCTAACTTAGTGGCACGCTGCCTCTATATGGTAGGTATCCGTAAGACGGATGTTTTCCAAAATAGCTCCGGTTACGGCATGTTCACCGGAGGACTGGGCTTTCAGTATGGAGCCGAACGTCTGGGTGCGCTGACTGTTCCTGCCGCTGCCGGAAACAGCAAGCGTCAGATAAAGTTCATCACCGACTTCAAGACCACTGCCCTGCATGCCATTCCCAGCTATGCCATCCGCTTGGCAGAGGTATTCCAGGAAGAAGGGATGGACCCCGCCGGCACAAGTCTGAAAACGCTTGTTATCGGTGCCGAACCCCACACAGACGAGCAACGCAGAAAGATTGAACGCATGCTTGGCGTCAAAGCCTACAACAGTTTTGGCATGACCGAAATGAACGGTCCCGGCGTTGCCTTTGAGTGTACCGAACAAAACGGCATGCACCTTTGGGAAGATTGCTATCTGGTTGAAATCATTAACCCGGAAACCGGCGAACCCGTACCGGAAGGTGAAATCGGCGAACTGGTACTGACAACGCTGGACAGAGAGATGATGCCCCTCATCCGCTACCGTACACGCGACCTTACCCGCATCCTGCCCGGCAAGTGCCCTTGCGGACGTACCCACATCCGTATAGACCGCATCAAAGGCCGTAGCGACGATATGTTCATCATCAAGGGTGTCAATATCTTCCCCATGCAGGTGGAAAAGGTGCTGGTACAATTCCCCGAATTGGGCAGCAATTACCTCATCACGCTCGAAACGGTCAATAACCAGGATGAGATGATTGTGGAAGTTGAACTTAGCGACCTCTCTACTGACAATTACATCGAGCTACAAAAGATTAGCAAAGCCATTACCCGCCAGCTGAAAGACGAGATTCTGGTAACTCCGAAGTTACGGTTGGTAAAGAAAGGTTCCTTGCCGCAGAGCGAAGGAAAAGCCGTCAGGGTAAAAGACTTACGGGACAACAAATAAACTTAAAAAAACTCTTTTCAAAACAGACCATCTGTTCACCCGATACAGATGGTCTGTCTTGTATAAACACATCATCTATCTTCCCTTGACACATCATCTGTTTCAGCATCACGTATCATCGTTTCACAATCACCCACATCCGCATAAAACGAAAGAGGAACGGTTATCCAAACAGATTACCGTTCCTCTTTTATAGAAAGCCGCACCGATGATGTGATGAAACTCCGTATGACATGATTTGAGTGCTCCTCCTCTTTGTAATCCACCGACTCAAGAGTTACCCCGAAGGGCGTGGCCCGCCATTGAGAAGCGAAGCTTGTCTCGGTATTTCATAAAAATTGATGAGTTTCCCGATCCAATCAATGCGGCTATTTTTTCTATAACAAAGGTAATGAGTTTCTATGAAAGAAACAAGTAAAAGCAGTAAATTGTTTCAAGTCCTTTTCAAGTTTTAACCCCTCCCCGGAGTATCAGAAAACAAAAAGTGCTGACTACCAAAAGAGTAATCAGCACCTCGTAATTTATCTGCTAACTGTTTTTATGCAGCCTTTGCTTTAGCAACGATAGCCTTGAAAGCTTCCGGATGGTTCATCGCTAAATCAGCCAACACTTTGCGGTTGATTTCGATACCAGCTTTGTGCAAAGCGCCCATCAGCTTAGAGTAAGACATACCTTCCAGACGAGCGGCAGCGTTGATACGCTGAATCCACAAAGCACGGAAGTTTCTCTTCTTGTTCTTACGGTCACGGAACGCATAGGTCAAACCTTTTTCCCAAGTATTCTTGGCAACGGTCCAAACGTTCTTTCTTGCACCAAAGTAACCTCTGGTCAATTTCAAAATTTTCTTTCTTCTTGCTTTAGAAGCAACATGATTTACTGATCTTGGCATAGTTTTACTTGTTTTTGAATGTTAGCGCCGTTACTTCACGCAGCGGACTTAAAGCTAATGCATTCGGTTAATAACTTTAATACTTTTGTACGCTTTTCAATTACTTCATTGCTAAGAGCTCTTTCACCTGGCTTACATCTGTTGTACTAACAAGTGTAGAGTAGCACAAGTTTCTTTTCTGCTTCTTAGTTTTCTTAGTCAGGATGTGACTATGAAAGCGTGCTTTCTTTTGATTTTACCTGTTCCGGTAAGAGTAAATCTCTTTTTAGAACCGGAGTTAGTCTTCATCTTTGGCATCTTTTTTAAACTTTTTAATTATTAAATTATATGGCAACGCACTATACCTATGGCGTTACTCACTTCTTTATTCTTCTTCGGTTTCAGCCGACGCAGCCTTTGGCGCATCTTCTGCAGGCTTGGGAGCCGCGCTCTTCTTAGGTGCCGCCACTTTCTTCGGAGAGAGCTGGATTGTCATTCTCTTTCCTTCCAAAACCGGCATTTGGTCTACCTTCGCATAGTCTTCCAAATCATTGGCAAAACGGAGCAGCAACACTTCACCTTGCTCTTTGAACAAGATGGAACGTCCTTTAAAGAATACGTAGGCCTTCACCTTGTCACCATCTTCCAAAAAGCCTTTAGCATGCTTCAACTTGAAGTTATAGTCATGATCATCTGTCTGAGGTCCAAAACGTATTTCCTTCACGTTCACTTTTACCTGCTTTGCCTTTTGCTCTTTCTGACGCTTCTTTAACTGATAAAGAAATTTAGAATAATCAATAATACGACAAACAGGGGGTTGTGCATTTGGAGAAATCTCCACGAGATCCGCTTCATGTTCTTCAGCAAGTCTTAAAGCCTGCGCTATCGGATACACTGGTTCTACTTCATCGCCCACTATGCGGACTTCTTTGGCCCGGATTTGTTCGTTAATCCGATGTTGCCCTTTTAAGCTGTCATTCTTCATTAAATAACGTTTACTTCCAGTTTGTTTCTTATTTACTATTCCCAAATTAATGTTTTTGTTAAGTAAAAGCGAACTTTAGAACATCTAATATATGCTATGCTTCTACAATTGGGCGCAAAGTTACCATTTATTTATCATATTCTGAACTTCTTCGTTCATTTTTTTGGCAAATTCTTCAAATTTCATGGTTCCTTTATCACCTTCTCCCTGCTTGCGGACAGCAACTTCCTTGTTTTCAGCCTCCTTTTCACCTACAACCAGCATGTACGGAATACGCTTCATCTCATTGTCACGAATCTTACGACCAATCTTTTCATTGCGCTCATCCACAATGGCACGGATGTCATATCGCTTCAAGTATTGTTTCACTTCATGCGCATAGTCGTTGAACTTCTCGCTGATAGGCAGGATGGCAACCTGGTCAGGAGTCAGCCACAACGGGAACTTACCGGCCGTATGCTCAATAAGCACAGCCACGAAGCGTTCCATGGAGCCGAACGGAGCACGGTGAACCATTACGGGACGGTGCTTCTGATTGTCGGCACCGGTATATTCCAGCTGGAAACGTTCCGGCAGGTTGTAGTCCACCTGGATGGTACCCAGCTGCCAACGGCGACCGATGGCATCCTTCACCATGAAGTCCAGTTTAGGACCATAGAAAGCGGCTTCTCCATATTCTATTTTTGCCTTCAGCCCCTTTTCTTCACAAGCTTCGATGATGGCTCGTTCTGCTTTTTCCCAGTTCTCGTCGCTACCGATATATTTTTCGCGGTTCACCTTGTCGCGCAAGGAAATCTGTGCCTCGAAGTTCTCGAAGTCCATAGATTCGAACACGATGGAGATAATGTCCATGACACGGAGGAACTCATCCTTCACCTGGTCCGGACGGCAGAAGATATGCGCATCATCCTGCGTAAAGCTACGTACACGTGTCAAACCGTGCAACTCGCCACTCTGCTCGTAACGGCAAACCGTACCGAACTCTGCCAAACGCAAAGGCAGGTCTTTGTAAGAACGGGGTGAGTTCTTGTAAATCATACAGTGGTGAGGACAGTTCATCGGTTTCAAGAAGTACTCTTCCCCTTCTTCCGGCGTATGTATGGGCTGGAAGGAGTCCTTACCATATTTTGCATAGTGTCCGGAAGTGATGTAAAGCAATTTGTTGCCGATGGGCGGACACATTACTTCCTGATAATCGTAACGGGCCTGAATGCGGCGCAAGAAGTCCTGCAAGCGGATACGCAGTGCAGTACCTTTGGGCAGCCACATCGGGAGTCCCTTACCTACAGTGTCGGAGAACATGAACAAGTCCATCTCCTTACCGATTTTACGGTGATCGCGCTTCTTTGCCTCTTCCAGCAGAACAAGATACTCATCCAGCATCTTCTTCTTCGGGAAGGTGATACCATAGATACGGGTCATCATCTTACGGTCTTCTTGTCCACGCCAATAAGCACCGGCAACGGAAGTCAGCTTAATAGCCTTGATAGGAGCTGTGGTCATCAAGTGAGGGCCACGGCACAAGTCGGTAAATGCACCCTGCGTATAAGTTGTGATGTGGCCGTCTTCCAATTCGGAAATCAGCTCGCATTTATAAGTTTCTCCACGGTCACCGAACATCTTCAAAGCATCCGCCTTGGCAATGTCTTGTCTGACAACCGCTTCTTTCTTAGCCACCAGTTCAGCCATCTTTTTCTCAATGGCTGGCAGGTCAGCTTCCTTGATAGTCGTTTCACCCGGGTCCACATCATAGTAGAAACCGTTTTCGATAGCAGGACCTATACCGAACAGGATGCCCGGATAGAGTTCCTGCAAAGCTTCGGCCAGCAAGTGGGCACTGGTATGCCAAAAGGCATGCTTACCCTGCTCATCCTCCCATTTATAAAGAACCACTTCAGCGTCTTGCATGATAGGACGCCCCAAATCATAAATTTCTCCGTTCACGCCACAAGCCAGCACGTCTTGTGCCAATCGCGAACTGATGCTTTCTGCAATCTGCAGTCCCGTTACTCCTTCGTTATATTCACGAACAGAGCCGTCTGGAAATGTTATCTTTATCATAGTTTATATGTATATTTCATTTTTCAGAACGCAAAAATAGCTAATTCTTTTTGATATTCTATTTTTTAGCAAAAAAATGTTATTCCCGTGTATCTGTAAACCTCTTTATGATATTATAGGCCGAGACAATGCCCAACTCTCCGGCTTTACTCAAATCGGCAATACCTTGTTTGTTATTCCCCAGGAAGATGTGCGTCAACCCACGGTTAAAGTATGCTTCAGCAAAATCGGGACTCAGCTCAATCGCCTTGTCATAATCCGCCAAGGCGGCACGGTAATCCTTCAGTAACGAAGACACATTGCCACGGTTATAATAGCCATAGACAAAATCAGGAGCCAATAGAATAACGTGATCCAGGTCATTCTTCACAACTTCATAATCAATGGCTGTCACTTCAGGCTTCTTCATTTCCGTTGTACCCGAAGTGGCACCTTCACTCATTGTGGCTTCGGCCTTTTTATATTCCAGTTGCTTATAACGCACCAAAGCACGCATAAAGTATGCCGGGAAGAAAGTGTCGTCCAACAAGATACTCTTTGTAAAGTCATCTATGGAACTGGCAAAATCCTGAACCAGATAGAAATCCAGACCTCTCATGAAACGTTTCTTGGCGTTCTTCTCGTCAGCCACCACATCAGACGTATGAGCGTCTATCAAAGCAAAGTGGAAGCGTACTTGTTCCTCCGTCAACGGAGCTTCCATATTGGTGATGCGCAGTGGCTTCGGGAACAGTTTCGAATGGTTCAGTTCCTCAATATACTTATGATAATGTACGATACGCTTCACATCGCTCAGTTTCTCATAATAAGTCAAAGCATACATCGGCTCGAGCTTGATGGTCACATTCCGGTCTTGTACACGTCCGCGATAATCGCTCTTATAACGCTGGTCAGCTTCCGAATCGTCCGCTATTACAATTTTCCGATAATTTTCCATGTTCTTGTCGGATTTCTTACGGGTCTTCCCACCATCTCCATTGGAGTTTTCCGAGGAATTATCCGCAACATCCTTACTGTCGTCACCTTCCTTTTTGTCACCAGAAGAAACACCGTTACGCTTGTCTATCTGCATCTTCATGATTTTGAACTCATCCTGCTCGGCTCCCTTATGGTCGCCAATCTTTTTACGGGCTTCGGCACGCTGATAATAGCCGGCCATAAAGTTAGGATATTCTGCAATCACTTTGGAATAGTCACTGATAGCTCCCCGGTAATCCCCCGTCTGCGCACGTAACAAACCACGATTGAAGGTGGCCATCATGTTATCCGGTTCCATCTTCAACACAAAATCAAAAATCCTCTATTGCCCGGTTGTCATCGCCCACCTGGGCACGCAGCAAAACCACGGTTATAGTGCCCGATAAAATTATTCGGATCAATATCCAAAGCCAAATCATAGTCACTCATGGCGCCTCTCAAATTATTCTGATGGAAACGCGCCAAGGCACGGTTGATATAGTTACCGGCATTCTTTGCACTCAGATGGATAGACTGGTCCAAATCAGCTTCAGCCTCTTTATATTTCCCCTGCTGGAGGCGTACAATGGCTCTTGCCCCCCATCCATCCGGGTCATAACGGTCCATATCGATGGCTTTGTCAAAATCACGCAAAGCTTGTATCGTATCATTCTGTTTCAGGGGAGACTTCCCGCGCGCATCAGATAGGCACGTGTATATCTGGGGGCAATTGTCAAAAGCGTACCCAAATCTTCCTTAGCCGCCTCATAATCTTCTTTCTGAATATGGCAAAGGGAAAGATTATGCCAAAGCACCACATTCTCCGGGTCGTATTTGATGGCAGTTTTATAATCTTCAATCGCCTCGTCAAACTTGTTCTGACGGATACGTGCCAATCCTCTGATTTGGTAAGCACCTACCACAAAAAAGGGTTCCGCTGAATCGCAGCATCACAATCACTCTCCGCTCCCCATAGTCATCCAAATTGATTTTTGCCAGTCCACGGAAGAAATAAGGCTCATATAAATAAGGTTTCGCGTTTGATTACCTGATTAAAATATTGGATAGAAAAGCACGTAATCTCAAAAAATACAATGCATTCCGAAACAATGGTCATCACCGTTCTTTTTTTTTTTTTTTTTTTTTTTTTTTTTTTTTTTTTTTTTTTTTTTTTTTTTTTTTTTTTTTTTTTTTT
>VOFK01002294.1_pt1 | contig 23835 bp, 45 predicted proteins | sample 5384121 | NCBI WGS metagenome assembly VOFK01 (sample SAMN12384730, study PRJNA508395) | human gut metagenome | isolation source: healthy gut J | host: Homo sapiens | reverse complement strand
TGAAGTTACGTGGCCACTCCTGAGGAGCAGCTTCGTGAGGCCGCCAAGAGCGCTGTCTGCAAGATCAACATCGACTCTGACTCCCTGTCCGCCATGACCGCCGCTGTCCGCAAGGTCTTCGCCGAGAAGCCAGGTGAGTTCGACCCAAGAAAGTACCTCGGACCAGCCCGCGACGATGAAGAAGCTCTACGAGCACAAGATCGTTGACGTTCTTGGTTCAAACGGCAAGGCTGAGTAATTTGTTTGGGAGCGTAAGCTCTTGACAATCAGTTAGAAATATGATTCCCTCTGGTCGATGTCGACTGGAGGGAATTTGTTATATATTCATTTATAGTTATTTACTTATCACGGTGGAGTTGTGGTGGGTCACTGACAAAGCTCAGTGACCGGAGCGACCGAAATTCGGTTCTCGAAACCGTCGACGCCCATAATCGGCTCAGTGGGCAAAAAAAAGGTGAGACAAAAGGTTTGGGATTATCATTTTTATGCTTAATTTTTACCGGAAATTTGAACCACATAATTGAGTATGCGTATCAAAAAAGACGCCGATTGCGGTGATTTTTGTTGCTTTTGTAAGTCTGACTGCGGGAGCGCAGGACGGTAACTTGGTGAATATCGGGCTTCAGGCCAGGGTGGATTACCAGCGGGAGTACCTGGGCGGGGATGCCGTCAAGGGCAACTGCGGCTTCAAGGGCAAGAATGTCAGCATTCTGATAAACGGAGAGTTCAACGAACATTTCTCCACAACTACCGGCAGCGGCTCACCGCGGCCACGGCAGTGAAAGTTTTTTCAACGCCACGGACTTCCTTTACCCTCACTTATAGGCCGGACGAGCGTTGGGCTTCTCCCAGGCAAGCAGATTGTCGCGAGATCGGAGGGTTGAATAGCTGTGGGCTGCAAGCCAAGCAACCGATTCCATGCCAAGTGATCACAGGTAACCAATGTATACCATTGTGGAGAGCCTGAGATGGGCATAGCTGTCCATCCTGATGTCCCAAGGCCTTGAAGCGTTCGGGCACCATGGGGGCGATATCCGTCAACTTCTGGTTTGCCCCTCGATAAAGCCCATGTCCATGATATGGTAAAACCAAAAATAGCAGGAATAGCATACAAGCGAACATGATAACCGCTTGCAACGCATCCGTATAAAAGTACTCCCTTGATTCCGCCCGTAATCACGTAGGCCGCTACGATCAAGGTGAAGATCAACAAGGCCAGATGAAGGTCGATATGAAACATCTGCTCAATGAAGACGGCTCCTCCCTTCATCACCACGGCGGCGTAGAGGGGCATGCCGATGAAAATGATCGAGGCGATGAAGATCTGTATAGACCGGGACTTATAGTGTAATCCCAATAATTGCGGGAAAGTCCGTGCGTTATGTGCCTCGCCTAACTTCCGGGTCCTTCGTCCGAAAAAGATAAAGGCTACCACTCACGCCCATGAACATGTTCAATAAGCAAAAGCCATTGAATACCCATGCCGAACGTAGCGGCTACGCCACCGAAAACCAACGATCGCCGATGCCGAGATAAAAAGGTCGCCCCGTAAGACAGAGCCATGATAATGGGGTTTACTTTTCGTCCGCCTAATAAATAATCACTGGCGTTTTTCGTCTGCCTGTATCCGAGATACCCTAACCAAGCGATTACAAACATGTAAATGATGACAATAATGCCTAATGTTAGCGTACTCATTTTCGTGATTCTTTAGTAGGGTTTGTTTTTTCGTCGTCTTTATTCCAAGTGGTTATCCCGAACCAAATAGAAAATAGAGGCAGGCGAACGCTAGAAGGTAAGCCAGCCAAATACCGGGGTCGCTGATTCCGAACATATATCCGTGCCTATTAAAGTTTTATTAGATCACTTTCACAGATATACTGAGATTCTGACGGCGGATTACCTCACGGGCGCTTTCCCCGGTTGTTCGTACGCAAGATCAAGATCGCTTTTTCCCCGGATGGAGAAACAATACATATATTCTATGCTGATGCCCGCTTTCTTGAAATAAGATAATGTATTGGCAAAACTTCCGGCGCATGAGCTGGTTTACGATCGCTAATACGTCGGTCAGGTTTGCGCTGACGTTGTTTTCTTTTTAATATCTTGTATGCCTTCTGGGGATCGCTTTACGATGATACGAAGGATTCCATACTCGGAGGTGTCTGCTACGGTGGCTGCGATGATGCGGATGCGCTCTTCTGCCAATAACGCTAATATCTCGCTTAATTTCCCGTACTTGTTTTCTAGGAAAATAGAAATTTGATTGACTGTCATAAGGTGTTATTTTAATTGTTTATTTAACAAAGCTTGCGATGATCTTTCACTCGTACCGCCTTGCCATCTGTGGTTGGCAAAGATCCCTTGGCTACCAGCTTGATACGTGGTGTAAGTAATAATTCGTCCTTCAACTGACGGGTGATACCTTTCGTCAAACGCTGCAAGGCGGAATAATCATCGGTGAATAGGTCGCTCAACTCTACCTCGATCAACATCTCGTCGCTGTTGCCGATCGTTTTCGAGGGTGATCAAGTAATTGCTGCCCAATTCCTTGAATTGCACCAATATCTTTTCGATTTGGATGGGGAACAGGTTCACACCCCTTCAAAATTATCATATCGTCGCTACGTCCTTTGAAACGGGCTAGGCGTTTATGGGTACGTCCGCAAAGGGCAATCGCCCGGTAAGATACAAGTAAGTCGCGGGTACGATAGCGGAGACAGGGGGCATCGCCTCCCGGTTGATGGTGGTTAATACCAATTCTCCGACCTCTCCCTCGGGCACCGGTTGCAAGGTAACCGGGTCTACGATCTCTACGATCACGTTGTCTTCCCAGATATGCAAAGCCGTTCTGCTCCGTACATTCGAAGGCTACACCCGGCCCGTTCATCTCCGACATACCGAAACAGTTGTGAAGCCTTGACCACCCAGAAGCTGTTCGATGCGTTTACGTTGTTCTTCCGAGTGTGGCTCGGCACCGATACATACGGTGTGTAGTTTGGTATCCCTTTCTGGGGGTCTATTCCTCCTCATACATAACCTCAGCCAAACGAGGTGGCATAGCTCGGTATGATATGTAAACAGGTGGTGCCGAAATCGGTGATGAACTTAATCTGTCGTTTGGTATTACCGGCCGCCGCAGGCACTGATCAACGCACCTAGTTTTTCTGCTCCATACTGGAAACCGAGGCCACCGGTAAACATGCCGTAGCCGGATGTATTCTGAAATACGTCCGTATCCCTTTAGCCCTACCATATACATGCAGCGGGCTACTTGGTTAGCCCATTGGGTCCAAATCCTGGCGGAATGTAAGACAACGGTAGATTACCTGTCGTTCCACTGGAAGAGTGGATACGTACGCATTTCTGTAACGGGATGGCTGCCAATCCGAACGGATAGTTATTTCTAAGATCATCTTTCGTTGTAAACGGAAGTTTTTTAAATCTTCCAAGGACTGAAAACTGTCCGGGGTAATTCCCTTTTCTCTTTGAATATCTTATGGTAAAAAGGGAGTTGCCCGCTAGTTCTATGGTTTGTTTCAGTCGTTCCAGTTGGAATTTTACCAGATCTTTACGATCCATGGTTTCTATTTCTTTCTGCCAATACATCATCGTTTTTTCAATTAGAGTGTGTTTAATTCATGAAATTAGATTGCAAATGTATCTTTTATTTTGGATAATGCCATGCTTTTTGTGTCAAAATATTAGTAATGACCTTTTGAAAATAAGAATTATTAGGCGGTAAGCCGTTGTAAATAAAAAAAAAAATAATAGTTATTTTTGTCCATTACGCAATTTAACTTTATGTATGGGCCATGGGAAAATATGACCACCTTTCCAAAGAAGAGTTGATTCAAAGGATTGAGAGACTGGAAGCCGATCTGGAAAAAAAGCCACTTTGACACCATCCGCGAGCGATAACGAACCTTTGAGATGCGCCAAAGCCAGCATACGATCAACTTCTTAAATATCTTGATGGATACGATCTTGTCGAACGTATTTGTGGAGATCACGGTGAAAGATATTTTCAACGGTTTCCGGTATATCTATTTTAATAAGGCGGCGGAGGAATTTTACGGGGGTCAAGGCGGAAGATATCTTGAGGAAGACGGATTTCGAGCTTTCCCTGATTCCCGGCGGGCGCATGAGATCCGAACGGAAGATTACCATACGATCAAAGACGGACGTATGGTAAAAAATGGCTAGTCATATGCGAGAAACCGAATGGAGAGGTGAGAATCGTAAATATCGTACGTTTACTGATCACGAATCCGGACCCGGGAGCCTCGCCTCTGTTATTGATCATGCTGAATGATATCACGGAGCAACGTCAAGACCAGTTGGCGCTGATGAAAGTAAAGAGGCGAGATAAGATGAAAAACGCTTTTATCGCTAATATGAGCCATGAGATACGGACCCCCTGAATGCTATCGTTGGTTTTGCCATCTCGTGACGGAAACGACTAATGCCAGTGAGCAAAGGGAATATTTTCGATTATAAATAAGAATTGCGATTTATTGTTGAAACTGATTAACGATATCCTGTGATTTGTCGAAGATCGAGTCCGGTCGGTTAAACTATAACGTGTCCGGAAGTTGAGTTGAGGGATATTTGCCAAGAAAAGGCCTATGTGGTACAATCCTTTGAAGATGACTTCCGATGTGGCATTATTATATAACTCGGTCGCCATGCCTTCTGTTCGTCTGTGGATCGATCCGCACCGGGTAGAAACAGGTCTTGTTAAATCTCTTGTCCTAATGCCATTAAGTTTACTTCCAAAGGTTTTATCTCGCTTTTTTATGAGGTGGAAGATATGTTCGTACGTGTCTCTGTCATGGATACCGGAATCGGGATATCAGAGGAAAGCTGGAGTCTGTTTTCGAGCGTTTCGTGAGAAATTGATGATTTTTTATCAAGGGGCTGGTTTGGGACTACCGGATCTGCAAGATGATTGTAGAGAGTTGGGGCGAGATCGGTGTGCGATCTGAGCTTGGCAAGGTTCCACTTTCTGGTTCACCACCATTGGTTGTTACGGATAAGGCTGTTGTGGAGAAGGATGATCCTTCTGTTTTTTAAGTGAATGTCAACTATATTAAATAAAAAAGAAATGAAAAAAATGCGGTTGTCTTTTTAGCGACAGGCTTTGAGGAAATAGAGGCCTTGGGTACGATTATTGATGTCTTGAGGCGTGGTGGTGTACGGGTTATGATGGTATCTATTACGGGTGACCGATTGGTGATAGGAGCTCATGATATTCGGTAATGGCTGATTACCTGTTCGAGGAGTGCGGATTTCAGTTGTGTCGATGCCTTGATTTTTGCCGGGTGGAATACCCGGAAGCAACCATTTAAATGCGCACCCATTTGAAAGAATTAGTCAAGGAGAAAACGGAGGAAGGCGTATTAATCGGTGCTATCTTGTGTGCCGGACGATGGTTTGAAAAGTCTTGGATTGCTAAAAAAAAGGGCTACCTGTTTTTCCTTTCTTCCGAGCCAACAATGGTAGGCGCTACCCCACGGATAATGGGTAGAGCAGGATGGAATATCATCACAAGCAAAGGGGCCGGGTTTATGTTTGAGTTCGGCTTGACGATCTTGAGGAATCTGAAAGACGAGGAAATCGCTTTGGAAGTGGCGGATGCCTTATTATATGATGCTTTGTTGCATGGGACAAAAGCATTAATGTTGGTGAAAATCCCTTTGAGAGAATGCTCTCTAAGACATTCTCTCAAGGGATTTTTGTTGTAAAGAGTTTTCCCTTTCCTAAATTATTTCTGGAAAGATTTTTTCATACGTGCGATATCTGTCAAATAGTCTTGCAGATCTTGCTCGTGTTCTTCTTCCTCAGCTAAGATATGCTTAGCGATATCACAAGTCGTGAAGTCGATGCCGTCCGTGAATTTAGCGATTTCTTGATAACGCAAGATGGCGCAACGCTCGGAGGCGACATTCTGGTTCAGAAGGCTTACTACGTCAAAGTCTGTCGGTGAATCATATTTGCATCGGGCTAATTCAAACCATTGTTTCGGATCAAGTACCGGAACTCCTTCAATTCGATGATCCGGTCTGCCAATAATTGGGCGTGATGCCTTTTCTTCCTCGGCATGTTCCTCGAATTCACCTTGTACGTCGGAACGCATGGCTCCTTCAACGACCAAGGCTCCTACCCAATATTGATAGTATGCTAGCCATTCTTCCGCTAATGCGGCGTTTAGTTGAGATAATAAATTGTCGACATCCAATTTCCCTCTTAAAAATTTTGACGCTTTCTTTTGCCATAGCTGTATTAATTTAGAATTAAACGTATTGTTCGTTTTTTATAGTTCTAACAAGCTTACTAGGGCATTGTTTATTTTTGTCAAAATTTTAACGTTATGCTGCGATTGTTACAATTTAGGTAATTCCCAAGGTGCCCGGTAATAGGCTTTCGACAAGGCGGTAGCTTCGTTATCGCCGACAAACAAATTGTTTTTTATCATCCCAATGAACTTCCCGTTGAACCCGGCAGGAGATATTCGCCAGATGAGCCATCTTCGCTACACGGGCACCGATAGCGACATCGGCGTTCGGAAGCTCACGGCTTTTAATGCAGCTCAACATGTTTCCCACATGATTATAAAGTCCTTTGCCTTCTCCTTTCTTGAAAGGAACGGCTTCCATGCGAGCTACGTTATTGGATACGACCGGTATGACCTCCCAACCGGCCCTGTCGAGTACCATCGTACCATTCTCCCCCATAGAACGCTAATCCTTCCTTACGGTTATAGAGTCCGTGATTGATTCCGCAAGCGTGATCCCAGATGATATTAAAATCATCGTAGGCATAAGTCGCCATTAAAGTATCGGGTGTCTCCATAGCGTCGTTCGGATAGGGCGAACTTGCCGCCGCCTGAGAATACACGCCAGGTGGGAAGGCCGCGTTCATTCCCTCAAGGGCATAATCCAGTAAATGTACGCCCCAGTCCGACATCAAGCCTCCGGCATAGTCCCAGAAGAAACGGAAATTATAATGAAAGCGATAAGGGATTGAACGGACGTTTAGGAGCCGGGCCTAGCCACATATCGTAATCCACACCGGCGGGAGCGTCACAATCCGGTTTAACCGGAAGTGTCGGCTTGCCGTCTTGGTAAGCCCAGACCTTGACCGTACGGATCCGTCCGATATTTCCGGCTTTCAAGAAATTAGCCGCCTCGTCCCAATGCGGGTCGCTACGTTGCCATTGGCCTACCTGTACGATCCGGTTATATTTACGGGCGGCTTTTTTCCATCAGGTTGCATTCCTCGATCGTATTGGAGAGCGGCTTCTCTACATATACGTCTTTTTCCCGCTTGGCAAGCCCAGACCGTCGGAAGGCAATGCCAATGGTCCGGCGTACCGATAATGACTACATCTACGTCTTTATTATCGATTACTCGTCGCCAGTCTTTATATAAGTGAGGGTACTTTTTTTCCCTGTTTTTCTTCTCAACGTCGGCAGCCCGTTTGTTTAACCATTCGTCATCGACATCGCAAAGAGCCACGCATTCCGTCTCCGGATAATCAAGAAAAGTATTCAAATCCCCGTATCCCATGCTACGGCATCCGATGAGGGCTACTTTTTACTTTGTTGCTAGGGGGCGGTTTGTCCGTATATGGAGGAATACGATTTACCGATAAGCGGCGATAAAGTAAGTCCGGACATGATAAGTCCGGTTTTTTGCATAAAAGTACGTCTGTTCATGATATTAGTTTTTAATACTGTTATAAATATATTCCATATCGACGTGCTCCCTTACGAGGGCGGCGAGTTTGTCATCCTGCTCTTCCTTAAAAGCGGCATAATCGAAAGGACCTGTAGTCGTTTCCGTGTCAAAGCCTTCAGCTAAGTTGTCCAATACGGCCGGATTATCAAGGATACCATGCATATAACTTCCCCAGCATCGGTTGTTGAGGTAATATCCGTCCGTTCGTCCGTCTTCCAGTCGGGCTACGGGCTGTTCGGGGGGCGTCACCCAATAGGGTGGTTCGTCCCATATGTATTTCGTATCCTTTACAATCCTCATTCTCCGAGGAGGGGAGGAAAGCAAAGTCGCTTTGTCTCGTGATCTTCTCCTGCTCGATGACTGTGCATTGAGGCAGAAGACCGAGACCGGGAATCGCCGGGATATTTCCCTCGATACTTTCCGGATCTTCCAAGCGGACTCCCATCATTTGATAGCCACCGCAAATACCGATCACCTTTTTTTACCCGCTTTATGCGCCCGGATAATCGCCATCGCTATCCCATTGGCCCGCAGGCTTTGTAAGTCCGATAACGTATTCTTTGAGCCGGGGAGCAGGATGATGTCGGCTTTCTCTATCTCATCGATATTGTTGGTATAATACGGAGTTGAAACGGGGGTCCATCTCCAATACATCAAAATCCGTGAAATTAGACATTCGTTTCAGCAGGATGATAGCTACATTGATTTTCCCGTCTTTATAAGTGTTATTTTTTTTCATATCCAACGCTACGGAATCCTCTTCCTCTATCTTGATATCCCGAAACCATGGAATTACGCCGACCACGGGAATCCCAGTCAATTCCTTTAATAGGCTCCGTCCTTCTTCGAATAAAGAGGCGTCTCCACGGAACTTATTGATGATAACCCCTTTCATTAACACTCGTTCCTCCGGTCGTAATAAAGCGATCGTTCCATATACAGAGCCGAATACGCCCCCACGGTCTATATCCGCAACTAAATAGGTAGAGGCTCCGGCAGCGATCGCCATACGCATATTGGTGATATCCCGGTCTCGCAGGTTTAGTTCGGAGATGCTTCCGGCTCCTTCCAATACGATCGGGTTATAGCGAGCTTCCAGACGCTTGAAGGCTTCGATGGCTTCCTTAAATAGCTCCTCCTTCTGGTTTTGTATCCCGAAATAATCCTTGGCGGACATATTGCCGACTGGCTTTCCGTTTAATACGACTTGCGAGCTTTTATCATTTTGTCGGCTTTAGTAATATCGGGTTCATATCCGTATGCGGGGAAATACCGCAGGCCTCCGCTTGTACGACTTGCGCCCGGCCCATCTCGCCGCCTTCCGGGTAGAGTAGGAATTGAGGGACATATTTTGTGCCTTTGAACGGTGCCGGTTGATAACCATCTTTGCTTGAAAATACGGCAAAACGCCGCATTGATAACGCTTTTACCCGCATCAGAGCAGGTTCCGACAAACATAATCGGTCGTAGGTGTTAAGCTTCATCTGTATAGATTTTATTTACACAGTGTACAAAGGTAGTATTTTTGGCCTTTTTATTAAGGAGAAGATATGAAAAAAAGAAGAAGATTTTGTTATGGGCCTGTCCATCTACATGGCTTGTCTGCGTGAGAAAAAAAAACGGTATTCCACGGCGAAGAAAGTTATCAAGATGCCTTGAACTCATTCAAGTGCTTTTGCGGTATGGAGGCGATTCCTTATGCCTATATTAATAGGAACAGGCTTTTTGTGCTATCAGTCATGGTTGTTGGACAAGGGCCGTTCGTTGAATACGGTGTCCACCTATATGCGTCGGATTCGTCACATTTATAACTTAGCCGTGGAGGCGAACGAGGCTCCCTTTGTACCCAACCTGTTCAAAGATGTCTTCACGGGCGTTGAAAGCAAACGGAAGAAGGCGTTGCCGCAAGAGATGCTGGAGCGTATGTTTAACGCCCCGTTGGAGGATCCGTCCTTGCGGCGTGTACAGTTGACCGTTCGGTTGATGTTCGCGTTCAGCGGGATAGCGTTTGTGGATCTTGCGCATTTGAAATGGGAGAATATCCGGGATGGGATATTGCAGTATCACCGACAAAAAAGAGCGGGTCTCTCATACAGCTGGAGATTCCCTCCGGGGCGTTGCGGCTGTTGGATGAGTTGTCCGCTTGTACGGCAAAGGAATCCTTTTATTTATTTCCTTTTTTGAGTGGAAGGAGAACCGGTGAGGCGGCCTACAAAGAATATAACAGGACCTTGTCCCGCTTTTAACCATGACTTGAAGTTGTTGGCGAGATCGACAGGCGTTACGCTTCCGGTCACCTCATATACGATCCGTCATTCATTCGCCTCGTTCTTGAAGGAACAAGATGTATCGATCGAGGTTATCAGTGAGTTGTTGGGGCATAAGTCTATTAAGACAACACAGATCTATTTGAAGAGCTTCTCGTTGGAACGTTTGTCGACAGTGAACCGGAATTGTTTTGAGAGCGTGTGTAAACCGATACCCAAAGTGGGGTAAGAGGCTTGCTACTTGGGGAGTAGCGTTCATTTCACGGTGCAAATGTAGCAAAAAATAGCAAATAACAAGCAATCATCATTAGTTTTAGTTTGTGCTCCGGCCTTGATTCTCCTTAAATCTTCGTTCTTATTCCTAGTGCATAGACATGGCAATAGAGACGAAATGATCTCGTATTTCCTACATCATCACGTCCCTTCCAAAAATCGAACATACATTCCTGTAGAGACGGGGCGTGCCCCGTCTCATCCCCTCCAAATGGTAACTTAAAGATACTATCAGACAGTGGGAGACGGGGCACGCCCCGTCTCTACAACCGGGTGATAACCGTTCTCGCACCTTTAGGCTACTCCCCAAGTAGCCTAAGATTTCGAGAGATGGTAATTTTCAGTAATGCCATATTTGAAAATATAAAGTACTGTTTATCAAGATGATATAAATGATTCTTGGTAGGGCTCTGAATTGCCGTGGGGTCTGTTTTCGGGCCACGGGATAACCACTAGAAAAGATAATCATAGAGATGGATATATTGACAGGCAAGTGCTCGGATAGGTTCATGGCGCATGTTCTGAAGCGACGTGACCAGGAGGCCGTCCGCTGGTACGTGCTCACGCTCCCTACCGCCGGTGGCGGGCGTGACAGGATCAGCCCCTCGAAGGGACTGGACGTTGAGCTTTCCCGCCGCGAGCGTCGTGGTGAGGCGTTGTTCGAGTATTTCTCCCCCTCGTATGTCGAGGCGAGGAAGGTGGGCGGCAAGATGGTCAACACGAAGCGGCCCCTGTTGTTCAACTACGTGTTCATCCATGCCTCGGTGGACGAGATCTTTAGTCTGAAGCGTACGCTTCCCCTGTACAATTTCCTACCCCCGGGTTTCCTCGGGTGGACGGTCTTACTTTCCCTACCTCTCGGATCGTGAGATGGAGACCTTGCGTTGGGTCGCGGCTTCTTACTCCAACGAGCTTCCGGTGTACGTGCCAGATAGTGGCCGCTTGTTGAAAGGCGACCGTGTGCGTATCACCTCCGGCCCGTTTGTCCGATATGGAGGCCGAGGTGGTGGTACAGCCGGGCGGTGGGCATAAGGACGTGATGGTGCGTATCCTCGACTGTGCATGTGGGTCCCCTTGTTCGAGGTGAGAGCGGGGGAGTACGAGTTGATCGAGTTGAACACGGGGGGCAAGCACGTGTATACCCATTTGGACAACGACCGTCTGTCGGAAGGCTTGCACGGGGCCTTGGGGCGTTACCATTCGTCCGGCAGCGTAGTGGAGGAGGATGCCCGTCTGGCCCGTGAGGTCCTGCGTGGCTACGCCTCGCTCCGTGCTGAGACCGACGTGATCCGTTGCAAGCTTTACTCTTTGCTCCTTCCTGCCTATAAACTTTTGGGCGAGTCGGATGAGTTCGATCGTTTGCATCCACGATGCGCAGCATGCTCCCCGTGATAAAAGCGGGGCAATCCCGTGCCTTGCTGCTGGTCACGCTGTACGGCTGTACGGACAGCAGCCTCTATCAGCGCATGGCGCACGAGTTGGTTGACCCTTGGATGGAGGAGGCTTCTCCCAAGAGGAGCAAGGCCGTGTTGATACGTCGTTTACGGGATTACGACCGTTGGTTCGGGCACGGGAACGGCGATAAATAAAAAGATAAATCAAAGAAGAAGAGAGAAAAAAGCCCTTCCCTTCGGGCATCCGGCTGATGAACCTGTTGCGTGACCATTTGACAGAGATCATGGATCGTGAGCGTGCGAACCGAACTCAATACACCTGTATTGTACGGGATCTTACTGGGTGTCGTTCGAGCGTTCTGCCTACCAGCTGCGTCGTGTATTCCCGGATAGCGAGACTACTCCGTTGCGCCTGTTCGCTTATCCGTTCCCGATCGTGATGGTGTCCGTTACGAATCGCTCACTCCGTTTGTACGCCCGTAAACATATCTTGAGGAGGGACGGGTCGGATTACAAGCTATTGACCGTCCCCGGATTTTCCTTGGCAGACTACCGTGAATGGCACGTCGGCGAGGTGGAGGGACTACCTTTTATTGAATATGAGTGCTGACTGCTGAAAAAAAAATAAAATTATTAGAAAAAGTTTGGAAAAATCTACTTGGTTTTATCCCGGATGGGATGAATATGTTCGAGCGTAACGTGAAGCGTATAGGGGATTGCTTTTTGGCTTTTTGGCCTTGATCGTATTCTCCCCGTTGTTTTTACTTTGTTATATCGTCGTAAGGCGGGAGGATGGAGGCCCGGCTATCTTCAAGCAAGAGCGTATCGGTCGTTTCGGTCGCCCGTTCAACATCTATAAGTTCCGCAGTATGCGTCTGGACGCGGAGAAATTCGGTCCCGCCCTTTACAAGGGTGGCGCAGACCCCCGTATGACCCGTGCGGAAAAGTTCCTGCGCGAGCATCACTTGGACGAGCTACCCCAGTTATGGAATGTCTTCATCGGCGACATGTCCTTTATCGGTCCCCGTCCCGAGCGTAAGTTCTACATCGACCAGATCATGGAGCGTGATCCCCGTTATCGTTACCTCTACCAGATCCGTCCGGGGGGTGACCTCTTACGCCACGCTCTACAATGGGTATACGGACACGGTCGATAAGATGCTTCGTCGCTTGCGTTACGACCTGTTCTATCTGGAGCATCGCTCGTGGCGGTTCGATTTCAAGATATTGGTGAAGACCTTCTTGAATATAGCGTTCGGGAAAAAATTTTGAGGGTATTAGCAGAAAAGAAACAGTCGGATCCCCCGGATGGCAATGGCCGTCTCTAGCGGCTAGGAGACCCCTTTGGCTTTGGCCGATAGGCTGACCCCGCTTTAACATATACCACTCCGGCCGTCCGGTGGTCCGGCTCTTTATAATGAGAATTGAAAAATTGAGAATTGAGAATTAAAGAGATGATAATAGCGGTAGATTTCGACGGTACGATCGTCGAGCACAAGTATCCGGCGATCGGGCGTGAGCTTCCCTTTCGCCATCGAGACGTTGAGGAAATTGCAATCGGAGCGGCATAAGCTGATCCTGTGGACGGTCCCGTGAGGGAGTGCTCTTGGAGGAGGCGTTGTCCTTCTGCCGTGAGCGTGGCTTGGAGTTCTACGCCGTGAACCGTGACTACCCGGAGGAGGAGAGAGACCGGAACAACCACTTCTCCCGCAAGCTGAAGGCGGACGTTTTCATCGACGACCGCAATCTCGGCGGCCTCCCGGACTGGGGAACGATCTACAGATGGTGACCAAGAGACTGTCCTATGAGGACCTGACGTAAATACTTGAGTCGGAGTACGAGCCGGAGAAACCCAAAGGTTTCCTGTCCCGCCTTTTCCGTTAAGTCCGTGTGATCCGTGTTTAAAGAAATAAAAACGATAACAAAATAATATGAAGATCAAAAAGACTACTGTTCCTATTCTCGCTGCCCCTTTTGCTGGCGGCGTGTACGTCTTACAAGAACGTGCCCACCTCCAGAACCCGGAGGCGGTGAACGATCTCGAGGGGACGCTTCCCCTGTATGACGCCAAGATCATGCCCAAAGGACCTGTTGAGCATCACGGTCAACACGACGGACCCGGCAGGCGGCGGCCCCGTTCAACCTGACGGTGCAGACCCCGTTGAATGCGGCCCTGACGAACATCAACACGACGACGCAACCCACGTTGCAGCAATACCTCGTGAACAACTCCGGGGAGATCGACTTCCCTGTGATCGGTACGCTGAGGGTCGGCGGCTTGACGAAGAACGAGGCGGAGAGCCTGATCCGTGAGAGATTGAGGCCTTATTTGAAGGGAGGCGCCCATCGTGACGGTGCGCATGGCGAACTTACAAGATCTCGGTCTTTAAGGCGAGGGGCCCGTCTGGCAGCTTCACGATCGGCAACGAGAAGGTGAACGTTCTGGAGGCGTTGGCGATGGCCGGCGACATGACGATCTATGGTGTGTACGTGACAACGTGAAGCTGATCCGCGAGGACGAGAGCGGGAAGCGCGAGATCATCAACCTTGACCTGAACAACGCCGGAATCGTGACCTCCCCGTATTATTATTTGAAACAGAACGACATCCTTTTATGTCACGCCGAACGAGACGAAGGCGAGGAACCCGATATCGGAAACAGCACGACGTTGTGGGTGAGCTCGATCTCGATCTTGGTCTCGATCGCCGGCCTGTTGGTGAACATACTTAAATAATTGAAAATAGAGAATTGAGAATTGAAAATTTAGAGAGATGGTGGACGATGGTATAAATACAAGCAATAATAATAATAACAATCCGGAGGGGGAGGATCGTGAGATCAATCTTTACGCCGTGTTTTTCAAGTATATGGTTTATTGGCCTTGGTTCGTGGCGAGCGTGCTGGCCTGTTGTATCGGCATGTACGTGTTCCTGCGTTACCAGACGCCGGTGTATAACGTCACGTCGTCGGTGCTGATCAAGGAGGACGAGAAGAAGGGGGCTAACGCCGCCAGCGGCTTGGCTGCGATACAGGACCTCGGCATGCTCTCGATGACGAGCAACTTCGACAACGAGGTGGAGATCCTGAGGTCCCGCACGTTGATCAAGAAGGTGGTGAACGACATGGGCCTGTATATATCGACATGGAGGAGTCGAACGAGCCTTGGGCTTCAACCCCCGTTATACAGGAACTCCCCGTTAACGTGTTCATCACCCCAGAAGAGGCGACCGTCTGGTGGCCCCCGTGGAGTTGCGCATGCGCTATACCGTGGACGGGAGGCTGGGCGTGAGGGCCGAGTATAAGATCGATAAGGAGGGTGACTGGGGGAGACGATGGAGCAGGGGCTTCGACAGGCTCCCCCGCCATATTGCCCACCCCCGTGGGGGTTTTCAGTTTCACGGGCATGGATTCCATACCCGAGCTGGAGGGCGGGGAGATCGAGCTGGTCGCCCACGTCCATACCCCCACGTCCACTGCCGAGGCTTACGGCAAGGAGTTGAGCGTGACGCCCTCGTCCAAGACGACGACGATCGCCAAGGTATCCTTGAGGAACACGGTGAGGCGACGAGGCGTGGACTTCATCAATCGCCTTGTGTCGTTCTACAACCAGGACGCCAACGACGAGAAGAACGAGGTGGCGCAAGACGGCCGAGTTCATCGAGGAGCGCATCGGTATCATCAACGGCGAGCTTGGCACTACGGAGAGCGAGCTCGCTGCCTTCAAGCAACGCCCGGCCTAACGAATTTGACGAGCGACGCCCAGATGGCGTTGCAGGAAAGCTCGAGGTATGAGCAACAACGTACGGAGAACGCCACGCAGATCAACTTGGTGCAGTATCTCCGCAATTATATCGACGATCCTGCGAACATGGACGAGGTGATCCCTGCCAACGTGGGCCTGCGGGATCAAAACCTCACCTCTGTCATCGACCAGTACAACACGATGATCATCGAGCGCAAGCGCCTGTTGCGCACCTCTTCGGACAGCAACCCGGCGATCATCAACATGAACGCCGGCATCGAGGCTATGCGCCGCAACGTGAAGACGACGGTGAACAGCGTCCTGAGGGGGCTCCAGATCGCCAAGGCGGACATCGACCGTCAGGCGAGCAAGTTCGAGAGCCGCATCAGCGACGCCCCGAGGCAGGAGAAGGAGTTCATGACGATCTCCCGCCAGCAGGAGATCAAGGCCACGTTGTACATCATGCTGTTGCAGAAGCGTGAGGAGAACGCCATCACGCTGGCGGCCACGGCGAACAACGGGCGCATCATCGAGGAGCCGCTCGCCGATGAGCGTCCTGTCGCCCCGAAGAGGATGGTCTTCATGCTTGCGGCGTTGATCTTGGGCCTGGCGATCCCGGTGGGCATTGTCTACCTTCATGACCTGTTGAAATACAAGATCGAGAACCGTGAGGACGTTGAGGCGATCACGGGGGTGTCGATATTGGCGGAGCTCCCGTTGGTCAGAAGACGGGTGAGGGCTCGATCGTGGTGCGTGAGAACAAGAACGACCTGATGGAGGAGATGTTCCGGGGATTGCGCACGAACCTCTTGTTCATGCTCGGCAAGGACGAGCGTGTGATCCTTTTCAGCTCCACGCAACCGGGCGAGGCAAGTCTTTCGTTGCTGGCAACTTGGCGGTGAGCTTGGCTTACTTGGCAAGAGGGTGGTGGTGGTCGGCATGGACATCCGCAAGCCGGGCTTGAACAAGGTGTTCAATATCTCCCGTAAGATGGAGGGTATCACGAACTACCTTAGCGACCCGGATCACGTGGAGTTGTTCGATGGTCGCAGCGATCCGATATCAGCCCTAACCTCGATATTCTCCCGGGCGGTCCCATCCCCCCGAACCCGACTGAGCTGGTCGCTCGTGACGTGCTGGAGAGGGCTATCGCCCGGTTGAAGGAACGCTACGATTATGTCATCTTGGACACGGCCCCTATCGGCATGGTGACGGACACGGCGATCATCGGCCGTGTGGCTGACATGTGCGTGTACGTCTGTCGTGCGGACGTGACACCGAGGCCGGTTTCAACTACATCAACGTGTTGCGGCGTGAGCGTAAGTTCCCGAAGCTCGCGACGGTCATCAACGGCCTTGACATGAGCAAGCGGAAGAATAGTTACGGTTATGGTTACGGCAAAAATACGGCTACGGCAAGGGATACGGTTATGGCTACGGCTATGGCTATGGTTTCGAGATCGGAGAGAAAAAGAAATAAACGATCAATATCGAGAGGGTAATAAAGTCCTCTCCCTTAAATTAAAATATCATGAAAAAAAGTACTGAAAGGTTGGCTCATCGACAATTCGGTGACCGCCGACAACAAGACGGACAAGATCCTGTTGTTGCATTCAACGGAAGTTTGGATCTAGATGATGTTCTTGAAGAGATGCAAAAACAAGACACCGGTCTGCGTCCCGAGACGATGCGTCACTCGGTGACACTCTACAACCGGATATTGATGGACTTGATCTTGAACGGTTACAGCGTGAACACGGGTCTCTTCCGAGCCGTTGCGCAACTGACCGGCGTGATCGAGGGCGGCGTATGGAACAAGGAGAAGAACTCCATCTACGTCTCCCTTACGCAGGACAAGGCGTTGCGCGAGGCGATCGCCCAGACTGCGGTGGAAGATCCTCGGCGAAAATCGAATATCATAGTACATCCTCGAGACCGAGATAAGAAGACCGGCGAAAGATGGCAGCGCCACGGCGGGCCGCAATTTCTTCGTGCGTGGCGCCATGCTGAAAGTGGTTGGCGACGACGAGTCGGTAGGCGTTACGCTGACCAGTGAGTCGAAGTCCGTCACGAAACGACGGACGACCGGTCACCATCAACAACCCTTCCTCGCTCACGCTGCTTCTGCCTGCGGATCTGGCGGAGGGTAGTACACGCTGACGGTGACGACGCAGGATTCCAGCACGAACCGTTTCTTGAAAACCCCTCGCAGCGTGAGCACGCAGATCTGGGTCGGCGGCAAACCTGCGGAAGGTGGTGGTGATAGCGAGTCCGGATGAGATTTTGATAAGAAGACAAACAGTTGGGCGGATCTACATGCTGGTCTGCCCCCATTGTATGATCCCTTCATACAGTACTGTATGATCCCCTATATACAGTGCTGTATGAAGTCCTTATACAGAGGTGTATGAAGGGACTTAATTTTTAGAACAGATTTCATTGTAACAATGGCAACAAACTCGCGAACTTCGAAAAGTATAAAAAATAGTTTGGTAGCTTTAGCTTTTTTATTTTATTAATCTGCTTCTCCAATTTTTTCTCTCGTAAGGTGTTCTTGGATTATTTAGGGAGCGGGAAATATTGGGACTGAATACTACAGCTACCAATTTGCTTCAGTTCTTGAATCTTGCAGATTAGGGATAGGGCCTGCTATCGCTTGTACACTATATAAGCCTTTATTAGAGAGAGATACAACTACGATTAATGAGATTGTTTCCTTGCAAGGTTGGCTCTATAGGCGTATCGCTTGGATTGTAATAGCGGGGAGTTTGATGTTGACGGCGTTTTTCCCTTTGATCTTCGCTAAAATGCCTTTGCCTCTATGGTATGCGTATGCCTCTTTTGGGGGTTTTTGTTGGTTAGTGCGTTACTGAGTTATTTCGTGAATTATAAACAGATCGTTTTATCCGCTGATCAGAAAGAGTATAAGATTCGATATAGTTACAAGGCTGCTATGTTAGTCAAGATCCTTTGTCAGCTATTGGCGATCAGTATTTGTCTGATGGATATATATGGTGGCTGATACTGGAGGTTGTATTTGCGATTATCGCTTCAGTGGTATTGGAACATACGATTAAGCGGTCGTATCCATGGATTATAACAGATCTAAGGAAAGGAAAGGCTTTTGTCAAGGAAGTATCCGAATATTTTTGAAAAAAATCAAACAATTGTTTTCCATAAGATAGGAAGTTTTGCGCTTACACAAATCAGCCCTATTATTATTTATGCTATACGACATTGACGATAGTTGCATTATATGGAAAACTATATGCTGGTCATATTGGGAATCAAACGCTTATGGCCGCTATCTTTAATAGTATGAATGCCGGGATCGGGAATTTGGTGGCGGAGGGGAATCATGAACGGATTTTCTCTGTATTTGAGGAACTGTTTTTCTGTGAGATTTTTGTTTACCAGCGTGATGTGTTTTTGGTGTATTTATACTTACTCCTCGTTTATAACATTGTGGATTGGGAAGGAATATGTGATGGACTCCATGACGTTGTTATTAATGACTGCTATTTTGTTTATTAACTTGAGCCGTACGACAGTGGATACTTATATTAACGCTTATGGTCTGTTCAGTGATATTTGGGCTCCTGCCGTAGAAACGGCTATAAATATCGGGATGTCTGTTCTACTGGGATATTTTTTGGTTTACAAGGTGTCTTATTGGGCGTATTGATAAGTTTGCTACTTATAATCTTTTGCTGGAAACCTTACTTCTTGTTTCGTAAAGGATTAAGATTGCCTTTGAGAATTTATGTGGTTCTGTATATTAAGCATTTGGCGGTAGCCATTTTTTGTGCGGCCTTGATTTATTCTATTTTTGGACAGGTTATGTCGTTTTATCCGGTAAATGGTATTTTCTCATTCCTGCTTTATGGAGGATCTATGGTGATCGTTTATGCTGTACTTCTCATGCTTTTTGTTGTGCCTGATAGGACGGGGGGGATACGTGATTTTGTTCGGAAGGATGGCTCGAATGGTAAGATAAAAAGATTTGTAAGCCGTGTTTTAATATATGAAGAAAAAAGTCAGTTTTTTGAACGGACAGATAAGATAGCGTTATTTCTCTTGGTCGTTTGCTTGGGGTTTAGAGATATCTATCCTTCGATAAGGGAAGGATGTATATGTGTTTCTCGCTTTTTGATATTTGCGATACCAGTGATGCTTCTGATAAGGGATTTGTTGTGTAAGAGACTTTAAATATTTTGTGGGAGTATTATCTGTCGTTTTATTTTACATTTTTGATAATACCATTCAATGGGAATGGGCGAAATATTTCTTGCCTTTATATGTGGCGGCGATAGCTTTTCGGAAGCTGGATTATAAATACATTACGATACAATTCTTTTTATGCAGCTTATAGCTTTATGTATAAGGATGTTCTTACAAAGTAATGGCATGCTTGATGAACGAAGTTTGGTATACGGAGAAAATAGAAGGAGGAGTTTCTTTCGACTTGGGGTATGGAAACCGAATGCGTTAGGAATGGTTTCCTTTTTGTATGCTGTTATTTGTATATAATAATGTACGAAAAAAGAAAAGTGGTTTGCTTTTTTGTTGTTTTATTGATATCTTTATTTTCATTCGGATATACAGCAAGTCGTACTTCTTTCTATCTTTCACTATTGTTGATGTTTGCATGTTTTATTCCTAATAGATTATTGCATGAATTTGTTTATCAAAAAAAATAATACTGCTCTCGCTTCCTTTAGCTCTACTAATGAGCTTTTTCTTGTCAGCTTATCTGTTATATAATTATAGTTTTGTGAATATAGTATTGTCTGGAAGATTAGGGATTATTTAGTCAATTGTTGTCAATGTTTGATACGCTATTTTGATTTTGTTACAGGGATATCTATAGATGTTACAGACTTTGATTTTCCTGTAGATAATGTGATTGCTTATATGTTAAAATATGTGGAGGAATTGTCTTTGTATTATTATTTATTATTCAATATTATATAATAGTTCAATACCGAAATTATATACCTGCTTTTTTTATGCTGGTGGTATTGATGCTGATAGTATTATCTGGTTTGTCAGAGAACTATTGGGCTAAATTTGGTTATACTGGTGCTTCTTTTACTTGGATACTTCTTTTCAATCAAAGTTATATTAATAAAAATATTCGACAATGATACGAACTCCTTCTATTTCAGTTATAGTCCCAGTCTATAGAGCCGAAGATTATCTCGAGCGTTGTGTTGAAAGTTTATTATCCCAGACATTTCCGGATTTTTGAAATTCTTTTTGGTTGATGATGGAAGTCCTGATCATTCTGGAGCTATATGTGATGATTATGCACGGAAAGATGATCGGATCAAGGTTTTTCATAAACTAAATGGAGGGAGTTAGCTCCGCTCGTCAATATGGAATAGATCATGCGATAGGTGAATATGTTATTCATGCGGATCCTGATGATTGGGTGGAATCAAGCATGTTGGAAGAGCTTTATAATAAGGCCAAAGAAGAAGATGCGGATATGGTGATTTGTGATTATTATATGAATTATGAGAATAAACAGGTCTACAAGAAAAACAAGAACCCTCTTCGCTGGATCATAGAACTGTATTGAAAGAGTTGTTCCAACAACTGCATGGCAGTTGTTGTAACAAGCTCGTTAGGCGAGCTTGTTACAACGATACCGGTACGAGGTTTCCTCGAGGGTTTTACATTGTGGGAAGATCGTTTTGTTTGTTGTTCTCTTTGCTTACGGATTTAAAGATTGCTTATTTGGGTAAAGCTTTTTATCATTATGATCGAATATCTAATGATAATAGTTTAGTTGTCTATCCTACGAAGAAAGGGTTGTACTCTATTGTCCAGTTCATCGATTATATAGAAGGTAAACTCCCCTGTTCTGATTCTCCTCAGATCTATTTTAATTTGAAATGTCATGCAAAAGAATATTCATTCTTGTTAAAACAATCTTATGCTGAGTTCTATGGAATTTACAAGGATATAAATAAGGATTATATAAAAAACAGTAAAGTATCCATATTAAGTCTGTATGTGAGAATGGCCTTGATATTTAATTCAAGTTCGTATATGGTATTGTCTAGTAATTATATGTTTTTTAAAAAGGCTATTGTTGAAAATCATTCGACTTATTTCGAAATAATTGTAGATGTTCATTTATAAAAGTGTATAATATATATATGAGATTAGAAGTATTAATATCTTGTATGCATCAAAAAAAGACGCATCAATTATCCAACGAACCAATATACAAAGTGATGTCTTGATAGTCAATCAATGTAATGAGAATAGAGAAGAACGATTTGACTTTTAAAAAATAAAAAAGGTGAATTGTGCATTGCTCGCATGATATATACTGCAGAGCGAGGCTTGTCTCGTAGCCGAATATGGCATTAAGGAACGCAAAGGGTGATATTTGTTTGATTTGTGATGATGATGAGATCTTGGAGGATGATTATGTAGAAAAAATCATAGGCTCTTTTTGAGAAATATCATGGGAGACATTATCGCTTTCAGTTTGAAGCACCCCTAAAAAGCAATATTCATCAGTAACTTATGCTATGGGTATTTCCGATCAGCGAGGATTTCAAGTATTCAAATTGCTTTAAGAAAAACGGATCTGATTAATCGTGTGAATTTTTGTGAAAAATGGGGAGTGGAACGGGAAATGGTGGTGGTGAGGAGAATAAGTTTTAGTAGATTGCTTGCTGTTATGGGGCTAAAATACGCTATGTTCCTATTGATCGCTTCTGTGGCTCAGACAGAAAGTCGCAATGGTTTCATGGATATGATCGGCAGTACTATGAATCGAGGTTGGATGGCAAAGATGATTTTATGGAATTATTATTGGTTATGGTTATCTGTGGTATACATTATTGTTGAGAAGCTATAAAGTTGATAGGGTGAACTCTTGGATCAAACAATACTTTTTGGATTCATAAAGGGTTTATAGAGAATAGATAAAGTAAGTAACTGATTTTAAACGTTTTTGCTATTGCTAAGAAAACGTTTGTTTTTTAATAACTCGATATTTAGGAGTTTTCAAAAGGGGCTAAATAGGATATTCTTTTTTTGAGTACTAACAGTTGGTATAAATTAATAAATAGAATGTTATCAATCTAATAAAATATGAGTGCAATATTACGAGTCTTTGCAGATATTTGTTATCGTATAAATCCTTGCTTCTATTATGGTTTACGTTACTTTATAGTGTAAACGGTGGCCAGATTTTAATCATCCGAAAGATCTTTCTGAATATTTACTTGGAAAGATGTTAGGAATTGATTTTTAAGCAGTTTGCTATTTATGCAGATAAAGTGGAAGTTCGGGCATATGTGGAAGCTAAAGGTTTTTCTGAATTGTTACCTCAATTGTATGGTGTTTGGGAGAGTGCGGAGGCTATTGATTTTGATAGTTTACCGCATAAGTTTGCCTTAAAAACCAATCATGGATGTGGAAATCATGTTCTTTGTAGAAAGAAAAGAAGAACTATCTTTGGAAAATACTGTTGTCTTATGGATAAGCTTATTAGTAAGCCTTTTACTATTAGAGAGCCTCATTATCTTTATATTGAACCTAGATCTATGCAGAGGAATTAATTGAGTGTCCGCAAGGATCTTCTTTGGTGGATTATAAATTTATGTGTGTAAAAGGGAAGATTAAATGTATATTGATATGTTCTGATAGAAGTAAGGATTTTCACTGATATTACAAGAGTTGTTGTGAATAAGCAGTGGCATTTGTTACCTTGGATTTCAGATGCCACCTCTTCTCAATAAAGTTACCAGATCCTCCCATTCATTTAGACAGAATGGTATATATTGCTGAACAGCTCTCCGCTGATTTCGATTTTGTTAGAGTGGATTTATATGATACAGGAAAGAAGGTTTATTTTGGAGAATTAACTTTTACACCTAATAGCTCAATCTTGACCCATTGGACTACTTCTGCACTCAAAGAGATGGCCATGGATTTACTGTAGTATAATCATAGGTGTTTTTGTATTGTTAGGCTACTATATAATTAAATAATCATGAATATTGCTATTGTCGGCACCGGCTACGTAGGCCTGGTGTCTGGGACTTGTTTTGCCGAGATGGGGGTTGATGTCACTTGCGTGGATGTCAACCGGGAGAAAATAAATGGCTTGTTGGAGGGAATATCCCGATTTATGAGCCGGGGTTGGAAGAGATGGTATTGCGTAATGCGAGGGAGGGAGACTTGCATTTACGACAGGACTTGGCCTCTTGTCTGGATAACGTGGATATCGTTTTTAGCGCCGTGGGTACGCCACCGGACGAGGATGGTAGCGCCGACCTGCGTTATGTGTTGGAGGTCGCTCGTACGTTTGGCCAACATATTAAGAAAATATACGGTATTGGTAACCAAGAGCATTGTAGCAATACGTAACTGAACGAAGTACAATTGA
>VOFK01004438.1_pt1 | contig 23839 bp, 28 predicted proteins | sample 5384121 | NCBI WGS metagenome assembly VOFK01 (sample SAMN12384730, study PRJNA508395) | human gut metagenome | isolation source: healthy gut J | host: Homo sapiens | reverse complement strand
CTCATTGTACTTCGTTCGGTTACGTATTGCTTGCTTATCTCTGCCCAGGGCCTTCCAGGGCGTAGCGCGATAGCTGAACGACGCACCGCTCAGCTCGCAGGTAATCGTTGTGGTGGTAAATCTCCGGTTTCTCCTGGAGCTTCTTGTCCAGGACCGGGGAACACGCTGCTGTCATCGCCGTAGGCGGCGACGTCAATCCCCGCCATCCCACGGGCCCGCCCGGTCAATCTCCGGGGCCTCGGCACTCGCTCTTCGCTGCCCACTCCATAGGGATGACTGTCAGGCGGGCGTTGGGGGGCCCGGCAACACCGGACCCGAAGAACGTCCGCTGGCTTCACCGAACATATCAATGATGGTGTCGATGAACTGCTGTTGATCTACTCGGCTGCTGTCCCGCCCGTCAATGTGCATGGCGTTGTAAAGCTCGCGGGCGCTTGGCGGGTGGCTGTCATAGAAAAAGCCGGTAATCTTCGTGGGGTTACCACACATTACCAACTTTGCGCCCTCCGTAGATAGAGCACCGAGAACCAGAAGCTTTCAGTATCTCATCGCGACGCGAAGAGGCTTCAGGTGGTGTAGAGTACGTGCTCGGCGTGAGAAACCCCTGGAGGGGCGTCGGGCTTACTGGCCCGTCCAAGAAGCCTACTGCCGAACCACTCTTCCGGGTGGCTTCCGTAAGGCCTACGCTTGGTCCATATCGCTCTTGAGGCCGGGGGCAGAGATTTGCCGTGAAAGCGCTTTCGCAAAAAGCAATGCGTATGCCAGCCGGCATGGGTTTTCTTATCGAGCCAACCGTGTTTTACACCCACCAGCATGGCATAGGTGAACATTGCCGTGCCAGAAGTCTCTTTGTACGAAGCGGGTTCATCAATCAACTGGTGCCACATTCCATCGGGATCCTGATTTTCGAGTAAGGTAGCCATCATCTTTTTATAGGCTTCCATAATAACCGGACGGTTCGGATTATCCTTCGGAAGTACGGAAAGCAAACGGGACATTCCGGCAGCCATCCAGCCATTGCCACGTGCCCAGAAGAAAGGTGCTGTGGGGGCGTGATAGAAAAGACCGTTCGGTCGTTGTATCTTCTCCAGATACATCGCCATTTCAGCAGCGGCGCGGTCTATATACTTTCGGTCACCCGTAGCCAGATAGGCTTGCGACTGTATGGTGGTTATCATAAACATATCGTCAATCCATACGCGCGTTTGCCAGGAATAGCCCTGCTCGGCATACGCTTTCTCCTCCGGCTTGGCATCGGCAGGAACTTCCCATTGGGTATCGGCATATTTCATTCCGAGATCGAAATATTTCCGGTCGCCCAACTTTTGCATATAGATTTCGAGGGGAACAGCGCCTACCACGTTATAGTCTACGTGCACCATGCGGGGAAGCATATTCTTTTCTGTAGTAAACAAGGGTTCAAAGCGTTCCTTCAGCCGCTGCTGCATATCTTTATTCTTCACGGCTTTGCTAAACCATAAGGCGCCCAACCAGGTGCAGGCATCAGGATAAGTCACATAATTGGGAGCTTTTTCCGCCCGCGGATTTCCAAAGCGGGTATGAGGGGTGACCAGGAACTTATTGACTATGCGCGTACCTATCACTTTCGGATCGGCATCTTTCATACGTTTCTTCAAATCGGCATCCTGGGCGTTCATTGTTCCACACCAGCCTGAAAAGGCGGCAAATAGGATAAGTAAGATCTTGTGCGTCTTCATTCCATAGTATTGTTAGCAGATTAATAACTATGGCAAAATTAGGGAATTTGGGTCTGAAGGGTTTGAAAGATCGTTCCAAATGCTTGAACTATTAGCTCAAAATAGCGTATATAGACCTCTCAGACAGGATAGTTCAGCGATAGAATTAGAGATTGGCAGACAGATTCACCACAATCATCAAATTCTCGCTTTATTGAGATCAAATACTCACCGTAGCGAGAGTTTTTTCTCATCGCATTGAGTATTCTTTCTCATCGCATTGAGCAAATATTCTCAAAGGGGTGAGAAAGAATAAGAAACTTACTGCCTACGCTGACTATACCCTGCATAAATCATCAGCGCAAAAGCGCAGGCGTACGTAATGAAGACAGCAGTCAGTCCCGGCGGTGTATCACCTCCGCCATACGAATGAAGGCCGGACAAGTAGTAGTTCACACCGAAGTAAGTCATCAGTACCGAAGCAAGTCCCAGTACGGACATGACGCTGAATGCATAATCCGAACGGAGGACGGGAAGAAAGCGTGCATGCAGGATAAAAGCATAAACCACCATCGTAATCAATGCCCAAGTCTCTTTAGGGTCCCAGCCCCAGTAACGTCCCCACGACTCATTTGCCCAAACAGCACCGAGGAAGATGCCTGCCGTCAGCAGATAAAGCCCTATATGCAGGGACATTTCATTGATGATGCGGAGTTCACGGATATGGGGCTGCAACAAGGCTACTTTCGACGGATTGCCGGCACTCATGAATGCAAGGGTAAGCAGACCGAGCAGGAAACTGATACCGAAGAAGCCATAACTTGCCGTAATTACAGCCACATGTATCATCAGCCAATAAGACTTCAACACCGGAACCAGGGGAGTGATTTCGGGGTCCATAAAGTTCAGGTTGGCAACAAACAGGATGATACCTGCGAAGAAAGCCGCCAAAGCCAACGTCATGGAGGAACGCTTGATAAACAAAAGTCCCGCCAACGCTGTAGCCCAGGCCACATATATCATGGACTCATAAGCATTGGCCCAGGGAGCACGCCCAGATATGTACCAACGGATGCCGATTCCGGAAGTATGCAACAAGAAGATCAGCACGACCAACGCCACCAAGGGAATGATAACAGTTTTAACCCAGCGTCTGGGTTTCAGCAACTGTCCTACTACGAATATCAATAATAACAGTCCGACCGCCATATAACCCATAGCCGACCAGAAGAACAAACGTGCTTTATTATAAAACAATTCCCACAACACTTGCTTCTCCGTCAGCAAAGGTGTAGCGCTCTGTTTCTGTTGATACACGTTCATCATGGAAAGCACCTCTCCCGCGCTCTCCCATGTACCGGTACGCAAGGCATCAGAAGCCTCTCCCAGATACCACGGCATTATTTTCGATACGAACAGAGAGTCTTTCCCGGAATACACACTTAAATCATCTCCCGGAGAATACCATTTGCCACTCGTATCTCCCGGCAACGGGAACAGTGCAAACATCTTTCCTTGTTGCAGGGAATACAGGATATTAATCTTTTCGTCCAGCTTCAACAGATCCTTTTCAAGCCGCGAACGTTCGGCTGCCGGACGGGAATATGCCTTGTCTACGGCATCGGAAATCAGATAGCTGCCATCTTCACTGAATACATCAAAGAAACGGATGTATTTACCTTCGGGCAGAGAATAGGCTTGCGGCAATTCTTTATTAGTCTGGCGGATAAAAGGAATATTTCCCCAGTAAGACGGATTCATAAGAAAACCGATAATGACTTGTTCGGAACTAAGTCCTTCGAAAGTATCGCTACGGTAAATCTTGCGCAAGAGTTTGTCCGTATAAGTATCTACAGGTTCAATACGACCTGTAGGACATTGTATCTGCATTCGTCCCCATTGTTCTGCCTGTTCGGCAGGGATGGTATTCTTCAGCAGATGTTCCGTTTCTGCCTTTTGCGCAAAGGAAAGGGTGGGAAGAAAAGCCAGTAACAAAAGAGGAGTCACCCGTTTCAATTGTTTTGCCAGTTGACGGAAACGAGACTTTTTATCTGCCAGGGTCAGCAGCATACCGGCAAGCAGCAACAGATATCCCGCATACGTAATACCTGTTCCTGCCGTATCATTATTGACGGTCAAGATGGTGCCCTGTTCATCGGCATCATAGGAGGACTGGTAGAGCCGGTATCCCTGCTCATAAATCACCTTATTCATGTAGATGTGTTCGCTCCGTTCTCCCTCTTGCGTATGAATGGTAAGGAAACTCTCAAAAGAAGAAGGGCTGTGAGAACCGGGATAACGAACTAACTTAAAATCATCCAAGCGGATGGAAAAAGGCAACGGGCGTTGGTCTTTCGTTGTACGCATTTGGGACACGGTTTCTCCTTCCCTGATATGCACAATGCCCTCAAAACCAAACATATTGGTCACCAATGCTCCCAACAGTATTACAATAAAAGAGATATGCAACAGTAAGACTCCATATTTGCGCTGGCTCCACAGACGGGCTTGCCAGGCAGTAGCACAGAAATTGAGAATCAAAAGAAATTGCAGAAGATAGAAAAGCGGATTGTTATAGATTATTTCCCTTGCCATCGCCGTCCCTTGCGCCTTCTCGACAAAAGTTGCGGCAGCCAGCAGGATCACATAATGCACCAGCAATATCAATGTTATCTTCCACGAGGTGAACATTGCTTTCAGGGAGGAGCTTACTTTTTTCATGTGCGGATATATCCTTTCAATTGTTTTATGATCTATCTGTCATTCTATTGAAACATTCAACGTAGCCAACAATTCCGCCAGTGCCGGTGGCGTCAGTTGCTGGGCAGCATCAGAAAGAGCTTTCTGCGGACAGCAATGCGACTCGATAAACAGACCGTCGGCGTGCAAAGATGTGGCTTTCTCGCAAATAGCCGCCAATAATTCACGTTTTCCTCCGATATGGCTCGGATCACAATAGAAAGGCAATTCAGGAAAATGAGTATGAAAACGTTCCGCCAATTCCCAAAGGGGGGCATTGCGGTAAGGAGAACTATCTACCGTGCAAAAGCCACGATGAATGATGCGGATGTCTTTCAGTCCGGCCTGTTGAAGGCGTTCTACCGCACCAATCCATAAGTCTACGTCGGGACATACAGGATTCTTCACCCATACCGGCATATCGCACCCGCGCAGGGCTTCGGCCAGTTCGTGCATCATAAAAGGGTTGACCGTAGTACGTGCACCAATCCAGATCATATCCAGACCGGCTTTCTGTACAGCTTCCACGTGGCAGGGAAGTGCCACCTCAGTCATAACCCGAAGTCCCAGCTCCTGTTGTATCTCTCGCATCCAATCCAGTCCTTCTTCGCCAACTCCCTCAAATGTTCCACAGCGCGAACGGGGCTTCCACAAGCCGGCACGCAGAATGCCAACGCCCATCTCTTTCAATCCTCTTGCTGTTTCCAACATCTGTTTACGACTTTCCGCACTACACGGACCGGCCACTAAACCTATAGTTTTCATATTTACTTATATAGTAGCTACACCAGCTACGGGCTACAAGCTACGAGTACCTTTCGGCATAGTAACCGAAGTATCTCAGTTCTCCTCCTCCCGGGAGGAGGGGAATTGAGATAGTCTATAAATAACACGCCAAAAGGCACTCGTAGCTTGTAGCTCGTAGCTGGTGTAGCTTATTCTCTAATCTTCGATAATCACACGGAAACCTACATTATATACTTTCTGCCAAGGCAGATATGATCTGCGATAGTATGTGGTGGACGCTTTCGGATGATCATTCCATGATCCGCCTCTAACCACTTTCTCCGTACCCGTACCTTGCATCTTTTCATTGTAAGGATAAGGCAGATAATCAGAGGATGTCCATTCGGCAACATTACCCTGCATGTCATAGAGTCCCCACGCGTTAGCCTGGTATCCACCGCCTTTCACCATCAGCATATTGCCGTCATCCACACCATTTTCTTTAGGTTGATAAGTGTAGTACTTGTACCAAGGATCATTTTCCCGCATCGGCATCGGATTCACTCCTTTTACCGCCATCAGATTCAAATGCTTGTCAGCCAGATTCTCAAACTTACCAAAGTCTGTGTTTAAAGAACCATACCAGAACTCACCGTCGCTACCTGCACGACAGGCCCACTCCCACTGAACCTCGGTAGGAAGAGTAACAGTCTTACCGGTCTTTTCACTCAGTTTCTTGCAGAATGCCATTGCCTCTTCCCAGCTCACACGGATAGCAGGCTGTTCAGGGTTATTGGCAGGATAGCCTTGGTGTACATGGTCTTTCCATAATTGGCGGATGAAGCGGCTGTCATGTTCCGGGAAGATTGTGCGGAACTGTTCATTGCTGACTTCGATCTCACCCATCCAGAATCCTTTCTTCACAACTTGCTTATGAGCAGGAGAGTAATCGGAATGACCTCTGTTACTACCCATCACAAATGAACCGGCAGGAACACGGACAAAATTCATCTTTACACCCGGAGCTAATTCAATGCTCATTTTCGTTTCTCCTTCTTTGGCAAGCATAGTCTGGGCAGCGGCTTTATCAAACGGCCAGCCTTTGACTTTTACATCCTTGTCTTTATACTCCTTCTTTTCCGGTTTCACTGGAGCCGGTTTCTCTTGTCCTTCCAAGTATTTAGCATACGACCGGATCTCAGCCTGCCAGTCTACACCGGGCGAACTTATTTCTCGTCAATTCTTGACTGTTTTCCTTAAATAGCAGCCGTAATAGGTGCAAAATTAGCTCCTTCTTTCGGATCAAACGAGTTCATAGGGGTACCTTCTTTTAGTTATCCGGACGCAAGGTTCCGAAATCACTTGCTTTATAATAATTTTTTATAGCCATAAGAACGTTTGCGGAACAATTCGCATCTTTGCTGCTTTCTTACCTGAAAGAAAACTTTCCGCCAAGGTAGAAGGTACATAGTCGGCAACATAATGCAAAGCATGAGAAACCAAGAGCAATACGTAAAAATGGTTTGGGAATAATTTGTTATCTAATATATCTCCTCAAAGTGTGATGACGCTCAATATCTAGCTAAAAACACGCCGGGTTTGGGACCAAAGGCACCAAAGCGTCTCATTCTCGACTTAAGTAAATTTAAAGATGCAGACATATCCGATAAACGCCGGCTGAAGAAATATTCTCTCCCGAAATGAGTTGACGATAACGAGGCCGTATCGGCTTTGGTGAGGTTCTGGGTACTCTCTCCTGAAGAAGCCCGCAGAGCACTGAAAGAACAACAGGGTCTGCCGAAATGATAAAATATGGATTAAAAACCTGCTTTGGTATACTGAACGGTTATACTAACAACAAACACATAAACCGACATGATGAATAAAGAAACGAGTGAAAACATATGGCAATAACTGACAGTAACGAAAAGAACATAGTTTCCACCAGGGAAACCAATGCAAACACTGAAAGTGAATACACGCTCAGACCCTAAAATTCTTTCAGAATATATCGGGCAAACAAAAGCAAAAAGAACATACAAAGTCTTTATTGAGGCTGCAAAAATGCGGGGAGAACCGCCATGTTCTTTCTGTACGGGCCGCCGGGGCTTGGCAAAACCACTCTTTGCAGGCATAATCGCAAATGAAATGGGTGTTAACATACATTACCTCCGGTCCCGCTATAGAAAAACCGGGCGACTTAGCGGCTCTGCTCACCAATCTTTAAGGACGACATATTATTTGTTTGACGAAAAATACACCGAATGAGCAGAAGTGGAAGAAATATTATATCCGGCTATGGAAGATTACGCTCTCGATATAATAATAATAGGGAAAAGGTCCGTCCGCACGCTCCATACGGCTTGACCTTCCTAAGTTCCTCTTATTGGCGCAACAACCAAAGCCGGTGCTTTGGCGGCTCCCGCTAAGAACGGGTTCGGCGTTATCAGCCGTCTTGAGATGTATAAACCAAATGAACTGAAAACTATTATTAAAAAGAAGTGCAAAAGTATTTTGAATATAGATATAGACGATGAGGGGCATCTGAAATTGCAAGGCGGTCACGCGGAACTCCGCGAATAGCCAACAGATTGCTGAAAAGAGTCCGCGATTTCGCCCAGCTAAGCCAAGACGGCGTTATATCCAAAGAACTGGCTGACCACGCATTGAATAAGATGGAAATTGATGACCATGGGCTTGACGCAATAGATAAACGAATGCTTTTGACGGTTATCAATCAGTACGGAGGCGGACCTGTTGGAGTTGAAAACACTAGCTGCAACAATCGGTGAAGAAACTGATACTATAGAGGATGTTTATGAACCTTATTTGATGCAGAATTGGTTTTATTAACACTCCCAGGGGAAGAGTTGTCCTCCTTCCGCGTACGAAAACATTTCGGTATACCCTTCGGTGACCGATAGATTGATAGACCGTCTATCCTATATTTAATCAATAAACTTAAGGAGATTTATAATGTGTGATAAAGAAAAAATATTATATAACTACCGCTATCGCTTATACCTCAAAGAAAACCCCCATATCGGAAACACATATGAAGTTGTGTTGACCGACGCTATTGCCCGCTTTAAAAAGATATATGGGCTATGACGTCTGTTTCTGTACCGGAACCGATGAACACGGACAAAAAATACAGGAGCTGGCTGAAGCTGAGGGAATAACCCCAAAAAGAATATGTTGACCGTGTTGCCGGTGAAATTAAAAAAATTTGGGATCTTATGAATGCAAGCTATGATAAATTTATTAGAACTACGACGGCTATCATGTCGAAACTGTTCAGAAAATATTTAAAAAAACTTTATGACCAAAGGCGATATATATAAAAAGCAGATACGAAGGCTGGTACTGCACTCCATGCGAATCATTCTGGACAGATACTCAGTTAGTTGACGGTAAGTGCCCGGACTGCGGACGCGAAGTTCATAAACAAGACGAGGAAAGCTTATTTCTTCAAAATGAGTAATTACCAGGACCGCTTAATGAAGCATATAGAAGAAAACCCAAACTTCATTCAGCCTGAATCACGCAAAAAAGATGGTAAATAACTTTTTAAAACCCGGTCTTCAGATCTCTTGCGTTTCCAGAACCAGTTTTGACTGGGGAATACCGGTTTCATTTGACGAAAAAACATGTCGTATACGTGTGGCTTGACGCACTTACCAACTATCACCGCTATAGGCTACCGCGGCGATGAAAGTTCGCCTGAGTTCAGCAAGTATTGGCCTGCCGACGTCCATATAATCGGTAAGGATATATTAAGGTTCCACACAATATACTGGCCTATTATTTTAATGGCCTTAGGTCTTGAACTTCCTAAACAAGTATTCGGCCACCCTGGCTTTTAAACGGTGAAGATAAGATGAGCAAATCTATAGGCAACGTAATTTATGCTGACGATTTAGTAAAAACATTTTGGTGTTGACGCAGTAAGATACTATCTGCTCCACGAAATGCCATACGCTCAGGATGGAACTATAACCTATGAAATTTTAATAAACAGATATAATTCTGATCTTGCCAATACACTCGGCAATCTCGTGAACAGAACTGTATCAATGGTGAATAAATATTTCGAAGGTATTATACCCGCTCCCGGCAACAGTACTGATTTTGACAGTTCACTTTCAAATACTTGCATAGAATGCAGTGAAAAAATCGTCAAAACTATGGATACACTGAGAGTTTCAGACAGTCTTGACCAAATTTGGAAAATAGTTGACCGTTCTAACAAATACATTGATGAAACAACACCATGGATACTTGCAAAAACAGACGAAGGAAAAAGAAACTCTAAAAACTGTAATGTACAATCTTATAGAAGCGATAAGATATATCACATCTCTTCTACAGCCCTTCCTGCCTGATACTGCCTCTGCAATAGCAAAACAAACCGGTGCTGACGAGTTGTCATACGCAAGCCTTAAAAAACTTCGGAGCAACTAAACCCGGAACCAAGGTCTCAGAAGCCTCGCCTATATTTGCCAGAATAGATTTGGATAAAAAAACTTGAAGAACTTACTGAAGAATTCGGTGCAGAACAGGAAACTCAACCTGAAATTGAACCGTTTAAAGAACCGGTAACCTTCGATGACTTTGAAAAAACTAGATATAAGAGTCGGCAAAGTTAAAGTTTGCGAAAAAGTTCCTAAATCCTCCAAATTACTCAGATTTGAACTGGAATGCGGAGGCGAGACAAGACAAATATTATCCGGAATAGCAAAATATTATAAACCTGAAGACCTTATTGGGAAGAATCTGCTCTTCATTGCAAATTTTCCTCCGCGCAAAATGATGGGTTTAGAGTCAAACGGAATGATACTGTCGGCCGAACACGACGGTAAATTGGTTTTAACCTCAACGCTTGATGATATCCAAAGCGGCGCGTCAATAGTATAATTATTTCTAAAAAAATATAATAATTTATTAACAATTATGTAATCATTCCTAGATAAAAGATGCTATAATTATTTTTTATAAGAAAGATTTTTTTAATAAACTTGAATATTATTAAATAAATTAGAACGGAGTGAGGATAATGTTTTGCAGTAATTGCGGAAAGAAATTACCGGATGACGCCAAATATTGCGACGCATGCGGCACAATAGCAAGATCTGACGAAAAGGAACAAAGCTCTTATTCGAAGGACAGCACCACATATCAAAGCAATAATGACCCTATCGAAAATACAGAAAGTCCGTTTACTAATGCGGCTTACAATTTGGGAGTTACACAGGCACAGAACGGATACATTGAACAACCTATTTTTATCAGCCAAATAATCATAAAAAAACTGTGGGGCAGAGAAATAACTATACCGATTGCCGCTATATCTCTTTGCAGTTGTTTTTGGTGTTTATTGGATTTTCTGTCTACAGCACTTTTAAAACCCAAAAGATATGGCGCACAAGATAACCGTGTTCATCAACAGTACGGCGCCCATAATTATGGAAACATCCCGGACAGCGGCGGCTATGACGAATATGGTGACTTTTTAATCAATACGGTGATTATTTCGGTAAATACGGCGGCGGTTATAACTATGGAAACGGAAACAACAATGGCAGCGGCGGTGATTCCGGCGGCGGTTATAAAGGATACGGAAATAATAATGGTTCAGGCGGCAACGGCGGTTATGGAAACGGAAACAACGGAACTCCCGGGAACAACGGCGGCGGTTATGGAAACGGAAATAACGGCGGTTCAGGCGGACAGGTGAGCGATCCTTTCCAACCGACAGAAACGGCAATTCCGCTTCAAGCAAAGATTACGAGTGGCCGACCGGAGACGGAACATATGAATTCTATGCAAAGTCTACTATACCCAAATTTGAAAGTGTTACCGGAAAAACTATGACAGCTTCAGAGACTGATAACAGCGGCAATACTTTACTATAAATATGAAATGGATATGGACGCTTATAACAAGTATCTTGATGCTTTTAAAAAACGCCGGATACTCACAGACAAAGTTTGACGCTCAAGGCAAAGATTCCTATGTTGTATACGAAAATGGTAACCAATATTTGATTATATATCTTATGAATTCTGAAAATCAAATAGTAATTATGGCTTAAGACACTATTCAAAAAATGCCCGCATATAAAAGCGGGCATTTTATATTCTATAAAACAATTCATTATAAAATTTAAAATTTAATATCAGATAACACTCTATTGAATTTTGTAATATACAAATGGTCTATATTGTAATAATAGTTTACTTGAAAACCAAACAGGTGTGACCATACTTGTTCAAAATAATATATTAATAGATATTGTTTTTTATATGCCAATAACGTCTGAAATTGTGGCATAGTAAGCATCGGAGGGCAGATGAAATCTGCCGCGTAAGGCGCGCAGCCGCGGAAAAGTTTATTATAAAAAGAATTATGACAAACTTTTTTAATTATGTTCACGCTTCGCATGAGATGACAGCTCACCTAACGAGGTGTGCGCTTGCATACCCCTGCCGATGTTCACCAAGAGACACTTTTTTTAAGATATTAATTCTAAAAAATTTTCAAAAATAATGCGGTATAGCAAGCTTCGGAATGGCGTACGTAGTACGCCGCGTAAGGATGCGCAGCCGCGGAAAAGTTTATTAGCAAAAGGATTATAACCAACTTTTTTATATATGTTCACGCTTCGCATGAGATGACAGCTCACCAACGAGGTGTGCGCTTGCACACCCTGCCGATGTTCACCAAGAAACACTTTTTTAAGATATTAATTTTAAAAAGTTTTCAAAAATAATGCGGTATAACAAGCTTCGGAAGGGCGTACGAAGTACGCCGCGTAAGGTGCGCAGCCGCGGAATAATTATTTAATAAAAAGGATTATAACAAACTTTTTTATATATGTTCACGCTTCGCGTGAGATGACAGCTCACCTAACGAGGTGTGCGCTTGCACACCTGCCGATGTTCACCAAAAAACACTTTTTAAAATATTCATTCTAAAAAATTTTTAGAATAATGCGGTATAGAAGCTTCGGAAGGGCGTACGAAGCACGCCGCGTAAGGTGCACAGCCATGGAAAAGTTTATTATAAAAAGATTTTAGTAAATATAAATTGTGTACTCAAGCCTCACGTGATATAATAACAATTAGGAATTCTAGCATATCCTACTAACGTTCACTAAAAACACCATTAACCTTTCCGTTTAGTTTGTTGCAGTCTTTCCAAGGTTTAAATATAAAAAGTAATTGTGAATAATACCTATCTTACAGGAGTAGTCACAATCTCCACGATGCTTATACCCCATACGTTTTTATATAATTTTATATTAGATATAACCTAAACATTTCTTTACACTTTATTCGAGCAACTACAATATAACATATAAAATATTTCACTCCATTACACTTTTTATATTTCACTCTGTAACACCATTTAAAATCATTAAACTTCAACATATAAAATACCGTTTATTCTTAAATTGATTTACAAATATATCTATAATATTTTTATACACTCTGTAAAAAAATGACTTATCTGAAAACTATAAAAACACCCCTTGAAATTTTTTTCATCGATTATGCTATAAATTAATGAACAATATATTATGGAGGAGTTTTATATGAAAAAACTAGCGGGATTTTTAGCAGTTATATGTGTGTTGACAAGCTTTTCACAAAGCGGCTTTTGCGGCGGCTCAAAGTATAGTTATTAACGGAAACGTTGCAGAGATACCGGCTGAAATGGTGAAATTATTGAGCAGGACGACAGAACTTTCGTTCCTATCAGATTTGTTTCTGAGTCTATGAATAAGACGGTTAAGTATGATGAGAATACTAATGCTGCTCTAATTCTTGATGGTTCTGAAATGTATATCGTTCAGGAAGGTTCTTATAACATATTCAGAATTTCTGACATGGGTCAGACTGTTGTAACACCAATGGATACAACTGCTTTTGTTAAACAATATGACGGTATTGGCGGACGTATGTATATTCCGCTTAGATTCCTGGCTGAAGCATTTGGCTATACAGTTGATGGGATGAGGCAACTCAAACAGTAACCATTGATTCGCCTCAGGTATAAAGAATAAAAACAAAAACAGCTTCATTATTGTGAAGCTGTTTTTATATATAAAAAATTACAAATATTTCTTTATAATATTTTCTGCAATCCTTGCCTTACTTTCCCGGCTGTCCATTGCCTGTTTTTCTATGTATCTATGAGCATCTTTTTCACTGTATCCCTCTTTTTCTATCAAAACACATTTTGCCCTGGAAACCATTCGCAATTCTTCATACTTCTTTTCATATTTTGCAATTTCTTTCTCCATCTCAATAAATCTGTTTGAAAATCCCAGTGCTAATCTTACCGCACCCATAAAAGTTCTCTGCTGCAAAGGTTTTGAATTACAAATATCCCGTCTCCCTCCACTCTTGAAGCAAGCATATCCGCAACGTCGGATTTAGCTATTAATATTACTGATGAATGTGTGCTGTGAATAAAATCAGAAGCGAGAGAGCTTCCCTGTTCATCTTTAAGAGGAGCATTTATGATAACAAGCTGATATGATGAACGCAAAACTACACGTCTGGCTTCAACCCGCTTGACGCAAAATCTATGTTATTCATAGCAAACCGTCTCAATATAAGAGCCAGCGCGTCTCCGCTCTTTTGAGATGCCGAAACTATAAGAATTCTATTGTACAACGGCATAACCTCCCAAATAATTAATGGTAAATTTTATTATATAGAGCCGAAATACAAATCGCGTTCATATTGCTCCTTAACTCTCGCCTTGACATATTTGTCATATTCAATTTTCTTATTTTCAATATAGGTAGACAGAATATTTTCAGGTAAAACATTTTTTCAGAAAAATCACTATCCTTCGCATAATTCACTGCCGTCTCTAAGTTTTGAGGCAAACATTCAAGACCTTCTATGTCTTCTTTATAGGTCACGTTTACAGGTTCTCCCAAAATCATCTTGTTTTTTATTCCGTCAATCCCGGCATAAATCATCAATGCAAAAACAAGATAAGGATTCGCTCCGCCATCCGGCGAACGGAGTTCAAGTCTGCAGTCTCCTGCCAAATTCTTTGGTATACGCATTAGCTGCTGTCTGTTCTGAGGTGACCATGTTATAAATTTAGGAGCTTCAAACTCTCCAAATCTGCTGTATGAATTCGTTAAAGGATTCAAAAAAATAGAGTAATCTCCTTAATATGGTTAAGTATGCCTGCCATAAATTGTCTGCCAGTCTCATTATTATAATCTATAACGCTGTTTCCGTCCGTATCATAAAGCGAAAAGATTTACAAAAATACCATTTCCATTCTGTCTTTGCAAAGGCTTTGGCATAAAAGAAGCGAAAAAGTCCGTTCATATGCGCAATTGTCTTAACCAAATTTTTAAATGTCATTAGATGATCCGCTGCTTCTACCGGTGCGCCATATTTAAAAACTATCTCGTGCTGCCCGGGGCCTGCCTGATGATACGAACTTTCGGGTTGAATACCCATTTCCTCCAGCGTAAGACAAATTTCTCTCCGAATATTTTCTCCCTTGTCTACCGGAGCCACATCATAATATGTGCCGTTGTCATGCGGCTTGTTTGTTGGATTTCCGTATTCATCCAACTCAAAAAGATAGAATTTACACTCCGAACCGATATCGCACGAGTATCCGAGCTATTTTCAAACAATTCTACCGAACGCTTTAAAAATATTTCTGGAATCGCCCTCAAACGTTCTGCCGTCAGGGATAACAAATATCGCAAAATATTCTAAGAACCCTATCCTGCTGTGGACGCCACGGCAAAATTTCTGCGGTTGAAGGGTCAGGTTTAAGCAAAAGATCGCTTTCGCCAATATTCATAAACCCATTTATTTCGGAAGCATCAAAAAGTGACTCCATACTCCAAAGCTTTTGGAAGTTCTGTCGAGATAATTGATATATTTTTCATACTGCCGAAAATATCAAAAAATACAAGTCTGATAAATTTGACGTCGTTTTCCTCCACATATTCCATTATATCATCAAAAGAAAAAAGCATAAAATAGCCTCCTAAAAAACTGCGCTGAAATTAATATATAGTTTACTAATATAACACGGAAAAGATATTTATTCTAGTCATATATTTTGAAGTTATGATAACATAAGATAAAAAACATTGTCAATTAATCTTACCGATTGTATAAAAGATATATTTTCATAATATTATATTTATTAATCTGATTATTAAGAATAAATATTGAGTTATATATTGAATACTTCATGTTCAGATGATTGCTCTCCTCACGCGGTGCATGAATGCACCCTACCGATGCTCTCCTTAACGGATGCTCTTTTGATTTTATTTGTTATGTTTTTATAATCTCTTTTTATTTTAAACACTTCGTGTTTAAGTGTAAATCATCTTATACGGTACAGTTATTAGCTAAGCACACCTCATATGGTTTTTTGATTGTTAATCAAATTATGTTTTTTTATTAATATATGAATGTATTATTTTTTCAATTATTAATAAACGAATTTTAAAAAAGCCGATTCAGATTTGAACTGAATCGGCTTTTTATAAACTATATCATTACATTACTGCCGCTTTCGGCACATGCTTCTGCTCTGCTCTAACCCTTCTGTCAGACAATTTCACACATATTACTGTCATGTCATCATTTTCAATACCATTTTCAGCATTTCTCTTAACAGCCTCGTCTAGTATTATCTGCGCCAATTCTTTTGGCGGTATCTCCATGTCTATTACCTCAACCAGTTCCCTAATCCAATTGTCTTCCGCCGCTGATATTACGCCGTCACTGGTCATAACTACCATAGACCCGTTTTCCAAAGTCCTGGCAAACGTCTCAATATCGCCGATTGATACTATTCCTATTGGCAATGATGCCGCGCGCACAGTCTCTGTATATGCTGTATGTTTAATATAACTGGCTTCAGCGCCGTTTTTTGATAAATTCTATCTCACCAGTATACAAATCTATAACTCACATATCCACAGTTGCAAAAGCATCCCTGGCTGACTTCATCACCATTACTGAATTAACCAGCTTGACTGCTATTGTCTTATCAAAACCGGCTTCCAAAAAAGCTTCCCAAAAAGTTTAACAATAGCGTCGCTTTGATAGCCGCCTTGTGTGTCCTGTTCCCATACCGTCGCTTATAGTTACCGCAAGTTTCCCGCCGCTCAAATAGTTCGTATAGTGCTTGTCTCCGCTTTCTCCGTTACTTGAAAGGCTTTGCCACCCCAATACTGGGATCAAAACCTTCTACCTGGCAAAAACGTATACAGCACTTTCCGCTGTCTGAGGTATCACACTCATTATACGGCACAGCCACATTGATTCCAAGGACCTTTTAATTACGGGTTTTATTCTCTTTTTGGCAAACTGAGAAATCATCACAGTCAAGCACGCTGATTTCTACCATATATTTTCCATTCTTGTCACAAACAACGTTAACTCGCTGGGCTGAAATTCCCATATCGTTTAAAACTTCTTTTATTTCATCCGCCGACCTGATATCAAAACTCTTTTCGCCGCATATTTCCGACGCGGCATTCTTTATTATTTCAGAAATTCCCTTAAACTGCTCACTCGTAAGCTCTCTGTTCTCCTGAAGCTTATTTTTCCAAGTTCTGTTTATTTTTATAAATCTCAAACAGCCTGTTTATTTCCGTTATCAACGGAAGCAAATGTACACACTTATCCGAAAAACATTTTGGAACATCACTGAGCTGCAGACTGCCTTTCCGCTCCATTATCTCCAAAAATTTAAACATAGCTGCATATGTAGCATTAAAATCCTTTTTTTCCAGCAAAAAATTCGCTCTCTCACAGTTTTTTACACACTCTATCCGCCGCCGTGTCAAACAGCAGCGAGATATCACTCATATCCATGCCTGTCTGCTTGTCCGACATTGAATCAAATGTCTTTGAAATATCATAGAACGAATCAGATATACACATAAGTTTTTCAGTAACATACATTCTAAAACGCTCAGTATCGTCTGAATTGTCAACATTAAAATCAGTTACTTTCTCACCTATTATAACAGCCTTTCTGGGAAGAAAGTACACAACAGCCGCCGCCAAAACCAACTCATATATATTTGGTATATGCGTTTGTCCGCCGGGTATACCCATATACAGCATTATCCCTAAACCGCATACACCAAGACAAAGGGCAAACAACCTTTCTTCCGAACTGAGCTGAAAACACCGCACAGCAGGCCGCAGATTGTGAGTACTGCCACAAACTCCGGAAATAAACCGCCGATTCCTAATATAATCCCGGAACATATTCCCGCAACGGCGCCATGAGTCAGACCATGTCTTGACAAAGACACTACCCCGATTAAAACGCATGCCAAAAAGTTAGATATATTAAACGTATCCAAAACAGTGATTGACTTTGTACTGAGCAAAATCACACCTGCCATTATACATAAGCTTATCTTTTCATCTGTCAGCAGTGAACGCGACAAAAAAACTTATTTTCAAGCAGAACATCCCTACTTCTGTCAAACACCATCACTCCGACTGCCATAAGCATTGTATCGCAAATTATAAGTATTAGACCCGCAACCGTAAAGCCTGTCCACATTAAAACGCCAAACTCACAAAGAAACAAGGCTGCCGCTGAAACAATAGCAACGAAATACAAAGACGGTTTTTCGTTTTCGTTTCTTTCTATAACGAATAAAACCGTCTCAAAAATAACACAAGCAACGCATATGTATCTTAAAGCAAGTTCAAAAATCAAAAAGAAGCAGATAGCCAACAGACACAAAAATCAAATTAATGACGCTTTTAGTGAAAACTTTCGGTCAAGCGTCAAAAAAGACAAACCAAACGGCGCCATTCCGCTTATAGGCATTGCCCCCGCAAACAATAAGCCCAAAAAGCCGCACCGGAATATCCCAAAATTTTAAATCGATTCCTTTCCGCTTTTTTGCTGTACCTGCAGAGAAGTCTCAACAGACACCAATTCTGTGTTTCTCATAATAAATACCTCCGTAACCGCATTAACATTTCATTACGAAAGTATTATAAACAAGTTACAAGGCAAAATTTTGTCATAAACAGTTCCCTAATAAGAAAAAATATATAAAATTTTTTATATCGCTGTAACTTCGGAGATATTAATCTCTAAAAAGGCCATTAACTCCTGTCATTGTCGTCTTTTTACCTTTCTTCTAATAAGCATAAGCGCCAAAGCTCCTACACAAATCGCCAAAACCATGTACTTTTTTTACTTCTTCCTGAGTTACTGGGTCAACAATCGGAGTATAACAAGCCAGCAATATCAAGACTATCATAGCAAACCAAACTCCTGCTATGATATAAAATGTTTTTCTCTTCATGAAATCTCTCCTTATATTTATTTTTACTTAAAAATACTTCACGCATAACAGCATATGTCATATATCCAAGATATGTCAACACCATTAAAATACCTGGAAGTCTCTATCTTATTTCTAAAAATACGTGACTAGGTAAATTATCAAAAGCAGAATCCAATGAACAAACTTAAATCTATAACGGAGAATCCCGAAACTTTAACAGGACTGACAGCTGCGGATAATCCCAGCACACCTAATATATTAAAAATATTAGAACCGATAACATTACCCATTGCCAAATCATTTTCACCCTTCCGCGTCGCCACCAAAGAAGTCACAAGCTCAGGAAGAGATGTCCCCACAGCCAAAATAGTCAGTCCTATTATTGTCTGGCTCAAACCAAAAGCGGCGGCTATATCACTTGCGGAATCCACTACCAAGTCTCCGCCCACCACTATTCCTGCAATACCTAAAAGCTGTATAAAAAACGCTTTTAAGAGGCGACATTGTCTTTATTTCTTCGTCTCCGGGAAGGCCTGTCCTGCCCTTTACAGCTGAGTATACTAAAAATCCAAGATACGCCATAAGTCCGGCAAAAAAAGAATTATGCCCTCTGTTCTGTTGATAGTAAAACATTTTCCCCCAATTATCAAACTATTTAAACAAAAGAAAAGCAAAAAGAGCAGCTATACCAATAGAAAAAACGGGAAATCTCTTTTCCGCAAATCAATTGACACCGGAAGACTCTTTATGACCGCACAGCCTCCTGCCACTACCAAAAAGATTGAATATATTTGAACCCAGCACATTGCTTATTACTATATCATTTTGACCCTTTATAGCTGCACCCACGCTTACCGCCATCTCCGGCGCGCTGGTTCCCATAGCAACAATAGTCAGTCCTATTATTATACTTGGTACTTTTAGAAGTTCGCTATTGATGAAGTGCCGTCAACAAACAAATCTGCTCCTTTTATTAATAAGAAAAAACCCACCAAAAGCCATACATACATTAAAATATTATTCATCATCTCTCCATCTTTCTGACATAATTTATAGTTTTATTATTTAAAATTATCTTATAGCTCCATAACCCAGCGCATTCAGTTCAGTAGAAAAATTGTTCTGCTTAGGAGACTTAAATTTAGGGTCTACACCGGTTATCTGTTTAGAAAGCTGTTCCGCCGGAAGCATATCAAACCAACAGTTATACCCTGAAACACTATTCGGGTCATACCAATAGTTTGCTCCAAAATTGTTAGTGTCATTATACGGACCAACACCTTTATAAACAAGTTTTCCGTCCTCGTCTGCAAAAAGAAAATACAAGTCCATTCTCCGCCGTAAAAATTATATTCTGTGATATTATATTATCTTCTGCCTGCTGCACCATTATCCCGACAATATTATTATATAAGGTATTATTAACAAAATCGCACTGTTTTGTCCAGCCAACCTTATTATCATAACCTCCGAAACAAATTCCTGCCAAACCCTTGCACTCAGAAATTATATTATTATTTACAGACACATTATATGATATATTATACGGCGCCCGTGTAGACTCACTGGCTACTTCAACTCCTATATCACAATTATAGATATTATTATCTAATATTTCAATATCATGTCCTCCGTCAATATATATTCCCGCACAGCACAAGTCGTAACCTGAACCATCTTTTATAACCCCTCATTGCCATAGGTTGAAACATTATAAACAGTATTATTCTAAACACGCCGTTTCTGGCACAGTCCAGTTCTTTTGTTTTGCATGTTCCCTCATAGCCTATCGTCGAGACCTATATTATTGCAATCATGAATTATATTATTAGACACACTCTGAAACCATCCACGTTTCCGTTTAGAGTAACCGTTTCACCTCGTATAAGTTTTTGCAGTTATATATATTTCATTCCCCTGTCAATAATCACATTTTGTTACCGGGTTTACATTTTTAGCATAAAAGACCACTGCAAAGGTATCGTCATTATTGCCGTCTATATCATGTATTTTATTATTGCATACCGCAAAATTCTTCCTGATTTAGAGGTTGAATTTTCGCTGTATATTCCGCCCCAGCCGTTTTGAAGCTCTAAATCTGATATTATAATATCGCTTGACGAAGACTCAAGTTCAATTATATTCTCGTTCAGCTTTCCGCCTCCGTCTATCACCGCATGCGCGCCGGGAGCCGCCTTTTATTGTTATCGGCTCTGCCACTGTGCCTTTTACGCCCACATATATTTTTCTTTATAGGTTCCCTCCATAAGATAAAGGGTTTTTCCAGGCGACAATTTTGACACACACCAAAATCAACCGTTCTGAATGGCTTTTGCAAACGTTCCGTCTCCGTCTGAATCACTTCCTTCAACAGATACAAAAAAACTGAATTTGCATCATCTCTGTAAGTATAAAGTTCGTTAGTGAGTACTATCATCTCCGAAATAGGTTCTGCACTCCCCTCAAAATCTCTCCAAACAAAGACTCGTACTGATTTTACAGTTCTATCTGCACTGTCCAAACTAAGAACGCATTCTGCCGTTTCCCCGGAGCAATATTTAAATCACCGGTACTGCTGATACTTATGATATTATCTTCCCATCATCATACGCTGCCATTAATAGCACCTCAGAAGAATCCGCACTGTCAGTATTCTTAATTTCACTTTGTTATAAACTTATCTGAGTACGAAAAACATCATTTCTTAATGTCAACTGTTTTGATTTTTTTCACCGTTACTTCCGGCTGGGCTTGTCCTGCCGCAAATACTAATGTTATACACGACATCAGAACTACAATCACAGCACCGGCAAATTTTAAAATATTCTTCATTTATGATTCCCCCTAAGGTATCTATTGGAATAATAATACACCAAAACCGTATAAAACACAAGCTAAAATCACAGTAAAATAAACTTGCATACTTAAAAAATACCTTAAAAGCCTTTGAAATATTAGGAATTGTGTGTTAAAATTATTTGAAATAACGTTGTATAATTATATGGGAGGTATTATATATATGAAAGAACAGCTTAGCGCTATCAAAACCAGCGCCGAGTCAGCGCTCGAAAAAAGCACTGATTTGACTGAGCTTGAGAATCTCAGAGTCAAATATCTTGGCAAAAAAGGCGAGCTCACATCTCTGATGAAGGGTATGGGCAAACTTACGCCGGAGGAACGCCCTGTTATAGGACAGTTAGCCAATGAGGTCAGAGGCTTTATCGAAGGAATACTTGAGGAAAAGAGTAAAAGCTCTCATAAAAGCTGGCAAAAGACAAAAAACTCGCTTCTGAAACCATTGACGTCTGTCTGCCTGGCAACAGACCCGAACACGGGAAAAAAGCACCCCATTACTACTGTTTTAAATGACTTAAAGGATATATTTATAGGAATGGGTTTCACTATAGCCGAAGGTCCTGAAGTTGAACTGGATTACTATAATTTTGAGGCTTTCAATCTTCCGCCTGACCACCCCCTGCAAGAGATACCCAGGATACATTTTACATCAATGAAGATACTTTGCTTAGAACACAGACCTCTTCAGTTCAGGTTAGAGTTATGGAAAAAACAGCAGCCCCCCATACGTATAGTTTCACCGGGCAGAGTATATAGAAGCGATGCGGTTGACGCCACACACTCACCAGTTTTTCATCAAGTTGAAGGGCTGGTTGTGGACGAAGGCATAACTATGGCAGATTTAAAAGGTACTCTTGAAGTGTTTATAAAGAGACTTTATGGAGAGGACACAAAAAGTTAGATTCCGCCCTCATCATTTCCCGTTCACCGAACCTAGTGCAGAGGTTGATATATCTTGTTTCAGCTGTAAAGGCGAAGGCTGCAGAATATGTAAAGGCGAAGGCTGGATAGAGATACTTGGATGCGGTATGGTTCATCCCAAAGTTTTGGCTAACTGCAATATAGACCCTGAGAAATACTCAGGTTTCGCTTTTGAATAGGTCTTGAGCGTGTTGCTATGTTCAGATATGGTATAGACGATTTAAGATTGTTCTATGAAAACGATCTCGGGTTCTTAAAGCAATTTTAATTATGAAACGCGTAATGATAATTGGATTTTCAGGCGCAGGAAAATCTACTTTGGCTCGGTTTATAGCTAATAAAATAGGGACGACCCCTACGCATCTTGATTCGCTCCACTGGCTTCCGGGCTGGGTGGAAAATACTCCTGAAATTGAGTCTGAGACTCTTCAAAATGTGCTGAATCAAGATAAATGGGTAATCGATGGAAATTATTCAAAGGTTCTATATGATAAAAGATTAGAGCTGGCGGATACTATTATATTTTTTGGACTTTAACCGATTTTTTATGTTTTAAACGAATACTCAAACGCTATTTTAACTACAAAGGCAGAACCCGTGAAGATATGGGTAAAGGCTGCGATGAAAAAAATTGATTTTGAATTTGTAAGCTGGGTACTTCACAAGGAAGGAAAAACAGAAAAAATACCTCCATAAAATCTTGATGAAGCCGGCAGGAAATATCCGGGGAAACAAATACTTATATTTAAAAACCCGAAGCAGGTTCAGAAGTTTACTGAGAACCAATGTTCTAATATTTAGAGGAAACAAGTATGAATTTACCATTATCCTGGTTAAAGGATTATATGAATACAGACGGCATCAGCGAGAAAGAGTATGCAGACAAACTAACCATGAGCGGTTCTATAGTTGAGGGGGCATTGAAAACCCCGGTGCAGAGTTTAAGAACGTTGTTGTTGGGAAAATAGACAAAATTGAAAAACATCCAGACGCAGACAAGCTGGTTGTTTGCCAAGTAAACGTCGGAGAAGACGAGGATATACAGATAGTTACCGGAGCTTTCCAACGTATTTGAAGGCGCTGTTGTTCCTGTTGCAAAACATAAAAAGCACACTTCCCGGCGGTATTAAAATCACAAAGGGTAAGCTAAGAGGCGTTATGAGTTATGGTATGATGTGTTCAACTGATGAATTGGGCATTTCAAAGGAACGTGCTTCCGGAATACTGATTTTACCGGATGATACACCTATAGGCGAGGACATAACCGAAACTTTGGGTCTTAACGAAAGCGTTGCTGAATTTGAGATTACCTCCAACAGACCTGACTGTATCGAGCATCATCGGTCTTGCCCGCGAAAGCGCCGCAACCTTTAACAGAGAGTTTAAAATACCTGAAATAAAACCAACAGGAAACAATGAAGACGTTAATGATTATGCAAAGGTTGAAATTGCCGACCCTCCATCTGTCCGCGCTATACGGCAAGAGCTGTTAAGAATGTAAAAAAATCGGCCCATCGCCCCAGTGGATTCAGCGCAGACTGACTGCTTGTGGTCTTAGGTC
>VOFK01003958.1_pt1 | contig 23872 bp, 33 predicted proteins | sample 5384121 | NCBI WGS metagenome assembly VOFK01 (sample SAMN12384730, study PRJNA508395) | human gut metagenome | isolation source: healthy gut J | host: Homo sapiens | reverse complement strand
CTCGGTAACTTCGTTCAGTTTACGTATTGCTGCCGCCGCCATCGCGCCCGGCACGCCGAATTTTTCGCGGCTTCCGAGCCATAGTTTACTCCCGGAGAGGGCACGAGCGAGGGCTCTTCCTCATGGAATGACAGGATAACGTCGCGCTTCGCTGCCTCGACCATCGCGCGGCGGCACAGTCCCGCGCTCGTCAGATTGATGCCGTCATCGGTCGACAGGGCGCTCCGGCCGCGAGCAGCGCGTCAAAATCGGTCATTTCGCCCTTCAGGCCCTTCGTGACCGCGCCGGGCCTGCAAAACCTGAACCGGACAGTTCTTCGCCTTGTCCGTGACATAATGGATGATCTCGGGCGTGTCGCAGGTCGGAACGGTGTTCGCCATGCAGATCACCGTCGCGTAGCCGCCTGCCGCAGCCGCAGCCGCGCCGGTCAGCACATCCTCCTTCTGCGTCTGGCCGGGATCGCGGAAATGAACATGTCCGTCCACAAAACCGGGCGAAACGGTCAGTCCTGCTGCATCAAAGATCTTGCAGTCCGCCGGGGCATCGATTTTTTCCGCGATCTTCGCGATCACGCCGTCGTTCCCGATCAGCACATCGCTGCGCGTCCGTCCCCGTCCATGGATCGAGCACGCGGCCATTCTGGATAAGTAACATAGAAAAAGCCCTCCGTTTTTTCCTGCGGCAGCTCATCTGCCCGGATTTTTCTAATTATAGTCATCATAGATCCGCAAAACCGCAACGAAAACGCCGCCCTTCTCCCCTTCTGAAAATTGAAAAACAGGCTTGACATCCCTATTCTACTATTGTAGAATATAATCAATAAAAGGTATTTTACATTTGTAGAACAAGGAGGGTTGACTATGGCACAGACAAAACGGCTTCCCGATGCGGAGCTTGAGGTCATGCAGACCATCTGGACGCTCACGCCGCCCGTCACGGCAGCAGAGGTACAGCAGCACGCGAGCAGCGACTGGAAAATGACGAGCGTGCTCACGTTCCTGTCGCGTCTCACCGACAAGGGCTTTCTGTCCTGTACCAAGGAGGGACGGCAGAACCTGTATACGCCGCTCGTTTCGGAGGAGGACTACCGCCAGCGCGAAAGCGTCGGCTTTATCCGGCGTCTGTGCGGCGGCTCAGTGAAAAATCTCGTGGCGAGCCTGTCGGACGCCGGTGCGCTGAGCGAACAGGACATCGACGAGCTGCGTGCCTTTCTGGACGCGCAGGAGCAGTGAGGAGGGGATCTTATGCGGATTTCGTATATGCAGATTATGAACAATCTGATGCAGACCGGACTGACCGTTTCGCTTGCGGCGCTCGTGCCGCTGCTGCTGCGCCGCGTGCTCAAAAAACGCTATCCGGCGCGCGCGGTCTGTCTGGTCTGGGCGCTGCTCGCACTGCGGCTGCTCGTTCCGGTGCAGCTGACGCTGCCGGAAGCGCCGGTGCAGGTCACGCCGCGCACGAATTATGTGATGCAGGACGACCGGATGCTGCTTCGAGCAGGCCGGTCTGCCGGTCGAGCAGACGCCGGCCCGATGGGTAACGGACGAACAGGCGGCCGCGCTCAGCCATGCAGGCACAAGCCAGACAACAACCTTCAACCTGACCGCAGTCCTGCTCGGTCTGTGGCTCGCCGGCGTCGGCATTTCCGCCATCCGGCAGGCTGTCAGCTACGGAATGCTGAAAAGGCGGCTGGACCGCACGGCAGTACCGGCGGAACGCGCCGACCTGCTCGATGTTCTGGCCTCTCAGCGCAGCGGTCTCGGTATTTCCCGGAAAATTCCGCTTCTGATCTCCCCTGCCGCAGACTGCCCGATGCTCGCGGGTTTTATCCGCCCGGCACTCTATCTGCCGGACGAGAACATTTCGGCCGCAGATTGCCGCCTTCATTTTCCGCCGTGAGCTGACGCACTGCCGTCACGGCGACCTGTGGCTCAAGCTGCTGTTGACAGCGGCGCAGTGCGTACACTGGTTCAACCCGCTCGTATATCTGATCGTGCGCTTCGCGCAGGAGGATATTGAGCTTGCGTGCGACGATGCGGTCGTTCGCGGACAGAACGCAGCCTACCGCCGCGCCTACGGCGAGACCATCCTCCGCTCCGCCATCGCACAGTCCAGACGGCGGCAGTCGCTCGTTTCCTGCTTCGGAGACGACAAAAAGACGCTCATGCGGCGGTTTGAGGGTCTGTTCGACAAGTCGGTCAAAAAGCGCGGCGCAGCGCTCATCGTGCTCGTCGCCCTGCTCACCGCCACCCTCGGCGGCACGATCGCCGTCGGCACGAAAAAAAAAAAGACCCTGCGGCAGTTGAGGCGCGCGCGCTCCTCATGGCGAACACCTTCGCGCAGGCCTATGTGGACGAGGATGCGGCGGCATATATGAAATACCTCGCCCCGGACAGCGACCTTGCGAAATACGATGATTATTTCTCGACCGGCGCCGCGGTCTACAGTCGCTATGTGACCCGGTATGACCCCGAAACCGGGACCGCGCTCATCGTTTTCGAGTACGTGTGGGGACGCGGACCGCGTGGCTGCAATGGACGTCCATGCGCCGTCGCCCGGCGTTCCGTTCCGCGAAGCGATGCGGCTGCACTTCACCGGCAAGGGAAGCGACATGCTGATCTCCCAGCATGACCTTTGAGGTCAGCTCGGACCCGTTCACCTCCGACCCGGACAACAACTATCTCGTCTCGCTCGACGACTTCAAGCTGCTGTACGCAAGACCCGGTCTGCCGGATTTCGTCACGGCTTCCGACGGACTGGACCATCGGCAGCGGCGACCCGACGCAGGCGGCGGAAACCCTGCTCGGCCTCTCTCCGGCGGCCAGCCAGCTGAGCGGCACCGACAGCGCTGCCCCCCGACATCACCAAGGTAACGTTCACCTTCCGCGACAACAGCAAGGGGTCATCCTGACCATGGTGGACCAGTTCGGTCAGGGCTGGCTGCCGCAGGACTGGACGGACGGCAAAAACGCCGCTGACCGCAGTGCGGCCGACCTCGCGCAGCAGTACGCGCGCGGCCTGCTCCACAAGAGCGGACAGTATATCTACCCCATCCTTACCCCCCGAAAAGCAGCAGGAATTCATCTCGCAGCAGTACGATATGACCGGCGGCACGCAGTGGACCTGGAAATTCGGCTCCTCCTCCCCCTCTGTGCGCGACTACGTGCTCGTCCCGACTGACGACGACAGCGCATACCGCATCATCTGCCGCATGGACGGCGGCGGCATCAGTGATGTGCGCACCGGCTATCCTTCGTGCAGACCACCTGTGAGGACGGCGGCCGCCGCATGATCTCCGACGTCACCGAGCTGTCCGACGCGGACATGACGCAGAGTGAGCTGTTCCGTCTGTATTACAGCACCGGTCTGGCTCTGCCCAGCCTGCCCGACGAGGTCGGCAACTTCAGCGGTCTGCCGCGCACCGATCCCCTGACCGCCGCGCAGGATGCCTTCTACTACTTCGGCAATCCGGTCGACGGCTCGAAAACCGGCTGGATCGCGGATGTGACCCAGATTCAGAGCATCGTGCGCTCCGATGTCCGCGGCGGCGCGTATATTGACATCGTTCAGCTGACCTTCACCGACGGCAGCGACCCGATCAATGTCCAGATGGAGAAAACCGGTACGGGTTACTGGAAGCCGACCGGCATTCAGGAGGATGTTTCCGCCATGAGCGGCGCAAATGTGCTCCCGGTCAGCGCGGACGCCTTCGGTGCCATTTCGCTTCGCCAATCTGCCGACGCTGAATACGGGCGACAGTATCATCTTCAACTTCGGCAGCAAGCCTGTCGGCGGCGTGACGCTCGTCAACCGGCTGGTAAACGCAGCCGGTTCCCCCCGTTATCAGAACATGACCGACGACGAGACCACGCTCATGCGAACGAACAGCGGCTACGTCTACACCATACCGCAGAGCGTGAGCGAGTTGCTGGCCTCCGACCTCAGCGTACCGTTCTACCATGCGCTGACGCTCGAATACACAGATGCGCAGCACATCCGCCACACGGCGGTCGCGGCCTACATGACAAACGCCATGACGCAGCTCGAGAACCCGCCGCTCCCTTCCGGCGGCTATTACAGCGACGCACTCGGCTGCACCCTCAAGCTGCCGCAGGAGTTCCGGAACGCGGTTTCCGCCAATATCAATACGACGGGACCATTTCTTCGTAAAGGATACGGACAGCGTGATCATGACGCTGACCGCGCAGCTGCTCTCCGTTCTCAAGCGTGATTTCGGCGAAAACTGGGCGGAAAACTATCCGGTTCCGGTCCGGCCGCTCGCAGAGCGGGACGGACTGGCGTACTTCCTGATCTATCCGTCCGATGTGCAGTACGACCCGGCGGATGAGCAGGCCGCCGCGCAGTATCAAACGCTGTTCGAGGCCGCGCAGCGTATTTCCCCCGAGGATCTGGCGCTGGATGCCGACCTGCATGACACCTCGGTCTATGAGCGGCGCAATATGGAGGATACCGAACATTACGGCGACCGCACGACGGCGGAGCTGCTGTTCTATCTGCCGATCTCGGACGGCGCCTACACCGAGGGTGTCCCTGGCGACGTTTCGATGCACGCCATCGCGAGGATAAAGCCGCGTTCGAGCAGGCGCTGCGCGCCGCGGACAGCACGGCGCAGTCGCTCTGGGCGCAGCATCTGGCCGCACAGTAAACAAACAGGAACAAAAAGGGCTTGCTACTCCCGCTGGATTTTGCTATAATATAGGCGAAATCCAACGGGGTTGTAGCTCAGCTGGTCAGAGCGTTCGCCTCACACGCGAGAGGTCGTGGGTTCGAGCCCCGTCCAACCCCCCAGAAAGCACTCACTTTTGTGAGTGCTTTTCTTTTGACCGTATTGCAATCTGTTCTCGCACAGTTTTATCCCCAGACCTGTGTAAAACTTTCGGGATAACCCGGCGCAGGAGCACAAAAACCGCCGCACAGTTTTTTTCGCTGTGCGGCGGTGATTTTTTTTACTTGTACGGGTCATCCGGCTTGAGGTAGCAGCACTTCTTGTATTTCTTTCCGCTTCCGCACGGGCAGGGATCGTTCGGGCCGCCTGTTGCCGGCACGCTTCGGGGTCGGTGCGACCGAACCGTCGGACGCGCCTGCGGCGCCGGTCTCCTTTGCGACCTGCTCGCGCTTGGGCTCCTCACGGGTGCGCACCTGCGCAAGGAAGATCATGCGGACGGTGTCCTCGCGGATGGAATCGATCATCGCATCGAACATATCGAAAGCCCTCGCGCTTGTACTCGACGACCGGGTCATGCTGGCCGTAGGCGCGCAGGCCGATGCCGTTTCGCAGCTCGGTCATGGCGTCAATGTGATCCATCCACTTGCTGTCTACGTTCTTGAGCAGAATGACGCGCTCAAGCTCACGCATGATCGGAGAGGTGAGCGCCTGCTCCTTGGCGTCGTAGACCTTGTGCGCCTGCTCGGCAAGCTCGGCGGTGAGCTGCTCGGCGGTCAGATCGTCGCACTCCTCGGCGGTAAACGTGCAGTCATCCGGGCGCAGGAAGATGCCGATGAACGGACGGCGCGCCTGCTCGACCATTTCGAGCGAGATCAGATGATTTTCGCCGATCGCGGCGTGTACTGCGTGCGCGATGGTGTCGTCGATCATCTTCATGATGCTGTCCTTGACATCCTTGCCCTCGAGAACCTGAAGACGCTGCGCATAGATGATCTTGCGCTGCGTATTGAGAACGTCGTCGTATTCCAGAACGTGCTTGCGCGCCGCAAAGTTGCGGGACTCGATCTTTTTCTGGGCGCTCTCGATCGCGCCGGACAGGATCTTCTGGTCGATCGGCTCATTCTCGTCGATGCCGAGCGTATCCATCATGTTCTGAATGCGCTCCGAGCCGAACAGACGCATCAGATCGTCCTCGAGCGAAATATAGAAGCTGGACTCGCCGGGGTCGCCCTGACGGCCGGCACGGCCGCGCAGCTGGTTGTCGATACGGCGGGATTCATGGCGTTCCGTGCCGAGGATATACAGACCGCCGGCCGCGCGCACCTTTTCCGCGTCTGCGTCGGTCTGCGCCTTGTGCAGCTTGTACAGCTCGTCGAACTTCTTGCGTACCGCAAGAATGCCCGTTGTCGGTCTCCGCATGGCCGTTTGCCTCGTAGACCATCTTGTCTACGAACATCTTCGCCGTACGCTCGTCCAGCTCGCCCTCCTGCACCTTGCTCTCGGCCAGCTTGATGAGGCCGCGCTTGAGGTCGTCGAGCGCCAGCGTCTCGGCGTTGCCGCCGAGCATGATATCGGTACCACGGCCTGCCATGTTGGTGGCGATGGTGACGGCGCCCTTCTTGCCGGCCTGTGCCACGATCTCTGCCTCGCGCTCGTGATTCTTTGCGTTCAGCACGGTGTGCTTGATGCCCTTCGCCTTGAGGATTTTGGACAGCTCCTCGGACTTCTCGATCGAGATCGTACCGACCAGGATCGGCTGGCCCTTGGCGTGGCATTCCTCAATGCGCGAAATGATCGCGTTGATCTTGCCGCGCTCGTTCTTGTATACGGCATCCGGGTTGTCCTTGCGAATGACCGGCTTGTTGGTCGGGATCTCGATGACATCGAGCTGATAGGTGTGGCGGAACTCCTCCTCCTCCGTCAGGGCCGTACCGGTCATGCCGGACAGCTTGCGGTACATGCGGAAGTAGTTCTGGAACGTAATCGTTGCCAGCGTCTTGCTCTCGCGCTGTACCTTGACGCCCTCCTTCGCCTCGATGGCCTGATGCAGACCCTCGTTGTAGCGGCGGCCGAACATTAGACGGCCGGTGAACTCATCGACAATGATGATCTGGCCGTCACGGACAACATAGTCCACATCGCGCTGCATAACGCCGCGCGCCTTGATGGCCTGATTGATATAGTGCTGGAGCGTGGGTGTTCTCCGGGTCGGACAGGTTCTCGACCTTGAAGTACGCCTCGGCGCGCTTCTGACCGTGCGGCGGGGTCGCGGTCTTTGCCTTCGTCGACGATGTAATCCGCCTCGATGTCGTCCTGCTCCTCCTTCGCGTCAACCTCCTTTGACACGCAGGCACGAGGCCGACGGCGAAGCGGTCCGCGATCTCGTACATCTGCGAGGGACTTCTCGCCCTGACCGGAAATGATGAGCGGTGTGCGCGCCTCGTCAATGAGGATGGAGTCAACCTCATCAACGATGGCGAACGCGTGGCCGCGCTGCACCATCGCCTGTTTGTAAATCGCCATGTTGTCGCGCAGGTAGTCGAAGCCGAACTCGTTGTTGTGCCGTAGGTGATGTCCGCAGCGTACATCGCCTTGCGCGCCTGCGGCGGAACCTCATGGATGACCAGACCGACGTTCAGACCGAGGAAGCGGTAGACCTGGCCCATCCACTCGCTGTCGCGCTTTGCGAGGTAATCGTTGACGGTGACGATGTGGACGCCCTTGCCGGTCAGCGCGTTCAGATAGGCCGGCAGCGTCGCCACGAGCGTCTTGCCCTCGCCGGTCTTCATCTCCGCGATACGGCCCTGATGCAGGACGATGCCGCCGATGATCTGGACGCGGTAGTGACGCATGCCGAGCACGCGCCACGAAGCCTCGCGGCAGGTCGCAAAAGCCTCGGGCAGCAGCTGGTCGAGCGTCTCGCCGTCCTGATAGCGTTTCTTAAATTCATCGGTCTTTGCGCGCAGCTCCTCATCGGAGAGCTTCTTGAACTGCTCCTCCAGCGCTTCGACCTTATCCGCAATGGGGTAGATCTTCTTCAGCTCATGCGAGGAATGCGTGCCGAAGATCTTGGTAAAAAAGTTTGCCATTACTTGTATTCAGCCTTTCAAAAGGGCATAGCTGCCCCATTCGTTCATACGGGTTTATTATACCACATTATAAAGGATAAACAAATAAATTTTTTGTGAACGGTTTGAAATCTCCTCGAAATCCCCTCTTTCGACCGAAAAAATCCCCTCGTCTAAGACGAGGGGATAAGATCTTACTTTGCGTAGTCGATGGCGCGGGTCTCGCGGACCATGTTGACCTTGATCTGGCCGGGATAATCCAGCTCGTTCTCGATCTTCTTGGCGATTTCGCGGGCGAGCAGCACCATTGCATCGTCCGAAACCTTCTCCGGCTTGAGGATGATGCGGATCTCGCGGCCTGCCTGGATCGCAACGAACTCGGAAACGCCCGGCGTTTCGTTTGCGATGCTCTCCAGCTTCTCCAGACGCTTGATGTAGTTCTCGAGGTTCTCGCGGCGTGCGCCCGGACGGGCGGCGGAGATCGCGTCGGCCGCCTGAACCAGGCAGGCTACCACCGTCTTGGCCTCCACATCGCCGTGGTGCGCCTCTATGGCGTGAACGATCGCCGGGGATTCCTTGTACTTCTTGGCAAGGTCTACGCCAATCTGAACGTGGCTGCCTTCAACCTCGTGGTCGATGGCCTTGCCGATATCATGCAGCAGACCTGCACGGCGTGCCTGAACCGGATCGAGGCCCAGCTCGCTCGCCATCATGCCGGCAATGTGTGCCACCTCGATGGAGTGCTGCAGGACATTCTGGCCGTAGCTGGTGCGGTAGCGCAGGCGGCCGAGAATCTTAACCAGCTCCGGATGAATGCCGTGGATGCCGGTCTCGAAGGTAGCACGTTCGCCCTCGCTCTTGATGATCTGCTCGACCTCGCGGCGGGACTTTTCGACCATTTCCTCGATGCGTGCCGGATGGATGCGTCCGTCCACGATCAGCTTTTCGAGCGCCAGACGCGCGATCTCGCGGCGAACCGGGTCGAACGAGGACAGGGTGATCGCCTCAGGCGTGTCGTCGATGATGAGGTCTACGCCGGTCAGCGTCTCGAGCGTGCGGATATTGCGGCCCTCGCGGCCGATGATGCGGCCCTTCATCTCATCGTTGGGCAGCGGAACGACCGAAACGGTCGCCTCGGATACCTGATCGGCGGCACAGCGCTGAATTGCGGTCGAGATAATCTCGCGGGCGGTCTGCTCGCTCTCATCCTTGAGCCGCTGGTTGATCTCGCGGACCTTGACGGCAGCGTCATGCTGCGCCTCGGCCTCGATCGAGTTGACGAGCATTTCGCGTGCTTCGTCGCGCGTCATGCTCGCGATCTGTTCGAGCTTTTCTACCTGCTCGTCCTTGATGCGCTGGAGCTCGTTCTCCTTCTTCTGTACGGATTCCAGATGACGGCTCAGCTCTTCGTTCTTGCGGTCGAGGGTGTCGCTCTTCTTGTCGAGCGCTTCCTCGCGCTGAATGAGACGGCGCTCGAGCTGCTGCGTCTCGTTGCGGCGCTCCTTCAGCTCGCGGTCTGCCTCGACGCGCTGACGATGGATCTCGTCCTTCGCCTCGAGCACGGACTCGCGCTTTTTTTGGTCTCACCGGCCTTGATCGCCTCGTTGATGATGCGGGTCGCCTCGGTTTCAGCATCGCCGATCGCTTTTTCGGCAACGCTCTTGCGATAAAGAAAACCAATGACAACGCCCACAGCGAGACATACGATACCGGTGATGATCGGTATGATGATTTCGGTCATGTTAAGGTGTGTCCTCCTGTTGATAAGATAGGACAGCTCCTGCCTGTCGCAGCGACGTTTTTGATAAATTTATATAAATACGCTCTCTCCCACACGGTATCGGCTGTACCGGGGGAACGGGAAGCGCAAGCTTATATTGTTCAGCAAAAATGCCGACCACAGCGGACCGGTGCTGTCGAGAAAATGCGTGTGGTGTCTCCGGACACCGAAACGAGCGTGCACCGCAGTATCAACCTATGCGGACACGCTGCAATAATGCCCCCTGAAAAAAGCTGCACGCTGGCACTGTGCAGCCCGTAGGCGCCGCACCGGACGCCTCCGGCGCAGTGCCATATCATATGAGTATTATTATACATCTAATTGTAAAGCCTGTTCGTCAAACTGTCAAGAAAAACACGGTCTTCCCCCTGCGGATTTTGTCGTTTTTTGAAAACACGGCTCTTCCTGCCTTGAGAATAGCTGTGAAGTCTGCTATAATAATGGCTCAAAAGAGCAGTAAAAGTCATCGGCTCCTGCTCCTGCAGAAAGAAAAACTGGTTTTCGGGGGTGCTCCTGTGGCAAAGACGATCAATGACGTATATCTTCAGCTGTTTCATCGGCTGCGCGACGGCGGCGACCCGCAGCCTTCGATGACCGCGCGCGAGCTGACGGCCGTGGCGTGTCATGCCGACCGCGCCCATACCGCCGCCTGGGCGCATTCCTATCTGGACAACGCGACGGTGGACTACGCGAACATCCTGTGCGACCGTGTGCTCGGCGGCGAGCCGCTCGCCTACATCCTCGGCGAATGGGACTTTTACGGACTGACCTTCCGCGTGGACAAGTCCGTGCTCATCCCGCGCGCGGATACGGAAAAGCTGTGCGAGCTGACCATCCAGCAGAGCGAAGCCGCGCATTTCTCCGCGTATCCTCGACCTGTGCTGCGGCTCCGGCTGCATCGGCATCGCGGCGGCGCACGAGGTCGAGGACGCGCGCGTGCTCGCAGTCGACCTGTCAGACGGCGCGCTGCGCCTGACGCGCGAGAACGCACACCGGCTCGGCGTGAGCGGCCGTCTGCTCGCCATGAAGGCGGACGCGACCATGCCGCCCCGGGCGGCGTCGGCCCGTTCGACATCATCGTTTCCAATCCGCCCTACATCACGCGCAGCGAAATGGCGCAGCTCGACCACAGCGTCGCGGATTTCGAGCCGCACGAGGCGCTGTACGGCGGCGTGGACGGTCTGGACTTCTACCGCGCCATCTGCGAAAACTGGGGCGATACCCTCGCCCACGGCGGCATTCTTCTGTTCGAATGCGGCTGGAAGCAGGCCGATGCGGTCGCTGAGATCCTGCAAAAGTACGGTTTCTCCGACGTCTGCATCGAAAAAGATGACGCCGGCGTGCCGCGTATCGTCATCGGCCGCTCACCGCGCGAGGACGACGATCTGACAAAAATAACCTCTTAACACTCCCTCACCAGAGGGAGATGAGACTGTCGAAAAACTTCGTTTTTCCGACAATCTGTGTTTTGACTTCGCAAAACACGGACGTCCGAAAGTTCCCATACGGAAACTTTCTCCCTCTTAGAGTACGAAAACCGAGGTACACGCCCCCGGTTGCTCTCATTAAATATTTTTGAGGATAGAGGCCTACGGGCTCGTGCGTTTGCTACGCAAACGCTTTTTCATGCGCGCTGCCGCGCGGCTGCCGTTCCTGCATGAAAATAAACTTTATCGACAGACTGAACACTCCCTCACCAGAGGGAGTGTAATTTTTACCATTTTATTTTATCGGACAAATGTTCGATTTTTTCTTGCGTTCCGTTCGGCATCCTGCTATAATGGTCTTATCGAAAACCGAGAGGGGTGCGCGCCCCTGTTTAACCATAGAGGAGGCTAATTTATGGCTACGAAAAAGCAGCTTGAGCCGGTCGCACCGGCAGCGGACAAAAAAAAGGCGCTCGCCGCAGCGCTCAGCCAGATCGAAAAGCAGTTCGGCAAGGGCTCGGTCATGCGTCTGGGCGAAAACACCGGCATGACGGTCGAGCATATCCCGACCGGCTCGATCGGCCTCGACCTCGCGCTCGGCATCGGCGGCCTGCCGCGCGGCCGAATCATCGAGATCTACGGACCCGAGTCCTCCGGTAAGACCACGGTCGCTCTGCACAGCGTAGCAGAGGCGCAGAAGCTCGGCGGCACGGCGGCGTTCATCGACGCAGAGCACGCGCTCGACCCGGTCTACGCCAAGGCACTCGGCGTTGACATCGACAGCCTTCTGGTTTCGCAGCCGGACACCGGTGAGCAGGGCCTCGACATCGCGGAGGCGCTCGTGCGCTCGGGCGCGGTCGACATCGTCGTTATCGACTCGGTTGCGGCGCTGACCCCCCGTGCCGAGATCGAGGGCGAAATGGGCGATTCCTTCGTCGGCCTGCACGCCCGCATGATGAGTCAGGCGATGCGCAAGCTGGCCGGCTCGATCGCAAAGAGCCAGTGCGTCGCCATCTTCATCAACCAGCTGAGAGAGAAGGTCGGCGTGATGTACGGCAACCCGGAGGTCACCCCCGGCGGCCGCGCCCTCAAGTTCTACTCCTCCGTCCGCATGGAGGTCCGCCGCATGGAGCACCTCAAAAACGGCACCGAGCTGATCGGCAGCCATACCCGTGTCAAGGTCGTCAAGAACAAGGTCGCGCCCCCCTTCAAGGAGGCCGAGTTCGATATTATGTACGGCGAAGGCATTTCCCGCACGAGCGAGCTGGTCGATCTCGGCGTGGAATTCGGCATCCTCAACAAATCCGGCGCGTGGTTCTCCATGGGCGATACCCGTCTGGGTCAGGGCCGTGATGCCGCCAAGCAGTACTTCAAGGGAGCATCCGGACATCGCGGACGAGGTACAGCGCGAGATCATGCTCAAGGTCGAGGAGGAGCGCTCCAAAAATTCCGCAGGCGCGGCTGTCAAGCTGTCCGAGAGCGTCGCGACCGCTCCGGCAGAGAAGCCTGCCGCACCCAAGCCGTCGTCCGCCAAGGCGGTTTCGATCGACGCGGACGATTTTGACGACCTCGACGACGAAGAATGAGCGAGGATAAATACCGCGCAGCGCTGGACGCCGCCGCAAAGCAGCTCTCCTGCCGTGCGCTGAGCACGAAAATGCTGCGCGGCAAGCTGCTCGCCAAGGGTCACGACGAGGAGGCCACGGATTACGCGCTCGCGTGGCTGACCGAGCGCAGCCTGCTCTCGGACGGGCAGTTCGCGGAGAGCGTCGTGCGCAGCTATGCCCGGCGCGGCTACGGCGCGGCGCGCATCCGTCAGGAGCTTTCCCGGCGCGGCATTTCACGCGAGGACGCGGACGCCGCGATGGAGCTTTTCTCCCCTGTCCTGCCGCAGATGCTTTCCTTGCTCGAAAAGCGGCTGCACGGCGACCTTTCCGACCGGAAGGAGGTCGACAAGGCGGTCGCCGCCCTGCAGCGGCGCGGCTTTTCGTGGAGCGACATCAAAAACGCTCTCGAGGAATACGGCGCATCTCTCGACATCGACGAATAATCTTCACCCCCTCCGCGCACACTTTTGTGCGGAAGGGGTGATTTTTTGCGCAGAAATGCAAGACTTGCTGTGACAGGAGCGCTCGCCGGAGCGGCGAACGGCTTTTTTCGGGGCAGGCGGCGGCCTGTTTCTCGTGCCGCGCTTCACGAAATGGTGCGGCATGGAGGAAAAGCAGGCCTTCGCGACCTCGGTCGCGGTGATTTTTCCGCTGTGCGCCCTGTCGGCGGCGGTATATTATGTCCGGGGCGGCCTGTCGGTTTCGTCCTCGCTCGGCTATCTTCTGGGCGGCGCGGCAGGCGGCGTGCTCGCTGGACGCATCTTCGGGCGGCTGCGCACGCTGTGGCTGCGCCGTGCCTTCGCCCCTGCTCATCCTGTACGGCGGCATCCGGGCTGTGCTGCTGCTGTGAGCGCGTTCGTGGTCGGTCTGCTGACCGGCGTGCTGAGCGGCTGCGGCATCGGCGGCGGCTCGCTGCTGCTGCTCTGGCTGACGCTCGTGCAGGATATGCCGCATTTTACCGCCGGGGGCATCAATCTGCTGTATTTCCTCGCCTGCGCCCCGGCCGCGCTCGTCTCTCACCTGAAAAATCATCTCATCGACCGCGGCGCGGTCAAATTCTGCGTGCCGTTCGGCGCGATGACCTCGCTCCTCGCCTCGTTTGCCGCCGCCGGGACGGACACACCTCCCTGCTCCGGCGGCTGTTCGGCGTGCTGCTGCTCTATATCGGCGCAAAAGAATTGTTTACAAAACGGAAAAATCCGGGAACCGACCCGAAGCCTTCCTCGTCTAACCGGGTAACAAGAGAAAACCATGGCGGCTCTCCGCCGCGCAACCCGTGAAACGAGGTGTCTGTTATGAAAAAAACGACTGTTTCCCCTGCTTCTCGCTCTGCTGTTCACGCTTTCCGCCTGCGGCGGCGCAGGCTCCGGCGATGCTTCGTCTGCCTCGGCGGCGGCCGGAGATATGTCCATGGATACGAACGGCTGGGCGGAGAGCGCCGATACCGCCGACGGCGGCTCTGCGGATTTTTCCGCCGTGCGTCAGAACGCCAAGCTCATCCTGCGCGCCGATCTGACGCTTGAGACGCAGGATTTCGACGCGACCTCCGCCGATCTGGAAAAGCTGACCGCCGAGACCGGCGGCTACATCGAGTCGAGCAGCCTTTCCGGCGACAAGGGCAGCCGCTCGGCCTACTTACACCCTGCGCATTCCGCAGGAAAAATTCGAGACGTTTTACGCGCAGCTCGGCGACCGCGCACACGTGGTCTACTCCTCCCGTTCGAGCGAGGACATCACCGAGCAGTATACCGACATCGAGACCCGGCTCGCCACGCTCCAGACCAAGCACGAGCGTCTGCTCGCCCTGCTCGATCAGGCGGGCAAAATGGAGGACATCATTTCGCTCGAAAACGCGCTCGCGGACTGCGAATATGAGATCGACTCGCTGACCGGCTCCAAGCGCCATTATGACGATCTGGTCGGCTTCTCGACCTTTTCCGTCACGCTCGATGAGGTGCAGACTCTGACCGCCACCCCCGAGGGCAGCGGCTTCGGCGCGCAGCTGACGCAGGCGGCAAAGACCGGCACGCGCGGTCTGGTCGATTCGGTCCGCGCGCTCATTCTCGGCATCGTCATGTTCTGGCCGGTTGTTCTGCTGCTCGCGGCAGGCGGCGGCGCAGCCGTCGTGATCGCGAAAAAGCGCCGGAAAAAGCGCGAGGCCGAGTGGGCGGCGCAGGCCGCACAGCCCCTCGTTCCGCCCGAAAAGGACGAGAAGAAATAAGTGAGAAAAATGAAGGCACCGGTTTTACCGGTGCCTTCGTTTTATTATTCTGCGTTTTTCGTCTCGTCGAGCAGCTCCTTCGCGTCGATGCCGAACAGCTTCGCCAGCGCGAGCAGATTGGATGTGCTCGGGTCGGACGCGCCGCTCTCCCACTTGGATACCGCCTGCCGGCTCACGCCGATCGACTCCGCGACGAACTCCTGCGTCATTTTGCACGCCGTGCGGTGCTGCTTCAGCACAGCGCCGAGCGTTTTCGCGGTCTCAGCCTTTTCCGCCCGGACGGGCGCGGTGCGCAGATATTTCCGCAGCACCCGGATCAGCAGCACGAGCACATAGACGGATACGCCCATGACGGCGAGCACCGGAACGATCGTATACAGCGTCATTACCATGGCAATTCCTCCTTTTCTGTGCTCAGTATAATAGAAAAACCCCGGTTGCGCCACCAACTATCGCGCAACCGGGTGAGAAATCATGATTTCTTTGTTTTCTTCTCGCTCAGCATCAGTCCGCCGAGGGCGAGCGCCGTGCCGACCCACATCACCGGCGTCATGGTCTCGTGCAGGATGAGCGCGGAGGGCGATGATGGTGATGACTGGCGAAGCGTAAAATGTACACGCTCGTGCGCACCGGACCGAGCAGAAAGACCGCGCGGTTCCATGTCACAAAGCAGGTCGCGGACGCGAGCAGGCCGAGAAACAGCAGGTTCGCCAGATGCACCGGCGTGCCCCATGCCGCGATGCCGGCCGGAAGACCCTCGAAAGCCGTCGGGATGAGCAGGAACAGAAAGCCGTAGCCGAAAAAATGCGGCAGGTCAGCGGCACGGTCTGGTAGCCCATGTGACCGAGCACGGATGAGCACCGAGTAAACGCCCCAGACAAGGGCTTCGCGCCCACGGTCAGCAGCGCGCCGACCGGACTGAAGTGCAGCTCGCTCACACCGGCGAGCGACACGAGCGTGATGCCGGTCATCGCGCAGACAAAGCCGCAGAAAAACCAGATCGACAGCTTTTCCTTGAGAAAGACGGCTGCGATGAGCGCCGTGAACAGCGGCGCCGCCGCCACGATCACGCCCACGAGCGAGGCGGAGATATAGGTCAGCGCGATATTTTCCATGAGGAAATACAGCGTTACACCGGTCAGTCCGGCCGCCGCGAACAGCGCTTCATGCCATTTTTCTGCGGGCGCATCAGACCGCGTCCGACGATGAGCAGCGCGAGAAAGCCGAGCGCAAACCGCGCGATCATGATCTCGATGGGCGAAAAGGTGCGCAGCAGCACCTTGGTCGCGACAAACGTCGTGCCCCAGACGAGCACGCTGAATGCACCGAGCAGGTGTCCCTCAGACGATGATTGTTCTGTGTATCCTGCATTTTGAATTTCCTTTTTCTTTCGGGTTACTGCGCGGCCTCGTCCGTCTGCGCATCACTGCCGCTCTCGGCAGCATAGACGCGCGTCCAGTTTTCCTGGCCGAAGAATACGCTGTACGGCACAGGCGAGAAGCCGTTGATGAGATTTTTGCGGATGATGACCTGCTCCCGCTCGAACGCGATCGGGATAAACGGCATCTGCTCCGCGAACTGCTTGCAGAGCGCGCTCCGGTCGCCGCTTTTCCGCGCCGCGGCGAGCGTACTCTCCATGTCCGGGTCATGATAGCCGCCGAAATTCAGGCTGCCGCCCTGCGTCAGCAGCGGCCGCAGATCAAAGTCCGGCGTAAGGCGCGTTTCGCCGTAATACAGGTCGAACGAGCCTTCTCTGCAGCGCGATGAAGGTTTCGTAATCCACCGTGTCCACCGTGACGCTCACGCCCTCGACGGCGTTCCACGAGGCGGCAAGCTGCTCGGCGGCGGCAACCTTGAAGGCGTTATCCGCGTTGACGAGCAGATGCAGCGACAGCACGATCTGCTCCCCGGCCGCATCGGTCGCGGGCGTGTCCTCGCCGCTCTGCGCCGGCGCAGAGTCAGTATTCTTTCCACCAATCTCGCCCTCGGCGTTCAGCACGCGGTCGCCGTCCTCATCGGTGTAATAGCCCTCATCGTCGGTCAGCGGTGTGCCGTCCTCCGCGTAATAGATGGTGACGTCCCCGTCTGCCGCGGTCTGCGCGGCACTGTCCTGAGGGGCCGTATCGTCCGCTTTTTTGTCGTCCGTTTCGCTGTGCAGCAGCTCATATGCGCCCGCGGTGTCCGCCTCGGTCGAGGCGTCACGCCCGAGACCTGCTGCTGCGGATTGACCGGCAGAACGGCCGGGTCCGCGAACGTTTGAAGCTGCGTTTCGCACAGCGCCCGGCGGCCGATGGCTGCGGAGAGCGCCCGGCGCACCTTCGCGTCCTTCAGCTGTTCGTTTGCGTAGTTGATGCCGATATAGTGCAGCGCCGTGCTCGGTGTTTGCAGCGTGTCGACCGCACCGCCGATGACCGTCGTTTCGTCGTCGGCTGCGATGCGCGAGCTGCGCATGACCGACACGTCGCCCGTCCGAAGCTGGACTCCGCCGCGTCCGCCCGGGTGATGCCGACCAGCTCGATATGGCGGATGGTGCCGAGAAAGCCGCCGTGCCAGTTTTCATTCTTTTCGAGCGTGTACGCACTGCCGTTCTCGACCGGCACATACGGGCCGGTGCCGTCGGCGAAGCTGCCGCTGTCTGCGCTCCCCCTGCGGTAAACCGGGATGTTCAGCAGGCGCGGAAAGTCCGCATTGGGCGAGGAGAGCACGATGTGCACCTTATAGGTGCCCGCCGATTCCAGCGTCGCCACGTCGGCAAGGCGGCTGTGATAGGGCGAGAGGCATTGTCCATCGCCGCGCGGTAGCTCGCGACCACATCGTCTGCGGTCAGCGTCTGCCCCGACCAGAACTTCACGCCCTGCCTGAGGGTGAAGGTGAAGGTCGTGCCGTCGCCGCTGTAGCCCCTCGCACAGCACATTCTGCGGCGTAAAGTCGTCCGTCAGCTCGAACAGACCCTCGTACAGCGCCTCGCGCAGCATGGCGTTGATGCTGTCCGTATCCGTGACCGGGTTGAGCGTGCCGTTTTTGTACCACGCAAGGCCGAAATAGGCGTCCGATACGTCGACGTTCCTTCGGCCCCGTCGCTGCTGTCTGCCGGGCAAATGCGAACAGCCCGACAGCAGGCACAGCCCGGCGAGCGCCGCCGCGAGCACACGTTTTTTCCAGCTCATACAGCGTTCCCTCACAGGCATATGATGCCGCCCTGCACGCCGCGGTGCGCCGTCGCGCGGTGCGACCAGAATTCATCCGCACAGCATTGTGCAGATGCCGCTGTCGATGACGTTTTCCGCCGAAAGTCCGGCATCCTGCAACAGCTTTACGCCAATGCCCTGCAGGTCCACATGGAATTTCGGACGCTTTCTCCATGATGAACGGATGCACCTGTGCCCATCGAGCAGCTCTTCCATCGCTTCCGGCACATCCGCATCAGTCTCGAAGCACTCCTGACGGATGGACGGGCCGAGCACGGCGATCAGGCTCTCGCGCTTTGCGCCGAGCTTTTCCGCCATGACCTCCACGGTCTTCGGCAGGATGCCTGCCGCCATGCCGCGCCAGCCGGAATGACACGCCTGCGGTATTGCGTCGCCGGATCATATAATAAGGTGACAACGCAGTCCGCGTAAAAGCCGATGATGGGCGTGTCCGCGAGTGCGGTCACGATCGCGTCCGGACTCCCACGCCATCGGCTGATGCAGACCCATGCCGGCCTCTGCCCTCGGTCACGACCGAGATCTGCGTGTCGTGGATCTGCTTTGTCATGGTGATGCGGCCCTCGTCCATGCCGAGCTGCTCCGCCAGAATGCGGTAGTTTTCCAGCACGTTCTCCCGCTCGTCGCCCCGGTTGAAGCCGAGGTTGAGGCTCTCGCAGTCGCCGCGGCTCACGCCGCCGAACTGTGGTGGTAAAGGGCATGGCGGACCGGCAGCCGGTCACAGGTATAGTAAACGAACGAGCCGCGCTTCGTTGCGGTGCATAGACGGTGCATGGTTTTCCTCCTTACCACTCGTCCGAGCCGTCGTCCGGAATGACTTCCTTCATGGCGGTGATCGCGACCTCGATCATCGAGTCATCCGGCTCGAATACGGTCAGATGCTGGATCATGAGGCCCGGCCAGCGCAGCGCACGCGAAATGACGCTCTCCGAGCGTCCGGCATAGCGGTTGAACTCGTAGCTGATGCCGACGACGAAGCGGCAGCAGGATGAGATGCGCGAGCATGCGCAAACGGATTGGTGATGTCGATGATCGAAAAGACGATGGACGAAACGATCGTCGCGATGATGATGAGTACGAACATGAAGCTCGTACCGCAGCGCGGATGGAACCTGCCCTGCTTCCGGACGTTCTCCACGGTCAGATCCTCCCCTGCCTCATAGCAGAAGATGGTCTTGTGCTCCGCGCCGTGGTATTCGAACGTGCGGCGGATGTCCTTCATATGCGACACCGACCACATGAACATCAGAAAGATCGCGATGCGCACGATGCCCTCGAGCACGTTTCGCGCCAGCACGCCCCAGTCCTTCGGAACAAAGCCGCCGAGAAAGCTCGGCAGCAGCAGGAACAGGCCGACCGGCAGCGCGATGCCGATGACCGTGGACAGGCCGAGGATCATCCTGTTCAGCTTTTCCGAGCCGAACTTCGCCTCGAGCCACTTTTCGAATTTAGACGGCTCCTCATCGATGCTCTCATCGTCGTCAAAAAACTCCGCCGAATAGTTGATGGCCACGATGCCGTCCTTCATGGCGGTGAACAGCGTGTACGCGCCGCGCAGGATGGGCAGGCGCCAGAACGCCGGCTGATGATGCGCGGGCTCGGTCTTGGTGACCAGCTCGCCGCCCGGCTTGCGCACGACGGTGCAGGTCTTTTTCGGCCCCTTCATGACGATGCCCTCGATGATGGCCTGACCGCCGATGGTTGTTTTCTTGGTTGACATATGGTTCTCCTTCTTAGACGTGGGTTACGGCTCTTCCTTCGGTCCTGGACGGTGCGCCGGTAATGCCGAGCGCCTCCTCCGCCTTCGCTGACGGCAGCGTGACCGTCACGGTCGTTCCCTCGCCGACAGCGGACGCGATGTCGAGCGTGCCGCCGTGCAGCACGACGATCTCCTCGGTCACGGCAAGGCCGATGCCGCTGCCGCGCTGTTTGGACGAGCCTTTATAGAATTTCTCCTTGACGAACGGCAGCTCGGCTTCGGGAATGCCCTGACCGTAGTCGCGCACGGTCGCAACGAGATTTCCCCCGTCGCGCACCAGACGGATGTCGATGCGCTTGCCGTCGCCGCCGTACTTCGCGGCGTTGTCCAGAATGTTGAGGAATACCTGCTTCATGCGGTGGCGGTCGCCGTTGACGAAGTAGTTCGCCTCGACGTCCTCATCGTAGTTCAGCCGGATGCCGCTCTTTTCTGAGCAGGTTTTCATACATGTATACCGCCTCATACAGCTCGATCGACAGGTCGAAGTTCTCGACCTCGAGCTTCATGCGGCCCGATTCGATGCGCGCGAAGTCCAAAAGCTCCTCGACCATGCGCGTCAGACGGCCCGCCTCCTTCTGGATGATCGTCAGGCCCTGCATGACCTCCTCGGGGTCCTCGCCGCCGCCCGCGAGCAGCGTTTCGCTCCAGCCGCCGATGGCGGTCAGCGGCGTGCGCAGCTCATGCGAGACCGAAGAAATGAAGTCGTTCTTCATGCGCTCGGCGCGGTTGATCTCGTCGGACATATAGTTGATCGTGTCGCACAGCTCGCCGATCTCGTCGTCATAGGTCTTTTGCAGGCGCACGCCGTAGCGTCCTGCCGCGATCTCCTTGGCGATGTTGTTGATCTTGAGCACCGGATCTACGATCGACCGGATAAAGTAGCTGTTGGACGCGACGACGAAGATCAGGAACACCAGACACGCGAGCAGCGACACGCCGATGATGATCCAGATCTGGCGCTCGACCACACGCAGCGAGCTGATGAAGCGCACGCCGCCGACCAGATCGCCGCGCGAGGACAGCAGCGGCGCGGTGACGCTCATCACGCGCTCGTCAGAGAGCGGATCGCGTCCGGTGAACACCGAGGTCTTCTGCGTGGCGAGCGCCCTGCGTGGCGTCCTCTGTGGACGCCAGACCGCCGCCGGACAGACCGGATGTCGAGAGCAGGATACGCCCGTTCGCGTCGAGAAACTGCTGCTCGAGCTTGTCCTGCTCGCTGAACGTCGTCACAGTGGACTCCGCCTGCGTGTAGAACTGGTCATAGGTATCGGTGAAGTATTTGCGGAAGGTGTCCGAGGCCGTGACCGCGCGCGAGACCAGATTGTCGCGCACGGTGGCGTAGTAATAGCCCGACACGCCGACCGAGATCAAAATCATCACGGCCGCCAGAATGACAAGCACGAATGAGAGCGAGTTCATCATCCAGCGTCCGCGGATACCGCCCGGCGAGTGCAGCACCTTTGGTGTTTCCGGCTGCGGCCGCGTGCGGATTGCTTACTTTTTTTGCGATCTGTCATAAAGAAAATGACCTTTCCTGTTTTCTCCGAAAACAACTGCGGAATAATCGAAAAGGCAGCGTCAGCGCCTGCGCGCGCACCGCAGTGCGCCGATGCAATCCCTCAAGGGAAACTCCGGCTCTGCCGGACGCGTTTTCCGCTGATAAAAAACCGCCTGTGTAGCCGTATGCTGTCTGACACGGCCGTCCCTGCCGTGCACGGCAGAAAACCGGGATCGTTCCCGGTTTCTGCGGAACCGGGAACGTTCTACACCAGGGGGACAGCGTCCCCGAAAGCGCCAGCGCTTTATCCTTCCCACATATACCCGTATCCGCGCACGGTAACGATATGGCTGGCTCGGCTCGGCCGGGTCATCCTCGATCTTGATGCGCAGGCGGCGGATGTTGACGTCTACGATCTTCAGCTCGCCCACATAGTGATGGCCCCACACCATCTCCAGCAGCTCGTCGCGCGAAAGCGCCTTGCCGATGTTCTGCATGAACGCCTTGAGCAGACCGTACTCGATCTGCGTCAGCTCGATCTTTTGCGTCCGTTCTTGAGCACCTCGCGCGCGCGCAGATTGAGCTTGAACGGGCCGGACTTGATGACGTCCCCTCCTCCGAGAACGGCGAACCGGATACGCGGCGGTACAGCGCGTCCACGCGCGACCAGCTCGATGCTCGAAAACGGCTTGGTCACATAGTCGTCCGCGCCGTTCATCAGACCGTTTACCTTGTCCGCCTCCTGCGTGCGCGCGGTCAGCATGATCACGCCGGCCTGATAGCCCTCTGCACGCATCGTGCGGCAGACCTCGTAGCCGTCGATGCCCGGCAGCATGACGTCGAGTATCGCGACCGCGATATCCGGATTTTCATGATATTTTTCGAGCGCCTGCTCGCCGGTTTCAGCCTCGATGACCTCGTAGCCGCCCCTGTTTCATATTCAGCACCAGAAAGGAGCGGATGCTTTCTTCATCCTCCAGAACCAGTACCTTACGTTTCATAGATGCCATCCTCCTTTTTATCTTCAGTTGTTCCATGCCTGCTTGACGATCGAGAAGCGCGAGCTGATCTCCTCCGCGCCGATCTTCAGTGTGCCGCTCTGCGCACCCTCCGGGATCTTCGCGAAATAGACCGCCTGCGATGTCTGGCCAAAGGCTGGATGAGGTCGGTCCGGCCCAGACGCAGATTACGTATTGCTGAGACTGGCGACGCTCTGCCGGAATCACATCCAGCACATCGAGATGAGCTGTCGGTCCGGCGGCGGAACATGTTTCTTTGAGAATCGCTCGTGGAAGCCCGACAGCGCGCAGACGACAATCGGAACGTTTGCCTTCTGCGCAATTTTAAACGCCGTTGCGGAAGGGCTGCAGGAGCCCGGATTTGCTCGTTCCTTGCCTTCGGGGAAGACGGCGATGGAGGCTTTGTCCCTCCTTGATAAACTGGATTGCTTTCAAGAATTGCCTTTGAGCGCCTCGCGGTCGTTGTTGCGGGTCGAGCGGCAGGCAGAGAATCTTCCGCATGACCTGCGCGACGATGTAGAGAGAGAAATTTTCCGTCTTCGAGATGAACGCCAGTTCCGCCCACGGCATCGCGTAGAAAACAATCGGGTCAAAGGCGAACAGGTGGTTGGATATCAGTAAGAACCGACCCGCAGGCGGGACCTTCTCCAGCCGTCACATGCACCCGCACGCCGCCGGATCAAAGGCGAGCCGGCTGAACTGGTTGAGCAGAAACCGGAAATATGGACTCGGCTATTTCCACCAGCTTTTGGGATCGACAAACAGGCACGAGACCACCAGCACCAGCAAAAACAGCAGCACCCAGACCCAGAAAGCAGCCAATAAACAGCAGCGGCAGCTGCCACAGAACCGCCCAGCCGGCAAACCAGTTGCATGCCACTGACGGCGGCAGCAAAAAACAGCGCTCAATGCGAGCAGAACATAAACCATGAAAGAAAACCTCGATTGGAAACAAATTCACACCGCCTTTTTAGTATACTGCAATTGGCGCAAAAGACAACCTAATTTTCTGTTTCCAAAAAGTTTAGGCAAATAGAGCGCCCGCCGGATTTTCCGGCGGGCGCTTCTCCCCAATTCAAAAACCTCGCAGAGTTTCACCCCGTGTTGAGGCAGAGCATTTCACGCAAAATAGCAAAGCTATTTTGTGTGAATTCAAAAGCTTCTGCTGCGAAAAGCCAGATATCCATGATCAGCCGTGCGGCAAAATTTTTCACACCAGCGCCATCTGCGCGCGTGCGATGAAGCCGAATTGCTGACATCCTTGCCGCGCTTTTGTATCGCGCCACGTTTGGCGACGATTGCTGCGGCTCATACATGGCAGCGTATTTTTTGACGACGGGGTTTTTTCTCCGTCGATACCGCGGGTCAAAGAACTCCTGTCTTCGTCCAGAACGGGCAGACCGTGCCACGACGGAAATGTCCTTGTCGTCCAACCCCGGTTGAGCGCGCGCGGCTGTAGTCAGAACGAACGCCTTGCTTGCCGCGTAGACGCCGGATAGGGCACCGGCTGACAGGCGGCGACGGAGGCGATGTTGATAATCTGCGCGCCGGCGTGCATGTAGGGAATGGTCAGCTGGATGTAACTGAACGAAGTACAACA
>VOFK01003410.1_pt1 | contig 23880 bp, 43 predicted proteins | sample 5384121 | NCBI WGS metagenome assembly VOFK01 (sample SAMN12384730, study PRJNA508395) | human gut metagenome | isolation source: healthy gut J | host: Homo sapiens | reverse complement strand
CTCGGTACTTCGGTTACGTATTGCTGGAATAATATCTCCGGGCTGATAAACAGTACCGTTGTATTTCCATCCGTTAAATACTTTTGTACCGTTTTTTCAAACTCGCACTCAGGGAAGAACAAATTCTTCCCCGCATATTCCTGTTACCGTATACCTGTCATTATAATTACCGTTATTCGCTGAAATACTTATTTCCGCAGGAGCCGCCTGCCAAATTGCAGTAAAAGTCACATCAGAATCGGGCACAAGATATTTTGAATTCGGACCATATATCAATCCGTCATATGAACATAGCCAACCGGTAATTTTATAGCCTTTCCGTGAAAATCGCGAAGACGCCGCTATATCATAATTTGTACCCGCAGTACAGCTGACAGTTGCATATTTATTTCCTACTATATCATCGTAATCGCCTGCATAATATGTAATAACGTGATTTGAATACCAATACGGAACAAATAATACGTCAGTCTCAGGAACCGTAAAAATACTCTCCGGTTTTATAAACCTTTCCATCGTACATCCATCCTCCGTGTATAAAGCCTTCTCTTTTTTAAGACTTGCCTGCGGAATTATAATGCTGGTACCGCTGTAACGCTCAATTGTATCAAGTACCTCAGGATTTAAATATGACGTCATATCACAGCCTTCAGTATCGTAAGATATAGAAACCTTTTTAGCCACATTAGATTTTTTCTTCTTCAAAAAGAAAATTAGACATTTGCTGATAATCTGTCGGTGTATAATTTCCGTCTTCATTAATCAGACTGCGTTTCATAGCAATAAGGTCAAATACAGTAGCCTTATTTCCATAAACATAAACCTGCTCCGCATTGACCGGAAGTAATGAAAAACAAGAACATAAAATTACGGATGAAATAATTACAGTCATTATTTTTTTTTATTATTTTCATAATTCCTCCTCATTTAAATTGATTTAATTTATCATTATAACTATACCCTATAAGATTTAACTTACTGGTTATTTCACTTTCTTTAATATTATAATCATCGCATAATTCATCAAAACTTTTTTGTACTTATCTCTAAGCAAAGTATTGATAACACTAAGCAAATAACCGGATCCTTCGGAAGATTCATATTTATCATTCCCTTTCAAATTGTAATTATAATAATATAGCTAACAGGCTGAAAAGTCAACTAAACATAAAAATCAAAAATAAATTTTGTTAAATATTACGATTACATAATATAAAATTTATTAAATTTAAACAATTTATATTTTATTTATACTGATATAAAGCAACGTTTTCAAAACCGTCTAAAAAGACTGTCAATACGCTTAAACGCCTGAACAGTACCTCTTGCAACACACCCCATAGGATCTTTGGCAATATTGCATTTTACGCTTAAGGGTTCTGTTTATTAATTTATCCAATCCTCCCAGCAAAGCACCTCCGCCTGTGAGGATAATACCGTTTTCATATATATCGCCTACGAGTTCCGGAGGCGTATCTTCCAGAAAGATTTCTGATGGCGTCAACTATTTCAAATACTTCATCTTCAATGGCGTCAAAAACCTCCATTTCACTTATATTAATCATTTCCGGAAGTCCTTTTTATTAAATTTCTTCCTCCGATATTCATTCTGACATCGTCACTTGGATCATATAAATTAGTTAATTCTTTTTTTTTTTATTGATTCAGCTGTTCTGTCGCCGATAAGCAATTTATGCCTTTTCTGAATATATCTTACAATAGCATTGTCAATCATATTTCCCGCCGTTTTTATAGAACGTGAAGTGACTACGCCGTTCATTGATACAACGGCAACATCAGTCGTACCTCCTCCGATATCAACTACAAGATGTCCCCTTGCTTTTGACATATTGATACCTGCTCCGAGTATTGCCGCAATAGGCTCCTGAATAAGATAAACCTTTCTTGAACCTGCATTCATAGCTGCTTCTACAACTGCACGGCTTTCTACGTCGGTAATAAAAGACGGAACGCATATAACTATTCTGGGTTTAATCAATCTGTATCCGCTGGCTTTTCTGACAAACTCACGTATCAGACACTGAGTCATTTCGTCATCTGAAATAACACCGCATGATAAAGGTCTTATAACCGATATGTATTCCGGAGATTTTCCTACCATTCTATAGGCCTTTTTTACCTACTGCAAGGATTTTATTTGTCCTCTTATTTACTGCTATAACAGACGGTTCATTTAATACTACCCCTTTGCCATTGACTGCCATAACAATATTTGCTGTTCCCTAAATCAATTCCAATGTCCTGTGCCATTTTCTTCATTCCTTCTTAAGTTTTGTTGTTGTTCCGACAGCCGCATAAACTTCGGCTGCTCCCCATATTTTTTAATAATTCCGCACATCTGTTGATTGTGCCTTCCGGTCGTACAAACATCATCGCATATAATAATTTTCCGTCCCGAAAGGTCGGTATTTTTATACTATACGCACTGACGTTTTTTTCCATTCTCTGAGTCATGTTCAGACTATGCTGAACCTTTGACTCATGTTTATATAAAATATCTGTCATCATTTTAATTCCGGTTATAGTGGAAATAGTTTCCGCTATAACCGCTGCCTGATTATATCCGCGCAGTCTGAAGCTCTTTGCAGACATAGGCACAGGTATAATACAGTCAGCTTTAGAAATTTTTTCATCACATATTTTTTTTCCGATATAATATTTCCTAGGTAATAACCGAATTCTTTATGTCCGTCCTTTAAAGAATAAATACCGTTTTTTTACCTCATTTTCATAATAATAACCCGCTAATTTTCTGTCATAAAACGCACCTGTTATCGGCAGAGCGTCGATACTTTCAAATGTGTACTTTTCCAGTTTTTTCATGCACTTTTCACATACAAGTTCATTATATTTCTGTAAAAGCTTCTGCAAACCGGACATCTGTTCGGAAAAAAAAATCAATATATAACTCACTGCTTTATTCATGCGGTTTTGATTTCTTCCCTGAGCATAGCGGTAAGACATGTATATCTGTTTGTACGCTTATTGTTTACTACCATTTTTGTTATAATTTCTTCCGTACCTATTATTATAAGCAGCTTTTTTTGCACGTGTAACAGCCGTATACAAAAGATTTCTGTAAAACAGCTTTTTTCAAATCCTCCCATAAGCGGCATAATTACCGCCTCAAACTCACTTCCCTGACTTTTTATGCACGGTTATTGCGTAAGCCAGTTCAAGCTGATCCAGCATATCAAACGTATATACGGCATTTCTTCCGTCAAAGGAAATAACCGCTTCCATACGCTGTCTGTTGATACTTAGAATTTTTCCGATATCTCCGTTATAAATACCGGCACCTTGTTCGCCGTCCTTTGACCAAACAATGTCATAATTATTTTTAGTCTGCATTATTTTATCTCCCTCACGGAAAGTATATATAACAGACCTTGCCTCTTTTTTTCATTGTACTGGCAGGATTAAGCTGTGCCTGCGGCGCCTTATTAAGTTCTATTACTCCAACGACGCCTTTTTCTTGACGGAGATATGATCTGTATATCGTCAACTGATGAATAGTTATATGCTTTAGGCGAGCCGTTTTTTAGCGAGATCAATTATAAGATTTATTGCCATTTCAGGTTGAGATCTTTTAAAGAAAAAAAAGAAATCATTATTCTTCTGTGTAAGATCAGGCATTTCTCCTCTTACTATTTTATGAGCATTCGTAACAATACAGCTCCGCTCTGCCTGACGGAAAATTTCTTTTAATTCAATTACAGGTATACACTTACTTTCAATAAGGCTTTTAAGAAGATTGCCCGCACCCACAGACGGAAGCTGATCACTGTCTCCTACCATAATAAGACGGCAGTTTAATTTAAGCGCTCTTAAAAAGACTTTCAAAAGAAGAATAACGTCAACCATCGACATCTCATCAACTACCACAACATCACATTCAAGAGGATCGCTTTCATTATGCTTGAATTTCAGTTTTCCTCCCGCGTCAAATTCCACTTCAAGTAAACGGTGAATTGTTCTCGCTTCACGTCCGGTCAAGTCGGACATACGTTTCGCAGCTCTTCCTGTAGGTGCGGCAAGCATTACAGATTCGCCTTTTTTTTTTCATAAAGAGAAATAATAGCGTTTAAAGTAGTAGTTTTACCGGTGCCCGGACCGCCTGTCATAATCATAATACCTCTGGACAAAGCCGTTGTTATAGCCTGACGCTGAAGCTTTTCATAATGTATCCCGTTCTGTTCTTCCTCTATGTCAATAAGCTTTTCATAATCATAGTCGTCAGGACTTGAAAACGCCTGTATTACTCCGATCCTTCCTGCAATATAACTTTCAGCGCAGTAATAATCGTCAAGGTATATAAATCCCCTATCATTCTTTATATACTCATAAATTTTCTGTTCTTCCATCAGTTCGTTATACACTTCATAAAAATCAGCCTGAGTGATTTTCAGATAGGTACATGCAAGCTTTTCAAAAACGTCAATCGGTATACATGAATGACCAGCATTTGCATTTTCGCTGAGAAGATATATAAATCCCGCTTCAATTCGCTTATGTGAATCTGACGGAATATTCATCTCTCCCGCTACTTCTTCCGCTTTTTTAAAAAGACAAGCCTATGTAATTGTCACAAAGACAGTAAGGGTTAGCCTTAATCATTTCAATCGCCTGACGTCCCCACAGCTGATATGCACGCATGGCAATACCTGCTTTAAGGCCAAATTCGGAAAGATAAATCATCAGGTGTCTGAGATTAAAAATTTTTCTGAACCTCTTCAGCTATACTGTCGCATTTTTTTTCGGAGAAATACCTTTTATTTCTAAAAGCCTTCTGGGTTCCTTTTCCATAATTTCCAGCGTCTGTTCGCCGAATACATCGACAATTTTCTTTGGCAAGCGCCGGACCTATCCCTTTATAGCACCTGAAGAAAGATATTTGCATATATTAACAGATGTATTGGGCGACTTTCTTTCAAAGTATTCTACTTTTTAAACTGTACTCCGAATTTGGCATGAGTGACATACTGCCCCCTCCATCAGGAGCGCTTCGCCCGCTTCAACGTCGCCAAGTTCACCAACGGCAGTTACAAGCTCGCCACCTGTATCTATATCCAGAACAGTATACCCATTATTTTCATTTCTGGATATGACAGCTTCAATAGTACCTTCAATTTTCAGCGAATCCTGCTCCATGCTCTTCCCCCTTGCTTAAACGTCATTACACTATACCTTTTTATTATACTATTTTTCAACAGAAAAATCAATTATTTTACGTATTTTTTTTGCAAACATAAAATTCCTGTTTATAAAAAGAAAGAATATTGACAATATGAAAATTACATGCTACTATAAAAAATAACAGGAGGTGTTAGTTATGAAAAAGAATAAACTTAAAAAAGAATTGCGGACGCAGTTATAGCGGTTTCATCAGTTTTTGCCGGCGTTTATGGAAGTAACGTTCCAAGTGCGCGGAACCGGACGAATATCATGACGACTGGCTGCATGTCAATGAAAACGCAGAAATAGTAGATATGTACGGAAATCCGGTATGGCTTACAGGGTGCAATTGGTTCGGATACAATGTAGGCAGTCAGGTTTTTTTGACGGCGTATGGTCACGGAATATGCACGAAATGCTTACAGAAATTGCAGACCATGGGTTTAATCTTCTTCGTGTTCCTATGTCTACTCAGCTGCTGCTTCAATGGAAAAACAACGAACCCGATCCGGCGACGCCAAAAAATAAATGAATGGACTAATCCGGAACTGACAGTAGAGGGTGTTGTAGGCGGTAAAGTAAAATACAGCTTTGATGTATGGAATCAGGCAGTGAAATGGTGCAGAGAACTGGGCATAAAAATCATGATTGATATACACAGCGCTGAAACAGCTTCAGCCCAGGTCATCAGGTCAGCCTATGGTATACTGACAAATATTCCACTGAAGACTGGTATGAAGCTTTAGAATGGCTTACAGATTATTATAAAGACGACGATACGCTTATTGCAATAGATTTGAAAAACGAGCCTCACGGCAAAGCCGACGTTCCGTCGCAAATGGCAAAATGGGACGATTCCAAGGATCCTAACAACTGGAAATATGCTGCCGAGTGCGCTGCGGAAAAAAGTACTGGCAATTAATCCAAATCTACTTATAATGGTAGAGGGAATAGAAGTCTACCCTAAAGAAGGCTACGACTGGACTGCTCCGGCAAAAAAGACTGGACTACTAATACGGAATTTTATTACGGTGCAGGGTGGGGCGGAAACTTTCGGGGTGCAAAGGAAAATCCTATTGATTTAGGTGAACATCAAAGTCAGCTGGTATACTCGCCCCATGATTACGGTCCGCTGGTTTATGAACAAAGCTGGTTCCATGAAGGCTTTTTACACAGGAAAGTATAATGGAAGAATACTGGTATGACAACTGGTTTTATCTTCTAGAAGAAAAACTGCACCGCTTCTTATGGGCGAATGGGGCGGATTTATAGATGAACAGCACGATCCTGACGGTGCAAATACTAAATGGCTGACCTGTCTCAGAGACTTGATGATCGAGAACAGAATACATCATACTTTTTGGTGCTTTAATGAAAATTCAGGTGATACCGGCGGATTGGTATAAGATAATTTCGGAACCTGGGACGAAGATAAATATGCGCTTGTTAAACCTGCATTATGGCAGGACGAAAATGGTAAATTTATAAGTCTTGACCACAAATTCGCAATAGGTGCAAACGGTATTTCACTTTCCGATTATTATTCCGGGAACAGCCAACACTGCCGTCTGAAAGTATAGATACCTTAATTAAAGGCGATGTTAACAACGATAAAAAAGTAAATATATTTGATTCTGTTGTACTAAAAAGATTTGTTGCAGGCATCGAAACAGATATTGATAAAAATAACGCTGACTTTAATTCGGACGGTAATATAGGCATATCAGATTTGATCCAGCTTAATAAATTTCTGATAAAATATTAATTATTTTTCTGCAAATTAAATATCATATCATTTAAACTGTCAGGAGTTGTAAATTCCAGAAAATCATATTTATGACAGTAATTATTGCAAAAGCTCTTTTTTGTTCTATATTTAAACCACCGTCTATCAGAATTATCTTATTAATTAAATCTTCATCAATCCACTGCATTTTATTAACAATATGATTAAGTTTTATTTTTTATATTTTCATCACTATAAAGTACTACTACAGAAATATTACAGTAATCTGAAAAATACATTCTTCGCCAAATATATTTTTTTAACATTCCGCATGCACATATAAACAAAAAAATAATGATATAAAAACTATTAGTACAACAATTGTACTGTTCATAACACCACATCCTATCAACATATTTAATATAATATTATGCATTTTTTTACGAAAATGTTAATAAACATATTGACTTTATTCCAGTCATGTATTATTATATTTATGGAGGAGAATATGGGATCATATAAATACAAAGTTATAAAGATCGAAGGCGACTATGCTACACTTATCAGAACCGATATTTCCACGGAAGAAACAATGTTTATAGCTCTTGCTCTTCTGCCGTTCGGAACAGATTTGGGTACAGAATTATTATGGGAAAATTTTGAGTATAGTATCCTTTAAATATTTTTTTCTTACATTTTAACTTCTTTTTTTGATGAAAAACTGGTAAATTATGAATTTTACATAAAATTTCTTGACAAAAAGAGGTTTTAATGATATTATTATGTATATTATAAAAATTGAGGAATTACATATGAAAAAAAACTATTTCAAAGTTAATGGCTACTGCTGGAGCACTTTCTTTTTACTTGCTTCTGCTATTCCATTTGTAGGCGTAAGCGCTGATGAAGCAAAGACCTTTTGAATATGAAAAAAAGTTGAAGGCGGCGTTGTAGTAACAGCTTGGAACGATATTTCTGTTGAAGAAGCTACAATTCCTGCTACAGTTACTGAAGGCGATGAAGAACTGGCTGTTATTGGTATTGCTGATTATGCTTTTGGTCTTTGCGAAAATCTGGCAGTTGTAAATGTTCCTGATTCACTTTAAGCTTTGATAACATGGGAAATACAGCTTTCCTGACTTCTACTATGGTTATGGATTTTTTGACAACGAACTGTCTGAAGTCGCTTACAACTGATGATATTATCAGATATGTTGCAGAAAAAAGCTGATTACAAGGGCACTGGCGAAAACGGCGCTATTACAGACGCTGATATTAAAGAATTAAGCGTTAAACTTGTAAATCACCTTAATAAGGTTGATATTTCTGCAGTACTACTACAGTTAAAGGCAAGCTTATGACATTGATCATGAATATTGACGAAATGGGCTTTCACAGGCTAACGTTGACAAATTCAATGTATATGTTACAGCTATTCCTTATGGGTGATTTAACACTTAAGGGTAATGCTGGTACATCTGAAAGCTCCAACAGAAATCAAACAGTATGCTGACGGCAAGAATATTAAGTTTATTTCTAATGACTTTATCCCTGGCGATGCTAACGGTGACGGCAAGCTTACAGCTCTTGATGCCGCATTTATTGCTAAGACATTAGCTGATGCAATGGGTAAGCCGGTTTCAATTGATGAATATCCTGCTGCTGACTTCAATGGCGATGGTAAGATTACAGCTCTTGATGCTGCTGCAATTGCTAAGCACCTTGCTGAACAGAGTATTGGCGGTAAATAATTATTTACTGTTTTTACTAAAAAAAACTCAATTGAAGATCAAAAATAATTTGATGTACTGCCCACAGGATTTATCCTGTGGGCATCTTTGTTGTATATAAATAATGCCCTGCAAAAAAGCAAAGCGTTATAATGTAGTTTATCAATCAAAAGAAAAAGGAGTGACTATATAATTATATTGCTTTTTATAATAATTTATCAATATAGAAGTACTGTACAAAAAATCAGTAAATAAAACGAAAGATATTCTATCAGCGATTGTAGTTTTCGCCCAGAATTATTAAAAAAAAATCTTGAGTATAATTAGATAATTTTAAAGGATTTTTCAAGCTTTTTATGATATAATTAATTCATTAAAGGAAAACAGAATGCTTCAAATAGAAAATAAATCTGCATAGTCATTAAGCAAGATTGATATCAGCCATAAAATTACAGATGCGGTTGATATACAAAGCAGACTTATATATCTTTTCACACATGGTATAAATCTGAACGGCCGCAGTTTGTGCTGTATTGTGAAATGTTTATAATTTTTTGAAAATAAAATTATTATAAAGGAGGTAGTTATCTCGATGTTATTTGAGATTGAGATAATGCGAATGTTATGATTAAAAAAAAAAATCTTGCAAAGACTTGCCGTCGCAATTGTTTTTACCGCATCTTGCACAACAACATTTTTATCGCCAATACAGGATCAATCTGAATTAAATGTCGCTTACGCAAAAGCGCCTATACAGTTCCTGAACTGACGATGAAAAACAAAAGCAATTCCTGACACTGAAAGTTTTCATTTTGTAAACTCTATGGGCGCCGGCTTTAACCTCGGAAATACTTTCGATGCTATCAATAACGTAGATGCTGTCGAGGGAGACGCAAATATGTTTCTTGAATATGACTGGCTCAGCGATAAAGAAGCAGGGAATTACAACTCATGAAACTATTGACGCTATAAAAGATGCAGGCTTTACAACTGTTCGTATTCCTGTTTCATGGCATAACCATCTTGATTCCGATTTCAATATAAAGTCAGAATGGCTTGAAAAAAGTATCTGATATCGTTAATTACGCCCTCTCTAGGGATATGTATGTAATCCTAATATTCACCATGACAATGAAAAAGCTTCGGGCTTTACAAATCCAGACTACGATCCGTCATGGGCTGAAGGTAACAAGGATTGCTACATATACCCTGATAAAGAACATCTAGAATCATCAAAAAATTATGTAACCAAAATATGGGAACAATTAGGAAAAAAACTTTCAAGGACTGTGATGAACACCTTGTTTTTGAAACAATGAACGAACCTCGTCAGGTCGGTAATGTTCATGAATGGTGGTATGCTGACGATGAATGCTGTCATGAAGCTTTGGAATGTATAACTGAGATCAATCAGGCGGCTGTTGACGCAATAAAAATAGCGGCGGCAATAACAGTAACCGTTATATTATGGTTCCTGCAACTTCCGCTAAGGCCGAAGCCGCTATGCAGAGCAAATATTTTAAAAATGCCTGAAGATTCCGCAAAAGATAAGCTGATACTTTCTGTTCATGCTTATGAGCCATTTAATTTCTCTATGGATAAAACAAGCGAAGGTGCACCGACAGAATTCAGTGACACAATGAAAGAATCATTGGACGATATGTTCGATACTCTTTATGTTGCATTTATAAAACAGAATATTCCGGTTGTAAATCGGTGAATTCGGTGCAACAAACAGAAATAATACTCAGGCCAGAACTGATCATGCGAAGATACTATTATGCATTTGCAAAGAGCTAGAGGTATTACCTGCTGTATGTGGGATAACTCAAATGCGGAAGGCGATAATGAAGCTTATCGTTTCCTTGACAGAACTAACAAAAAATTTATCTATGATTCCATCGCAGAAGCAGCTGAAAAATACGGCGCACCGAGAAAAAAGTTTCTCAGGCAGCGATGTAGAGGGTGTTGTAAGTAATACAAACTGTACAATATACCCTGACGGCAAGGTCATGTTCCCCTGCGAAATAGGAGAAAAAGCAGAGATTTATTTTGATATTGATACAACAAAAATCTCTCTGCGGCGGCGGTGCTTTATGTTTCAACTTAAACGCTCCTAACGGAAAGAGCTACTGGATAGGATATCCTTTCAGGGCTGGCGTTGAATGGAACTATGAAAAAAAAAATGATAATGTACCTGTTCCTACACTGATCGACCTCACAGATACTTCTATAATGAATGTTAATTGCTGGTCTGAAAACAGACAAGTTACAGATACAGAAGAACTTAAGATGCTTTCAAAACTTTGTCAGGAAAGCACTAGCGCTGAAATTCAGCTTTGGTGGTCTCTTAATCTTAACTGGGGCGACAGACCGGATTCATCTGTAACAGCAGGAAAAACAGAAGAGGAAGTATCTGCGCTTAAGGCTATTTGCCCTGCAAAGAAGTTATTGCAGTTATTAACGTAAGACCTATGAGCCTTGAGCTTGATACAAATATGGGTCATGGCTCATGGAATACCAGTCAAGCTTCCGGAGAATATACAATTGACGATATTAATAATTTGCAGAATTTCCTTGTAAACAAAAAAGTACTCGAATTTATATGACAAAGATTATGACCTGAACGGCGACGGCGTCTGAACGCATTTGATTTATGCATTATGAAACAAAAATATATAAATAAGCAAAATGAAGGCAGACCGGTAATTGAAGTTGCGAAGCGGGTGTAATTACAGAAAATAAAATTACATTTAAATTCGGAATAGGCAGTGAATTGATTCTTGAAGTTGAAAAAGAAAGACTGCGTAGGCGGCGGAGGATGTATTTCTTTTATTGAGAATATTGACGATAATGAATACTGGGTTGCTTATGAATGGCAAACAAATGATTCCGGAGTAGTCAAGATTGATATGACAAAACCAAATCAGATTACATTGAATGATGTAAAGGTTGAACAAAAACGGTAATGAAGAACTTTATAAAAAGGCTTACTGAACAATGCATGAATGAAAAGGAAGCTAACCTGTTTTTACTGGTGGGTTGCTGAAAGCTGGGGAAACAATTTGCCTGAAGGCACAGACTTGACAAAATATATTAAAAGTAAGATCAGTTCATATTACATCTCCAATAAATTGATAATGAAATTGCTTTCTTCTTTATCTTATTCCCTCTTAATATCTTATAAAAACGCACGCCTTATTTTTTAGGCGTGCGTTTTTTTTGTAAAATGTGTTATAATTAATTTTAAGGAAGTGATATATATGCGTATACTCATTGTAGAAGATGAAAAGGATCTTTCTATGATATTAACTGAAATGCTTGAGATGGAAGGATATTATGTTGATGCAAAGATATGACGGAGTAAGCGGACTTGATAATGCATTATCAGGAATTTATGATATAATAATTCTGGATATTATGCTGCCTGAAATGGACGGAATTCAGGCGCTTTCTGCAATCAGGAAAAAAATAATATTAATACACCTGTTTTAATACTTACTGCAAAGTCACAAATTGAAGATAAGGTAGACGGACTTGAAAGCGGCGCTGATGATTATCTCACAAAACCATTTAATACAAAGGAACTGATGGCAAGAATACGCGCCTTATCTAGACGCAGAGATAAGATATTTTTAGACGAAAATCTTAAATTTGCAGATATAACCCTTGATAAGGAAACACATAATATATATAAAGATGAACAGAAAATAAAACTTACAAAAAAAGAATTTGAAATAATGGAGCTTCTGATTTTAAATAGTGATAAAACTGTTCCAAAGGAAAGACTTACAGTAAAAGTATGGGGATATGATTCGGATATTGAATATAATTCAATTGAAGTATACATTTCATTTCTGAGAAAAAAAAGCTTAAAAGCTATCAATTCAAATGTTCATATCATTACTGTCCGCAGCATTGGATATACAATTAAGGAGCAGAAAAATGGATAAAGAAATAAAACGTCTTAGGAAGAAGTTTTTTTATTCTTTCAACTTCAATTTCGTTTGTTATTCTTTTTGTAATGCTGCTGATTTTAAATCTTTTTATGCAGATTTCATATCATAGTGAATTTAAAACCGCAGACGAGATGATAAAACAGACCGCTTATTCCAATATGCCAGATATTGATAAAGAAATAATTTATTTAAAAGATACTGATACAAACGATATCGGCGATCATATTATTCCATATAATCCAAGAACAATTAAAAAATATTACGCTCAACGGCGAAATAACTTGTACTGATACAAGCGCTGAATGGTATTGTGCTGGCGGAGGAATTTACTTTGAATTGACCAATGAACTGGGTAATTCAAAATTAATTCACAAAGAATACAAATTTAATCAGGGCAATACAAAAATAACAGTTGATTTTACGGATAACTCTGATTTTATCTGTAATGAGCAGCCCAGTTGCTACGGATATAACAAAAGTGAAATCGCAGGATAGATTCCTGATTTCTATTGTCTGGTGGACAATGTCAAGCGCTTCAGAAAGTACAAATAACCCTGATGTTAAACTAAATATTGACAGTATAGAAATACAATACAATGAAGATGCTTCTGCTTTGCATCAGCACAGAATTATAAGGTTAAAATTTGTGACTTTAATGATATTTATCCTTCAGGGATACCTCAGATTTTAAATAATTTCAGATGCTTCTATTTTATAACGGATAAAAACAATAACCTCGTAGAAATTAATCAAGGCAATATTTCTCAAAAAATATCAGAAGCTGATGCAATTTCTTTTTTACAAAGCGCTGACAAATCTGATTTTATTGTCAATAATATAAGCTACAATCATGACGTTACAGAAACTGATAAATTCAGGATCCACATATTTATACACAGTACACAGGCTGAAAAAAAACATTCGTCAATTATTATTAGTGTCAATTCTATCGGGCATTATAATATTTATTTTAATACTAATGATTGTATATATAATATCAGGTAAAAGCAGTAAAACCAATAAGCGAAAATTATAGAAGACAGAAAGAATTTATTTCAAATGCTAGCCACGAGCTTAAAACTCCGATTACCGTAATTACAGCAACTGCGGAACTTATGGAAAAGAAAATCGGTTCAAACAGATTTACAAGTTGTATTAAGGTTCAGTCTCAGAAAATGGGCAGACTTGTAAATGAAATGCTAACTCTTTCAAAAACTTTCAAATCAAGAAAAAAAAAAACCTGACGATTTTAAGCAATTTTGATATAAGCAAGGTTATAGAAAATACAACATTATATTTTTGAAAGCAGAGCCTTTGAAGAAAAGAAAGAAATAATATCTGATATACAAAATAATATAAGATTTATCGGCAATCCGGATAAAATAGACGAACTTACAGGAATTTTACTTGATAATGCACTTAAATATTCAGATGAAGAATCTAAGATAAAGCTTTATTTACGGTTAGAAAAAAGGTATAATTATACTGACTTGTCAAAATCAATGCAAAAATTTCAATACAGATAATATTCCGCATTTGTTTGAACGTTTTTACCGTGCTGATAAATCGCACTCAAAAGAAAAAAGAAGGCTTCGGACTCGGACTTTCAATCGCAAAAAGAAATTGTATTGCTTCATAATGGCAGTATTTCTGTTAATTATAAAAATGATGTTATTTCCTTTACTGTAAAATTTTCCATATAAATTAATGACAGCGGACACGTTAATAGTATCCACTGTCATTTTTGTTGCATTAAAGATACATTTTAAAAAATATAGTCGCTGAATAACTTTTTAAATAGGAAATACTAAATAGAAAATTAAGGAGGAATATTTCAGTTGTTGCAAAAAAAACTATTTTTAAAGGCTGGTACTTCAAATGTATTAACGATGATCATACAATCGCATTTATTCCGGCATTTCATCGAAGCAATCAGGAAGAAACTGCGTCATTGCAGATAATTACAAACTCTTCTGCTTTTTAACATATATTTCGATTCTCTGAAATTTCAAGATAAACAATTATCCGTCAAAATTGGCGAAAACCAATTTTCCGAAAAAGGAATTAACATTAATATTTATACAAAAGACATGATAATACAGGGAAATCTGAATTTCAGTCATCTTTCACCAATCAAGTATGATATTATGGGACCATTTCAATTTATACCATTCATGCAATGCCGACATAGTGTTTACAGTATGAGACATCGAATTGACGGACAAATCAATGTTAATGGACAACTATTGATTTTTAAAAAATAGTATGGGATATATTGAAGGAGACTGCGGCCGTTCATTTCCAAATAGATATATTTGGACACAATGTCACTTCAACAATGGCTCACTTATGCTATCCGTTGCGGATATTCCCCATATTGGGAGGACATTTTACAGGAATAATCGGTGTCGTAATGATGAATAGAAGGGAATATCGCATTGCTACTTATCTTGGTGCAAAAAATAAAGCGAATAAGCAAAAAATTCCGTCACTGTAAAAGCAAGAGAGATTATGAGCTGAATACAGTATTAATTGAAAAAAAAATGCTCAGCCGCTTTATGCACCCGATCATGGAAAAATGAGCCGAACAATTCATGAAAGCGCTTCCTGCACAGCATATTATAAATTTACATTTAAAGGTAAAAAACTATGTGAATTTACAAGTAACAGGGCAAGCTTTGAATTTGAATATAATTTGAAGAATTTATAAATATAATGATAATTCTATACCAACTACTTATTTATGCATGGATTTATTAATCACAAAAAATTAATATATTATTTAAAAGTTATCTATTTTATTTTTTTAAAATTTATGGTATAATTTTAAAGTGATAGAACAAAAAAGAGAAAAAGAAAAAACTTGAACAAAGAAAGGAGCTGGAGGAATTCCGGCTTTTTTTTTTTATTATATTACAAGCCATTCAAAATTGAATGACTTTTTTTTTTGGAAAATCTATATGCCTAACAAAGCTTTTGGTTAAATAAAATTTAATAAATATCAGTGCTGATTCTTTGGTTTCAAAGCAACTAAAAAAAAGTAAATTTATTTATACAAAAAACCACGATATTTCAAATGAAATATCGTGGTTTAATTTTAATAGTACTTTGTGATATTATAAATTATTTCTGAGGACCCAAATCTGATTCTTCAATAATCTGAAGAACACAATTAATAATTGCTACTGAATCCTTCGTATCAATAGTTGTATCATATACACAATTTGCATTTTCCATAGCTACATCTGACTTAAGAGGATATGCACGATATTGTTTAACAGGTATTTATTTAAAGTAACAATATCACTAGAATCAACAAAACCATCTACATTAACGTCACCGTATTTAACTTCATCCAAATCACCTGTAAAGCTTGGAACAGTAACACCTGTACTTTCTGTTGTATCATCTGTTGTACCTACTTCAGTAACAGTAACATTGACTGTTGCAGTCTTATCACCAAATGTTACAGTAATTGTAGCCGTACCTTCACCAACACCAGTAATAGTACCGTCAGCATCAACTGTTACAACAGAATCATCACTTGATTCAAATGTAGCATCAACTGCTGAACCATTAACTGTTGGCTTTAATGTTTCAGTTTCACCAACTTCAACTTCAACCTTAGAAGGTGTTACAACAAGTTTATCTTCATCTGAATCTGAAACGTTAGGAGCCTCATCCTGAAGGAATGAAACAACCCAAGCAAATGGAGCGTTCCAGTTGATTGTAACTTCGTTAACAGACCAAGCTTCAATTGAGTCAAGCATAGCAACGTTCTGAAGCCAATGTGCCTCTCTTAAATCCAAGAGCCTGAATATATGGATCCTGAAGACCAGCGCCAGGACCACCTGACATTACACCATCCGGAGCAACTGGAAGTGTTGAATCAAGTTCATTAGACCAATATCTGTGGTGAGGTCTGCTGATATGATAGCTACCATAACCAGTTACATAGGAAACTGACAGTGGGTTACGTCCAAGAACATAGTCCATAGCAGTAGAAACACCGTCAATATGCTTCTTATCACCAGTAATATCATAAGCATAAGCCATTACTATTGCATTATTAACAGCAAATGAGTTCGAACCCCATTCAAAACCGTTAACTACTTCATCACCAATATTTACTGAATCTGTAAATGTAGTACCCTGATATGGAATACCATAACCCTGTTCTTCTTCCTTAGCAATATAAAGTTCAGAAGCATCAACAATTGAATTTTTAACCTTGTTTAATTCATCACTAGTAATTGTATCGCCGTTCAAATACAGTGAAAGTGAACCGAGTGAAGCAGTATTGCCCCAGTTAAATGAACCGAAAAGAACCGTTATTTTCACCGCCCTCTAGAGTTGAGAGAACCGTAAATGCATCGCCATAATCCTTAATATCTTTGTAATAAGAATCTCCATCTTTACCAAGAGCCTTAGAAGCTGTATAAAGTTCACAAAGCTGCCCAGTAAGCGTCATCCTTAACGTTATCATCACCGTAAGCACCGCCGCCTATAGCCTGATCCATAGGAGCGTACAATGGCTGACCATTACCATCTTCTCCAGCCTTTGACTTATCATATTCATAATAATGTTCTTTATAAGCTGCATAACTAGCTACAGCTGCATCGTAATATTCCTGTGCCTTCGCAGAATCAATATCCTGCCACAGACGAGCTGCCTGTGCAGCACAAGCTACGAAGTTCAGTGTTGCTTTGCAAACGTCGGAGGTTTAACAATACGCTTTGTTTCCCATCCGCCTTGATCCTTAGGACCATCGTAATTCCAAGGTCTTGTAGCAAGACCGGTCCACTTATGGTCATGAAGCTTATGATATACAAGACCTGCATATTTTACCCCATGTAGGTTCATTAGGCTGTACAACCATTTCCATCATCCAGTCAAGTTCAACTGCTGCTTCATCAAGAATATCAGGAACATTATTGCCTGTTTCAGGAATCACAACTGTACCCCTTGCCATCAGCAAATTTATCAGCATTTTCTCTCTGCTACTGCTCTTTTCATACATATTCTGGAGAGTCCATACAGAAATACCACCGTTAACTACATATTTACCATGGTCACCGGCATCGTACCAACCGCCTGTAGCAGTAATATCAGAACTCTTATATGTTCCAGTAGCTTCTTCAGCAGACTTATAAGATTTTATCCACTTTGTTTGAACTGCGACTGTATCAGTTTTATGACCGCCTATATGAGCCAGTGAAGATTTATCACCTGATGTAATATATTTTTCTTCAATATCAATACCTGAACGGTTCTGATAATAATAGTTCATAGCATTTGTCAGCATATTGTACCGGATTCACTATAAATATCATCACCAATCTTGAATGGGAAGCTTACATAATCGCCGCACTTGAGATAATACTCACCTGCTGTTGTAAAATCAGAGAAATCAAGAGTATGTACGTTGTCTCCGGAATCAGCATCCAAACCGCCCGGAACTGTTTTTACCTGTATATACTGACTTTCCAGTAGCATTATCAATAAGATCAAATTCCAAAGCCGAGTCGCCAAGCTCAATTGATGTAGATCCGTGAATTTTATCACCCTTATTATCACCTAATGTAGCAACCTTAGCAAGCTTTGTAAAAATAACCAACCTGGTTTACGGAGATATAGTTATTTTCCAGACCGCTGTTATCACGATTCATAACGCCCAAAGCGCTTAAATTGTCCTGACCGCCTTTCCAGTCGCCTTCAGAGCCTGTTGTATCTTCAATTGACATATTATCAAACCAAATCTCGTCCACCGGATTGTGTACAAGGAGTAGGCTGATTTGCGCCAGCACCGCCGTAATGGAATGCCCATTCAACACCTTCTAAGTTTTGAGGACAAGTCCAAGTAGAATCAAACTTTTGCCACTCTGTACTATTAATTGTTATAATTGATTCCAAGTACCGCCGCCGTGAGGACCTGCATTGTTATTATTCCAGTATTCCTCATCACCTTTAATATTACCGATCTTAGTGTTTATCTGAATACCGGGACGAGAAACCTTAACTTCCCAATGAATCTTATATGTATGACCTGCTTTAAAAGTCAGATTTCTGTGTCTGAACTGAAGATCCCATCTGGATTCACCGCCAGCTGCTGCACCGCCCGGTTCTTTAACAGTAACATGGAATGTTCCGTCACTAGTCAACTCAAATGTCTGCTTAGCCGGGTTAGTTTCACAAGTGTGCCAAGGCAAAAGCCTTATAAGTAAAATCATTTTTCACCAAGTACCTGTCCGGCAGAAACGCTCATAGGCGCAATTGTTGCAACTGTTGTTGTCAACATTGCAGCAGCCATAAAACTTGCAGTAACTGCCTTTGTAATTTTGTTATGCATTGCATACCCTCCCTAAAAATTAAACAAAAATTTCTGCGATTTCTCGCTCTTTTGTGTATTATTGTATATTTTGTTCAATATACAACAATTTTTAATGAGTCAGTCAAAAACTCATTTTAATCAAAAATTAATGTAAACCTATACTCCTCACAAGTTATACAATAAATTTTCATGTTTATTATAATACATCTACACAATCTTGTAAATAGTTTTTTGTAAATTTTGTCATAATGTATGAAAGTCATGAATTGTTTTTGTTTATTTTAACAATAAATTAATACCAAAAAGTTTATTTAATTATTTTTTTCTAACATTTCGGTTACAATTTCTTTTACAATACCAGGATTTGCCTTTCCTTTTGAAGCCTTCATACACTGTCCGACAAGATAACCCAACGCATTTGTTTTACCGTTTTTTGTAATCATTTATAGATTTTTCATTGTTTGCAAAAAACTTCCTTAACAAGATTTTTAATAAAATCAGTATCGGAATTCTGTGCCAGTCCCTTTGATTCAATTATAGAATCCACATCTCCGCCGTTTTTCATAATCTCATCAAACACTGTTTTTCCGGCAGAATTGGAAATAACACCCTTTTCAATTTTTTTCTACTAAAGCGCAAAGATTTTCGGCATTTAAGTTTGTTTCAGAAATAATCTTACCGGTTTCATTAATATATTTTGAGATATCGCTTAATATCCAATTACTGATATTCTTCGGCTTACATATACCCAATAAATTACATTTATCAAATAAAGATGATTTTTCCATGTCCTCGGAAATAAGAGTAGCGTCAATTTGTGAAAGACCATAATCTCTCACATATCTTTTAATTTTTTGCGTTTGGAAGCTCGGGTAAAAGATTCCTTCAAATCATTTACCATTTTTTCATCTACTGAAATAGTAAGCAAGTCAGGTTCCGGAAAATACCTATAATCCTGAGCGTCCTCTTTAGAACGCATAGGGAAACTCATTCCCCTTAGAATCGTCCCATCTTCTTGTTTCCTGAATTACCTTCTCCCCTTTTTCCAGCAGTTCGATCTGTCTTTTTTGCCTCATATTCAATACCTCTGACTGCTTGCACTGAAACTATTGACATTCTTCATTTCAGATCTTGTACCAAATTCGCTTGAACCCTTTTTCCATAACAGAAACATTCACATCACATCTAATTGAACCCTCCTGCATTTTACAGTCAGATATGCCAATATACTGCAATGTTGACTTAATAGTTTCCAGATAAGCCTTAGCTTCTGCCGAGCTTCTTATATCAGGTTCCGAAACGATTTCAATAAGAGGTACACCGCATCTGTTCAGGTCAACAAGCGAGCCTGCAAACGATTCGTCATGTAATAATTTTCCGGCGTCTTCTTCAATATGGATTCTCGTAATTCCAACTGTTTTCATTTTTCCGTTCTACCATAAATTCAAGGCTTCCGTGTTCACAAAGAGGAATATCAGCCTGAGAAATCTGGTATGCCTTAGGAAGATCTGGATAAAAATAATTTTTTCTGTCCTGTCTGCACAGAGTATTAATAGTACAGTTGAGAGCATGTCCCATTTTTATTGCATACTCAACCACCTTTTCATTTAAGGTCGGCAGTGTTCCGGGCATTCCCATGCAGATAGGGCAAACCTGAGTATTCACTTCAAGTCCGAATGCATTTTTACAGTCGCAGAAAATTTTAGATTCCGTATTCAGTTCTGCGTGGACCTCAAGACCTACAACTATTTCGTAATCCTTCATTGTTTTCCTCCTTAAAGTGCTTTTGACAGAACGTCAAATCCGCCGCAGATTTTTTTTCATAAGTATAAGCTGTATTCAGAAGCGTCTGCTCGCTGAACTTGTCCCCGATAAGTTGAAGTCCCATAGGCATTCCTGCACTGTCTTTACCGCATGGGAGACTAATTGCAGGAAGTCCGGCAATATTTACCGTTACTGTACACACATCATTGTAATACATTTTAATAGGGTCGCCTATATTTTCACCGATTTTAAAAGCTGATGCCGGAACTGTAGGCGTAGCAATAATATCACAATCTTTAAAAAGCGTCGGTAAATTCCTGTGAAATCTGATTTTGAACTCTTTTTGCTTTTTTATAGTAAGCGTCAAAGTATCCAGAACTCAAAACAAAAAGTACCAAGCATGATTCTTCGTTTAACTTCGTCACCGAATCCTTCACTTCTTGTCTTTTCATACATATCAACCAAACCGTCATATTCAGATGTTCTGTAGCCATACTTTTACACCGTCGAATCTTGCAAGATTTGATGAAGCCTCTGCTGACGCAATAATATAGTATGTGTTAATTGCATATTCTGTACTCGGCAAAGAAATTTCCTTAATAACTGCTCCCTGTTCTTCAAATTCTTTAACGGCTTTCATTACCGATTCCTTTACCTGAGAATCAATTCCCTCACCGAAATACTCTTTAGGGATACCTATTTTTTAGACTTTTTGCATTTTCTTTAAGTGCAGCCGCATAGTCAGGATATTCAATATTTTTTAGAAGTTGCGTCGTATCTGTCATGACCGCAGATAAGGCTCTGAAGCATTGCCACATCTTTAACGGATTTACCCAAAGGACCTATCTGATCCAATGAGGAAGCAAACGCTACTAACCCATATCTGGAAACGCGCCATAAGTAGGTTTCATTCCCACAACACCGCAAAGTGCAGCAGGCTGACGTATAGAACCGCCTGTATCTGAACCAAGTGTAAGTATTGCCTCACCGGCAGCAACAGCGGCGCGGAACCGCCTGACGAACCGCCCGGAACACATTCTGTATTATAAGGATTTCTTGTCAGATGCATGTAGGACGTTTCTGTAGAAGAACCCATTGCAAATTCGTCCATATTCATTTTACCAAGCACTGTCATTCCGGCATTATTTATCTTATTCATTACAGTAGGCATCAAAAGGAGGAACGTAATTCTCAAGCATTTTTGAAGAACAAGTCGTCCTGATTCCTTTTGTAGAAATATTATCTTTAATTCCTATAGGAATACCTGCAAGCGGATGAAGCTTTTTCTCCCAGCGCCATTGCTTTTATCAATTTTCTTTGCATTTTCCTTTGCAGATTCTTCCGCTACAGTTACATAAGCACCAATTTTATTTTCAGTTTCATTTATTCTTGCTAATACATCATTGCATAATTCCACAGCGCGCATTCTTTAATTTTTTAAGCATTTCTGACAGCTCTGAAGCTGTTTTTTTTTTCATATAATCTCATTGTAAACTCCTTTATTCAACAGTTTTTCGGAACTACCAGACAGCCTGCCTGAACCTCCGGTGCATTTTTCAGCAGTTCTTCACGTTTGAATTTATCAGTAACCGCTTTATCTTCCCTTAAAGTCATAGTATCCTTAGGGTTCAGATCAAGCGTGCCCTCAACATCAGGCAGTCTGTCGACCATATTAACAATAGATTCCATATCCTTTTTCAAATTTTTCAAGCTTATCATCTTCTATTCTCAAGCGTGACAGCTTCGCAATATGTTTAATGTCAATTTTCATATCTACCATCCTTTTACATTGATATATTAATAAGCTCTTGTTCGCTTATAATTTCTATTCCCAATTCCTGTGCCTTCACAAGCTTGCTTCCAGCGTCTTCTCCCGCAACAACATAATCAGTTTTCCTTTTGAAACAGATGAGGAAACCTTTCCGCCAAGCTTTTCAATTGGACTGAGCCTCTTTTTCTTTTCATAGTCGGCAAAGTACCTGTAAGAACGAAAGTCTTACCCTTGAATCTTCCGTCTCCTCCGGATACGGAAGATCTATAAATCATATTTACTCCGTATTCTCTCAATCTATTGACAAGTTCAATCCTATGAGTTTCTTTTTAAAAGCCTTAACCACATTTTCTGCCATAACGTTTCCGAACCCGTCTATTTCTGATATTTCTTTAGCGTCTTGCATTCATAATAGAATCAATATTACCGAATTTTTTCACATAAAAGCCTTTGCAGCTTTTTACTCCCTATATTCCGTATACCAAGTGCAAACAAAAGACGGTCAAGATTATTACTTTTTGAATTTTCAATTGCTTTAAGAAGATTTTTTAGCAGACTTTTTCTGCAAATCTCTCCAAAGATTCAAGCTGATCATATTCAATACAGTATAAATCTGCTACCGACTTAATAAGTTCTTTTTTCCAAAAGAACCTGTACAATAGCAGGTCCGAGACCGTCAATATTCATAGCATCCTTTGAAGCAAAGTGAATAATATTTTTTTTTTAAAAGCTGTGCCGGACAGTCAGTATTAGGACATCGCAGCACACTTTCATCTTCATATCTGACCGCAGACGTTCCGCAAACAGGACATTCCGAAGGAAGTGAAAACCTCATAGAATTCTCATCATGACATACAGTTTTAATAACCTCCGGAATAATTTCTCCGGCTTTTTCTTACCAATATAGTATCTCCGATTCTGATATCTCTTTCATCAATAAACTGCTGATTGTGCAGTACTGCTCTGGAAACGCTTGTCCCAGCCAGATTTACCGATTCAAAAACAGCCACTGGCGTTATTGCGCCTGTTCTTCCAACATTTACCTCAATATCAAGAAGCTTTGTTTCTTTTTTTCTTCCGAGGAAATTTATAAGCGATTGCCATTTCGGTACTTTTTGCAGTAGATCCCATTATTTCCCTCTGTTCAAAATTATTGACTTTAATTACAACACCGTCAATATCAAAAGAGTAATTATTCCTGCTTTCACCGATTTTATTTATTTCAGCAATAATTTCTTCATAATTTCTGCATTCAATATAACTTGGTATAACCTTAAACCCCAAAGATTTCATATAGTCCAGTGATTCTTTATGAGATAATATATTTTTACCTTCAATTTGCTGTAAATTAAATACAAAAATATCAAGTTTTCTTTTGTGCAGTAATTTTTAGAATCTTTTT
>VOFK01002061.1_pt1 | contig 23890 bp, 26 predicted proteins | sample 5384121 | NCBI WGS metagenome assembly VOFK01 (sample SAMN12384730, study PRJNA508395) | human gut metagenome | isolation source: healthy gut J | host: Homo sapiens | reverse complement strand
CAGCTGGCCGATGAGACGGGACATCTGCTGCCCCTGGCGGCGGATCACGTCCACGGACTGGCGATAGTCCTCCCTCCGTGGGCTGGCCGTGGTCCAGACTGTCGCACTCAGCCAGGATCACCGCCACCGGCGTCCGCAGCTCGTGGGAGGCGTCGGAGGTAAATTGACGCTCCGCCTCGAAGGACCGCTCCAGCCGGTCGCACATACCGTCGAAGGCGGCGGCCAGACGGGATATCTCGCTGCGGCCCTTGGGCAAGCCGATGCGGCGGGACAGGTCGCCGCCGTCGGAGATGGCCTCCGCCGTGGAAATAACCTTCTCCATAGGGCGGAAGGACAGCCAGGCGATCAGAAAGCCCCCCAGGGCCGACACCACGATCAGCGCCGGAAGCAGGGACCAGGCCAGAGGCACGATGACCTCCATCACGCCGCCCCGGGCGTTGTGGGAGATGGTGCCCCGGACCCAGACTCCGGCGGCGGGGATGGAGACGTCATACACGTCGTACAGGCCGTCGCTGCCCTGGGCCTGGCGGACGTCTCCCTCGGCCAGCGGCAGCTGCTTCGTCAACTCCGTAGGGGCGGAGCCTGCCAGCAGCTGGCCCTCCTCGTCGAACACCTGGGTATACACCCCGTGGCGGAACAGGTCCACATCGCTGAGGTCCAGGACGCCGTGCTCCACCTCCAGCCGGTCGGCGTTGCGGGTCACCACGGACACCACCTGGGCCGCCGGGGGCTTTGTGACCTGATTGCGGTTCATGAGCATCACGAACACCAGCATCAGGGAGAAATGACCACCATCACCACGGTGAACCAAATGGTCATGCGGACCTTGACGGAGATATGTCTCATACGTCCTCCTTCAGCACCCAGCCCATGCCCCGGACCGTGTGCAGCAGCTTTTTCTCGTGGCCGCCGTCCAGCTTTTTGCGCAGATAGCTGATGTATACGTCCACCACATTGGTACCACCGGCGTAGTCATAGTTCCAGAGGTTGTTTTCAATCTGCTCCCGGGAGAGGATGATGCCCTTGTTGCGGATCAGATACTCCAGCAGGGCGTATTCCCGGGCGGACAGGGTCAGCGGCGTCCCGGCCCGGACGGCGCTGCGGGCGGCAGTATCCACGGTCAACTCCGCCAGGGTGAACACATTGGTGCGGCCGCTGCCCTTTGCGGCGGGTCAGCACCCGCAGCCGGGCCAGCAGCTCCTCCATGGCGAAGGGCTTCACCAGATAGTCGTCGGCCCCGGCGTCCAGGCCCTCCACCCGGTGGTCGATGGCGTCCCGGGCCGTCAGCAGCAGCACCGGCGTGTCATCGCCCCGGCTGCGCAGGGTCCAGCAGCACCGTCAGGCCGTCCACCCGGGGCATCATCACGTCCAGGACAATGGCGTCGTAGTCCACCCCGTCCAGATCGTCCAGGGCCTGGGCCCCATCGGCGGCGGCGTCCACGCTGTATCCGGCGGCGGTCAGGGCCTTGGTGACGGAGCGGCGCAGCTGGGGCTGATCCTCGGCAAACAGAAGGCGCATAGGGGGATCCCTCCTCTTTTATAAAGCATGGCGGCGCCGCCCGCAGGATGGGATAGGCGGCGTCGCCGGGTCTCGGTATCAGCGCAACAGATTTTGGTCGGTTTTTCAAGAGGCCAGCTGGAGAATGGTAGCAACATCCGCCACGCCCCGGTACTTCTCCACCAGGTACTGCTCGATGTAGGCAGCCTCGGCGGCGGTCTGCAGACCGTCATACTCCTCCAGGGGGCGCTGGAGCATCACCCGCAGGTCGATGCCGTTCTCGGTGACCCGGCGCTCCAGGATCAGGCCCTCAGCCAGGCGGCAGGTGGTGATGGTGTCGATATGATTACGGATGGTCTTTTTCATAAGTTGTTCCTCCTTGATATTCTGTGTTCCGGGGTGTCGTTCCCCTTCGTTCTGGTGCTATCTTACGGCGGAAATATTAGAGGAACATTAATGCTTTTTAAATTAATTATAAACTGCCGGGCAGAAAAAACGGGGGCCTCCTGAATGGGAGGCCCCCGGGGCTGGTTGATTGATTTTACACAGAGAACAGGATGTCGGCGTAGGTGGGATAGGGCCAGTATTCCGCGGCGGTCAGGGATTCCAGCCGGTCGATGGACTGGCGGGCCTCCTCCATGCGGCGGCCGATCTCCTCCCGGTAGTACCGGGCGGCCTCGATGCCGCCCTCGGCGTCGGGGGCCTGGTCCATAGCCTGCTCCATGGCCGCCATGGTGTCGTACAGGCTGGCGGTCAGGCCGGAAAGCCTGGACAGCAGGTCCTCCTCCACCCGGCAGGGGACCACCAGCTCCCGCTTGTGCAGGATGGCCTGGGTCAGGTCCGCCGTGTAGCGGTTCACCGCCGGGAGAATGCCCCGCATGACCATATCCCGCAGGGTAGCCGCCTCGATGGACGTGACCTTGCAGTAATTCTCCAGGTGAATCTCGTACCGGGCCCGCATCTCCGTCTCGCTGAGGATGTTGTGGCCGGAGAACAGGCGGATGTTCTTGGGATCGATATAGGCGGGCATACAGTCCACGGTGTCCCGCAGGTTGCTGAGGCCCCGGCGCTGGGCCTCCCGGACCCAGTCCTCGCCGTAGCCGTTGCCGTCGAAGATGATACGCTGGTGGGCCTTGAAGGTGTCATGCAGCAGGTTCTGCAGGTCCGCCCGGAAGTCGTTGGACTGCTCCAGAATGTCCGCAAACTCCTCCAGCTCCTGGGCCATGATGGTGTTGAGCACCACATTGGGGCTGGCGATGGACTGGGAGGAGCCCAACATCCGGAACTCGAACTTGTTGCCGGTAAAGGCCAGCGGGGAGGTGCGGTTGCGGTCGGTGGTGTCCTGGGGAATCTCCGGCAGGGTGTCTACGCCGATCTCCAGCTTCCGCTTGGCCTTGTCCACATAGGCCTGGCCGTTGATGATGGAATCCAGGATGGCCGTCAGCTCATCGCCCAGGAACACGGAGATGATGGCCGGAGGGGCCTCGTTGCCGCCCAGCCGGTGGTCGTTGCCGGGGTAGGACACGCAGCAGCGCAGCATATCCTGATACTCGTCCACGCCCTTGATAAACGCCGCCAGAAACAGCAGGAACTGTGCGTTCTGACTGGGGGTCTTGCCGGGCTTGAGGAGGTTCTCGCCGGTATCCGTGGCCAGCGACCAGTTGTCGTGCTTGCCGCTGCCGTTGACCCCGGCAAAGGGCTTTTCGTGGAGCAGGCACACCAGACCGTGGCGGTCGGCCACTTTCTTCAGAAACTCCATGGTCAGCTGATTGTGGTCGCAGGCGCTGTTGGCGTCGGAGTACACCGGGGCGATCTCATGCTGGGCGGGAGCTACCTCATTGTGCTCCGTCTTGGCCAGCACGCCCACCTGCCACAGCTCCTGATCCAGTTCGTGCATGAAGGCCGCCACACGGGGCTTGATGGCACCGTAGTAGTGGTCGTCCAGCTCCTGCCCCTTGGGAGGCTTGGCACCGAACAGCGTGCGGCCGCAGAGCATCAGATCCTCCCGGCGGCGATACATGGCCTTGTCGATGAGGAAATACTCCTGCTCCGGCCCCACCTGAGCGGTAACGTGCTGCACCGTGGTGTTGCCGAACAGCCGCAGGATGCGGATGCTCTGGGTGTCCAGCTGCTTCATAGAGCGCAGCAAGGGGGTCTTTTTTGTCCAGCGTCTCGCCGCCGTAGGAGCAGAAGATGGTGGGGATATACAGGGTCTGATCCTTGATGAAGGCATAGGACGTGGGATCCCACGCCGGTGTAGCCCCGGGCCTCGAAGGTGGCCCGCAGACCGCCGGAAGGGAAGCTGGAGGCGTCCGCCTCACCCTGCGGGACAGCTCCTTGCCGGACAGCTCCATCAGCATGCCGGTGGGCCCCGTTGGGGAGCGATGAAGCTGTCGTGCTTCTCGGCGGTAAAGCCCGTCATGGGCTGGAACCAGTGGGTGTAGTGGGTGGCGCCCTTTTCGATGGCCCATTCCTTCATGGCGGCGGCGATCTCGTCGGCGATGGAGCGGTCCAATGACGTTCCCTGCACCAGGCACTGCTGCCAAGCATCGTAGATGTGGGCCGGCAGACGCTGTCGCATCTGCTCCTGTGTGAACACCATGCTTCCGAACAGTTCAGGGATACTTGTGACTTTTTCGTTCATTGTAAGGCTCCTTTCGCCGCATTTGCGGTCTGTAGTTCTATCTTTCAGCGGGACACCCCCGCAGGAACAACATCAGATATACCGCGCCAGCGCCTCCATAACAACGGGGGTGACATACGCTTCGATGGCGGCCGCCGCCATCAGCAGGGGCGTGATATGCATCACCAGCAGCCGCAGCAGGTTCAGCACCACCGGCCCCACCAGGCCCCTCTCGTTGCGCCGCACATAGCGCACCAGGGTCCGGCACAGGGTACAGGCCCCGGCCATGGCCAGAAACAGGGCCGGCAGCTCGAAAATCCCGTGGGGCAGCGTCCCCGCGCCGTAATACCATAGAGGCAGGCCCAGCTGCACATAGTACGAGGCAAAGCCGCCGAACATCATGGCGTTGATGCCCAGGGACACCGCAGGCAGATACAGAAACGGGATGAATCCATAGCCCATGGCCAGGGCGCAGGCCTGGAGATTGTTGAGAAACAGGGCCGGGGCGCTGAAATTCCCCTCCGCGTCCACGATGCCCCGGTCCGCGATCTGCTCCCGGAACAGCTCAATCAGCCGCTCAATGGGGGCGGGATAGCGCAGGGTCACCAGATAGCTGACCACCATGACCACGGCAAAGGCCAGGGCCGTCATGCCGAAGGCACGGCCGAAGCCGTCCCGGTAAAACCCGTGCAGCTGCTGCCGCTGCCGCACCAGCCATTTCAGCATGCCGTCAGCATGGAGAGCCCCTGGCGAAGCCTGCGCAGGGTCTCCTCCCGGCCCAGAATGCGGCAGATCTCCACCGCGCCGCCGGGGGTCACCAGCTTGCCCGCCGCCGCAATGCGCACGGGCCACATGAGGGTGGCGTTCTTCACCTCCAGGGACGCGGCCAGATTCACCAGGCCGTCATGGATGCTCTCGTCGGTCCAGTCCGGCAGGGCCTCCAGCATGGGAATGGCGGCCTCCAGCATCCGGGCGCACACCTCGGGGTTGGTCTTGGACTTTTTGTTGGTATAGAAATCCACCGGGTACTCCGGCAGGGCGTCGAAGAAGTCCACCTTCTCGGGAATCTCCGTCAGCCGCTCGCACCGGGCCTGGAGCAGGGCGGCAATGGCTGCCGGGTCATAGGCAGGATTCTGGACGCTCTGGCGGATGTAGGGCTCCGCCGCCCTGGCAAAGGCCGCAGGCTCCATGCTCCGCAGATACACGGCGTTGAAGTGGTCCAGCTTGGCCCGGTCGAAAATGGCCGGGGACTTGGAGATACCGGTGATGTCGAAGGCCCGGGTCAGGCCCTCCAGGTCGAAGATCTCCTGCTCCGCCAGATCGCCCTTGGGGCTCCAGCCCAGCAGGGCCACATAGTTCAGAATGGCCTCCGTGAGATAGCCCTGGGCCTTCAGGTCCTCATAGGAGGGGTCGCCGTGGCGCTTGGACATCTTGTTCTGGGCGTCCCGCATCACGGGGGAGCAGTGCACATAGGTGGGCACCTCCCAGCCGAAGGCCTGATACAGCAGGTCATACTTAGGGGCGGAGGACAGATACTCGCTGCCCCGGACCACATGGGTGATGCCCATGAGGTGATCGTCCACCACGTTGGCGAAGTTATAGGTGGGCAGGCCGTCCCGCTTGATGAGCACCTGGTCGTCCAGGGTCTTGTTCTCCACGGTGATGTCGCCGAAAATGGCATCATGGAAGGTGGTGACGCCCTCCGCCGGAATGCGCTGACGGATGACATAGGGCTCGCCGGCGGCTACCCGGCGCTCCGCCTCCTCCAGAGGCAGGTCCCGGCAGGGGTCCGCCGCCCGGTCAAAGTCGCCGGAATCCTCCTCGGACTCGGTCTTTTCGCAGAAGCAGTAGTAGGCGCCGCCCTTTTCCACCAGCAGCCGGGCGTACTTTCCGTAGGTGTCCCGGCGCTGGGACTGGATATAGGGGGCCACGGGGCCGCCTACGTCCGGGCCCTCGTCATGGGTCAGGCCGCACTCGGCCATGGTGCGGTAGATGACATCCACAGCGCCCTCCACCTGACGGCTCTGGTCGGTGTCCTCGATCCGCAGGATGAAATCCCCGCCATGGGACCGGGCGATCAGCCAGGTATACAGCGCCGTCCGCAGGTTACCCACGTGCATATAGCCCGTGGGGGACGGGGCAAACCGGGTCCGGACCCGCCCGTGGGGGATTTTGGCCTCCATCTGCTCGAAATAGGTCTTATCCAACGACATGCTTTCTTCCTCCCAAATTTAGATAACTAAACGGTTAAATCCAAAATACACTCATTTATTATATTTTGTTCCGGGAAAATGTCAATCATAAATTCCTGCATTTTCTCACAAATTGAAGGGGAAATACGGACCATTCCTTGCCTTTTTTTTGCCCGGAAACGGCAAATATCGGCAGGCAGAGAAATTTCTTCAAAAAAACACTTGCATTCTGCATTAAAAAGTGGTAATATTACAGTTGCCTTTGTGAAAAGGACTTTTGTACCAGAAAGAGGTGAACCAGAGCAATGAAGGAAGGAATCCATCCCAATTATCAGCAGACTACTATTAAATGCGCCTGCGGTAATGTAATTGAGACAGGTTCTACGAAGAAGGATATTCGCGTAGAAGTCTGCTCTAAGTGTCACCCCTTCTTCACCGGCAAGCAGAAGCTGGTGGATACCGGCGGACGCGTGGCCAAGTTCAACAAGCGTTTCGGTCTGGACAAGTAAAGACACTTTTTACAGGACCCGCACCCGTTTTGGCTGCGGGTCCTGTTTGCATTTGCCGCCGGGTATGCGAAAATCTTTGGTAAAAAACACCGGAAACGAGGGCAAATATGGAACAAACGACCTTACAGGAAGAAAAGCGCGACTATGCGGTGCTGGTGGGCCTGCGGTCCCCGGTGCTGGGAGACGACAGCGCCGACGAGGAGAGCCTGGCGGAGCTGTCCGCCCTGGTGGACACCGCCGGAGGCCAGGCCGTGGGCATGATCCTGCAGAGCCGGGACAAGCCGGACCCCCACAGCTTCATCGGCGAGGGCAAGGTGGAGGAGGTCCGCCGCATGGTGCAGGAGGAGAAGGCCACCATGGTCATCTTCGACAACGACCTGTCCCCCTCCCAGCTGCGGGTGCTGACGGAGATGACCGGGGTCCAGGTGCTGGACCGCAGCGGCCTGATCCTGGACATCTTCGCCCAGCGGGCCCGGACCCGGGAGGGCCGGCTCCAGGTGGAGCTGGCCCAGTATAAGTATCTGCTGCCCCGGCTGATCGGTATGTGGACCCATCTGGAGCGCCAGGGCGGCACCAGCGGCAAGGGGCCCCATCGGCTCCAAGGGCCCCGGCGAGACCCAGCTGGAGACCGACCGCCGCCACATCCACCGCAAAATTGACAAGCTGAAGGCGGAGCTGGAGGAGGTGCGCCGGGTCCGGGGCACCCAGCGCCAGCGCCGCATGAAAAACGAAATCCCCGTGGTGGCCATCGTAGGCTATACCAACGCCGGGAAGTCCACCCTCTTAAACGCCATCACCGGGGCCGGGATCCCCGCCAACAACCGCCTGTTCGACACCCTGGACACCACCACCCGGCTGCTGACCGTCAGCGATACCCTGGACGTGGTGATCTCCGACACCGTGGGCTTTATCCGCAAGCTGCCCCATCAGCTGGTGGAGGCCTTCAAGGCCACCCTGGAGGAGCTGGAATACGCGGACCTGCTGCTCCACGTCATCGACGTGTCCAATCCCCAGTGGCAGCAGCAGGCCGCCATTGTAGAGAGCCTGATCCGGGAGCTGAAGGCGGACCACATCCCCTGTCTGCGGGTATACAACAAGTGTGACCTGGCCTTTTCCGGTCAGCGTTCCGCCGGGGAGGACACCGTGTCCATCTCCGCCAAGACTGGCGAGGGGGTGCCGGAGCTGCTGGCGTGCATCGACAAGAAGCTGGACAAGGGTACCCGCCGGGTGACCATTCACCTGCCCTATGACAAGGCCGGACTTCTGGACGGCCTGTACCGGGAGGCCAGGGTGGAGTCTGTGGAGTACGCCGCCACCATCGACGTGGCGGCCGTGTGCACCCCCAAGGTGCTGGGCCAGGTGAAGGACTATGTGGAGGGCTGGCGCGAGGAAAAGGAGGGATTGGGAGCTATGACGCAGCTGGAAACCTCGCGGCTGATCCTGCGCCCGTGGTGCGACAGCGACGCCCAGGCCCTGTACCGCTGGGCCAGGGACCCGGAGGTGGGCCCCTCCGCCGGTTGGGCGCCTCACACCTCCGTGGAAAACAGCCGGGAGATCATCCGCACCGTGCTGTCCGAGGAGGGCACCTTTGCGGTGCTGCTCAAGGGCGGCGACGGCGGTCCCATCGGCTCCGTGGGTGTGTTTCCCACGGCGATACCGGTGGGGAAGGGAGAGCCGGAGATCGGCTACTGGATTGCCCACCCCTATTGGGGGCAGGGGCTTGTTCCCGAGGCCGTGGAGGAGCTGCTGCGCTGGCAGTTTCAGGAGATGGGAGTCCAGCGCGTATGGTGCGCCCATTCCCCGGAAAATGAGAAGTCCCGGCGGGTGCAGGAGAAGTGCGGCTTCCGCCATGTCTGCGATACGCCGCCGTCGCCGTGGCCCGACGGAACGGAGCGCCCCCCGGCGTGTGCCAGGCCATCACAAGACAGGAGTGGGAGGTCCGCCATGGGGGATAAAATCTACGTTCCCTATCAGGAGGCGGAAAGCGAGTTTGTGGAAAAGCGCTCCCGCTTCATAGGCCATGTGTGGCCGGTGGACAGCGAGGACCAGGCCCAGGAGCTGCTGCGCCGGGTGAAGAAGCAGCACTACGACGCCCGGCACAACTGCTGGTGCTATCTGCTGGGCGGCAGCGTGGTCCGCTACAGCGACGACGGCGAGCCTCAGGGCACCGCCGGTCAGCCTATGCTGGCGGTGTTCCAGCGGGAGCACGTCACCAACGTTCTGTGCGTGGTGACCCGCTATTTCGGCGGCATCCTGCTGGGGGCCGGAGGGCTTACCCGCCTACAGCAAAAGCGCCCGGGACGCGCTGGCCGCCGCGGGCGTGGCGGCCATGGGCCTGTGGACCGCGGCCCGCTGCACCTGTCCCTATCCCCTGCTGGAGCGGGTGAAGCTGGAGGTGCAGGCCGTCGGCGGCACCGTGGACGCCGTGGACTACGGGGCGGAGGCGGCTTTGACCCTGTCCCTGCCGGAGGACGCCCCCCGGCGGCTGCAGGACCGGCTGACAGAGCTGTCCGCCGGACGGCTGCGGCTGGAGCTGTCCGGAACGGAGCTGCGCCCGGGTCCCCGGGAGGACATCTGATAGATTACAGAAAGGGAGACGCAACATGGACGACAACGAAAAGAGACTGGAAATTCTCCGCCGCACGAAAAAGCGCCGCAAGCAGGTGGACATCACCTTTATTCTGGCGGCTCTGGCTGTGCTGTTCCTGCTGGCCGGGATCTATCTGGGCCAGGCGGTGTATTATATCCTGTTTGTGGCCTGCGTGCTGTCGGCGGTTCTGATGATCGTGGACCTGCGCCGCACCAAGCGCCAGCTGGAGGAGCAGGACCGCAGGGAGCAGGAAAAAGAACAACGCCTGATTCCTCAAAAATCAAAAACAGAGCATCCCTTCCGCGCCCGGAGGGGATGCTCAAATTTTTATTCACATTCGTGCTTCAACCGGCGGAGCATGCCGATGACGGTCTCGCGAGTCAGGTTCAGATCATACGCGCGGTTCAGCAGCTGGGCGATGCGCCCCGGCGGCCAGGCATAGGACACATAACGTTTCATGTCTTCCAGTGCGCCATCCGGCAGATCCGTCAACTCAATCACGACGGGGATGCTCCTTTCCGCATACCCGGCCCAGTCCGCCGGGCGTTTCTCACGGTAACAGGATAAACCCTTATGGTCCTACTGTCAAGATAATTATTCCATTTTCTCCCAAAAAGTACCCTTTATGTGCCAAAGAGTGTCTCCCCTGCCCGGATTATTTCTCCCGGACCAGCAGGCGCAGGGCCTGGGCGATGTTCTGCACCGGCAGCAGCTCCAGCCCCGGCAGGGGCTTGAGCTCCCGGGCCCGGCGGGCCGGGATCATGCACTGGGTGAAGCCCAGACGGTGCACCTCGGTCAGCCGCTGCTCCAGGTGGCTGATGGAGCGGATCTCCCCGGAGAGGCCCACCTCGCCGATGGCCGCCATATGGTCCGGCACGGGCTTGTCCAGATAGCTGGAGGCGATGGCCACCACCGCCGCCAGGTCCGCCGCCGGTTCCTCCAGCGTCAGACCGCCGATGATGTTCAGGTATGCGTCACACTGGGACACCTTCAGCTCGCCCCGCTTTTCCAGCACCGCCGCCAGCAGCGTGGCCGCCCGGTTATAGTCGAAGCCGTTGCTCATGCGCCGGGGGTTGGAGGCGCTGGCCGGGGCGATCAGGGCCTGCACCTCCGCCAGGACGGGCCTGGCCCCCTCCATGGCGCAGGTGACGCAGGTGCCTGGGGCGTCCCTTGCCGCCCCGGACAGCAGCATCTCGGAGGGGTTCTCCACCTCCCGCAGGCCCCGGTCCATCATCTCGAACACGCCGATCTCATTGGTGGCGCCGAAGCGGTTCTTGGCCGCCCGCAGGATGCGGTAGGTCATGTGCTGGTCGCCCTCGAAGTACAGCACGCAGTCCACCATGTGCTCCAGCACCTTGGGGCCGGCGATGGAGCCCTCCTTGTTGACATGGCCGATGACAAACACGGTGACCCCCTGGCCCTTGGCCAGCTGCATCAGGGCCATGGTGCAGTCCTTCACCTGGCCCACGCCTCCGGCGGGGGAATCCAGGTCCTCGTTATACAGGGTCTGGATGGAGTCCACGATCAGCACGTCCGGCTGCTCGCTGCGGACGCACTCTAAGATATTCCCCAGGCAGGTCTCCGACAGAACGTAGAGATTATCGCTCTCCGCGTCCAGGCGCTGAGCCCGCAGCTTCAGCTGGTGGGCCGACTCCTCGCCGGACACATACAGCACCCGGGCGAACTCCCCCAGCTTCTTGCAGATCTGGAGCATCAGGGTGGATTTGCCGATACCCGGCGCGCCGCCCACCAGCACCAGGGAGCCTTTCACCGCGCCGCCGCCCAGGACCCGGTCCAGCTCCCCCATACCGGTTGAAAAGCGAATCTCATCCGCCGTGCCGATCTCTGTAATGGGAACAGGCTTTATAGCCCTCGCCGACGCTGGCTTTCTGCCGGATTTCACCGGCTTATCCGCCTGCTCCACGATGCTGTTCCATGCGCCGCAGGCCGGGCAGCGTCCCGCCCACTTGGGGGTCTCGTTGCCGCACTCGGTGCAGTAAAATACGGTTTTGGTTTTCATGCGCTTGCTCCCTCCGTGTCGTGCTGGAGAAATCCGGCGGCGATGCACACCGCCAGCTTCAGCTGATACCCGCCGGTCAGCAGCTGCCCGGTTTCCGTCCGGTTGGACAGAAAGCCACACTCCACTAAAATGGCGGGACATTGTACATTTTTCATCAGATAGATGGTGCTGTCGATGGCCTTGGCGTTTTTCCCGTTTCCGGCGTTGACGGCGCCGTTCAGGGCCGCCTGGACCGTCTCGCCCAGCCGTGGGCCGGAGGCCGCGCCGTTATAAAACACCTGAGCCCCATGGACCGACGGGTGGTCGGGCATACTGTTCTGGTGGATGCTGATGAGCACCGCCTCCGGCTGGCTGTTGATCAGGTCCACCCGGTTTTTCAGGTCCGACACCTTCTTCTCCCGCAGGGTGACGGCCTCCGGCGAATAAATCGCGTCCTCCCCCGTCCGGGTCAGCACGGTATCCCGGCCCAGAAACAGCAGCACATCCCGCAGCCGCCGGGTGATGGCCAGGTTCAGGTCGCTTTCCACCACCCCGTCCGGGGACACCGCGCCGCCGTCCTCGCCGCCATGTCCGGCGTCCAGAACGATGGTCCGGCAGCCCGCTCCGGCGGCGTTTACAGCGGCAGGACATCCCGGCCGCAGGACGGCGGCGGCTCCCGCCAGCAGCAGCACCGCCGCAGCCGCCGCAAGATACCGGCGGCGAAGTATAACGATCATCTCCGCACCCCCTTCGGCTCACCGTATGCAGGGGATGCGTTTTCTATACCATACCACATTTTCCGATAAAAGGGAATCCCCCGTTTCCCGCCGGGGGAGGGGCACATATACTGGAGTGAGCCCCCGCGCGGGGGCCATACCCACGATTTGTGAAGGAGGAATCCCCTTGTACACAGAAACAAGCAGCTGCACCCCTGCCAATGGGTGCCCGCAGAACCAGGGCAGTCTCCCCGGCGGCTGCGGGGCGCTGGCCTTTCCCTTTGTGGCCATGCAGCAGCAGGACCCGCCCCGGTATGACCAGCGGGAGGCCCTGCAGCAGGGAACGTTGTTTCCAGGGCTGGACCTGCCGTTTCATAAGGAGCTGCGCAGCCGGTTCCCGGCGGCCAACAACGCCCTGTCGGAGCTGATGGCCCTGGATTTTGCCATTGACGAGCTGGGGCTGTATCTGGTGACCCATGCCGACGACCAGGAGGTCCTGAACCTGTATTGGAAGTATATCGCCCTGGCCAAGGAGGGCCGCGCCCGGTATCAGGAGCAGTACGGCCCCCTGACCCAGACCACCGTCACGGAGGGCGGCTATCGGTGGCTCAACGATCCGTGGCCCTGGGACGAAGGAGGTTCGGACTGATGTTTGTATATGAAAAGAAGCTGCAGTACCCCCGTGCGCATCGCCAATCCCAACCCCAAGCTGGTGGCGTTTATCATCAGCCAGTACGGTGGTCCAGACGGCGAGCTGGGGGCCTCTGCGCTATCTGAGCCAGCGGTACTCCATGCCCTATCCGGAACTGAAGGCCCTGCTGACCGATATCGGCACCGAGGAGCTGGGCCACCTGGAGATGGTCGGCACCATCGTCCACCAGCTGACCCGGAACATGACGCCGGAGGAGGTCAAAAAAGGCGGGATACGAGACGTATTTTGTGGATCACACCGCCGGGGTGTATCCCACCGCCGCCTCCGGCTCCCCGTGGAACGCAGCGTCCATGGCCGTCAAGGGCGACCTGATCGCCGACCTGACGGAGGACCTGGCCGCCGAGCAGAAGGCCCGGGTCACCTACGACAACATCCTGCGCCTGTCCGACGACCCGGACGTCAACGATGTCATCAAGTTCCTCCGGGCGCGGGAAATCGTCCACTTCCAGCGCTTCGGCGAGGGACTGCGCCTGGCCAAGGAGAAAATGGACCAGAAGAACCTGTACTTCATCAACCCGTCCTTCGATCAATAAGCGCAAAAATGCCCCTGCCTTCGTTTCAGAAGGCAGGGGCATTTTCAGATAGCTGTCAGATGCGGATGGCCAGGTTATAAGCGGCCTTGGTGGCCTGCCACATATTGCCGGGCTTCTCAGTGTTGTAGCTGTCGCCGATGTTGTGGACCTCAGCGGCAACCATCTCCTGCTGAGCGGACAGGAAGGGCCGGTCGTCGCCCTTGTTGCCGATGGCCATGACCACCAGGTCGGCCTCCAGCTGCTCGATATACTCCTCGTTGGTCATCTTGGGGGCCAGGGGATTCTCCACGTTCTTGGGGATGATGGGAGCCCAGGTGCAGTAGGGATCCGGCACGGCCTTGGCGCGGTTGCGGGCGATGACCACATGGCCATTCTCGAACCGGGTGACCCGGGCGCAGTTGATGAGCTGGCCGCCCTCGGCCTCGAAATAGTGGATCAGATGGCCGCGGTTGGCGGTGCAGGCACCCTCCTCGAAGTGCTCCAGCATCTCCACGCAGGTGACCTTGCGCTGGTGCTCGGTGGCCAGCCAATAGGCGGTCTCCAGGCCCACGGCACCGCCGCCCACCACCACGATCCTGCGATCGGTGTCGGCCAGCTCCTCGGGATGGGTCAGCAGCCAGGTCGCCTCGATGTGGCGGGTCTCCTTCAGGCCGGGAATGGGAGGCAGACCCTCCTTGCTGCCATTGGCAAACACCACGGCGTCGTATCCGGCTTCCTTCAGCTGCTGGTTGGTCATGGTGGTGTCCAGGTGCACGGTGACGCCATCCTGCTTCTCCACCTGGCGGAACAGCCATTCCATATAGTTGTGCAGCTCATACTTGCTCAGAGGAGCACCGGCGGCGTGCATCTTGCCGCCCATACGGTCGGACTTTTCAAATACGTCCACGGTATGGCCCCGCTGTGCGGCGGTGATGGCGAAGTTCAGGCCCGCGCAGCCTGCGCCGATAACGGCGATGCGCTTGCGCACCTTGGCCGGGGTGGGAACGGCAGGCAGCAACTCCTCGAAGCCGGTGCGGGGATTCACGGCGCACTGGGGATGGCCGCCCTCGACAAACTCGTTGACGCAGCCCTCCTGGCAGCCGATGCAGGGACGGATGTCCTCCACCTTACCGGCGTAGGCCTTGTTGCACCAGTCGGCATCGGCCAGCACCGGACGGCCCAGCATGATCATGTCGCACTTGCCGTCCCGCAGGGCCTGCTCGGCCAGGTCGGGATAGCCCAGCTTGCCCACGGCCACAATGGGGACCTCCATGCCCACGTTGGACTTGACGCCCCGGTCGGCGAAGTATTCCTTGGCCACCTTGGACACGTCCAGGAAGCAACCGGCGGGCATACCGGCCGGGGGATGGGGCAGCCACCAGTTGTCATAGCAGCCCAGGTCCACATCGAACATATCGACGCCGGCCTTCACCAGGTTCTCCATATAGTTCAGGGTATCGGCGATGGAGCGGCCGTTCTTGAAGCCCTTCAGGCTCTTGACGGTGTCCATGCGGTCGCCGTAGGTCTCGTTCAGGGCCAGGGACAGGTCGATGCGGTACATAATGGGATAATTGGGGCCCACCTTCCTGCGGATGGCCTTGATCATGTCCACGCCGAAGCGCTGCCAGTCGGCATACTTGCCGATCTTGCGGTGGTTGAAGGCGGGGGAGGTCAGCTGATCCAGCAGATAGCCCTCGTGGCCGTGCAGATACACGCCGTCCATGCCCATGACCTTGGCGTCCATGGACGCCTGGGCGGCATTGCGGATGATCTTGTCGCACTCCAGGTCCGTCAGGGGACGGCAGGGCACGTCAGGCAGATAGAAGTTGGGGTTCCAGGAGGCGGAAACCGGCAGCTGGAGCTTGGTCAGCAGGCACTGGGGATTGCCCACACGGCCCAGGCCCGGCGTCAGCTGGATGAAGATGCGGCTGCCCCGGGCGTGAACGCCCTGGGCCAGGTCGCGCCAGCCCATGAAGTTGGTGCGGGTGCCGTCGATACGGGGGAAGTAAGAGTAGTTGCCCTTCTCCGTGACGGAGGAGTCAATGTGGTGGCTGATGGGGATCAGGCCCGTGGTCAGCAGGCCCACGCCGCCCTCGGCCCGGGCAAAGAAATACTGGAGCATCTTGTCGTTGGGACGGCCGGTCTCCTCGGCCATCTGACAGTTGCCCATGGGGGCCATGACCAACCGGTTCTTCACCGTCAGCTTGTTGATCCGGATGGGAGAGAACAAAGAGGTGTAGGGATAGAGGTCCCGGGTCATGCGTGCCGTGCCGCCTGCGCGGTTTTCGCAGTCGGTGCGCACCCAGTTGCCGAAGCTGTTGACCAGCTGCTGTACCAAAATGTCTTTCTTCAAGGGTATGCCCTCACTTTCCTGAAATGGTAAAAGTTTGCGTATCGATTGATGAGACAAGCATACCACATCTCGCCGCCAGAATCAACAAAAAAATTCAAAAATTCGAATAAATTCGTTGCAACTTGCCTGATTTCATGGTAAAATGATAGTGGTAAAAAGCAAATAATGTACAGAGTATGGCATTTATGTGGATTAACGGCCACTGACTTTGTACAGAACCGCGTGCATGTATATGCACACAGCCCAGAAAGGACGTGAAGTACGGTTGAACAGAAACCCCAAGATCCTGGCCGTGGCCGGTAAGGGCGGCGTGGGCAAGACGTCGCTGTCGGCTGCCTTCGTGCGGCTTTTGACCGAGACGCACCCGGACGCCCGGATCTTAGCCATCGACGCGGACCCCGCCGTGGGTCTGTCCACCGCCCTGGGGGTGGAGGTACGGCAGACCCTGGATGATATCCGTAAGCAGATCGTGTCCTCGGTGGAGGATGGCGAGCCGCGGGAGGCCATCGAGCTGCTCAGCGAGGCCCGGTACCGCATCTTCGACACCATGGTGGAGCAGCAGAAATTCTCCTTCCTGGCCATCGGCCGGCCGGAGACCGCCGGGTGCTACTGCAAGGTCAACGCCTACCTCAAGGAGATCATCAATCTTCTGGCCGGTGACTTTGACTATGTGGTCATCGACGGCGAGGCCGGCATTGAACAGATCAACCGCCGCGTCATGGAGAAGGTCACCCATCTGGTGCTGGTGACGGACCCCAGCCGCAAGGGCACCCAGGTGATCCAGACCATCAAGCGCGTGGCCGACGACCTGGTGATGTACGACCGCTGCGGCGCGGTGGTGAACCGGGTGACGGACCCGGCCATGATCCCCTACATTCATATTGAAGGCATTGATGTTCTCGCCTATATCGGCAGCGACGCCAAGCACGCCGCCAACGATATTCGGGGACTGAGTGTTTTTGATCTGCCTGACGACGCTCCGGTGATCGCAGGCGCCCGCGAAGCCCTGACAAAACTGCAGATCCTGTAAACTTTTAGGAGAGAGGTGTAATTCTTGAGAGATCTGAAGCATTTGATCTACTTCGAAAATCTGCTGGAAAACGCCGACAATGAGCTGGTCAAAGCAGGCTCAGGCGGACGGCAAGCTGGCCGTCGGCTATACCTGCTACCACGTGCCCGAGGCGCTGCTCAACGTCGGCAACTGCTTTTCCGTGCGCCTGCGGGCGCCCCGGACCGGCTCTTTGGACATCGCCACCTATTACATGTCCAACTATACCTGCGAGTTCGCAAGGGCGCTGGTCGAGCGCGGCATGGAGGGCGGCTTCCAGTTCCTCGACGCTTTTGGCCGGTGTGGACGCCTGTTCCATGATGAACCGCGCCATGGAGCATTTTGAGATTCTCCAGCTGAACTCCAAGCCCAATTTCTTCGTGAGCCACTGCGACATCCCCTATAAGATCACCGACTATACCCTGGATTCCTACGTGTCCCAGATGCGCATCCATGTGCTGGACGAGCTGAAAAACCGCTACGGTGTGGACACCTCCGACGCGGCCATCCGCGCTGCCGTCGCCGAGCACAACGAGGTCTGCCCCATCATCTCCGAGATCGGCGAGATGCGCAAGGCTGAGAACCCGGTCATCACCGGTTACGAGTTCCATGTGCTGAACCTGGTGACCTATACCTGTCCCAAGGACCTGATTCTCCCCTATCTGCGGGAGACCCTGGAGGAGCTGAAGGCCCGCCAGCCCGACGAGAAGCCCGCCTTCCGGGCCAGAGTCGCCATCGTCGGCTCCGAGATCGACGATCCCGACCTGACCAAGCTCATCGAGGGCTGCGGCGCTCTGGTCGTTTCCGACCGTTTCTGCTTCGGCTCCACTCCCGGCCGCGAGGTCATCGAGCTCAAGGACGATGAGGACGCTCTGCGTCAGATCTGCCTGCACGTTATGGAGCACTCCGAGTGCGCCCGCTACATAGCCGACGAGAAGGTCCACCAGCGCCGTGAGACGGCTGACCGTCTGGCCCGGGAGTTCAAGGCCGACGGCATCATCTATGAGCAGATGAAATACTGCGACTACTGGGGCTTTGAGCGGGCTCTGGTCAGCTATATCATGCACGAGGAGTACAACTGGCCGGTGCTGTCCATCGACCGCCTGTACAACAACGGCAATTCCGGCCAGCTGCGCACCCGCGTCCAGGCCTTTGTGGAATCCCTGGAGATCAAGCGCATCCAAAAGAACGGAGGGACCAAGTAATGGCAAAGATGAAATTCCCCAACCCCAAGTTCTTCCGGGCCAAGGACAACGTGGACTGGAAGGCACAGGGCCGGAACCTGCAGGAAGTGGGCGGCATCATCTGGGATATGCTGAAGGAGACCGACTGGAAGGCCTTCGCCGCCAAGCAGAAGGCCAACGTCCAGGACAATGTCCGCCGGGTGGTCCGCGAGGCCAAGACCATCGCCGCCATGACCCCCGCCGAACGGCTGGACCTGCTGAAAACCGGTGAAAAGCACCTGGGCACCCTGTACCGCAAGGGCGACATGGTCACCGTGCGCCGCGAGTGGCGCGGCGTGGCCGACACCGCCTATGACTTCAAGGAGTGGCTGCGGACGTGGGGCATGCTGCTGGGCACCTTCTCCAAGGACCTGGTCCCGGCCCTGAACATGACGTTCTATTACCGGTGGATGATCTCCCCTATGTGTGCTGCGTCAGCTTCATGGACAAGAACACCATGGGCCAGCGGAGCAACGCCTTGAAGATGAGCCACCTGCTGATCTACGATATCTTCCGCTATGTGGCCGAGAACCTGGTGTTCCTGGCCAAGTGCGACAAGAAGAACGGCAACAGCGCCGAGCTGAACAAGAAGGTGGTCCTGTTCGACGAGATGACCATGGGCCAGATCATGGCCGGCTTCCCGGATCTGCTGGGTATCCCTTATCAGCTGATGCCCGTATTCCTGGTGTCCGAGATCGACCAGCTCACCTGCGTGCCGTACATTGACGCGGTGGAATCCTTCGGCCTGCCCGCCGATACCTGCCCCGTGCCCTCCTCCGAGTGCGGCGCTCTGGTCATCGACGCTCTGCCTCATATGGGCAACTGCTTCATCTCCAGCTCCATGCCGTGCGACGGCTCGACTATGGCGTCCTCCTACATGTCCCGCCGCTTCCCGGATCTCCCGGTGTTCCATCTGTGCTTCCTACCGTCCGGTATGCGGACGAGGCCACGCTGAAGATGGGCGCGGAGGACATCCGGGCCTGCATCAAGTTCATCGAGGAAAAGACCGGCGCAAAGTGGAGCTGGGACGCCTACTTCTCCGCCATGAAGCGCTTCAACAAGGAGACCGAGTACGAGCTGCAGAAGTGGGAAGTCAACAAGAGCGCTTACCCGCAGCTGCTCGGCCCGTGCTACGAGCTGTTCCGCAAGTGGAACTACGAGATGGACGGCGGTATTGATCCCCGTGTCATGAAGACCTGCAAGAAGGTCAACAAGCTCCTGCTCCAGGCCTACGAGCGCCGCGACGAGGCGTGGGTGGGCAAGATGCGCTATCGCGCGATCGTGTGGTCCTGCCCGGCGCACTACTACGCCAACTTCTCCAACTGGCTAGCCAACTGCTGGGGCGTCAACGTCCTCGTCGAGATGGAAAGCCTCAACTTCACCAAGCACCTCGAGACCGAGGATCCCGAGCTGGCCCTGCTGGATCTGGCCCGTCTGTACGAGCGCATGGTCATGCGCCGTCACACCAACGGCGGTTACCAGAACGTCGTCGACGAGCTGTGGCGTCAGTGCGAGGATTGGAACGCAAAGCTCGTTATCATGTATCAGAACGTCGCCTGCAAGAACATGGCCACCGTTCAGGGCATTCTGGACGATCAGGGGCGCGAGCGGGGCCGCAAGATGATCTGGATCGAGCACGATCTGATGGATCCGCGTACCGTCTCCCGCAAGACCATGCGCGACAAGGTCAGCGAGTATATGCGCACCGTTATGCGGGCCGAGCCTTTTGATCCCACCCTGCTGGACTTTGATGACGAAATTTGTATGTAATTTCGGACCATACTACATAAATAAGGAGTAATTGACTATGAAATATTACGGCGGCTGCGACGTAGGGTCCACCTACACCAAGGCAGTGATCCTGGACGAAACCAGCAAAATCTGCGCCGATACCACCATCCGCAGCAAGATCAATTCCGAAACCTCCGCAAAGCTGGCCATGGAGGAGGTCCTGAACAAGGTGGGCCTGAAGTCCTCCCAGGACCTGGCTTACCTGATCGGCACCGGCTACGGCCGCAATAAGGTGCCCTTCGCCGACGAGAACATCTCCGAGATCTCCTGCCACGCCATGGGCGTCCACGTCACCGACCCCAGCGTCAAGGCCATCATCGACATCGGCGGCCAGGACGTCAAGGGCATCTCCATCGACACCGACGGCACCGTGAAAAATTCGCCATGAACGACAAGTGCGCCGCCGGTACCGGCCGCTTCTTCGAGGCCATGGCCCGCAGCTTCGAGATGAGCCTGCCGGAGTTCTCGAACCTGTCCCTGACGGCGAAGAACGTCATCCCGATCACGGCCCAGTGCACCGTTTTCGCTGAGTCCGAAGTCATCACCCTCGTGGGTGAAGGCAAGCCCATGGACGAGATCGCCGCGGCATCGAGATGGCCGTTGCCAAGCGTTGCTTCGTCATGGCCAAGAAGGCCGGCGCGACCGACTCCATCACCCTCACCGGCGGCTGCGCCAAGAACGCCGGTCTGAAGCAGGCCATCGAGCGGGTGCTGAAGCTGAAGGTCATCGACCTGAAGACCGATCCCCAGCTGATGGGTGCCCTGGGCGCCGCCGAGTACGCCCGCCAGAAGGGCATGGCCCGCTGAGGGAATTAGGCCTCATCTGCCGCAGGCGGCAGAGGAAAGGAGACAACTATGTGTAAGTTTTTGAAGGTATTGGGCAAGATCGCGGCCATTTTCTCCGCCATCATCGGCGTCCTGTTCGTGGTGTACTTCTGGAACCTGGACCAGAAGCTGCTGGGCTGGGCCTATGTGCAGGTGAACAAGATCTTTGACCGGAAGAAAGTGGATATCAAGTTCTGATGGAGCTGTATAATTCGATCATCCGCAAGGTGGAGGAGCTGGCGGGCTCCTCCACCCCCCGGCGTTGCCCCTATGACCCCCAGGGGGCCTGGGAGGACACCGGCTCCTTTGAGCTGGTGATGCTGCGGGACGCCGCCTATGAGCTGGGCGGCAGCAGCAAGCCCGCCGTGAATTTCATCTGCGTCACCACCAGCGCCCAGCTGGTGGAGCAGGACGAAATTCTGGTTTTCGGCCCCGACCTCACGGAGCTCCGGGGCGACAGCGCCTATGCCCGCATCGCCCTGCTGCGGGTGGGGGACATCGAGTCCGACGACGAGGACGACACGGAGCAGGCCTTCCGGGCCATCCAGGACATGGACTTCGTGAAATACCATGTGTTCCCCAAGGGATACATGATCCGCACCTCCTCCGAGTCCAACCGGGAGCAGGTGCGCCTGAGCAGCGCCGCCCTAAAAAAGGGCATCAGCTTCCGGGCCGTGGGCAACGATTTCATCCGCCAGTATAAGCAGAATCCCAACATTCTGGCGGTGAAGCTGATTTTCATCACCGCCCCGGACGCGGACTATGCCGCTCTGGAGCAGGAAGCCAAAACGGTCCGGGATATCACCATGAGTCTCAGCAAGATCCTGGAGGGTATGCCCACCGACTGCGGCTCCTGCAACCTCAAGCCCATCTGCGACGAGGTGGAGGGTATGCGCGAGCTGCACTTCGGCAAGGAGAAGCACACAACGGAATAACGCCCTTTTGGTTGCCAAAGCGGGCATCCGGAGCGTGGATGCCCGCTTCGCTGCATGGAACGTTCGGAATATTACTTGCAAATTCACGGAAGACTTGCTATAATGGGGTACAAGAGGACATCCCTCATTATTTAGAAGGAAGGAATTCGCTATGATCTATACCACCGAGGTACAGCATATGTGTCCCGTTGCCAAGGGCGCTTATCACGGTCCGGCTCCCATTCCCGAGGAAGGCAAGTGGGTCCAGGCCAAGGAGATTTCCGATATTTCCGGGTTTACCCACGGCATCGGCTGGTGCGCTCCCCAGCAGGGCGCCTGCAAGCTGACGCTGAACATCAAAAATGGCATCATCGAGGAGGCACTGGTGGAGACCATCGGCTGCTCCGGCATGACCCATTCCGCCGCCATGGCCTCCGAGATCCTCATCGGCAAGACCATTCTGGAGGCTCTGAACACCGACCTGGTGTGCGATGCCATCAACACCGCCATGCGGGAGCTGTTCCTGCAGATCGTCTATGGCCGGTCCCAGTCTGCCTTCTCCGAGGGCGGTCTGTCCGTGGGCGCTTCCCTGGAGGACCTGGGCAAGGGTCTGCGCAGCCAGGTGGGCACCATGTTCGCCACCAAGGCCAAGGGCCCCCGCTATCTGGAGATGGCCGAGGGCTATGTCACCCGCGTGGCCCTGAACAAGGAGGACGAGATCGTGGGCTATGAGTTCATCAGCCTGGGCAAGATGATGGACTTCATCAAGAAGGGCGACGACGCCGCCACGGCTCTGGAAAAGGCCAAGGGGCACTATGGTCAGTTCGACAATGCCGCCAAGTATATTGACCCCCGGCAGGAATAAGAGGAGGACGGAAAAATGGCACTGTTTGAAAGCTACGAAAGAAGAATCGACAAGATCAATGGCGTCCTCGCTCAGTACGGCATCGGCTCCGTGGAGGAGTGCCGGGACATCTGCAAGGCCCGGGGCTTCGACCCCTATGAGATCGTCAAGGAGATCCAGCCCATCTGCTTTGAAAACGCCTGCTGGGCATACACCGTGGGCGCAGCCATCGCCCTGAAGTCCGGCGTCAAGACCGCTGCCGAGGCCGCCAAGATGATCGGTGTGGGCCTGCAGTCCTTCTGCATCGACGGCTCCGTGGCAGAGGACCGGAAGGTGGGTCTGGGTCACGGCAATCTGGGCGCTATGCTGCTCCGGGACGAGACCAAGTGCTTCGCCTTCCTGGCGGGCCACGAGTCCTTCGCCGCCGCCGAGGGCGCTATCGGCATCGTGAAGAACGCCAATAAGGCCCGTAAGGAGCCCCTGCGGGTGATCCTGAACGGCCTGGGCAAGGACGCCGCCCAGATCATCAGCCGCATCAACGGCTTCACCTATGTGCAGACCCAGTTCGACTACTACACCGGCAAGCTGAACATCGTCCGCGAGATCCGCTATTCCGATGGTGAGCGGGCTGCTGTCCGCTGCTACGGCGCAGACGATGTGCGGGAGGGCGTGGCTATCATGCACCACGAGGGCGTGGACGTGTCCATCACCGGCAACTCCACCAACCCCACCCGGTTCCAGCACCCTGTGGCGGGTACCTATAAGAAGGAGTGCATCGAACAGGGGAAGAAGTACTTCTCCGTGGCCTCCGGCGGCGGCACCGGCCGTACCCTGCACCCGGACAACATGGGCGCCGGTCCCGCCAGCTACGGCATGACCGACACCATGGGCCGTATGCACTCCGACGCCCAGTTCGCCGGTTCCTCCTCTGTGCCCGCCCACGTGGAAATGATGGGCTTTTTGGGCATGGGCAACAACCCCATGGTGGGCGCCACCGTGGCTGTGGCCGTGGCGGTGGAGGAGAGCCTGAAGGGCTAAGGCTATCTTTGCTGAACTGCGTATTCGTTGGTTTGGGGCGCAGCCGGTTCCATCTGCCGCTATCTTCTGGGGGCTGCTGCCCTGAAACCGGCCAGCGGCTTTCCGGCTATTACCCTGTTGCATCAATATCGCAGGTGCCTTTGCGCTGGGCCTAATCGGGGCGCTGGCGGGGAGTATGCCAAGCTGAACCCGCAGCTGCTTCTGTTCCTTCGGGTGGGGGTGCGGCGGCCACCCACCTTCTCTGCCTTTTCCGTGGAGACGGCAGGTCTGCTGCAAAAGCGGAAAAGACCGGCCTTGCGATGCTGTATACGGCGCTGAGCCTGCTGTTGGGCGTGACGGTGGTGCTGCTGGGGCAGCGCGGTTGGTGCGGTAAAGCGGCAAAGAAGAGACATATAAAAATGGCTCCTGACAAGCGGTCAGAGCCATTTTTTTGTTATTACGGGATGCCCGTTTCATTTCGATTATCTTCCGGCAGCGACTGCCACCGCCAGATGAACAACTGCC
>VOFK01000506.1_pt1 | contig 23898 bp, 34 predicted proteins | sample 5384121 | NCBI WGS metagenome assembly VOFK01 (sample SAMN12384730, study PRJNA508395) | human gut metagenome | isolation source: healthy gut J | host: Homo sapiens | reverse complement strand
TCATTTGTGCTTCGTTCAGTTACGTATTGCTGTAGGAAGGAGTGTCAAATGTGCCCCAGTTGTTCATACCGAAAACAGAGTAGTCGGCAGAGCCGCTATTCATATTTTGAATGGTGTATGTGAAATCTGCATTCAGCGTTAATCCTTTGATGATATCGGCTTTCAAGAACGTGTTCATGCGGGTAAGGTCTGTATTCTCTTTACGGTCGGCAGCTTGTTTCTGCTGTGCGATAGTCTTGAAATCATAGCCATCTACTGTACCGTAAGGTCCGAAGAAGCTACCCCAACGCCACAGATATTGGTAAGTATTCTGCCATGTGTCGGGACGTTGGTAACTCTTGCGTGTATAGTTGAAGCGTGCTCCCACTTGTAGCCAGTCGAATACATTGGTGGTCAAGTTGACCGAAGCGTTGTATTTCTTTAATTCGTCTGGGTGAATCTTCATAATTCCCTGTTTATCGTCATAACCGAAGGAGAGATAATAATGGGTCTTGCCGCTGGTGCCTTGAATTGATACGTTGTGGCTTTGTGAGGGGAGCAGCATTGTTGTAAAAGATTCCTTGGACATCCCAGTCTGCATATATAGCAATCCCTTGCCATTCTCAAACAACAGATAATCGCCTACATTATCCATGCTTTGGAAAGGTTGCATTTCACGATAACCGCTTTTGCCGCCATGTTGTCTTTGCCAAGACTTCAGCGTAAGGCAACATTTGGTCAAAGTACATACCAAAGAGTTCGGGCATTCCTTCGCCGGCATTCATTTTGGCTTCAATTCCTGCGCGGAGTTGAGTGGGTACATCAGGGTAGTCAGGAATATAGGGTTGACTGGTCCCATGCAAAGTTATTGCTATAATTAATTGTAATCTTGTCTTTTGGCTTTGCCCCTTTTGTATTAATCAAGATTACACCAAAGGCGGCACGTGCACCATATATGGAAGTAGAGGCGGCATCTTTTCAGAACAGAGATGCTTTCTATATCTTGAGTGTTTAAGAAAGAAATATCATCCATTGGTACTCCATCTACTATAATTAGCGGATTGCTGACCTCTTTGTTGCTCAGTGTTCCCAATCCGCGAATACGCATAGAAGCAGCACTGTTGATATCGCCGGTGTTGTTCAGAATGGAAAGCCCTGGTACGGCACCTTGCAAAGCTTTTGCCACATCCTGCTGTGGACGACCTTCCATTGTTTTGGATAAATCAACCGTAGAGACAGCACCTGTCAGGTTAGCTTTCTTCTGTACGCCATATCCCACTACTACTACTTCAGAAAGCATTTCACTATCTTCTTTCAGAACGACTTTCATTGTTTTGGAAGCCTTTTGTCTCTTGTGTCTGGTATCCAACAAATGAAATCCTTAAAGTTGCTCCCGGTTTTACGTTCAATGTAAATTTACCGTCCATGTCGGTGATAATACCGTTGGTCGTTCCTATTTCTACTACGCTGGCTCCGATGACGGGATCACCGCTTGCGTCTACAACTAAGCCACTGACAGTTTGGACCTGAAGTTGTTCTGTTACTTCTAAAGAACTGTCGGTGTTCGTTTGAGCAGCCATCGCATTACCACTGCTTAAAAACAGTGCGCTGATTGCTACTGCTGTGAGGAATTTGCTATTTGCCAATCCTCGTTTTATGCGATCTTCATTCATAAATGATTGATGATTTTGTTGTTAATAAAATGTTTTTCAAAATAGATAAGGGGAAAATGGGAGGATTTAAGGTTGTTATCTCCTCTGTTGTAGGCTTTTGATTATTCCATAGGCGTTTTTCTTATTTAAGGGTTCATAACTGTTATATTATCTCTCTATTTTTTATCTTAATCCAAGTACACGAGGAACTTAGTATATATTAAATCCCAGTTAATTTCTTAACTGTATTAACCGTCTTAAGAGATAAATCTTATTATTAACAAAGGTGATAAAGTATTTTGTGTACTTCACACGTAACAAAGATATGTTATTATTCAATATCAAGAACACTTCTTTGCACTTTTTAACTTTATAATTTTTAATTTGCAAAGAATGCTTGTATATACATTATTATATATTTAATTTAAGGTTCTTCAATATTTAAAGCATGGAATTCTATCAATCCATTCATAGGGGTTTCTTCAATCACATCTAATTCGATTCCAAATTCACCTGCTACTTCTCTTAATATGGTGGCGTAACTGTTAGCTAATGAACCGACAAATCGAATGGGATAGTTTTTGTAGTCATATTGGCATACATTTCGAGTGAAGAAGTTTCTTAGATTACTGGTTATCAGATTGAATACATAATCGTCATTCGTATAATCTGCTAAAAAATAAGAGATTGTAGAAAGAAAACGGTTTGGGAAAGGACGGTTATATACCGATTCCATTACTTCATTAGAGCTGATGCGGAACTTTTCGAAAAAATCGGCCATTACATCCTTAGGTGCCAAGCCTTTCAAGACATCAGACAAGAACATTTTGCCCAACACCGCTCCACTGCCCTCATCGCCTAGAATATATCCGCCTGCTCTGACGTTCTTAACTACTATTTTTCCGTCATAAAAGCATGAGTTAGAGCCTGTTCCTAAAATACAGGCAATACCTGCTTCGCATTTGAACAAACCGCGGGCAGCTGCAAGAAGATCGCTTTCTACTTGGATAGGAGTTTTAAATTGTGCTACTAAAGATGCACCCAATATATTCTTTTTTTCATAAGAGGTACATCCGGCTCCATAATAGTATACTTGCTCTAATTTTTTTTTAAAGAAAATCTCAGGTAAACCTAAACGTACACTCCGGCTAATCTCCCTTCTTGTTTGGAAAAAAGGATTTAACCCTTCTGTGAAAACACGCTGTATCAAGTGATTGTCTTCAACCAGGGCCCATTCAGTTCTTGTAGAACCACTTTCTGCGATTAGTTTTCATAGATAGCTTTTTTTTAGAATTGAATACAAATATATAGTTATTTTTAATATTCTTGCACTATTTTCTCAAAAACTTTATTTTATGATTTAGATCGGTCATTATCTTTTGATTCTATCAGGTAAGATGTTTGTAGGCTGACAATAACCGCGCATCTGTCATGAACAAATCAAAGGCTTACGTTTTAATTCGTTAGACAACTGTCTAACGAATTATTATTAATGGACATAAGGTTATAACCGCCTAAGTTCCTCGTGTACTTGAAACTTATAACTAAAAAATATATAAACCTTTAAACTAAGAAACGCCTATGGAGCAATTGGAAACACAGAGACGAGGGTAGCTCGTATTATACTCTCATAATTATTTTTACTCTTACCTATTTTTGAGAAAATTATTTTAATTAACAAAATCATCAATCATTTATGAATGAAGATCGCAGAAAGCGAGGATTTGTGCACAGCAATTTCCTCACAGCAGTAGCAATCAGCGCACTGTTTTTAGGCAGTGGTAATGTGATGGCTGCTCAAACGGATACCGACATCTCTTTAGGAGTGACAGAGCAATTGCAAATGCAAACTATAACCGGACTGGTGGTAGATGCAAATGGTGAACCTGTCATCGGAGCCAGTGTCGTAGAGAAAGGAACTACAAATGGCGGTATAACCAATATTGACGGCAAGTTTACGCTGAATGTGAAGCCGGGAGCCGTTTTGAAAGTTTCGTTCGTTGGTTATCAGACTGAGGAGGTAAAAGCCACGAGAACAATGAAAATTGTTTTGAAGGAGGACAGCGAGATGCTTTCCGAAGTTGTAGTCGTGGGTTACGGTACACAAAAGAAGGCCAATCTTACGGGAGCCGTAGCGACGGTCGATGTAAACAAGGCATTGGACAGCCGCCCTATTGCCGATGTGGGGCGCGGACTTCAAGGTTCGGTGGCAGGTGTCAATGTCACAATTCCTACGGGTGAAATCGGTTCGGACCCGTTGATAAAAATTCGTGGTCAAGTAGGTTCTATCAAAGGTGGTAGCAGTCCGCTTATTTTGTTGGACAATGTGGAGATTCCGAGTATTCAGATGGTGAATCCGGATGATATTCAATCCATTTCAATTTTGAAGGATGCGGCTTCCTCCTCTATTTACGGTGCGAAGGCGAGCTTTCGGTGTAGTGTTGATTACTACGAAAAAGGGAGCGCAAGGAGATAAGTTCGAAGTGAGCTATTCCAATAACTTCTCTTGGCAGGACCCCGCCAAGAAAATTGAAATCGGAGGCATAGAGGCACTGCAATATACGCTGGATGCGCAGATCAACAGAAATGAGCCTATGCCTGCCGGTGGTTTTTGGCGTATCAATGAAGAAAGTTTGGAGAAAGCTAAAGAATGGCAGCGGTTATATGGCGGGAAAGTAAATTGGAACGATCCTGTGGTATATGGGCGTGACTGGTATTTCGATGGATCGCAGAAATATGGATACCGAACCTATGACGGAGCTAAGGCAATGATTAAGAATTGGGCCCCGACCATGACGCATAATCTGTCTGTAAGTGGAAAGAGTGGAAAAGACTACCTATAACATAGGTTTGGGCTATCTGGACCAGAGCGGCATGTCAAGAACGGCGAAGGAGGATGATTTCAAACGATATAATGCTTCGGTCAGCGTTTCTTCGGAACTCAACAAATACATTACGGTGAGAGCCAGCTCTATCTACTCCGACCGCAACAAACGCTATCCGGGCATCGGTAATACGGCTGCTGACCCTTGGTTGTATCTTTACCGTTGGAGCCCGTTGATGCCGATGGGGGTAACGGAGCATGGCAATCCGTTGAAAGAGCCTACCTATGAAATGGCGGCTTCCAATACTGATAATTTGCAGAATAAGTATTATAACATCAATTTAGGATTTACGCTGAATCTCACCAAGAACTGGGATGTCAAGTTCGACTATACGTATGACAAGCAGTCTACCGAAACCAATTCTTCGGTAACGCAATACAATGCCGGTGAGATGTGGTACTCGCCAACACCATGGATTGAAAACGGCAGCCAGGTATATGTCAACGAACTTGAGAGAGAGTGGACACCGGCGGCATGCCCGCCTATCGTTTCCCGGTGGGACCTTATTACAACAGTTCGGGCCCTCAGACAAGTCAGGTGGCAACCAAGAACAGATCGGTGGACAACAACACCATTAATGTTTATACTACCTACAACCTGCAACTCGGTGCAGAGAAGCAGCATGCTTTTCAAGTTTATGGCAGGTATGAACAGGGTGACCAATAAATGGAGTTCATCAAAGGGTACCATAAACGATCTGATAGACTTGGAGAACCCGCAATTCCCGTTTGCCGTAGGCGACCAGTTCTTTGAAGGAGACCGCAACTGGGAATCTCAACTGGGCTTCTTCGGACGTCTCAACTATGCTTTTTGAAGACAAATACTTCCTCGAAGCCAATATACGCAGGGATGGCTCATCCAAATTCCCCGATCATCTGAAATGGAAATGGTTCCCTTCTTTCTCCGCCGGTTGGGTATTTACCAGTGAGGAATTCATGAAACCCATTGAGAACATCCTGAGGCTTCCGGTAAGTTGAGGGCATCTTGGGGTAGCATCGGTGACCAGACGGTATCCAATACATTGTATAAGTCTGTATTGAAGGAGGACAGTCTACTTGGCTGGGCGGTAACGGCAATAAACTGCCTTTGTTCGAACTCCTACGCTGGTGGACAGTGACATTAGCTGGCAGCAGATCGAAACGCTGGACTTCGGTATTGACTTTGCGGTTCTTTAACAATAAGTTTGGCGTGACTTTCGATTGGTACAGACGGGATACAAAAGACATGCTTGTGGGTGGTGAAAGCCTACCGGTGACACTGGGCACTACTGCCCGGTGGGCAACTACGGTAGCTTGAGGACCAAAGGCTGGGAATTGTCGGCCGACTTCAACCATCGTTTCTCTAACGGATTGGGCATCAATGCTATGGCATCTATATCCGATGCAACTACCCCACATAACCAGAGGCGCTGACTATCTGACGCCATGGGAAGACCGTAAAAAGGCTGGTTCTGAATTCTCTACCGGAAGCCGATACGGCGATATTTACGGTTTGGTAACAGACAGGCTGTTCCAAAAAAGAGGACTTCGTTTATGGAGAGGATGGAAAGATAGAGAAAGTGACCGTTGTCTATAATGGAACGGCTCGCGAAACGAACAAACAGTCTTCCAAGTATCCTGTATATCAGGTGCACTATGAAGACGGCAACAAGATTGTCTTTGCTCCCGGTGATGTTAAGTTCGTAGATTTGGATGGCGATGGCTACATCACTCCGGGTACGGGTACAAACGGTGATCCGGGCGACGTGACCGTTATCGGTAATACCACTCCCCCGCTATGAATACAGTTTCCGTTTGGGTGCCGACTATAAAGGTATCGATTTCTCCATCTTCTTTCAGGGCATTGGCAAACGCCAGATCTGGGGTAGCGGACAATTGGCCATTCCGGGTTTCAATGCCAAAGAAGGGGCTATGCCCAAGACTTTTACCACCAACTATTGGACGGAAGAGAATACGGATGCTTTCTATCCCAGAGCTTTGGGATTTGGGAGGCAACGATACCGGATTCAGCATGCAGAAGCAGTCACGCTATCTGCTCGACATGTCCTACTTAAGAATCAAGAACATTACGTTGGGATATTCCGTACCCAGAAATCTGTTGTCCAAAGTATACCTGACGAAAGCCAGAATCTATATGTCACTGGAGAATTTCTTCACATTTGATAATCTGGACGGGCTGCCTATCGACCCGGAAGGCCTGTGTCGGGGCTATTCCATGTTCAGAACTGATGAAAGATATAATCTTGGACGCACCGGTACGGGTACACCGGTATTTAAGAGCATATCATGTGGTATTCAACTAACCTTCTAAAATAGAATTATTATGAAACTAAAAAATATATGCAGTTTTAACCTGTATCATCTTCTTGTTCTCCAATTGCAATGATGTGCTCGACCGCCCTTCATTGACATCGGCCGAAGATGCTGCCTATTGACCAGCGAGTCGAGAGTGCGCTTGTATGCCAACGCTTTCTATTCCAACTTTTTGTGGGCTATGGAGTGGGTTATGAAACCACTTATGCTCCCAACGCCAATTATACCTTTAATGATGATGCGGTGATTAGATCCACCCAGAGGAACTTCAACCGTTCGGTTCCTACCAGCAAGGGAAGTACATCCTTGGACATTAAATGGGAGAGTGAGTTTACAGGCCCGACCTGGAATTTTGCCTGGGTCAGAAAAGCCAATATCATGCTTGCCCGTATCGACAGTGAGATGACGAATATATTGACCGAAGAACAGTATAACCATTGGACGGGTATAGGACGCTTCTTCAGGGCATTGGAATATGCGCGTCTTGTAAAACGTGTTCGGTGATGTGCCCTATTATGACACAGAGGTGCTGAATACCGATAAAGATGCCCTGTACAAAGACCGTACTCCAAGAAACGAGGTAATGGATGCCGTTTATGATGATTTTGACTTTGCGATGCAGAACGTCCGTAAGAGCGACGGTGCGCAAATGTAGACCGCTATGTGGTGGCCGCTTTCGTTTCGCGTTGGGCATTGTTCGAAGCAAAGCTCGGCAGAAGTATTACTATAAGGACAATGAACGTGCCAAGAAGTTCTTTGAGCAGGCCATTACGGCAGCGGATATTGTAATGGGCAGCGGCAAATACGCCATCGACGTGGATTTCCGTACGCTGTTTGGCTCGATGAAGGCTCCCGAAAAGAATGTATCTTATATCGTACTTATGATGCCGGCCAGAAGGTGACGCACTCCATTGCATCGAATTGCAATCCGCAGAACTCCACCGATGTAGGTCCGAACCTTGATTTGATAAAGTCGTTCATCTGTACGGACGGCAAAGATTATCAGACTTCCGGACTGGATGATGCCGATGACTTTACGTTGAGCAACCTCATCAAGACAAGAGACCCGCGCTTTGAAGCGAGTTTCTATGAAAGCCGGTGCCTACGGCAAAGAGTTGTTATTTGTTTGTAACCAAGTTTATACCGCGAAGCGCTTTGGATTTTTTGAAAATAGAGGGCGGCACCATAGCTCCTGAGTTCTCGGGCAGCAGCAACGTGACCGGTTATCCGGTTATCCGTTATGCCGAAGTGCTCTTGAACTGGATTGAAGCAAAGGCGGAACTTGCAACATTGGGCGGAACGGCGGTTATTCAGGATGACATTGATGTTTCTATCAATAAGATTCGCGAGAGACCGATAGCGCCCGAAGCGAAGAAGCTGGGAGTTACCCGCACTGCTGATATGGACCTCGCCGACCTTCCGGACGATCCCGCAGAGATCCTTCTGTATCAAAACTGCTTTGGGAGATCAGGCGTGAACGTCGTATGGAGTTTGCATTTGAGTTCTCGCGTATTATCGATCTGAGACGTTGGGGCAAGTTGGAATACATGGATACTGAAAAGAATAAGGACTTGTGATGGCAGGTACTTGGGTGAATTTTGCCGAAGAGGTGAGCGATGAGCTGAAAGATGAAAATAAGGGCAAAATCCGGGTAATGGACAAGCAGGGCAACTTCATCGTGTTCGACGGTAAGAACAAGGATAAGATGAAAGGTTTCTTCTATCCCGCAGAGAATTTGGGGGGAGATTGAAGTTCTTGAATGTTCCTAATGTCAATCCGTACCTTTCGCCTATCGGTACTAACCAGATTGCGGACTACCAAAGCAGAGGATATACGCTGACGCAGACCGAAGGCTGGCCTACCGGCTTGGAATAATGAAGCGAGTAAGTGAAACAATGAAATTTATTTCAAACTAAAACATGAGATTATGTATAAACTAATAAGAAATATTGGATTTGCAGTCGTATCACTGGGGCTTGGCATGGCTTCTTGTGATGAGGACTATCCTAAAAAGCCATATAGAGCCTTATGATACCGAACTCCTTTCAATCAAAATACTTAATGCCGGAGCCAACGGTGACAAAGTGGTGGAAGGAACGATTGATGAAGCAAAGAAGACGATCAATTTCCCCGTCTGGATGTGGAAACCGACTTCTCGGCTTTAAGTATAGAAGCCGAACTTTCCGAAGGAGCTGCATTGCAGAGCGAAGTAATGGATTATTCCATGGATGCGGAGACGAATGAAAAGACACAGGTGCTTAGAATTATCAATCATAACAGATACAAGGACTATCTGATGAAAGTCAGAAAAAGAGTTCCGGTATTTGGTGCTGATTTTGAAAAGCCGACGGTGTATAATTTTTCGGGAGATAATATTTATAGTGATTTTGCTGATGCAGGCTCTACCCGATGTGCTTCGTTTGACGGTGAACATGTGCTGATAGTCAGTAGAAGGAGTAGTGCTCCTTTCCCTCATCTTCTTAAAGTTTCAGACCTTAAGAAGGGAGAAATCAATCCGATTTATCTGAATGTGACAGATGTAACAGGGGGACATTCGCTTGTAATATGGGTGCATTGATTAATGGACATGTGTATCTTTCAAGTCTGTCCGGAGGTAAGGTTTCGCCTTTTAAAATTTATTATTGGGAAACGCCGACTTCTAATCCGGAGGTAATAGCGAATATTAACGTGGGAAATATTCCCGGAGCAGGGAACAGACATGGTGATAATGCCTCTTATAATATTGATGAAAACGGTAATGGCTTTATCTTCTTTGGAGACAATGCTGCTACTGAATTTTTAAAGGTTCCTATAAATGGACATAAAACGGTTGATCTTGGTAATATTAAAGTTTTACCTTCAAAATCAGATGCAACAATGGTGACAAATGTATATAGGATAGGTGATACGGATCAGTATTTATGGTCAGGTATCAGAGTGCCTGTAACATTAGTCGATGAATCTCTTGGAGAAAAATATAAATCAAAAATAGCAGGAGAGGCAGTCGCTCCGAGGATAATATCTTTTTAATAAAGAACGTTATCTGTTGGTCTGTACAGCTGGCTATGGTGGTAAAATCAGGGGCTTCTATTGCATTGGAAATGTACGATCTTACTAAGGGTGAAACCATAGAAGAAGCGTTGAAAAAAAAGTTTGATGAGGGAGAAAAATCATAATCCTATTTATCAATTTAAATTAGGTGGAAGCGGACATGGAAATGCTTTAGCTCAGACGGATTATTACATAGAGAAAGATGAAAACGGGAAAGATGTAAAGCTTTGCGTATTTGCATCGCGTACTGGTTCCGGATTTGTTATCTGTGAATTCCCCATCAAGCAAGAGGAAATGGATTGATGCTTTATCTTTTTGTAGGATTAAATAATTTATAATGTTTACTTGGGAGCCGTCTGATCTGTTTTAATTGGGCGGCTTCTTCTTCTAAAACCAAAATAATGAAATACTTAAAATATATAACTCTGGTTGCTCTTCTTGCATTTGCCGTCTCTTGTAGCAAGGATGACGATGGAGAGAATATGCCTCCGGAGCCCACACCACCGGTAGAAAAACCTGAACCGGCAGGCTGTAACCTTACCCCAAAAAAAGAATTGCGCGGTGCATGGATCACTACCGTATGGGGCATTGACTGGCCGATGGAAGATTACAATGCCGCTACTCAGCAAAAGAAATATACGGATTATTTGGATTTGTTGGTTGCCAATAACATGAATGCTGTATTCTTCCAGATACGCGGAATGGCGGATGCCTTTTACGAGTCGCAGTATGAGTCGTGGAGTAAGAACATAACCGGTACTGCCGGAAAAAATCCGGCTATGATGTTTTGGGTTTCCTTGTAGAGGAGGCCCACAAACGGGGACTCCAGTTTCATGCCTGGATGAATCCTTACCGCATCTCTACAAGGGCAAGCAAGAATAGTTCTTTTGCTAAACTTGACACCAAAATTCCGGTAGCGTGGACTAAGGACTATAACAAAATCCGCATCTACAACCCCCGCCATGCCCGAAGTGCAGACCCGTATTATGGATATCGTCAAAGAAATCATAACCAAATACGATGTAGACGGCATCCATATGGATGATTATTTCTACCCTTCGCTGGAAGAAGGCGAAAGCATGAATGATAATGCGGAATATGAGAAATATGGCAAAGACAAGTTTAAGAGTATTGAGGAATTCAGACGAAACAATGTGGATGTAGTGATACAAAACATTCAGAAGGTTATCATAGATACCAAACCCGGCGTGATCTTTTCCGTAAGCCCTGCGGCAAATATAGACAACAATTACAGCAAAAGCTGTTTGCCGATGTCAGGAAATGGCTGAAAGAAGGGTGGGTGGATGTAAGCATTCCTCAATTGTACTTCGCTACGGGGACAGGGAAAAAAAGCCTTCAACCAGTTTCTTGATCAGTGGATGCAGTATGTCAACCAAACCCATTGCCTGATAGGTTATGGCATTTATAAATTTGGCAGTACCGATCCTGACTACGGCAACGCTTTTCACTCCTCTGCCGACCTGAAGAGCCAGTTCGAATATGCAAGCAAGAAGTCGAAAGTGAAAGGCAGTGTTTTGTACAGCATCAAAGATATGGTAGCGAATAAAGTAGGTATCGGAACTGCCATTAAGGAGATATACAAGAAAAAAAACGGTAATTCCCTATTTGGGGCGGACAGAGGCGAAATTGCCCTCTACTCCCGTCAAGGTCAGGACGGATGGCGGAAACTTGTCTTGGGAAGCGGTACCCGGCGCTTATTATGCCGTATACAAAAGCAATGGAGAAGGGAAATTGGCTACCTCGTGGGAATTACCAGAGAGACTTCTTTCAAAATTGCCCGGCAAAGGGACTTATTGTGTCACAGCGCTGGATAAAGCCAATGCAGAAAGCAGGATTTCAGAGCCTGGTAACTTATTGATTAGGACAATAAACACCCTGTTTTTATAAGGGAAGGGTGGTGTCGAAGAAAATCAGCTATCATCCTGTCATTCGAACGGGGTGATAGCTGATTTTTGTTTTTACACTTTATTTATGAACTATCTTTCAGTGCATTCTCCTTGATCAGGTATTCCGCTATCTGAACGGCGTTCAGTGCAGCACCTTTTTGATCTGGTCACCTACAACCAGAAAAGTGAGTCCGCAGTCATTGCTGAGGTCTTTGCGGATGCGTCCTACGTATACAGGGTCTTTTCCTGCAAGGAACAGCGGCATCGGATATTCTTTTCTCTGCCGGGTTGTCCATCAGTACAAGACCTTCACCGTTAGCAAAGGCTTCGCGGGCTTCTTCTACGGAAACAGGACGTTCTGTCTCTACCCAGATACTTTCCGAGTGAGAACGGAGGGCGGGAACACGAACACAAGTTGCGCTGACTTTAATGTCGGAGTGCATAATCTTACGGGTTTCGTTGTACATCTTCATTTCCTCTTTGGTATATCCGTTTTCAGTGAACACGTCGATTTGGGGAATCAGGTTGAATGCCAATTGGTAGGCGAATTTTTTCAACGGTAACCGGATGGCCGGCCAATACTTGGCGGTATTGTTCGTATAGCTCGTCCATCGCGGCGGCGCCTGCACCGCTGGCAGCCTGATACGTGGATACGTGTACGGTTTTTATATGAGAAAGCGTGTTCGATGGCTTTCAGTGCCACTACCATTTGGATAGTAGTACAGTTAGGATTGGCGATAACGCCGCGCGGACGATCTTTAGAGTCGGCAGCATTTACCTCAGGAACAACCAAAGGCACATCGGTATCCATACGGAAAGCACTGGAGTTGTCAATCATTACAGCTACCGTACTTGGTAATGGTTTCGGCGAACTCTTTAGAGGTGCCTGCGCCTGCGGAAGTGAAAGCGATATCAACCCCTTTAAAGTCATCGTTGTGTTGCAAGAGTTTAACCTCGATCTGTTTACCGCGGAAGGTATATTTGGTGCCGGCGCTGCGTTTAGAACCGAACAACACTAACTCGTCCAACGGGAAATTCCTTTCATCGAGCACTCGCAGGAATTCTTGTCCTACGGCTCCGCTTGCTCCAACAATAGCTACTTTCATTTTTCTTTTTGTTTTAAATTAGTTTATAAATTTATTGTAATCTATCTATAAATGATAGAATTGGTTGCAAAATTTATAACAAATTGCTGTATGACACCGCATAAAGTGAAAACTTTTTCGTTATTTTGCAACTAAAACCTAAAACTCACTGCGTATGGACTGGTTCAATCTCAGTTTAACACTTCCTGTAACCGACCCTACATGGATATTTCTCCTTGTACTCCTTATCATATTGTTTGCGCCTATACTACTGAATAAACTGCGTATTCCGCATATCATCGGTATGATTCTGGCAGGTTTGGTGATTGGTGAACATGGTTTCAATATCTTGGTGCGTGATAGCAGTTTCGAACTGTTTGGTAAAGTTGGGCTTTACTATATCATGTTTTTGGCGGGGCTGGAGATGAATATGGGGGACTTTAAGAAAAACCGCGGTAAGGCTGTGATGCTGGGGCTGCTGGCTTTTATTATCCCGATTGGCATAGGTCTGGTTACCAACATGATGCTGTTTGAAATATAGTCTTGTGACGTCTGTCTTGCTGGCAAGTATGTATGCCTCGCACACTTTAGTGGCTTATCCGATTGTTATCCGTTACGGTGTGTCTCGTCATCGCAGCGTGAGCATTGCTGTGGGGGGGACAGCGGTGACAGATACGCTTACCTTGTTGGTACTGGCTGTGGTGGGCGGTCTGTTCAAAGGAGAGTCCGGAGGATTATTCTGGTTATGGCTGTTGATAAAGGTGGTGTTTCTTGGGGCTTTGATCATGTATTCGTTTCCACGTATCGGACGCTGGTTCTTCCGTCGTTACGATGACAATGTGATGCAGTTTATTTTTGTACTTGCCATGGTCTTTCTGGGCGCCGGCTTAATGGAGTTTGTGGGAATGGAAGGCATTTTGGGAGCATTCTTGGCCGGACTGGTCTTGAACCGTCTGATACCGCATGTCTCTCCGTTGATGAATCATTTGGAGTTTGTGGGCAATGCTCTCTCTTCATACCCTATTTTCTGGATAGGAGTGGGCATGCTGATTGACATACATGTAATATTTGGACAGGGTGACGCTTTGAAAGTGGCTGCCGTTATGATTACTGTGGCACTGGTGGGTAAATGGATTGCTTCCTGGCTGACACAGAAAATCTATAAAATGGCTCCCATAGAACGAGTTGATGTTTGGTCTGAGTAATGCGCAGGCTGCAGCTACGCTGGCGGCAGTGCTGGTAGGATATAACATTATCTTTGCCCGGCGGCGAACGTTTGCTGAATGAAGACGTGCTGAACGGTACGGTATTATTGATTCTTGTTACTTGCGTAGTAAAGTTCTTTTATCACTGAAAGGGCGGCTCGTAAGATAGCCATGTGTGAAGCGCATTTGGAAGAAGAACGTACGGTTGAGGCGGAAAGGATACTTTTATTCCGATAGCAAATCCGGATACGATTGAATATCTGATGAATTTGTTTTGTTGATACGCGATACCAAACAGAAAGATAACTTGCTGGCATTGAATGTGATCAATGACAATAATACTTTCCGAAGGCTTGGAACTTCGCGGTAAGAGGTATTTGGAAAAGGCAGCTATGATTACTGCTTCCGCCGACGTACCTTTACGACAGATTACCCGGTATGATTTGAATATTGCTTCGGGCATTATCCATACGGCGAAAGAATATGAGGTAACCGATGTGATTATTGGTTTGCACCGCAAGGTTAATATTGTGGACTCTTTTCTTTTGGTATGCTTGCCGAGAACTTGTTGAAGGGTTTTGCATCGTGAAGTGATGATTGCTAAATTCCTGATTCCGATTAATACAATAAGGCGAATTATCATAGCCGTTCCTCCCAAAAGCAGAGTATGAAGCTGATTCCAAAAATGGGTGGAACATTTTTTGCCGGATGGGAGGTACATTGGGTTGCCCGGGTGCATTTCTTTGCAAATGAAGAGACAAACCGTCCGGTTGCAGGCATTGGTGAAGAAGAAATACGGGCAGACCTAACGGACTTTTCCCCGTTTGGATGATTGGGGAGATTTGTTGATCCTGACCGGCCAGGTAAATTATGACCATTTACTGGTGGTGATAAGTGCGCGTAGAGGCTCTATCTCTTACGATAGTTCTTTTGAAAGGCTACCGGCGCAGTTGGGCAAAAATATTTCTCCAATAATAGTTTGATTGTGCCTATCCTGACCAGCTGGGCGAGCCCCAAGATGCTGTCTCTTTTTTCTAATCCGCGTAATGAGGCGCAGCATTACGAGAAAGTGGGCAAGTGGGTATATAAGTGGTTTAAGGAGAGCTTGAACCCTTAGTGACTGAGGTTTCATAATTTATAATTAGTAATCTTATAATTATCATTGTGGAAGATTGGCAACAAAGAACCCGGATTTTGCTGGGAGAGGATAAAATGAAACGGCTGCAACAAGCGCATGTGTTGGTGGTAGGTCTCGGCGGTGTAGGTGCCTCACGCAGCTGAAATGATATGTCGTGCGGGGGTAGGACGATGACGATTGTGGATGGCAGATACTGTGCAGCCTACTAATATAAATAGGCAGCCCCCGCTTTACATTCCACGATCGGAAAAGAGAAGTCTGCAGTTTTGGCTGCACGTTTCAAGGATATCAATCCGGATATACAACTGAGGGTATTGCCGGTATTCCTGAAAGACGGGAATATACCCGAACTGCTTGATGCCGCGCAATATGATTTTGTGGTAGATGCCATTGATACGCTTGCTCCTAAATGCCACCTGATAGCGGAAGCACTGAAACGTCATATTAAGATTGTGTCGAGCAAGTGGGAGCGGGGGCAAAAGTGATATTACGCAGGTGCGCTTTGCCGACATATGGGATACGTATCATTGCGGATTGAGCAAAGCGGTGAGAAAAAACGCTTACAGAAGTTGGGGATCAAGCGCAAGTTTCCGGTTGTGTTCAGTACCGAGCAGGCTGATCCGAAGGCTGTGTTGCTGACGGAAGATGAACAGAATAAGAAGTCCACTTGCGGAACTGTGAGCTATATGCCGGCTGTATTCGGATGTTACCTTGCGGAATATGTTATTAAGAGATTGTGACCAGACCATCAAATAGTAAATAATATCAATGATACGCTTAGAAGGAATAACCAAAAAAGTTTCGGTGGTTTGCAGGTATTGCGAGGTATCGACCTGGAGATAGAAAAAGAAGGGAGGTTGTCAGCATTGTCGGGCCCAGCGGCGCCGGAAAGACTACCTTTATTGCAGATTATGGGTACGCTGGATATGCCTGATAAAGGTTCGGTAATGATTGACGGTACATTAGTGAATCATCTGAAGGAAAAAAGAGCCTCTGCATTCCGTAACAAACATATAGGCTTTGTCTTTCAGTTTCATCAGCTATTGCCGGAGTTCACTGCTTTGGAGAATGTGATGATACCTGCTTTTATTGCCGGTATGGGGCAGCAGGAAGCAAAGGCGGCCGCTAACGAAATATTGGAGTTCATGGGATTGGCGGAACGCGCCTCGCATAAACCCAATGAACTGTCTGGCGGTGAGAAACAACGTGTGGCAGTTGCCCGTGCACTGATTAATCATCCGGCGGTAGTGCTGGCAGATGAACCGTCCGGAAGTTTGATACGCATAATAAGGAGGAGTTGCATCAACTGTTTTTGATTTGCGCAACCGTTTGGGACAGACATTCGTTATTGTAACGCATGATGAAGGGCTGGCGCAAATTACCGACCGCACCATTCATTTGAAGGATGGCGAGGTTTGCAACTACTGATTCTTATTCAAAACAAACATAGTGGGAGAGCCGTTCTAAATCGCTCTTTGTGAATTCTTCGTAGAGGGCGAATGGCTTAAGATTATGACGTTCACCTCTTTTTCTGCGGTATTCCACAAATGCTTTTGCTTGGTAGAAGTTTATATAGGGGGTGGTAGCAAAGGCGCTCTATGCCGGCGTGGTTTAGATTGATGCGTCGGATTTCCGAGGGAGCAACAGTGAACCATGCTTGTAATTGGTGATAATCCAGATGAACCTCTTCTCAATTGCTCTATCTTGTAAAAACCGCCTAAGCGTTTCCGGTAGCCAACTATCAATCGGGCTATGCCACTTCCTATGCCGGGAATCTTCTTCAGTTCAGTAGTATCGGCATTGTTTAGATCGAGCACTGTGCCTGCCGGATATTTATAGATGCTGTCTTTTGGGGTGGAGCAGGGGTGATATAGGGAGGCTGTTTTCCTTTATGGTATCTTCTGCTGTAAAATAGATGTAAGGGGCTAATGCACGATATTGTTCTTCTGTCAGTCCGTATACCTTTTGAAGTCCTCCGTTTTGCGAAACTTTCCTCCTTTGCTCCGGTAGCGTAGTATGTTTTTTGCCATCCATGAGGGGAGACCCAACCGGCAGAAAGCAGTGGAGTCTGCATGGTTAGGATCAAAAGGGGCCAATATAATTGTCTTTTTTTTATGTTTGGGGAATGTGTCGAAATGGCTGCGAACGTTTTTTTTTGTCTTGTTCGCGCATGCTGTTGATAAAGTGGTCGTATTCTCTCAAAGCAGCGACTTGCAATTGGATCTCTTTATCGGAAAGTACCCGGTTGTTTTGTTGGAAAGAATAAATATACCCGGAGAGAAAGATGACGATGATTCCTATGATAAGAACAAGGATGCCCCTGTCTTTCTCCCCGGGAAAAGTATAAAAAGTCTTTGAATGGGTTCTTCATACCGGTCTATTTAAGGAAGCCCAATTCGTTGATGAAAATGAGTGCGATACCTATTGGAGCAATAAATTTAAGAATAAAGATTAGCAATTTGTAGATATGTATATTCAGAGTGCCGTTGTTGCTGACTTCTTCCCAAACAATCTTTTTGTCCAAATACCAACCGGTAAAGATTGAGATGAAGAGCCCACCCAAAGGTAACATGATTTTAGCAGTGAGGAAGTCGAATAAATCGAATAAGTTAAGACCGAAAATTGTGTAATTCTTTCCTACGCCTAGCGACAGTGAACATAATACTCCCAGTATGATACAGCCGGCTGTAACTAACCGGGCTGCTTTCTTTCGTGTAAACTTGAATTCTTCGTGCAGATAGGCCGTTACCACCTCATGTAAAGAGATTGTGGAGGTTAATGCTGCGAGTGCCAACAGAATATAGAACATGAGCGACAAGGCAATAGCCAGCCAGGGTATATCACCGAATGCCTGCTGAAAGACATTGGGCAGGGTGATGAATAGCAAGCTTGGTCCTGCACCCGGCTGAATACCGACGGAGAATGCAGCAGGGAAGATGATAAATCCTGCAAAGTATGGCAACCAGCGTATCGATACCTGCCACATTGAGTGCCGTTTTTAGGTAGGTTGGTGTCGTTTCTGAAATAAGAAGCATATGTACAGAGACATCCCATACCGAGGCTGAGTGAAAAGAATGCTTGTCCCATTGCCCCTAAAAACACGTTGCCGTCCACTTTACTGAAGTCCGGTTTCAGTAGAAATTCGATGCCTGCTCCTGCGCCGGGTAATGATATGGAACAGATGGCGAGTACTATTAGTAGGATAAATAGCATGGGCATCATTATCTTGGCTGACTTTTCAATGCCTTTTTCCACTCGCTTTCACGATGATGAAGTGTGTTGCTAACAAGAACATTATCAGCCAGATAATAGGGCGCCATGGATTGCTGACAAACCCGTTGAAAGAAGAAATAAACTCCGCGGCGGATTTACCGGCAAAACTATTGGTTGCGGCTTCTCCTATGAATTCTAAAGTCCAGCCGGCCACTACCGAATAATAGCCTAAAATGAGAAAACCTGCTAATACGCCCCCATTCGTCCTACCCAACGCCATTGGGTGCCCGGCGCCAGTTTGTGGTAGGCTCCGGCTGTGTTGGCACGCGAATGGCGTCCGATAAGAAATTCAGCTATCATGATAGGTATGCCCAAGATAAGTACGCAAACCAAATATATCAGTATGAAAGCTGCGCCACCATGATTACCTGTCTCGAAGGGGAATCTCCAGATATTTCCCAAACCAACTGCAGAACCCGGCTGAGGCGAGTATGACACCTAGTTTACTCCCAAAGTTAGCTCTTTTCATTTCTTGTCATAAAACGTGGATTTTTTTTCTTACAATTCGTTATTAATACCGATTAAAATATGCAAATATAGAAAATGTTCCATACTTTTGTACACAGATTGTTCATAATTTGAGATATGCTATATTATATTAAGAAATATCCGGTATCGCTCGCAGTAATACTTACTGTCATTTATCTGTCATTTTTCAAACCGCCTACGACTGAGCTTTGGGCACTATTCCGAATCTTGACAAGGTGGTGCACATTTGCATGTATTTCGGTATGTCCGGGATGTTGTGGTTGGAGTTCCTGCGGGCACACCGAAAGGATCATACTCCTATATGGCATGCTTGGGTGGGCGCATTTATCTGCCCGGTGCTGTTTAGCGGAATAGTGGAATTGTTGCAGGAGTATTGCACTACTTATCGTGGCGGTGATTGGCTGGACTTTGCAGCCAATACCACTGGAGGCTGTTCTGGCATCATTGGCAGCTTGTCTGGTTTTGAAGCCGCGAATGCAACGATGACCTGCGGGCTAAAGATAATCGACTACGGTATTCAGCTTTATTCCGTTTGAACCTTTAATCAGAATTGTTTTTCCACAGGGCTTATTCTTTTTGGAGCTCGGCTATCAAAGCCGGGGCATCGGGATAGGTGGAATAGTTGTGGCGGGTTGCCGCAAATAATTCGCCTACCAACGCCACATCCTTAAAGTCGCACTTTTCCAGATAGTCCACTATCTTTTGATGTTCTTCGGAACTGTCTTTGCCTAATTCGCGCATATCTCCCAATATCAGCATCTTTTGTCCGGCCTGCATATTGTGAAAATTACTGATGGATGCCAGCATGCTTGTAGGGTTGGCATTATAGGCATCGATAATCAGGGTGTTGTCTGCGGTCTTTTTTAGTTGCGAACGGTTGTTCCGGGGCTCATACTCATTGAGAGCTTGGTCTATTTTTTCCGGTTCCACTCCAAAGAAACATCCGATAGTAACGGCGGCAAGTGCATTGGATAGGTTATATTCGCCAATCAGCCGGGTGTGCACTTCATGGAGGCTGCCTTCTTTTCCGGATTTCCACTCAAAAATAAGGTAGGGAGAATTACCGGTGACGTGTCCGTTGACGTACAAGCCATCTTGCTCTCCGTAGCTTATCGGATTTAGTCCCCAAGCTAATTTTGTGAGGTAAGGATTGTCCTGATGAATAAAGATTGTGGAGTCACCTTTTTGACGCAGGTAATCGTATAACTCGCCTTTAGTACGGATGACACCTTCAAAAGAACCGAACCCCTCTAAATGTCCTTTTCCTACGTTGGTGATAATCCCATAGTCGGGTTCGGCTATTTCTACCAGTTCCTTGATGTCTCCGGGGTGGCTGGCTCCCATTTCTACAATTCCGAGGTCATGTTCTGCTTGCAGGCGGAGGAGGGTGAGTGGCACGCCTATCGGATTATTCAGATTTCCTTGCGTGTACAGTATGTTATATTTCCGGGACAATACGGCGGATATAAAAGCTCTTTGGTAGTTGTCTTGCCGTTGGTTCCTGTAATGCCAATGATACGCGTACCCAGCCGACGGCGGTGATAATTGGCCAACTGTTGCAGGGTGCGCAGGCTATTATCCACTAATATATAATGTGTATCTCCGGCAGGAACATAGTCGGCTTCATCTACAATTGCGTAGGCGCTTCCGGCTTCCAGCGCTTTGGCTGCAAAGGCGTTACCATTGAAGTTGTCGCCTTTAAAGCAATGAATAATGAGCCTTTGGGGCAGTTACGGCTATCGGTAGTGACACCGGTGCAACCGAGAAATAGCTGATAAAGAGCAGTAATATCCATAATTCCTTTTTCTTTTTTATAAGCAAAGATACTTTATTTTTGAGACTTGATGCACCAACAAAGGCTTTTTGTTTACATTTGCAGCTATATAGTAAAAAAAAAGAACTGTCTATGAAAACTTTGCAGTCTGAATATATAAATGTCAACGGTTCCTTGTTAGACCTTTCTTCCCCCTGCGTCATGGGGATTCTCAATGTTACTCCCGATTCTTTTTATGCCGGTAGCCGTATGCAGACGGAAGTCGACATAGCGCATCGTGTGGAACAGATTGTTGTCGAAGGAGCGCGTATTATTGATGTCGGTGCCTACTCTTCGCGCCCAAACGCTGAGAATGTATCTCCCGGAGAGGAAATGGAACGTTTACGCATGGGGTTGGGCATCCTGAGGAAAGTGCAGCCTGATGCGGTTGTTTCAGTAGATACTTTCAGGGCGGATGTGGCGAAAAATGTGTGTCGAGGAGTATGGTGTGGCAATCATCAACGATATTGCCGCGGGAGAAATGGATGAGAATATGTTCCGTACGGTTGCTGCGTTGAATGTTCCTATGTAATGATGCATATGCAGGGTACACCGCAGTATATGCAGCAACACCCTCATTATGATAATCTGCTGAAAAGAGGTGTTCATGTATTTTTTCCCATAAAGTGCAGCAGTTGCGCGATTTAGGCGTGAAAGACATTATTCTGGATCCGGGTTTTGGCTTTGGCAAGACGGTGGAGCATAACTATGAGTTGCTGGCTCATTTGGAGGAGTTCCGTATTTTTGAACTTCCTTTGATAGTAGGCGTTTCCCGTAAATCAATGATTTACCGCTTATTGGGCACCACCGCTCAAGAGGCATTGAACGGTACAACCGTACTGGATACCATCTGCCTGTTGAAGGGGGCTGATATACTTCGCGTACACGATGTGCGCGAAGCAGTGGAAACGGTGAAAATTGTGGAAGCAATGAAAGCCAGGGTGCTCTGCGTTAATCACTAATCATTAACCATTAATCACTGACGACTGTGTTTTTTGAATTTGGCATAAAAGATTTTATAGACATTCTGCTGGTAGCTTTCCTGCTTTATTATACGTACAAACTGATGAAAGCGTCCGGTTCTATCAACGTGTTTACGGGCATCTTGGTGTTCATTTTGATTTGGCTGGTGGTTTCTCAAGTGCTGGAGATGAAGCTTTTGGGGTCTATCTTCGACAAACTGGTCAGCGTGGGGGTGCTGGCGCTTATTATTCTGTTTCAAGACGAGATACGCCGCTTCCTGCTTACACTCGGTTCGCATCAGCATGCCAGCGCTCTGGTGCGTTTCTTTACGGGGAATAAGAAAGAGAGTATGGAGCATGATGAAATTATGCCGGTTGTCATGGCATGCATCAGTATGGGCAAACAGAAAGTCGGTGCGCTGATTGTCATTGAACATAATATGCCGTTGGACGATGTTGTGTACGGGAGAGGTGATCAATGCCGATATAAACCAGCGGCTGATAGAGAATATTTTCTTCAAGAACAGTCCGTTGCATGACGGGGCAATGGTCATCAGCAAGAAACGTATCAAGGCAGCAGGATGTATCTTGCCTGTGTCGCATAATTTGGATATTCCGAAGGGAGCTGGGTCTGCGTCATCGCGCGGCTATGGGTATATCTCAGGTCTCGGATGCTCACGCTGTCATTGTGTCGGAGGAGACGGGATCCATTTCCGTAGCCTATAAAGCGACAGTTCTATTTGCGTTTGAGCGCCGAGGAGCTGGAGCGTCTTTTGACAAAAGAAATTTAAATGAAATAAAGAAATCGGAACGCTTTGCAATCGCCTGATTATCAGATGCAATAAATATGGATGTATTCAGTCGTATACTGAATGCCATTCAGTATACGACTGAACCTATTTAAGTATACGACTGAATAGGGTTCGATATAGGGCAGATTTCCAATTTCTTTCTAACAGTAAAGAAAAATGATTTATAATCTATAAATTGAATAGAATGGATAGACGAAACTTTTTACGAACCGGCGGAATGGCTGTTTTAGGCTCATTGGCCATGCCGTCGTTGGCTATGCCGGAGTCTGTACGCGGAGCATTGGGAGGGACAGACCACAAGTCGGCTGTCGCTGCTGCTATCAATCATTTGGTGTGACGGAAGCCGATTTGAAAAAGGTAATGGCTGTTGCCCTGGAAAAGGGAGGCGATTATGCTGACCTTTATTTCGAGCATACTTTTAATAATGATGTGAGAACTTAATGGATGGCAAGGTAAACAATTGCGGTTCCAATATTGATTTTGGTATGGGAGTGCGTGTCCTTGCGGGAGACCAAAGCGGCTACGCCTATGTAGAAGGCGTTACGTTAGAGGAAATGTTGCGTGCCGCCCGTACTGCCGCCCGTATTGCATCTTCGGGTAAGGCCGGCAAGCCCGTAGGCCTGACAGCGAAGACAATAGCCCGGAATCGCTATGCCGTTACGGCTCCCTGGGAAGATGTGAGCGTGAAAGATAAGATCCCTTATCTGGAAAAGCTGAATGAGAAAATCTTTTCTTTGGATAATCGTGTCCGGAAAGTGCAGGCATATTTGCAAGATAGCACTTCGCATGTATTGTTCTGCAATTCGGAAGGCGTCAGCTATTATGATTATCGTCCCGATGGTATCTTTTATAGCTGTTTGTATCATGGAAGAGAACGGTAAAATGGAAAACGGCTATGCCGGAAGATCCTATCGCAAGGGCTTTGAATTTATGACAGACGATGTTGTGGGACGTGATTGCCCGCGAGGTGGTGGACCGGACGGCTATCTTATTCAAGGCTATCAAGCCTCAAAGGTGGTGAAAATGCCTGTTGTAATGGGATCGGGCGAAAGTTCGCATTTTGTTTGCACGAGGCTATCGGACATGCTTTTTGAAGCTGACTTCAACCGTAAGGACATATCCATATTCTCCAGCCAGCTGAACAAGAAAGTATGCAACGAACATATCAATGTGGTAGATGACGGCACGATTCTCTTTCAATCGCGGTTCTGTGAACTTTGACGATAGAAGGTGGAGGGACAGAAAACTTATATTGTCCGAAGCTGGTGTACTTACCAGCCATTCGGCACGACATGAAAAGGCGATCGCCTTACCAATGTATCGAATCTGACTTTT
>VOFK01001625.1_pt1 | contig 23900 bp, 46 predicted proteins | sample 5384121 | NCBI WGS metagenome assembly VOFK01 (sample SAMN12384730, study PRJNA508395) | human gut metagenome | isolation source: healthy gut J | host: Homo sapiens | reverse complement strand
TTTCCGCTGCTGTTTCCGAATGGCGGAGACGCGAATCTCGAAGGGTATGTGCAGACGGCGGACAACGCCAAAGTTGACCGACGAGAACGAGCATTACCGTCTGTCGGTGGAGTCCGTGCTGTTTGACGAGAGTGCGGGTACGGGCGTTATCAGTCTGCACCTTGCAAACAAAAAGCAGGACGGCGTAAAGCCGTTCACGCTGGCGCACCTGATCGACAGCTATCAGAACAAGCCAGACATCACATGGTCTACGCTGTCTTCGTGCTATGCCGAGGAGGGACAGCTTGCTTTCGAGGTCATGTACGGCGACAGCGGCTTCTGCGGCAGTGAATTTTTACCTCGATACCGCACGTTCGACCGACAACGACTACTATTTCGAGGGCGCATTTGCGATTTCGAGCGATTACAGGCAGGGAGAGCCGCTCCGTCTGGAGGCGCTCGAGCCGGGTAAAACGACCGTGCGTGCGGACGGAGCGGGTACTGCAAAGACAGTTCTGGCAGTCGATCTGCCGGAATTTCAGCAGATGCCGTACCTGACGAGCGAAAACGGCGATGTAACGCTGTCGCAGATCGGCATCCGCATCCGCAATGCGGATATGCACTGCACGGTGGACGAGGTCGATAAGCTGAGCGTGCAGCTGAGGGACGGCTCGGGTACGTCATTCTGGATGAAAAATGCGGATATTGACCGTACTCTGTTACCTACGGCTTCAATTCCACCGAGGATACCGACCGTATCGACACCGAGATTGCGGTGCTCGCGCGTGCGTTTGATCTGGATAATGTGCAGTCCGTTACCATCAACGGCGAGGTGTATCCGCTCTCGTGATAAACGGCAGGATAGAGCAAAACAGACCGCAAATGCGGTCTGTTTTTGCGTTATGCGGTGAAAAAGCTGCGCCCAGTATGCGGTTCCGTTCACAACGGTACAGCCGTCGCCGATGGTGGTGAAGCTGCTGCTGAGAATGTTCGCGCGGTGGCCGGACGAGCTCATCCACGACTGGACAACAGCCTCCGGTGCTCTGACCATAGGCGATGTTTTCACCGGCACGGGTGTAGGAAATACCGGCCTCGGTCAGAGCGGTAAAGCAGGATGCGCCGCTCGGGCGTGTGCGAAAAGCTGGTTTGCAGTTCTCCGGCGCGGGTCTGCGCCGCCTGCTGCACCGTGGTGCTGACGGTCAGCGCGGGCAGTCCCTGCCTGGCACGCTCGGCGTTTACCAGAGACCACCTGCGCGGCGTAGCTGCTGTTCGCGGCAGTGCTCTGTAAGGGGCTTGCTCGCAGAAGGACGGCTGACCGTCTGCGTATAGCCGGGACGGAACGGGAACGAAAAGCCACTCTGCGGCAGTCTTGCCGCGCCCGCCGATACGGTGGATGCGATGGCAAGCGCCAGTGCCAGCGGCACGAGTCTCTTGAACTTCATAGGTATGTACCTCCTTGGATTTTGCGGGAAATTCCCATGCACCGTATGATAGCGGGTTTTGTAAACCGTTTTGCAATGGAAACCAAGGAGAAACTGCTGGAATACGGCAAAACCGACCGAAAACAGGGGAAAACTCGGTCGGTTTGGTGAATTTTATCCCAGCTTTTCAATGTCGTACAGGCTGTTCAGCACAAGCCACAGCTGCGGAAAATACCGCATAATATTCCAGATGCTGACGCCTGCCAGCTGATATTCTCCGGCAAGCGCCAGCTTGGCGCGGACAGAACGCGCGTCCTCGAACCAGACCTCGTGCTCGGCACGGTCGCGCCAGTAGTTGTAGTGCGGAGACTGCGCCGTGGCATCATAGCGAATCGGCGCACCGACCTGAATCGCCTGCTCGACGGCCTGCATGTTGCCCAGACTGCGGGCGCGCGACTGTCCCTGCACATAGGGCGGCGTCCAGTCGTAGCCGTAGTTCGGGATGCCCATGAACAGCTCGGCGGCACCTGCGACACGGCAAACCGCACGACCTGCGCTAACGCCTTGTTAATCGGCGCGACCGCCATCGGAGCGGACAGCGCGTAACCCCATCATAGGTCATCAGCAGGGCACGGTCCGCCGCAGAGCCGAGTGCGGCATAGTCGTGCGCCTCATACAGAAGACCTTGCTGCGCGGCGGAGGTTTTAGGTGCGAGTGCCGCGAAGACCGTGTATCCGGCAGGTGAGAGCCGCTCGCGGACCGAGCGGACAAACGCGGCATACGCGTCCGCGTCCTCCGGCGGCACATACTCGAAATCAATGTCCACACCGGCGAAGCCCCTGCATGGCAACACCTGTGCCAGATTTTTCGATCAGCGCCGCGCGAGCCGTCGGGGGTGTTCAGCAGCCGGTGGGCGCGTTCGCCGGAGAACTGCCCGTCCTCGCCGAGTGTTGTCAGCACGAGCAAAGGCTTCACCTGATACTGCCGCGCCATGCGCACGAGCAGCTCGGCAGAGAATGGTAAAAATGCGTCCTGCGTTGTCAAAACCGACGGAAAATACGGATAAAAGTACGTCAGATAGGGCAGTGTGCGGCGCAGAACGCGCAGGTCGATGCTCGGATAGGCGTAGCCGTTCACCGCAAAGCGTCCCAGCTTGTTTCCATAGCTGAGTACAAGCATCTGACCCGGCTGAATGCGGTCGGTGCCGCCAAGCTGCGGATTGTTCTGCCACAGCCGCATCACGGTTGTGCCGTTCTGCGCGGCAATGCTGCCAAGCGTGTCGCCGCGGCGGACGATGTACGTCTTTTCCGGCTGCGGAACAACGATGGTCTGCCCGGGCGTAAGCCGGTACGGCTCGTGCAGCTCGTTCTGCTGGATGAGGAACGGCAGGGGAACACTGTGCAGCTGTGCAATGCGGTACAGCGAATCGCCCGGCTGAACAACATGGATCACCATAGAAAAACCACCTTTCTCCTGCATTTTATGCAGGGGGAAAGGTGGTTTTGTGAATGGAGAATTAGGGTATCGCGCAAGGATAGCGACATTTTCCATTCTCCATTTTCAATTATAACAGAATTGCCGAGCCAATCGACACGATAAGTGCCGTCAGCAGACCGGCAACGCCGATTGCCAGACCGGAAATTGCGCCTTCGGTCTCACCCAGCTCAATGGCACGCGAGGTACCGACCGCATGGGAGGCCGTGCCGATGGACGAGACCCATCTGCACCGGATTGCGTACGCCGATGCACGAGGAAGGTCGGCAGGATGATCGCGCCGATGATGCCGGTGATGACAACCGCAATCGCGGTGATGGAGGTTACGCCGCCGAGCATTTCGGCTACCGCGACCGCAATCGGAGTTGTTACCGATTTTCGGCACGAGAAAAGTGTCGTGCTTTCGCTCAGACCGAACAGATGGCTGAAGAGCAGCACGCTGCCGATGGATACCATCGAGCCGACGAACGCGCCGAGCAGGATGGGCAGCAGGTTTTTCAGCAGTACATCCAGCTTGCGGTAAATCGGGATCGCAAGCGCAACCGTTGCCGGCGTCAGGAAGAACGAGATCAGCTGACCGGATTCCTCATAGGTCTGATAGGGGTGCCGGTTGCGATCAGCAGCGCACCGACCAGAATCGAGGCAATCAGCAGCGGATTGCAGACCGCAGAACCGGTTTTCTTTTGAATCTCTACGCCAAGCGCATAAAAACCGATGGAAACCAGCAGCCAGAACTGCGAGGAGGAGAGAAGATCAGTCACGGTCGAACGCCTCCTCGGTTTCACGGTGCTGCAGACGGAACACGATATGTACGGTCAGTGCGGTAGCAGCGGCAGTGCGTGGTCAGCAGGCAGACGGCAAGTGATGGCGAGTGCTTCGCTTTTTGATGTCGTTCCAGATTTCCAGCACGCCCAGCATGGCGGGCAGAAAGAAAAATGCCATGTTCTGCAGCAGAAAATCCGCTACGCTCTACATGGTGCAGACGAACCGCACCGAAGATGAGCAAGGCGAGCAGCAAGGTCAGACCGAGCACGTTGCCGGGCAGCAGACCGCGGAGTAAAGGGAGAGCAGTGAGCCGCCGACACAGCAGGCAAGCAGCACACCGAGTTGCTTCATGTGTTTCAAGGTTTTTGCGCTTCTTTCTCGTTTGCGTAGTTTTTGGTCATTGCGGTGAGAAATGTTTGATAGACGGCCTCGGCGTTTCCTTAAAGGTACGCTCGAGCATGGCAGCCTGTCCGTGACTGACGACGTTCATTTCCACCGCGAACACCTGCTCCATTTCCATGCGGACGGTCAGGTCGTTCGGACCGTGCTCGGTGACGGCGGTGTGGATGCCGGCGTCGCGCCGGATCTGGCGGACGACACGCAGCGCAGAGCGCTGTGCGGCTTCGCGGACCGGATAGGGAAGCTGCTTCTCGAAAATGCGGGTAGCCTCGCGTCCCTTTTCGGTGATGGCGTACAGGGTTTCTCCTTCGTCGGGTATCTCCTCGATGTTGCCCGGTCGGGACCATCTCGTAGAAAGCCTCGCTCAGCTCGAAGTAGCCAAAGCCTTCGTCACACCAGGTCGTTAAGTCCACAATGGTGCTGAAGCTGACCGGAAATGGCAGCAGATCCATGGCGAACAGGACCAGAAACTTGATATCCTCTTTGGTATGGATAAAACCGTAGCGAACCATATGCGCGATGCCTCCTTCTCTTCCCCGGCAGGGCGAAACGCCGTTTTCGTCAGTGCTTTTCATAGTATACTACTCGGCAAGGCAAAATGCAATCGGCTGAAATGACAAAAGAATATTATATAGAACGGCAAGAATTATACTGTAAAAAATCAGCAGATACAAGGCGAACAAATGTGCGGTTTTTGATAATCTCTATTGAACATAAAAAAATGAATGCGGTATACTTATATCGAGATTATGTCGAAACGAGGAAAAAATCATGCCGGAAGTTGTTCTGCGTCCTGCAGAGGAAGAAGATATTGCCGAGATGCTTGCGCTGTATGCGCCGTATGTTATTCAAACCACTGTGTCGAGCGAGTACGATGCTCCTTCGATAGAGGAGTTTACCCGCCGGTGGCGCACCTATACCCAAAAGCTGCCGTGGCTGGTCTGCCGCATTGACGGCGAGGTCGTCGGCTATGGCTATGCTGCGCCGCACCGTACCCGCGCTGCCTATCAGTGGTCGGTCGAAACGTCCATCTACGTTGCACAGGAGCAGCACCGCCACGGTATCGCCGGTGCGATTTACGCCGCGCTGTTTGAACTGCTGGCGATGCAGGGCTACTATAATATCTATGTCGGCATCACCTCGCCCAACGAGCGCTCGATGAAGTTCCACAAGTCGATGGGCTTTGTCATTTCGGGCGCCTATCAGGAGAGCATGTATAAATTCGGTCCAGTGGCGCGATGTCCTCTGGATGGGAAAAGAGCCTGCGTCCGCATGACGGCGCACCGCAGCCGACCGTTCCGTTCCCGGAGATTAAGGACAGTCCGCTGGTAACCAGAGCGCTCAATCAGGCGGTGGAGAAGATTCATTTTAATGGAGAATTGAGAATGGAGAATGGAGAATTCAGGCAACACCGCGAAGCGGCGTATTAAACAATCGCGCAGAGCGCGATACTGCTTTCAATCTTCAATTCTCCGATTCTCCATTCTCAATTTTGTACAGGGGGAGGAAATACAGATGCCGGATAACCCGCATATGGGTCATCGCCAGCGCATGCTGGACAAATTCCGCCGGTTCGGACTGGAGATCTTCAGCGACCACGAGGTGCTGGAGATGCTGCTGTATTTTGCGGTGCGGCAGGGCGACACCAACCCGACAGCACACCGGCTGATGCAGCGGTTTGGTTCACTGCATGCGGTGCTCGAGGCAACCGAGGACGAGCTACAGACGGGTCGAAGGCGTCGGTCCGCGCTCGGCGGAGCTGCTGCACCTGTGCTTTGCCCTGTTTCACCGTTATCAGGCGGATGTGGCGAAAATGGAGCAGTTTACCGATAAACTGAACACCTATGACCGCATCGGCGCATATTTCGTGCCGCAGCTGTGCGCCGAGCGGGAGGAAGTGCTGCTGGCCGCCTATGTGGATGGCGCGGGGCGTGTGCTCAAGTGCGAGGGAGATCGCACGCGGCGGACATGCGCGGGTGCAGGTGGACAGCTACAAGATTGCCCGCGGTGCCTTGATGGCCGGTGCGGCAGGCGTTGCGCTGGCGCATAATCATCCGCTGGCACGCCGACACCTTCGCAGGAGGATTTTGATATGACTGACCGTCTGCAGCGCACGCTCTCCGAACTGGGGTTGGAGCTGGTCGATCACTGCGTTGTGGCACGCAGCAATTTCACATCTATCGGTCGATTAAGAAGCGGCAGCCCTAAGAAAACGGTACTGATTTGTAAACGGTCGAAGTAATAGAAAATTGAGAATGGAGAATTGAGGAATTAAGAACCGTGCATAGCACGGAATTTGATCGCCGCTGTGCGGCATTCATTCTCCATTTTCCATTCTCCATTCTCAATTACTGCACACGCTAAAAGCAAAGAGGGAGGTCTATTTCCTTGCCTGATTTCAAGATACACAGCCCCTACCAAATGGCAGGCGATCAGCCGGAGGCGGTAGCCAAACTGGTGGAGGGCATCAACAACGGTCTGACCGAGCAGACGCTGATGGGCGTTACCGGCTCGGGCAAGACCTTCACCATGGCCAACATCATCGAGCAGACCCAGCGCCCGACGCTGGTGCTCGCGCACAATAAAACGCTGGCCGCACAGCTCTGCACCGAGCTGCGCGAATTTTTTCCCGAGAATGCGGTAGAATATTTCGTATCCTACTACGATTATTACCAGCCGGAAGCGTATATCGCCTCCACCGATACCTATATCGAAAAGGATTCCGCCATCAATGATGAAATCGACCGCCTGCGCCACTCGGCGACCTCGGCGCTGAGCGAGAGACCGCGATGTGATCATTGTGTCGTCCGTGTCGTGCATTTACTCACTCGGCGACCCGATCGACTACAAAAGCATGGTCATTTCCATCCGTCCGGGCATGGAGCTCAGCCGCGAGGAGCTCATCCGCCGTCTGATCGACATCCAGTATGAGCGCAACGACATCGCCTTCGAGCGCAACCGCTTCCGCGTGCGCGGTGACACGGTCGAGATCTGGCCGGTATACTCGGATGAGGATGTGGTGCGTATCGAGTTCTTCGGCGACGAGGTGACCGCATCAGCCGCATCAATCCGCTGACCGGCGTTCCGCTCGGTGAGCTCAGCCACATTGCAGTTTTCTCCGGCGAGCCACTATGTCACGCCGAAGGAAAAAGCTGGAGGAAGCCATCAAGGATTTGGAGGAAGAACTGGAACAGCGCGTCAGATACTTCGAGGAAAACGGCAAAGCTGATCGAGGCGCAGCGCATCGCGCAGCGCACCCGCTACGACATTGAGATGCTTCAGGAGATCGGCTTCTGCTCGGGCATCGAGAACTATTCGCGCGTGCTGTCGCGGCCGTGCGCCGGGAAGTGCGCCGTACACGCTCATCGACTATTTCCCGAAGGATTTTCTTCTTATCGTGGACGAGAGCCATGTCACGCTCCCGCAGGTACGCGCCATGTATCACGGCGACCGCGCCCGCAAGGAAAGTCTGGTCGAGAACGGCTTCCGCCTGCCGAGTGCCTATGACAACCGTCCGCTCAATTTTGACGAGTTCAACGACCGCCTGAACCAGATTGTGTATGTTTCCGCAACACCTGCCGAGTACGAGCTGTCGCGCTCGGGGTCAGGTGGTCGAACAGGTCATCCGTCCGACCGGTCTGCTCGATCCGGAGGTCGTTGTGCGTCCGGTAGACGGCCAGATCGACGACCTCATCGGAGAGATCAACGCGAGAACAGCCAGAGGCGAGCGGGTGCTCGTCACGACGCTCACCAAGAAAATGGCGGAGGATCTGACCGATTACCTTGAGACCGCAGGCATCAAGGTGCGCTACATGCACCACGACGTCAAGACCATCGAGCGGCAGGAGCTGGTGCGCGACCTGCGCCTCGGCGTGTATGACGTTCTCGTCGGCATCAACCTGCTGCGCGAGGGCCTGGACATCCCCGAGGTGTCGCTCGTCGCCATCCTCGATGCGGACAAGGAGGGCTTCTGCGCTCGGAGACCTCGCTCATCAGACCATCGGCCCGCGCCGCGCGAAACGAGCACGGCATGGTCGTGCTGTATGCGGACAGCATCACGCCCTCGATGAAGCGCGCGATGGACGAGACCGAGCGCCGCCGCGCATTGCAGGATGCGTTCAATAAGGCACACGGCATTACCCCCAGGTCTGTGCAATGCAAAAAGGTGCAGGACGTGATCGAGATCACCTCCAACGTGCCGACGAGCAGCAAGAAAAAAGCTGCGCACGCAAGGGCGAAAAAACAGCAGGAGATCGCCCGCCTGACTCGCCAGATGAAGGAGGCTGCGAAGATGCTCGAGTTTGAGATCGCAGCGCTCCGTGATCAGATTAAGGCGCTTGAAAATGGATAATGGAGAATTGAAAATGGAAAATGTCGCTATTCTTGCGCGACCGTCCGCGCTGCGACGAGCGCCGCTTTGCGGCGATAATTCTCAATTCTCAATTCTCAATTAAACCGTTATGCGTAACAATAAAAAAAAAATAAAAATGCAGGGAATACCACGTTAAAGGTGCGCGAGAGCACAACCTGAAAAACATCGACATCAAGATTCCGCGCGACAAGCTGGTGGTGTTCACCGGTCTGTCCGGCTCGGGCAAATCGTCGCTGGCGTTCGACACCATCTACGCCGAGGGTCAGCGCCGCTATGTCGAGTCGCTGTCGAGCTATGCGCGGCAGTTCCTCGGCCAGATGGACAAGCCGGATGTGGACTATATCGACGGTCTGTCGCCCGCCATCTCCATCGACCAGAAGACCACCTCGCAGAACCCGCGCTCGACCGTCGGCACCGTGACGGAGATCTACGACTATATGCGTCTGCTCTGGGCGCGCATCGGCACGCCGCACTGCCCGAAATGCGGAAAAGAGATCCGTCAGCAGACCATCGACCAGATCATCGACCGGCTGATGGCGCTGCCGGAAAAGACGCGCGTGCAGCTGCTCGCGCCGGTCATCCGCGGCAAGAAGGGCGAGCACGTTAAGGGTATTCGAGGATGCCCGCAGGCAGGGGCTATGTCCGCGTGCGCGTGGACGGCGAGGTACATGACCTTTCCGAAGAATTCAAGCTTGCCAAGACGAAAAAGCACAGCATCGAGATCGTCGTCGACCGCGTTGTCATCCGTCCGGATGCCCGCGGGCGCATCACGGATTCGGTGGAGACCGCCTCGGCGCTGTCCGGCGGCCTTGTCATCGCGGATGTTATCGGCGGTGAACCGCTCACGTTCTCGCAGAAACTATGCCTGCGACGACTGCGGCATTTCCATCGAAGAGCTTACCCCGAGAATGTTCTCATTCAACAACCCGTATGGCGCGTGCCCGGTGTGCACCGGTCTGGGCATCCAGAAGCGCGTTGACCCGGACCGCGTCATTCCGAACCGCCACCTTTCCATCAAGCAGGGCGCTATCCGCGCGCCCGGCTGGGGAGTGCCGACACGGGCAGCATCGCGGCGATGTACTACAACGCACTCGGCAAAAAGCACGGCTTTTCGCTCGAAACGCCCATTGAGGAACTGTCCGGACAGGCGCTCGACGAGCTGCTCTACGGCACGGGAGACGAGGTGCTCGAGCTGTCGGTCAGCCGCATTTCGGGCGGCGTGATGCGACAGCCGTTCGAGGGCATCATCCCGAACCTTGAACGCCGCTACCGCGAGACCAACAGCGAGTGGTCGCGCGGCGAGATGAGGAGGTCATGAGCGAAAGCCCGTGTCCGGCCTGCCACGGCCGCCGTCTGCGCCCCGAGGTGCTCGCGGTCACGCTCGGCGGGCTCAACATCGCGGAATTCGCGGAAAAATCGGTCGTCAAGGCGATGGAGTTCCTCCACACGCTCAAGCTGACCGAAATGCAGCACAAGATCGGTGACAGAGTAATCAAGGAGATTATGGACCGTCTCGGCTTTTGCAGTCGGTCGGATTGGAATATCTGACCCTTTCGCGTTCATCCGGCACACTGTCCGGCGGCGAGAGCCAGCGCATCCGGCTTGCAACGCAGATCGGCTCGTCGCTCATGGGCGTGCTGTATATTCTCGACGAGCCGTCCATCGGTCTGCACCAGCGCGACAACGACAAGCTGCTTAACGACCCTGGGGCGGCTTTGCGTGACCTCGGCAACACGCTCATCGTGGTCGAGAGCACGACGAGGACACCATGTTTGCAGCTGACCACATTGTGGATATCGGTCCGGGCGCGGGACGCAACGGCGGCGAGGTCGTATTTCGAGGGCACGGTGGACGAGCTGCTCAAAAGCGACAAATCCATCACCGGACAGTACCTTTCGGGCAAAAATTCATTCCGGTGCCCGAAATCCGGCGCAAAGGCAACGGCAAAAGCATCACGGTCAAGGGCTGCGCGGTCAACAACCTCAAGCACACCGACTTTACCATTCCGCTCGGCACGCTGACCTGTGTGACGGTGTTTCCGGCTCGGGCAAGTCCTCGTTCGTCAACGAAATCCTGTACAAAAAGCTGGCAGCGGAGCTGAACGGCGCGAAGACTCGTGCCGGTGCGCACGACGAATTCATCGGCATCGAGAATCTGGATAAGGTCATCGACATCGACCAGTCGCCCATCGGCCGCACGCCGCGCTCCAATCCGGCGACCTACACGGGCGTGTTCAACGACATCCGCGACCTGTTCGCCAAAACGGCAGATGCGAAGGCGCGCGGCTACGGTCCGAGCCGCTTTTCCTTCAACGTCAAGGGCGGCCGCTGCGAGGCCTGTCGGGAGACGGCCTGCTCAAGATCGAAATGCACTTCCTGCCGGACGTCTACGTCCCCTGCGACGTCTGCAAGGGCCGCCGCTACAACAAGGGAGACGCTCGAGGTGCGCTATAAGGGCAAAAATATCTATGAAGTGCTCGACATGACGGTGGACGAGGCGTGTGAGTTCTTCGCCAACGTGCCCAAAGATCGCACGCCGGCTGGAGACCATGCGCGAGGTCGGCCTCGGTTACGTCAAGCTCGGTCAGTCCTCCACGACGCTCTCGGGCGGCGAAGCGCAGCGCGCCAACTCGCGACCGAGCTTTCCAAGCGCTCGACCGGCAGGACCATCTATATTCTCGATGAGCCGACCACCGGTCTGCCATGTCGCAGATGTCCACAGGCTTGTGGATGCCCGGCAGAAGTTGGGGACGCAGGCAACACGGTCGTTGTCATCGAGCATAATCTGGACGTTATCAAGACCGCTGACTATATCCTCGACCTTGGCCCGAGGCGATGGTGGCGGCCGACTGGTCGTCTGCGCACGCCGGAGAGGTTGCACAGTGCAAGTTCGTATACCGGACAGTATTCGACCGATCCGCACGCAAAAACGGCGGAAAACGGATAAATAAAGTCGAAATAATAAAACAGGTGTTTCTTAGCGAGACACCTGTTTTTTCCGTATTTGATAAAAAATGTTGTGATTTTGGGCGTGTTTTGGTATAATAGTGATAATATAAAAATCGGAGTTACCATACGCAGGCGCCGGAAGGCGTGCTGCTGCCGTGACTCAGGAAGGGATCGTTCAATATGAGAGCAAAGCGATGGGTGATCGCCTCGCCGGACACCGAGCGGGTGCGGGTGCTGTCGCGGGAGACCGGGCTATACACCGCTGACGGCGGCGGTGCTGTCGGCGCGGTATCGACACACCGCAGGCTGCGGCGGATTACCTGAGCTGCGATGTGCGCGGACTGCATGATCCGTTCGGTCTGACCGATATGGATAAGGCAGTCGAGGTCGTCCGCGAGGTAATAGATCGCGGAGAGAAATGGTGGTCTACGGTGATTACGACGTGGGACGGCATCACGGCAACGTGCACACTGGTGGATTATCTGCGCAGCAAGGGCGCAAATGTGAATATTACATTCCCAACCGTCTGACGGACGGCTACGGCCTGACCCGTCCCGGCGATGGAGCAGCTGTATGAGCAGGGCACGCGCTCGCTCATCACGGTGGACTCGGGCACAGCCAACGAGGAGATTGCCGTCGCACGCGAGCTCGGCATGCAGGTCGTCATTACCGATCACCACGAGTGCCACGAAAACCTGCCGGACGCGCAGGCGGTCGTGGACTGCAAGCGGACGGACGATACCTATCCGTTTTCCAGCCTGGCGGGTGTCGGTGTGGCATTCAAGCTGATCTGCGCGCTCGAGGGGCGACACGCTTTCCATGCTCGACCGGTACGCCGACCTTGTAGCGCTCGGCACGGTGGCCGATGTTATGCCGATTGTCGGTGAAAACCGCATTATCGTGGCGGAAGGGCTGAAAAAAAGCTGTCCGTGACGGCGAATATCGGTCTGGAAATGCTGCTGCGGGAGGCCGGTATGAAGAACCGGCGGCTGACCTCCCCCTCGACCATCAGCTATGTGCTTGCGCCGCGCATCAACGCGGCGGGCCGCATGGGCAAGGCCGAGCTGGCAGCAGAGCTGTTCCTGACGAAGGATCCGGTACGGGCACAGGCGCTGCCGCTGAGCTGCGAGCAAAACAAGCTGCGCCAGAACAGGAGAACAAGATACTCGAGCAGAACGCTCACGCGTTTGCGCCGGGAATACAACCCGCTTGAGGATAAGATCATCGTGCTGGCCGGAGGGCTGGCATCAGGGCGTTATCGGCATCGATGTGCTCGCGGCTGTGCGACCGCACGGCTGTCGGTCGTGCTCATCTCGGTGGACGAGGACGGCGTAGGCAAGGGCTCGGGCCGCTCGATCGGCAGCTTCAATCTTTTGAGCGCTCACCTCGTGCGAGAGGACGGTTCGGAGCGCGCTACGGCGGTCATGCGCTGCCGCAGGACTGACCGTGCAGGCGGACAGATCGAAGAACTCCGCACGCGCCTGCGCAAGTATGCGGAAAAACGCATGTCACTATGGCGGAGCTTCGTTCCGCAAGCTGCACATCGACTGCATGGTGCAGTCGGAGTGGCTGACGAACATCGAATCCCCTGAGTACTCGAGCCGTACGGCATGAAAAATGCGGAGCCTGTGTTCTGCATGAAGAACATGACCGTTGAGGAGATTACGCCGCTGTCCAGCGACCGGCATGTTCGTCTGTCGCTCATCAAGGACGGCAAGCGGTTTTCCGCAATCTGGTTCGGCATCGGTGCGGGCGGTCTCGGCTTTGTCGAGGGCAACACCGTGGATGCCGCCTTTCTGGAGATCAACGAATTTCGAGGCCGCCGCTCGGTGCAGCGGACCATCTGCGATGTGCAGCTGAGTGACTGCGAGCATCTGGCGGATCAGAAGATTCTCAATCTGTATAATACACTCATGCAGGACGGCCCGTCACCGCAAGGGAAGCGCGTCTGCTCCCCTGCCCGACCGCAAGGATCTGGTCGCTGTCTGGCGGCATGTGACCTGCCGCGCGGAGGACGGACGGCTTTCCGTACCGGACGGGGCGCTTTCCCCGCCGGGTTGCGTGGGAAAGCCGACGCGACATTAACATCGGCAAGCTGTTTGTCTGTCTGGACGTTTTTCAGGAGTCCGGCCTCATCAGCTACCATTTCAAAGGAAGGCATGCTCAACATTTTGCTCAAACCCTACGAGGGGGCAAGGCCGATATTTCCGGATCGGTTGTCCTTGCCACATTGCAAAGCATGGCGGGGGTGACACGAATGGGGGGGAAGGATCTATGCAAACGAAACTGGATTTTTTGATCGAACGCGTACAAAAACAAAACCCCGCAGGCGAATATCAAGAAGATTCGCGCGGCATACGAATGTGCGGCCAAGGCACATGAGGGGCAGAAGCGCCGCAACGGCGAGCCGTATATCATCCATCCGGTCGCGGTCGCGGAGATCGTGGTCGAGATGGGTCTCGATACCGATTCCATCTGCGCCGCACTCCTGCATGACTGCATCGAGGACACCGAATTCGGCTACAAGGAGATCGAGAACAAGTTCGGCACGCCGGTCGCGGAGCTCGTCGACGGCGTTACCCGCCTGGGCATGCTGCGCTACTCCAAGGAGCAGGAGCAGTTCGAGGATCTGCGCAAGATGTTCCTCGCGATGGCGAAAGGATATCCGCGTCATCCTCATCAAGCTCGCCGACCGCCTGCATAACGCGCGCACATTCCAGTTCCTGCCCGAGCGCAAGCAGCGCGACAAGGCGCTCGAGACCATGGAGATCTACGCGCCGATCGCGCACCGCCTCGGCATGAGCCGCATCAAGTGGGAGCTTGAGGATCTTTCGCTCAAAATCCTCGACCCCATCGGCTACAACGAGATCGTCGAGGGCCTCAAGGCACAGAGCGAGCAGCATGAGGAGTTCCTCAAGGGCATTCAGGACCGCATCAGCACCAAGCTGAAGGAAGCGAACATCCACAACGCGATTTCGGCCCGCGTCAAGCACATCTACTCCATTTACCGCAAGATGTACGCACAGCACAAGACCATCAACGAGATTTACGACATCTGCGCGGTGCGCGTCATCGTGGATACCGTGGCGGACTGCTACAACGTGCTGGGCTACGTCCATGACCTCTACAAGCCCATTCCGGGCCGCTTCAAGGACTATATCTCCACCCCGAAGCCGAACGGCTACCAGTCGCTCCACACGACCGTCATCGGCCGCGCCGGCATCCCGTTTGAGGTGCAGATTCGTACCGTAGAGATGCACAAGATGGCGGAATATGGCGTTGCAGCGCACTGGAAGTACAAGCAGGGCCTGGATAAGAAGGGCAACGAGGAGACGTTCGCATGGATCCGTCAGCTGCTCGAGGCGCAGCAGGACACCGAGGCCGAGGACTTCATCAAGAACATCAAGGTCGACCTGTTCGCGGACGAGGTATTCGTATTCACCCCGAAGGGCGACGTGGTCAACATGCCGGCCGGCGCGACGCCGATCGACCTGGCCTACGCCATTCACTCCGCCGTCGGCAACCGCATGACCGGCTGCAAGGTCAACGGCCGCATCGCGCCGATCGACAGCCAGCTGAAAAACGGCGATATTGTCGAGATCCTGACCTCCAAGGAGGCGCACGGCCCGAGCCGCGACTGGGTAAAGATCGTCAAGACCACCGAGGCGCGCAACAAGATCAAGCAGTGGTTCAAGAAGGAATGCCGCGAGGAGAATATCGTCAACGGCAGAGAGGAGCTCGACCGCGAGCTGCGCGCAAACCTGCTGTACAACGGCTTCTTATGAGAACGAAGAGGTGCAGAAGAACACGCTCAACAAGTTCTCGTTCAACACGGTCGATGAGCTGTACGCCGCCATCGGCTACGGCGGCATCACGGTCACGAAGATCCTCAACAAGGTCAAGGACGATGTCGGCAAGCTGCGCCGTCAGCGCGAGCAGGCCGAGCGTGCCGCACATCCGCAGAATGAGCAGCAGCAGCGTCGCCAGAATAAATCCAGCGACGGCGTTGTTGTCGAGGGCATCGACAGCTGTCTGGTCAAGTTCGCGCGCTGCTGCACGCCGATCCCGGGCGACGAGATCGTTGGCTTCGTCACGCGCGGCTACGGCGTATCCATCCATCGCCGCGACTGCGTCAACGTCCACATGAAGGAGGACCCGGACCGCTGGGTGCGTGCCTGGTGGGATGAGGACGTCGCGGAGGGTCAGCGGTCTGCAGACAGCCGCAACCGTATCGGCGACCGGCGTTACGCTGGCGTTTGCCTCGCGCAAGATCCGCATCGGCGTTCTCAGCGACGCCATGCTCGTGTTCGCCATGGTTGACGTCACGATCCATCGCTGGATAATATGTCCGCCGCGCGTTCCATCTGGAGTCGATGTGACCAGAACGGTGGATACCAACTGAAGAATAGGTAGGAGTGAGGAGGTAGAGATGGAGTTATTCGATAGGTGTAATTCGCAGGTGCCGTCCATGATAATCGCAAACGAGTTGCGTGGGGATGCGCCCTGCGTTGAGAAAACGGTCCTGTGTAGCACAAACTGATGCTGCGAATATGTCGAGAATGGGAGCACACTGTGCTCCCCTACGGAAGAAAACGGCTGTGGTTCCTTTATGGTATCAGTTCTCTAATTTTAAACCGGACGGGGAAAGGAAGATTCACAAGAGGGTGAAACCCCTGGTGTCGTTGCAGGCGAGTTCGTTCGCTTCTCAAGCGCGGATTTCACAGAAATAGAACCATTTAACAAATCAAATTCATTACGAAATGAGGAAATAACTATGCGGGCGCTGGTACAGCTGCCCACGCGTCGGTGACGATCGACGGCAGGATTCACGGACAGACGGACAGGGGTTCCTTGTCCTGCTCGGCATCACAGACGGTGATACCGTGGACGATGCAGTCTCACGGCCGATAAAACGGTTAAAATGCGTGTATTCACGGACGAAAAAACGCAAAATGAACCGCTCGCTCGCGGGCGGCGGCTTGCTCATCGTGTCGCAGTTCACGCTCTACGGTGACTGCCGCAGGGCAACCGCCCGAGCCTTTTTACGGGCGCGGCGCGTCCCGGAGACCGCCATCCCGCTGTATGAAGCATTCATTGCGCGCTGCCGCGAGCGGTCTGCCGGTCGAGACCGGCGAGTTCGGCGCGGATATGAAGGTCGAGCTGCTCAACGACGGCCCGGTCACGCTCTGGTGGACACGAAGGACATGAGAAGATAAGAAAGGAAACACATCACTATGAAAGTAATGCAGCTCACTGTCGGCGTTGTCGGCACGAATTGCTTATATCGTATATGACGAAGCGACGCGCGAGGCCGCGGTCATCGACCCGGGCGACAACGCGAAGTCCATTCTGCACGCAGTCGCGGAGGAAAAGCTCACGGTCAAGTACGTTCTGCTGACGCACGCGCACTTTGACCATATTCTCGCGGTGCACGATGTGCTCGAGGCGACCGGGGCGCAGTTCGTCGTGCCCCGAGGCGGACACCTGGCTGCTCAGCCGCGACAATATGGGGCAGTTCCGCTCGCTCGGCGCGCAGCTATGTGCAGGATACGCCGGATATTCTGGCCGGGGAGGGCACGGCCGTCACCTTCGGCGGCCTGACTGCGACCTACATGAGCACGCCCGGCCACACGCCCGGCTCGTCGGTCATCAGGATCGGTGACTGCCTGTTCACCGGCGATACGCTGTTCCGTCACGAGTGCGGCCGCTGCGACCTTGAGGGCGGCGATTTCTCTGCCATGCTGCGCTCTTTGAAGCGTCTGCATGACCTTGACGGCGATTACAAGGTATTCCCCGGTCACGAGGCATTTCTACGCTGAACGAGGAACGCGGCATACAATCCATATATGCTGCAGGCGATGGGAAAATGATCTATACACTGGAAAATCACGAACTGAAACACGCGGTAGAGGAAATGCTGTTTCATCTGCTGCCGACCGAAACGCTGAGCAGGGCGGACACCGCCGAGCAGCTCACCGAGCCGTACTGCCGCAGCATTTTGAGCGAGGAGAACGGCGAAGCTGCCCACGTGCGATCGTCTGCGGACGGCGCAGTGTATGGGCGGGGAAAAGCGCGCGTCCGTTACCGGACTGGAAACGCTGGACTACAAGCGCACCGTCACCGAACCGTGAAAACGACCATCTACGACGCGGTCGTACCGTTTCTCGCAGGCCGCCGGTCTGGGGCAGCCTCACCGGCGTGCGCCCGGCCAAGCTGGCGCGCGGCATGATCGAGCGCGGCATGACGCGCGGCGAGGCGGCGGTCGAGCCTGCGCAGCAGCTTTCACGTTCGCCCGAGCGCACGGCGCTGACGATTCGTGCAGCCGCAACTGCGATGGAGATGGATCAAGACCATCGGTGAAAACGATATTTCGCTGTACGTCGGTATTCCGTTCTGTCCGTCGAGGTGCTATTACTGCTCGTTCGTATCGGCAACCACGGCGCAGTCCGGTAAACTCATCGAGCCGTATCTGGACACGCTCTGCCGCGAGATCGAGGAGACAGCCGCGCTTGTCCGCGCAGCGGGCAAGCAGGTGCAGAGCGTCTACATTGGCGGCGGCACACCGACCACGCTGGACGAACATCAGCTGGCACGGCTGCTGTCGGCGCTCGAAAATCACTTTGATTTTTCGCATTTGCGCGAATATACGGTCGAGGCCGGCCGCCCGGACACCATCACGCCGGAAAAGCTGCGCGTGCTGAAAAAGCGCCGGCGTCGGCCGCGTGAGCATCAATCCGCAGAGCATGAATGACGCCGTTCTGGCCGCAATCGGCAGAAAACACGGCTCAGCAGACGTGCTCCGCGCCTTCGACGAGGCGCGGCAGGCGGGCTTCCGCGAGATCAACATGGACGTCATCGCAGGTCTGACCGGAGACACTGCCGAGACTTTTGCGCACAGACTTGGATACTTTGCTGAATCTTTCCCGGAGAATATCACGGTGCATACGCTCGCCATCAAGCGCGGCGCTGATCTCGACCGATAAGGCGGCTGCCGCCGCACAGCACGAGACGGTCTCTCAAATGCTGGATGGACGCCTATCATGCGCTGCAGCAGGCAGGCTACGGCCCGTACTATCTCTACCGCCAGAAATTTATGGCAGGCGGCTACGAGAACGTCGGCTGGTGCAAGACCGGGCACCGAATGCTTCTAAACGTGAGCATGATGGAGGAGCTGCAGACCATTCTGTCGCTCGGCGCAGGCGGCGTTTCAAGCGCGTCGACCGCGATACCGGCTGGATCGAGCGCGCGAACAACCCAAAAGTACCCGCTCGAATATATCCGCGCAGCCGACCGGCTCGCAAACGGCAAAAAAAGCTGCTGTTTTCGAAAAAAAAATAACGATTTCAGTGTAAGGAGGGCGTGTTATGTCTGAATACACGGTCAAATATATCAACCGCCGCGCCAGAACCGATGCGGCAGGCTTCATTCGCGACTGCGAGGGAGCACTATCACCGCCAGATACACATGGCGGCGGACGAGATCGTGCGCAACCGCGAGCGCACTGTCCGATCGTGCTCATCAACGGCCCGTTCGTCCTCGGGCAAGACCACGACGAACGACCGGATCGCACGCATCGTCGAGCTGGCCGGCGTGCACGCGAACATGCTCTCGATGGATGACTATTACCGCACGGCGGCCGACTATGAGCAGCCGATGGATGACGAGAACGGGGTCACCCGATCTCGAAAGTCCGGAGTGCATGGATCTTGCACGGCGTCGGACGACCTTGCGCGGCTCGTCGCCGGGGAAGAGGTCTCGGTGCCGCGCTTTGACTTCGAAACGCGCACTATCCCGCATGACCGCACGGTCAGGCTCGACGGGATGAGGTCATCATGATCGAGGGCATCCACTCCGTTCAACCCGGTCATCATGGGAGACCTTGCAAACCGCGCGACGAGCATCTATCTCTGGTCGCGAGTGCGCTCGTTCCGCCGTAAGGGGCCGCGCCTGGAGCCGTATGCATGCTGCGCTTTCTGCGCCGCGCGATGCGCGACAGCCTGTTCCGCTCCTCGCCGGTCGAGGCGACGCTGCGGCAGTGGAACTCGGTCCGCCAGGGGCGAGCGGCTGTATATTCGCCCTACCGCGCGGCAGGCCAACCTTCACGATCGATACTTTTTTGCCGTATGAGGTCAATATCCTGATGCCGCGTCTGACGTCCGTGCTCCGCGAGCACAGAGACGCGCTCGAGCACGCAGGGCTTGCGCCCGATAGCCTCTGGCACGATCATCCTCGGCACGATCGCCCATCGAATGGCAGGGGCGCATACCCGGGACAGTGTGCTGCATGAATTTATCGGGTAAAAAGACAGGCGGAACATTGCAATTTTTCGGAAGATAGGATATAATCGGCTTGAAACAGGCAGGGGAGACCTCTGCCGGAAGTCTCGTCAGAAGGAGTGACAGGAATGGACACGAAGTTACAGTCTTTTCTGGATAAAGTGAAGGATACGGCGTCCCGGACGGGCCAGTTCGGTCGGCCGCGCAGCAGACGCGGCGGGCAAAGAAGGCGAGCGAGATGGCGGCGGCGACGCGACGCGCCTCAATCTGCGCATTTTTCGATCTCAATACCGAGTGCGACGTGCTGTTCCGCGACATCGGCCGCATGGTCTACGAGCTGCACCGCGGCGATGAGGTGACGAGCGAGGACATGGACGCGAAGCTCGAGGAAGTGGACGCGAAGAAGGAGCAGCTTGCCGAGCTGCGCGACCAGCTCGCCTCCATGCGTTCGGTCAGCATCTGCCCGAATTGCGGCAGAACCTGCAGCCGCGAGGACTCCTTCTGTCCCGGCTGCGGCACGGAGCTATAATCGTCTGAACGGCGTGCGGATATGAAATACTGTCCACGCCTGCTTTGCTTGAAAGGGAGTGCATCGTTGCATAAAAAATCAAAGGGGCAGAGTTTCCTGCAGGGCGCCTTTATCATGATGGCGGCAAGTCTCGTCGTCAAGGTCATCGGCGCTTTTTTCCAGATACCGCTGCAAAATCTGATCGGCGGCGAAAAAAAAGCCCGGCGTTCGGCTGGCGGCGTTCTCGGCGGCGTACCGCATCTATACGGCCATGCTCGTGGTCTCGACCGTCGGTCTGCCGGCGGCGCTGTCCAAAATGGTGGCGGAGGCGACCGCACGGGGACGGGAGCACAGGTGCGCCATCGTGCGCGTGGCGGCCGGGATCTTCGTGCCGGTGGGTGCGCTGTGCTCGCTGGCGCTGTTCTTCGGCGCAGGGACGTTCGCTGCATGGATCAAGAGCGAGGCCTCGCGCCTTGCGGTCATGGCGATCGCGCCGAGCGTACGTGATGGTCGCGATCCTCCGGTGTTCCGCGCGGCGCTACTATCAGGGCCGCTCCAACATGGTGCCGACGGCGGTCTCGCAGGTCATCGAGGCGGCCGGAAAGCTGTTCATCGGTCTCGGACTTGCCTGCTGGGCGGTCGGGCGCGGCTTTGACGATCCGGTCGTCGCGGCGCTGACCGTGCTCCGGTGTCACCATCGGAGAGGTCGTCGCGGCGGCGTACATGCTCGTGCAGGCGGCGCTCTCGCCGCGGCGAGACACGGGTGCGCGCTCGACCCGGCTGTTCGGCCGACGCTGACGCTCGCGAAAACGCTGCTCAGCCTGTCCATCCCGATCACGATCTCGTCCTCGGTCATGAGCATTACCGACCTGATCGACGTCGCGCTCATTTCGAGCCGACTGCAAAGCCGGCGGTGCATATGGCGGCGGACGAGGCGATGCAGACCTACGGCATCCCGGCGTCATCAACTTCTTCAATCTGCCGCAGAACGCTCATCACCGCGCTCGCGGTCAGCGTCCTGCCGACCATCGCGAGCGCCCGCGCGGCAATGAGACCGGGGCGAACCGGACGCTCTCGACCACGCTGCGCGCGACGCTCATGCTGACGCTCCCGGCCGGGGCGGGCTTTTTCTTGCTCGGCGGCCCGATCCTGCGCATCTTTCTGTCCTCGGGCACGGTGCTCGGCGGTCAGCTGATGAGCATCCTCGGCTTTGCCGTTCCGGCGGTGGCGCTCGTCGCGGTGACGAAATGCGGTGCTTCAGGCGTACAGCCGCATCGACCTGCCGCTGATTTCGATGTGCCTCGGCGCGGCGGTCAAGCTGTGCGGACTATTTCATGATCGGAGACCCGCACTTTTCCATCGCAGGCGCACCCATCAGCACGGCGCTGTGCTACTGGCTGATTGCCCTGCTCAACCTGTTCCATATCGCGCGGCTGTCGCACGGTCTGCCGCCGGTCGGCCGGACGCTCGTGCGTCCTCTGGCGGCGACGGCCGGTAGGGCGCGGTGGTCGTCATCGGAAAGACGCTCGTGCGCCTTGCGGGTCCGGCTCCGGGCAGCGTACTCGACAAGCTCGCGACTCTTGCGATCATCGCGGCGGCGGCGCTCGTTTACGGCGTGCTGCTGCTCGCGCTCCCGCGCCATCGAGCGGGCGGATGTGCTGCTGCTGCCGCACGGCGCAAAAATTGCAGATATTTTACATTTGAAGTGAGGAAACACGAAAATGGTTGATTTTGAACAGAAAGACAAGTACAGCGTAGCCGACCTGCTGCGCATCATGGAGATCCTGCGCGCGCCGGACGGCTGCATGTGGGATCGGGCACAGGATCATCATTCCATCCGCCAGAACTTCATCGAGGAGACCTATGAGGTCTGCGAGGCGATCGACGACGAGGACACCGAGCACCTCAAGGAGGAGCTTGGCGACGTGCTGCTTCAGGTCGTGTTCCATGCGCAGATGGAGAAGGAAAAGGGCGTGTTCGACATGGATGATGTGGCGGACGGCATCTGCAAAAAGCTGATCTTCCGTCATCCGCATATCTTCGGAGATGTGAAGGTCGGCTCGACCGACGAGATCCTTTCCAACTGGGACGACCTCAAGCGAAAGGAAAAAAAGCAGGAGACCGACACCTCGACGCTCGAAAGCGTATCCAAGAGCCTGCCGAGCCTCATCCGTGCGCAGAAGCTCCAGAAAAAGGCCGCGAAGGTCGGCTTTGACTGGCCGGATGTTTCTGGCGCGCTCGACAAGGTCGAGGAGGAGCTTGCCGAGGTCCGCGCGGCGATTGGCGGCAACGGCGATGTCGAGGAGGAGATCGGCGACCTCATCTTCGCGGTGACGAACGTCTCGCGCTTTGTCAAGGTGGATTCCGAGCGTGCGGCGGAAAAGACCTGCAACAAGTTCGTGCGCCGCTTTGCCGACATGGAGCAGCAGGCGAAGGCGCAGGGCAGACAGCTTTCCGAGCTTACGCTCGAGGAAATGGACGCGCTCTGGGACGAGGCGAAAAAAGAAGGAACACAGAGAATAACATAGATCCGGGAGATAAAGATGAAGAAAAATGAATTTGTCTCGCTTGTGGCAGAGCGGACCGATATGTCCAAAAAAAGGACACGGAAAAGGTCATCGACGCGGCATTCGCGGCGATCGGAGACCTGATGATGCAGGGCGACAGGCTCGTGCTGAGCGGCTTCGGCTCGTTCGAGACCAAGGTGCGCGCGGCGCGCAGACGCAATCCGCGCACGGGCGAGATGATCGAATCGAAGGCGACGCTGCCGGTGTTCAAGGCAGGCCGCACACTCAAGGACAAGGTGAACGCAAAAATGAGACTGGACAAATACCTCAAGGTTTTTCGCGCCTCATCAAGCGGCGCACGGTGGCAAACGACGCCTGCGATGCGGCGCGCATCACGGTAAACGGCAAATCCGCCAAGGCATCCTATCAGGTCAAGACGGGCGACATCATCGAGATCGCCTTCGGTCAGCGCACGATGAAGGTCGAGGTGCTCGAGATCGCGGACACGCACTCAAGGCGGATGCCGCCGCCGGAATGTACCGAAATCCTGTAAAACCGGTTCTGAAAACTCTCTTTCACGCATATAACTGCTGTGTAAAGAGAGTTTTTTATTGCGGAAAGGGGGTCGGTTCGATGGCAGAGAACGACGGCGCGCAGATGCACAGCATTCTGCTGGAGGAACGCGAAAAGCTGCGCGTGACGGGAGTCAGCGATGCAGAGCTTTTTGACGAGGAGCAGGTGCTGCTCGAGACGGGGAAGAAGGGCATGCTGATCGTGCGCGGACAGGGGCTGCACGTGGAAAAAAATTACAGCTGGATGCAGGGGGAAACGGTCGTGCGCGGCGAGATCTCGCTGCTCGAATATGACGACTCCGTCCCGCCGCGCGGCGGTGCTGCGCCGCCTGTTCGGCGCATGATGACGGCGGATATCAACCGCGAGCAGCTGATCCTGCTGGCGCAGTGCGTGCTGTTCGGCGCGGGGGGCAGGGCTCTGCTATGATGTGTTCCACGCGGCGCGGCGCGTGCTCTGCCCGGGAAGGGCGGGAGAACGGCATGCGACGCGCTGTTCTGCGTGCTGATGCTCGCGGCCGCGTTCCGGTTCGCGATCGTAAACGCCGCCGGACAGTGGCGCCTGTTCGTGCTGCTCGGGGCGTGTGCCGGGAGCGCTGTGGCAGGGGCTGCCTGAGCGCGGCTCTGCCTTTCTCCGGCGCGGCGGCTGCGCTGCGGCCGCA
>VOFK01002146.1_pt1 | contig 23903 bp, 37 predicted proteins | sample 5384121 | NCBI WGS metagenome assembly VOFK01 (sample SAMN12384730, study PRJNA508395) | human gut metagenome | isolation source: healthy gut J | host: Homo sapiens | reverse complement strand
TCAAATTGTGCTGGATTTCGGTTACGTATTGCCGTCACCATACGCGGGGCTTCGAACTGCGATCTGCGCTTCGTCTCACCGAGCTTGCGCAGAGGAAGACCCGCGAGTTGCGAGGCTCTATTTTCGGACTGCGCGGTCGCTGTTTTCATGCCGCGACCACGGCGTAAAATACGCAGCATCGGTGTTTCCCGTAACAAAGTTGTCACTTCCTTAGATCATCTCCTCGCATTTGCTGCTGTATCCACGCCTGCATCAGCGAGGCATATGAGGACAAACGACGAGGCGTCACCTTTCTCAAACCCGTGTCGGCAACCTCCTGGAACGGGCTCCGCCCATACTGTCGGGGGTGATGGGCAGAGTGGCAGCGCTTTCGTCTCATTTAACGTCACGCTTTCCGGTGAAATTTCCGTAATGCGGCACGCGCAATCTCTCGCATGGCGGTTTCACGGCAAACCAATAACTTTTCGGTTTAACATCGCGATTCCCAACCGTCGCCTGTTCGGTTACACGCTTCAGCAATACGGCATCTTTCGGCATGGCGGAAAATGTCGTCATCGTCGATACATAACTCCCGTTTTCGATTGCTTATAACACCATCTCAGAAGCAAGCTGATAAGCATATCCGGGTCTGCGGCCAGGGCTTTTTTTGCTTTGGGTTTTCTTTGGTCACTATCAGAGAATGTGCTTTTTCAGGAACGCCTCGCAGGAACTTAATATACGGACGCTCGGCACGGATCTGTCCCGCTTTCCTGGCCTCGGCGTGACGCTGAGCGGTATTCTGCAGGCTCGGCTGCGGGCATCACTTTCCGTGCTGAATTGCCTGCGGCATCCGCATCCTCTTTGTGCTGTTGCCCTCCCCGTCTACGGCATCCGCGGCTATCTGTGTGGACTTCTCATCAGTCAGGCCGTCATGGCTCTCCTCCCATCGGAATTCTCTTGCGCCACATTTTAATGCCTGACCACGCGGCGCTACTCGTAATCGCGCATTGGGGCATCAACCTGCTCGAACGACACCTGATAACCGTTTAAATGGTCGTCTCCAGGTCTCCCGCATCCAGTTTTCCGCAACACTTCTGCATCAGTGGGATCGGAAGTGCTCTCCATAATGCTTCCCACCAGCGCACTGCTCCGGTGGCTTAAAATCATGTTATCGCTGGTATCCACCAGAAAGGCTGCCGCATCTTCCATCTCCACCAAATACTGCAGAATCATTCACAAAGTATGTAGGATTGGAGGTATTTGCATCTGTATATATTGCTTAAGCTGACAAACAGCCGCAATATATATTACATCAGTGGTATAGTTATTTTATCACTACAGATTTATTCCTAAAAGCTGTTGACTTTTGCTTACTGTTTGGATATAATAATATTGTACCTATTTGTGTGGTACAGTATTTTGAGTATATCTAGCAGTAATCCTCCCAACATATGGGGAAGCTTGATGAGCCTGAGGATATTTTTTTAAAGGAGATTTTATGATAAAACAGCTATTCTTTTGTTGGATTTCTATAGAAAACGTGCCTACATTATTCAGGGAGACATAAGCCCTGCCGAGAGAGCAAAAAAGAACTTTCGGCATACTGCCACCGTCATATAAAGACGAGAAAGAAGGTGCATGCCTCTATAGAGTATTTTTATTATGATTGTCCCCTATGAACAAACAAGTATATCATCCCTTGCTAAAGCGGGCCATCAACCTCTCGGTCAATCGGAGGATTATGTATGGGCAAACGATTTTTTAAAGAATTAAAGCATCAACGCAAGTTTGCACTCAGACTGGGCCGACTCGCCGAGGAACAGGCTCACTTCAACATAAAAACCCGATGTGATGAAAAAAATTATTATCCGGTGTAAAAACTATAGATGAATTAGAAGAAAAGGATTTTTCATTATCAGTTACCCAGAAGGGTGTCCGACATGAGAATTGGCGTAGATATCTCTTCACTTTCCTTCAAAAAGCAGGTTGACAGAATCATTTAATTTCTGGGGACAGTGACTTTGTACCAGCCGCCAAGAAATGCCCGACGAGAGGGTATTGATTTATTTTGGACCCAATGCGTTCACCAATACGAGACGATTTTATACGAACACATTGACGGAATAAGAACAAAAGCTCCTAAATTAGAAAAACAAAACGTTACATAAAAAGAAAGCCCCCGAACTTGATATTTCCGGGGGTTGTGCTCATCTTGAACCGAAGTCCATTTTCAATTATACTCTGGACAGATATTCACCTGTTCGTGTATCGATCTTGATCCACATCGCCCTGCTCTACGAACAGAGGTACATATACGGTAGCTCCTGACGATTGCCGCCGGCTTGGTTGCACATCAGTAGCGGTATCACCCTTGAAGCCGGGCTCGGTCTCAGTGATCTGAAGCTCTACGAACAGAGGCGGCTCTACTGCGAAAATACGCTTCCGTTGTGAGAGCACATCTTCACCATCTCGTTCTCCTTCACGAACTTCAGCGCATCGCCGATGTCATCTTTGGAGAGTGCGATCTGCTCATAAGTCTCTGCATCCATAAAGTTGTATAAGTCACCATCTGCATACAGATAAGTGTAATCTTTTCTGTCAATGCGGGCAGTCGGACATTTCTCAGTAGGACGGAAAGTCTTCTCTACTACACCGCCACTCTTAATATTCTTTTAACTTAGTTCTTACAAATGCTGCACCTTTTCCTGGTTTCACATGCTGAATTCGATAATCTGATAGATATTACCTCTAACTCAATGGTAATACCATTTCTGAAATCGCCTGCTGAAATCATGTAAATTTCCTCCTTAAAAATACGCTCGAGTTTTTACTCTCTGATTTTCTATTTTATAATAAACAGCGCTATATTTCAAGCTTTTTTTCATATACCGCACTGCGCCATGCGAATTTGCACGCTTTTTGCTCTGTTCCTGGCGCAATCTCCCCGGTATTATTAAGCGTTGCGCTTCTCAATCTCATGGATCATATCGATTCTGGTCTGGTGTCTTCCGCCCTGGAATTCTGCATCCAGATATGCCTTGACGATGTCTTTCGCAAGCTCTGTGCCGACGATTCTGGCACCGAATGCAATAATGTTGGCATTGTTGTGTTCTTTTACCAGCCGCGCAGTTGCCGTGTCGGAGCACACTGCTGCGCACACCGTTGACTTTATTGGCTCGCGATGGAGATTCCCCACACCGGTTCCGCAGATTAGTACGCCGCAGTCAGCCTCGCCTGCCACAACTGCCCTGCCGACTTTCTCTCCGTATTCCGGATAATTGCAGCTGTCCGTTCCGTCGGTTCCAAAGTTGATAACCTCATGTCCCAGTTCCTTTAAATAGTCCATAATGACAAATTTTAACTCTGTTGCCGCGTGATCATTTCCGATTGCTATTTTTCATTTTTTCCCATCCCGGGTTTTGGCACCGTCCTTTTTCATTGTCACATGCTGCCACTGTTTTCTGCGCCCAAACTGCTTCTTTATCGCTTCTGCGCTGCGCTCTGCTGCTTTTTTGGCATTTTCTCCGATAGAAAAACAGGACGATCTTTTTCCAGATAACGCTTTAAGAATCTGGATCTCTTCCTTCGGATTGATCGGCTTTACAAGAATCGTGCGAATTCCCGGCGTGCGGTTGGCGCCAATAGACATCCGTGAAAATCTGATCTCCACAAACAATGTGTTTTTCTCATCCGTTCCCCATCTGTTCCATCGCTTTTCTGTATTCGCCGGATTCGCTTTCCTGCCTTGTAGATATAAGAAACCTGCACAGCGTCATTGAACATTTCACGCGCGGTTCCTTATTGTTCGACAGCGGATGCAATGATCCCTTTAAATTAGTAAAGCGCGCACGCCCGCTCATCCGCCGGGGCACCGTGCGGCACCAGCGTATTGTCAATATCAAAAATAACGCCTCGATATCCCTCCTCGCAAAGGCGGTCCAAATGATCGCATAGGTAGAATCTTACGTATTCTCCCGGGTAAACCGTTCCAGCATTGCCCTTTTGCTCTCACTCATCTCATAGTGCATTTCTGCAAAATATCACCGGAATTTCCAGTAAAAATTGTTCGTTTTTTCTCGTACCCTCACCACGAGGTGCCTGGTTTTTTGTTGTTAATGTCCAGAAAGTTTCTGTTTTCAAAAAAAAACTGTATACGATCTCATCCGCTGTTCGCAATCATAAAAATGCTCATCGGTGCGACCTATAAATCCTTCATACACAAGAAAACGAAGTACTGCTCCGGTTGCGCCACGATCACGCCAGCCTCCCGAAATGGCGCTCAGCGTCCAGCAATGCATTCGGCTGGATCTCGATGCCCTTTGATCTCGAGCGACTTGTCGATCGTCAGGTCGAGGAAGGCGTTGTCGTTGTGCGACGAAATCGGATTTGAGCACACGGTCAAGCGCCTGGGCAAATGTCTCGTTGTCGTCCTTGCGGATGCCGAACTGGTCGAGCTGGAAGTCGTACACGCCCTGAGCGATGACAGCTCCAGTGCCCCTGGCGGCGGCCGTGGTCAGGTCGGCGGCGAACTTGGTAAAGTCGCTGTTGGACTCAAGAACGTTGTGCCGTTGTGCGGCGCGGCGATGGCGGTCAGCGAGTGACCCATCCGCCCTGCCGCCGAGGAAGAACGGGCTCGGCTCCACACCGGCGGCCTTTGGCCGCGGCGACTTCCTCCGGGCAGCCGTTGGTGAGGATCTCGAGGAACAGGCGCGTCGTCGCCGCCGCCGGTAATGGGCCGACGAGGTTCACGGCGCTCCGTGCCCCAGCCGTCGAACAAAGCTTTGGCGTCTCATAAAGTCGATGCCGTCCAGCGCTCGGCCGGTCCTGTGCGTGCTTGGACACCGTAGTCCGTGCGCGCACCGACGAGCTGCGCGTACAGTTCGCACGCGCGGTCCCACGCGCTCGAGAGCGGGCCGACGGAGGCGGCATAGGTCTCGTAGCCCTTCGTGGCCAGATAGTCCGGCAGACTGCCGGTGGTCATGCCCCAGTAGGGCATGATGCGAAGATTTTGTCGCGCTGTCCCCAGCCAAACAGGCCGTGCACGAACACGACCGGGTCGTCGAACGGGTCTGCTCATCGGCCGCAGCGGCCGGAATGGCGCACAGGCTCAGCGCCCAGCACCAGCGTCAGCAGCAGACATAAAAATCGACGTGCTTTTTCATGTTTTTCCCCCTGTCTCATAGATAGATTTGCATTGCTTTCCTTCTCACAAAAACCGGCGATATGCCTATATTATACCGGCCTCTTTTTGCTGATTGCAAGACGTTTTGACGAAAAACTGTCGTGCACCTGCGCAGAAAGATCCCCCCGCGCCGCGGCGCGGGATCTTAGTCTGCAAACAGGTTCCATGGAGCAATGTCCGGCGGCTGCTGCTCGAAAATAGAGCACCTCGCCGGTGTCCGGGTGGGCAAAGTGCAGGCAATGCGACCAGAGCGCGATCGGCCCGTCGTCGGGCAGCGTGCTGTATTTTTTGTCCCCCCAGAGCGGCAGACCACGCGACGAAAACTGGCAGCGGATCTGGTGCGTGCGCCCGGTCTGCAGATAGATGCGCACGAGTGAGAGGCTCCGCGCGCGTGCCGAGCACGTCATAGTCGAGCACGGCCTCCTGCACGCCCTCTGGCCATCCCTGTTCGTGACGGTCTTGCGCTCGGCGGGGTCGCGCCCGCAGCAGGTCGCGGTAGGTGCCCTGCAGCGCATCCGGTTCCCCGTGCACGACGGCGAGATACGTCTTGCCGAAGTCGTGCTCGCGGATCTGCGCCGAGAGTTTCGACGCGGCCGCCGGAGTGCGCGCAAGCACCATCAGCCCGCTGACCACACGGTCGAGCCGGTGCACGGTGCGAACGCAGGCATTCGGGTCACCGAGCGCCTGCCGCACCAGTTCGGGCACGCCGCCCGGCTCGTCCGTGGACAGCACGCCCGCCGGCTTGATGCACACGAGGATGCTGTTGTCCTGATAGAGAATGTCCATGTTGTCGCCTCGTTTCGGTGTCTGCCGCGAGAGTATACCACAAACCCGGCGCGCGGGCAACAAAAGGCGGCGCAAAAGCGCCGCCCTCGAAAACGTGGAGCGTCAGGCCTTTTCTTTCCCCTGACGGTAAAACGGAATGGCCAGCGCCATGATGACCGCGAACACGATCAGATAGTAGAGCACGGCTTTGCCGTGCGACACAACGGCCGCGACGCAGAAGAAGATGCAGCACACGATCGACAGCACCGGCATGACGTAGCGGTGAAAAGCGTTCAGCTCCTTTCCCGGCGCATGACGTTGAGGAACATCGGAATATAGAGCGCGTAGAGCGTGATGATCGGCAGCTCGGACGAGTCGAAGCAAAACGGGCCGAACCAGCCCTCGGTGAGGTTGGCACCATAGAAATACGTCAGCCAGACGGCGCACATGAGCACGCCCACGATGGCGGAGTTTGCCGGCATGTTCGTGTATTGGTCGATGCCGAGAAACGCCTCCGGCTTCGGGCCGTTGCCGCGCGCAGCGACAGAGTAGCTGCGCGTCGCGGCGAGCATGAGCCCGTTGAGCGTGCCGAGGCACGACACGACGACCAGCACGAACAGACCCACGCCGGCGGCCCGGCCGAAGATCTTCTCAAAGGCGAGCTTGGCGCCGGCCTCGCCGCCGGCCATGATCTCCGCATTCGAGACGCTGCCGGACAGGCCGATGTAGTAGGATGTACGTCAGGGCCACGATGAGCGTGCCGACGACAAGCGCGATCGGCAGGTTGCGCCGGGCATCCTTGAGCTCGGCGTTGATGCTCGTGGCGATGATCCAGCCCTCATATGCAAAGGCCGTTGCCGCCACGGCGGTGAACAGCGTGGCCGTTGCCGCCATCGACGGTCGTGACGACGGTGGTGAAGTTTTTCGATCGTTGTGCCGTTGGCAAAAGCCGACGATCGTGCCGACGACGATGCCCATGAGCAGCAGCGGGATGAGCTTGATGACCGTGGTCGCCACCTGAAACTTGCCCGCCAGGATCGGAGACAGGGCGTTGACCGCATAGCTGCCGACAAGAGAACAGGCACGCAAGGACCATGACCGGGCCGCCCGTGATGTCAAACCCGCACAGCACGCCGAGATACCGCGCGCTGACCCAGGCCAGCACGGACGTCATGGCCGGGAAATAGATAAACGTTGTGAACCAGCCCATATAATAGGCGTAGCGCTTGCCCATGAGCGCCTCGGCGTAGTCTACGAGTCCGTTGACGTGCGCATAACGTGTGGCGAGGATGGAGAACATGTACGCGCAGATGATCATGATCAGGCCGCCGATCGCCCAGGCGAGGATGCCGAGCGGCAGGTTGCCGCCGGTCGCGGTGAGGATCTTCTCGGCTTTGAAGAACACGCCGCTGCCGATGACGAGTGCGATCGCCGTCGGCAGGCCATACTTTTCTTCAGTTCATTGTCCATAAATCCTTTTCTTCTTTCCCCCAGATTTTTTGCCGCCAATTTCACACTTAAAATCGCTAAATCAGCAGCTGTAAGATATATTGTACATGACGGCGTCGGAAATTACAAGGAAAGGTTGTACAAAGCGTGCAAAAGCCCTCCCGGACGGCTCCCGGGAGGGCTATGCTGTGATTTTGGAATATGGCCTTACGCGCGCACAGCACGACGCAGGCCTGTTCGCGCGTCGTGGTGGCCTGCGGCTGGAAGCCGTCCGGCATGCCGCTGATGACACCGGCGCTGTGCAGTACCTGCACGGCGGGCAGGGCGTAGGCGGCGATGCTGCCCTCATCCGTGAAGGGGTGACCGTCGTCTGCTCGAGCTGCACACCGGCCTGCTGCGCGTAGTTATAGAGCATCACGGTCATGTCCTGGCGCGAGATCTCGGCAGCGGGTTCGAATGTCGTGGCGCTCGTGCCGCTGACGATGCCGCTCGCAGCCGCCCAGATTGACATAGGGCGCGTACCAGCTGCCCGCCTGTCCGTCGAACGGGCCGGACGCATAGCCGGACACGTCCCGCACCGGCGAGGCCGCGATCATGGTCACGAACTGCGCGCGCGTGACGTTTGCGGTCGGCTCGAAAGTCGTGGCGCTCGTGCCAGAGGCGCCGGCATCATGAGCTGCGCGATATACGGATAGCTCCAGCGGTCGGCCGCATCCGTGAAACGGCAGACCGGTGCTTTCGGTCGGTGTGGGCGTCGGTGTGGGCGTCGCCGTGGTCACGTGGGAGGGTTGTCCATGCCCAGGTAGAACGGCGCAGGGGCCGGTATGCTCTTTTGCGAGGCCAGGTCGGGCACCGGCATGCCGGCAATGAAGTTGCCGTGGTCATAGTGGCGCACGGGCATCACGTTCCACACGCCGGGCTGATAGCCGACGTTGGAGCTAACCGTCCTGCTGGACATAGCCGGTCTTGCCGCTCTTGGTCAGGCAGCGGCCGGCGCTGTTGGTCGGGTACAGGGCGGAGACGGTGTTGACAAAGGCCGTCGTTCGGGGTCCAGCTCTTGTCGATCCGGAAGCCGCCGGCGGTCGTCTGGTCGTAATAGCCGCACATCTGATTTGCAAACGGCACGAACAGCGGCGTCATATCGACGGCCGACGTGCGCTCGCCGGTAAAGCGTGCTCTGGCGCGTCTTGTCGCCGGCATAGGAGAAGTAGTACACATTGGGCTGGATCTCAATGTCGTCGTTGAGCTCCAGCGCGCGGTCAATCGTCAGGTCACGGAACACGTTGTCGTTGTGCGACAAAAAGTCCGAGTGCAGCACACGGTCGAGCGCCTCGAGCACGGTCTCGCCGTCGCGCGGGTAGAAGCCGAACTGCTCGAGCTGGAAATCATACACGCCCTTGAAGTCCCGAGATGCCGAGCAGCTTGGCCATGGTGGTTGAGGCCTCGGCGGCGAACTGCGTCATGTCGCCGCAGCACTCGAGGAAGGTCGTGCCGTTGTGCGGGGCAGCCAGCGTCGTCAGAGAATAGACCCAGTCGGCCTTGCCGCCCTGGAAGAACGGGGAGACCTCCGTGCCGGCGGCCTTGGCCGCGGCCTGCTCCTCCGCGGAGCCGTCGGCCAGAATATCGAGGAACAGACGGATCGTTGCGCCGCCGAAGCTGTGGCCGACGAGGTTGATCTTCTTGTCCCGCGCTCCAGCCTTCAAACAGCGGCTTGTCATACGTCACGCCATAGCGCGCGTGGCCGTACTCGGCGGCGTGGGCGGCGCCGTAGTCCACGGTCGTGCCGGTGAGCTGGGCATAGAGCTCACACGCGCGGTCCCACGCGCTCGAGAGGCCGGGCCGACGGAGGCGGCGTAGCTCTCATAGCCCTTGCCCGTCAGGTATGGCATCAGGTCGCTTGTCAGGCCCCAGTACGGGGTCACGGCGTAGATCTGGTCGTGTTCGCCCCAGCCCATCAGGCCGTGGACGTAAATGGTCGGGTAGCGTTCGGCGCCCGACTGCTGCGTGTCTGCGGCGGCTGCCGGCAGGAGCAGCAGGCTCCGGCCATCACCAGCGCGAGCAGCAGACACAGAAACTTTTTGCTCTTTTTCATGGTGTTGTGCACATTCCTTTCCGGCGCGCCGGGGCGCGCTTCTATTTTTTGAGTATTATAATTCCGGCCGCGCCGATTTGCAATCCTGGTAACGCAGAAGATATTGTGTCAGATTCGTTCGCGTGTGAGGTTTTTGGACACGTGACCGTATCTGCCGCACGGCAGCGCGGACACCTGTGTGCGCATACAAAAACGTCCCCCGGCCTTGGGCCGGGGACGTTGCAAAGCGGGATTTACAGCATGCACAGCACGGTGCAGGCCTGTTCGCGGGGTCGCGGTGGCGTACGGCTGGAAGCTGCCGTCCGGCATGCCGCTGATGACGCCGGCGCTGTGCAGCGCCTGCACGGCGGGCAGCGCATAGTCTGCAATGGCGCTCTCGTCCGTGAAGGGCGTCACGGTCTGCTCGTTGAGCGTGACGTCATACCGCTGTGCGTAGTTATAGAGCATGACGGCCATGTCCTGGCGCGAGATCGTCGCGTTCGGGTCGAAGGTCGTGGCGCTCGTGCCGCTGACGATGCGGTTGGCGGCCGCCCAGTTGACGTAGGGCGCGTACCAGGCGTCTGCGGGCACGTCGCTGAACGGGCCATACTGGTAATGGCGGACACGTTCACACCGGCAAGTCCGGCGAGGAAGGTCACGAACTGCGCGCGGGTCACGCTGCCGGTGGGCTCGAAGGTCGTGGCGGTCGTGCCGCTGACGACGCCGGCATCATAGAGCTCCTTGATATACGGATAGCTCCAGCGGCTTTCCGGCACATCCGTGAACGGAGAACGCGGTGCCGGTCGGCTCAGCGGTGTAGGTGCTGTAGATGTCCTCCATGACGCCGCGGTAGAGCGCGTGCGTCTTGACGAGGCTGCCGTTGAGCATGCCGCCGACAAACTGGATGTGGTCAAACGACTGCACGGGCATGACGTACCAGATGCCGGGGCGGAAGTTGATGTTGGGTAGCCGTCGTAATTCGTCCAGCCCTGCTTGCCGTCCTTCGTCAGGCGGAGGTGCCGTCGCTGGGATGGGGTAGAGGGCGGAGACGGTGTTCACGAGGCCGTCGTTCGGCAGCCAGCTCTTGTCGATGTAGAATGCCGCCGGCAGTGTATTTGTCATAGTATTTGCCCATGTTGTAGGCACCGGGATAGAACAGCGTCCACATCTTTGCCGACGGGATGTAGTTGCCGGAGACCGGGTCCTGCACGGTCTGGTTGCCGGCGTAGGAGAAGTAGTAGACATTCGGCTCGATGCCGATGTCGTCGTTGATCTCGAGCGACTTATCGATCGTCAGGTCAAGGAAGGCGTTGTCGTTGTGAGACATGAAGTCGGTGCTGAACACGCGCTGCAGCGTCTCGAGCACGGTTTCGTTCGGATCCTTGTAAATACCGAACTGCTCGAGCTGGAAGTCATAAAGATTCTTGATCTCCGTGATGCCGAAGCCCTTGGCGAGCGTCTCAGCCAGATTCGTTGCCACGTCCATGATCGTGCCGTTGGACTCGATGAAGGTCGTGCCGTTGTGCGGCGCGGCGATCTCGGTCATGGAGTGCACCCAGCTGCTCTTTGCCGCCTGTGAACAGCGGACTCGGCGCGGTGCCGGCGGCCTTGGCCGCCGCGACTTCCTCGGCGCTGCCGTTGGCCATCAGCTCGAGGAACTGGCGCGTGGTCGCGCCGCCGAAGCTGTGACCGACGAGGTTGACGGCGTGCTTTGTGCCCCAGCCGGAGAAGAGCGGCTGGTCATGATGCCGTAAGCCGCGCGCGTGGTCGTGCGCTGCAGCGTGCCCGCGCCGTAAAGTCGACCGTCGTGCCGGTCAGCTGGGCATAGAGCTCGCACGCGCGGTCCCACGCGCTGGAGATCGGGCCGACGGTGGCTGAGTATGTCTCATAGCCGAGCGAATTGAGATAGCTTGTCAGGCTGCCGGTGGTCATGCCCCATGGCGTTGATGCCGATGCCTGGCTAACCCATCGGCCCACGACCGTCGGGTCGTCTTGCTGCTCGGCAGGGGCGGTCTGGTCTGTGGCTGCTGCCGGAAAGACGCACAGGCTCGCGGCCAGAATGAGCGTCAGCAGCAGGCACAGAAAACGTTTGCTGTGTTTCATTATGATTCCCCTCCAAAGTATAAAAATGTTTAATGGCTTCATCATCACAAGCGCTGGCGAATGACGCAAAACAGACGGAACTTCGAAAATTGTCGTTGTGTATATTATAGCACATAACCTCGTGAAAGGAAAGCCTGTTTTTGTGTTTCGCGCACAGAAGCTGCACATTACTTTTAATGTTTTTACAACGCAGTTATAATGCATCGGGACTGCGAAAATTGCCAAACTATGTCACTCGACAGGCGTGTGTGAAAAGCCGGGAAGGACATTTTTGCATTTTTGTCCGTCATCATTCACAAAATTCATAAATTCTGTATTTGGTTTCGAAAATTCTACGAATATGGGCATAATCTTGCAAACTGCATAAAAACCACTTTCGGATATTGTGAAGATTTGGACGACTTTTTTGCACACTATTCGTTATAGCATCGCACGGTGGCGTTTGATATAATATAAACGAAATAGAACGGAAACGTATCCCAGCGAAAAAATCGAACAGATGGAGGTAATGGAATGAGCAAAAAAGTATCTGTATTATTTCAGCGAAGGCAGTCAGGCGTTCGGCGGTGACAAGACCGCCATGCGCAACACGCTCGGCGGTAAAGGCTCCGGTCTTGCGGAGATGACTGCGGCCGGCATGCCGGTGCCGCAGGGCTTTACCATCACGACCGAGGCCTGCACGCAGTATTACGCAGACGGCCGCCAGATCAATGCGGAGATTCAGGCGGACATTTTTGCGCACGTCAAAGGCCTTTGAAGAGCTGACCGGCAAGAAGCTCGGCGATGTGAACAACCCTCTGTTGGTGTCTGTGCGCTCCGGCGCGCGCCAGTCCATGCCTGGCATGATGGACACCTCCATCCTCAATCTGGGCCTGAACGATGCGTCCGTCGAGGGCCTGGCCAAGAAGACCGGCAACCCCCGCTTTGCCTACGACAGCTACCGCCGCTTTGTGCAGATGTTTGCGGACGTCGTCATGGGCGTGTCCAAGAGCCTGTTTGAGGAAGAGATCGACAAGATGAAGGCTGCCAAGGGCGTCACGAACGACGTCGATCTGGACGCCGACGATCTCAAGCAGCTCGTTGTCATCTTCAAGAAGATCTATGAGGACAATGAGCACAAGCCCTTCCCCGCAGGACCCGAACGAGCAGCTCATCGAGGCGGTCAAGGCTGTGTTCCGCAGCTGGGATAACCCGCGCGCGAACGTTTACCGCAAGATGAACGAGATCCCCTTATGAGGGGGCACCGCTGTCAACGTCCAGCAGATGGCGTTCGGCAACTCCGGCGACCGTTCCGGCACGGGCGTGGCGTTCACGCGCGACCCGGCCACGACCGGCGCGAAGAAGCTCATGGGCGGGCGAGTACCTCATCAATGCACAGGGCGAGGACGTCGTCGCCGGGCGTGCGCACGCCGAGCCCGATCAGCCACCTGCAGGATCAGATGCCGGAGGTGTATATGAGAGTTCGTCGCCATCGCCAACCGACTCGAGCACTACTTTAAGGATATGCAGGACATGGAATTCACCATCGAGGACGGCAAACTCTACATGCTCCAGACCCGCAACGGCAAGCGCACCGCGCAGGCGGCGCTGCAGATCGCGTGCGACCTCGTCGACGAGGGCATGATCACCGAGCGTGAGGCCGTGCTGCGCGTTGAGCCCAAGCAGCTCGATACGCTCCTGCACCCACAGTTTGACGCCGAGGCACTCAAGCGGGCAGAGGTCATCGGCAAGGGCCTTGCCGCGTCTCCCGGTTCCGCCTGCGGCCAGATCGTGTTCTCCGCCGAGGAGGCCGAGGAAGCCGTCAAGAGCAAGAGCCGAAGGTCGTGCTCGTCCGTCTTGAGACCAGCCCCGAGGACATCGTGGGCATGCAGGTCTCGCAGGGCATCCTGACCGTTCGCGGCGGCATGACCAGCCACGCGGCTGTCGTCGCCCGCGGCATGGGCACGTGCTGCGTCTCCGGCTGCGGCAATGACAACAGCGTCCACATCAGCTATGCAGATAAAGTCTTTGAGATCAACGGCCATCGCTTCACGGAGGGCGACTGGATCTCCTCGACGGCAGCACCGGCAACATCTTACGCCGGCCAGATCCCGACCGTCGCCGCCACCGGCAACCAGAACTTCAATCCGTCTCATGGCTGGGCCGACGCTCCCGCCGCCTGAACGTCGCAGGCCAACGCCGACAACCCGCGCGACGCGCAGCAGGCGGTCGACCTCGGCGCCGAGGGCATCGGCCTGTGCCGCACCGAGCATATGTTCTTTCGCCGAGCGACCGCATCAAGGCCGTCCGCGAGATGATCTGCGCCCGCACCGAGAGGGAAGCGCAAGGTCGCGCTGGCGAAGGTCGAGCCGTTCCAGCAGAGCGACTTTGAGGCAATGTACCGCATCATGGGTTACCCGCCGATGACCATCCGTTACCTCGATCCCCCGCTGCACGAGTTCCTGCCCACCCAGAAGGCGGACATCGAGGAGCTGGCGCAGGAGATGGGCATGACGGCTGAAGAGCTGCAGGGATGTTGTTGTGTCCCTGCATGAGTTCAACCCCATGATGGGCCACCGCGGCTGCCGTTTGGCTGTCACCTATCCGGAGATCGCCGAGATGCAGACCAACGCCGTCATCAAGGCGGCGCTCAAGGTCAGCGCCGAGACCGGCACGATGATCACGCCGTACATCATGATCCCGCTGGTCGGCGAGCGCAAGGAGCTCAAGTTCATCAAGGACATCGTTGTCCGCACGGCGGACGCGCTCATCAAAGATGCCGGTGTGGATATGAAGTATCACGTCGGCACTATGATCGAGATCCCGCGCGCCGCGCTCACGGCCGATGAGATCGCCAAGGAGGCGGACTTCTTCAGCTTTGGCACGAATGACCTGACGCAGATGACCTTCGGCTTCAGCCGCGACGACGCCGCAAAGTTCCTCGGTGCGTATTACGATACGAAGATCTACGAGAACGATCCGTTCCAGCACCTCGATGTCAACGGTGTCGGCAAGCTCGTGGAGATGGCCTGCAAGCTCGGCCGCCAGACGAATCCGGGGCTCGAACTCGGCATCTGCGGCGAGCACGGCGGCGATCCTGCCTCGGTCGAGTTCTGCCACCGCATCGGTCTGGACTACGTGTCCTGCTCGCCGTTCCGCGTGCCTATTGCCCGCCTCGCCGCCGCTCAGGCTGCCATCCGCGAACAGCGCCAATAAGAAGCTTGACGCAGCAGCGTAGGCAAAACAACTGATATAAATACGGTCACACAGTCCGTCAGAATTGTGTGACCGTTATTTTTGCCTATTTTCAGCTGAATACACCGTAAATCATGCCGCCAGTTTCACTATGAAATCAGCGGCTTTTTTTTCGTTCTCAAAAAAAATTTTTTAAATTTTTTCGCTCAGGGGGTAAAAATGAGCCTTCTCGCTGCCTACCTATTGAGGGACAAAACAATCGCCCTCGTGAACCTTGAAAACCGAATACACATTCAACAGGTACATTCCTGATCGGGGGCGAAGGCCCCAGCTGGATGAAGGTGCGCCACGAACTTCCTGCCCATAAGGGTTATCACGGAAAGCAAGGTTGGTAGCGACTCCGAACCATTCTGAAATATCCGCTTGCTACGGATAAGGCGATGAAACGATTCAGGGACAATGATACTTCCCTATGGGGCTGGCGGAGTACCCGGCAGAGGTGAGATTCCTATGAGTTCGGTCAGCAGCCGAACGCCTGTTGATTTCCTTTTAACATTTGGGGGATGAGATCGAGTTAAATGCGACCACCAAAGCACATGAGACCCTGTTCTTCATTCCTTTTTATTCTCTTACCCAAGATGTATTGTGATCCTACAGTGCGAAAGTGGCCTGCGTGTCAATGTTATGGTAGAAAATGCTCGGAAGATATGATATAATACGCTGCATAAAAATGGAGTTGTCTACACTTTCAGGAACGGGGAGCGCAATGCTGCATCCCGGTGCTTGAAGGAAGTGACGTGATCATGTGGCTTTTGACGGCTCACGCACACCCGATTTTTTATGGAAGAGAGAGCAGAAGTATGGAAACGATGGACAATGAACGCCGCATTAGTACCGGCATTGACGGTCTTGACAAGGCGATCGATTTTCTTCGTCCGGGCGATACGGTCGTCTGGCAGTGCGAGCATATCAGCGACTATATGTATGTCGCAACGCGATTTGTGACCAATGTTGCCCGGCAGGGCAACCGCATCGTCTATATACGCTTTGCCGATCATGAGGAGATCATGGACACAGCGGCGCTGCGTGAGCGTGGCGCCAACGTTGAAAAATACGAGCTTGATCCACGTGTGGGCTTTGAGACCTTTGCCGTGCAGGTGCACCGCATCATTGACAAGGAGCCGCTTGGCACGTTTTTTGTGTTCGACTGTCTGTCGGATCTGCAGAAATACTGGTTTTCCGATTTGATGATCTCGAACTTTTTTTTCTGCTCATCAATCCCTTCCTGATCCGGCGTCAGGCGGTCGCATATCAGCCGATCGATTATGAAAAGCACACCCTATGAGACCATTTCGCGCATCCGAAAGAGACGCCGCTGTTGCCAATATCCGCACGCTTGACGGCAGTGTTTATATCCATGCGGTCAAAGTACGTGGCCGCAGCACGCCAACGACGTACTTCCCGCTGAAAATCACCGGAACCAGGTGGCGCACGTTGACATCCAGTGCAGATACTTTATGCGATTTTTGAACGCTTTACCCAGACCGGCGAGCGGCGCGACTGCTGGGACAGCATGTTTGATTCTGTCTCTGACGGCGGGGGAGCCGACAGACGAGGATGGACCAGCGGCTCAAGGAGAATATCCTGCGTTGCCTGCTCGGTAATGAGCCGACGCGTCTTGCGCTGTGCCGGAAGTATTTCTCCATGCGCGACCTGCTGTACATCAAGAACCGCGAGATCGGCACGGGCTGCGTCGGCGGCAAGGCGGCCGGCATGCTGCTGGCGCGCAACATCCTGCGTGATGAAGCACCGGAGCTGTATCGGACGCGCATCGAGCCGCATGATTCCTATTACATCGGCGCCGACGTCTTTTATACATACGGCGTTCAAAACGGGCTGTGGTCCTCCCGCATCCGGATGGTCGAGGCGGCGGATTACCTCGAATACGCGGAACCGATCCGCGAGCTGCTGCTCAACGGGACCTTCATGCCAAGCATCAAGGAACAGTTTCTGTCCATGCTCGAATATTTCGGCCAGTCGCCGATCATTGTGCGCTCCAGCTCCATCCTGGAGGATGGCTTCGGCAATGCCTTTGCCGGCAAATATGAGAGTGTTTTCTGCCCGAATCAGGGCAGCCTGAAGGAACGCTATGATGTCTTTGAGCGCGCCGTCAAGCAGGTCTATGCAAGCACCGTCAACCCGGATGCGATCAAATACCGCGCAGAGCGCAAGCTCCTTTGACCGCGATGAGCAGATGGGGCTGCTGGTCATGCGTGTCTGCGGTGACGTGCATGGCAACTATTACTATCCACATATTGCCGGCGTCGGCCATTCCAAGAACCTGTACCTGAACAAGCAGAACGCTTCGGCGGAAAACAAGGGCATGCTGCGGCTGGTGTTCGGCATGGGCACGCGCGGTCGACCGTGAGGCCGACGATTATGCCCGGCTGCTGAACATGGACAACCCGACTGCCCCGCCGATGGTCGCATACGGTGATGAGTATAAGTATTCTCAGCACAAAATGGATGCAATCGGCCTGAAGGATAACGAATTTGAAAACGATCCGCGTGGACGGCATTGACAAGCGTGACCTCAAGGCCGACCCGTCGCTGTTCATGGAGCCGGACTATCCCACCGTCTCACGCCTGCGTGAAATGGGACTGAGTACGGCGGACGCTCCCAATATTCTGAATTTCCGAAAGCTCCTGCGCAGCACGGATTTCACCGATGTTATGACGGAAGTCATGCGCGTGCTCGAGGAGAAGTACAGCTACCCGGTCGATATTGAGTATGCCTGCAACTTCGACCAGGACGGCAATTACCGCGTCAATCTTCTGCAGTGCCGGCCGCTTCAGACGCGCGGCGTCGGCGCGGCGGGCGTCATGCCGAATGTAAAGGAATTCTATTTCCGCACGAGCGGCAACTTCATGGGCGGGAACGTCTGCCTCGCCCATCCGCTATGCCGTCATGGTTCAGGTCGAGCCGTATCTGGATCTGCCGGAGCAGCGCAAGTATCAGGTCGCGCGTAAGCTCGGGGAACTCAACAACCTCCTGTGCGATGAGGACACGATCCCTGCTCGGTCCGGGGCGCTGGGGGACGACCATTCCCAGTCTCGGCGTGCCGGTGCATTTTATGGAGATCAACCGCTTTGACTGTATTGCCGAGCTTTGCCTACAGCTCACACGGCCTGCGCCCGGAGCTGAGCTATGGCAGTCACTTTTCCAGGATCTCGTGGAGGCCGGGTCATTTTATGTCGCACTCTACCCGGGTGAGGACGGCTGCGTATTTCAGGATGCGCTGTTTGCAGACTGCGAGAATGTGTACGCGCAGCTCATGCCATCCGACACGGAGGACGGGATGGCGGATGTCATCCGCGTCTATGATCTCGGGCGGGATCAGGCGATCCTCTACCCGAGGTCGGGAGTCAGGCGTGCTTTCTTGCCAAGGTCTGACCGTCGGAAGACCTACAAAATATTGGGACGTGCGCCGGACAAGTGGCAACCGATAGTACCGGGCGGAGCCCAGCACAGAAGTGTGCTGGGCTCCGTTTCATTGGTGCCTTTAGGCGTAGAAAAGAGAGACATATTTCATGACCGAAAAGATCACGCTCTCCGGCGTGCCGGAGACGATGCCGCAGATCGTTTATGCCTGCGCCGGGGAGAGCGCCGGGCGCGGTACGATCCATGACCCGAAAGCGGAGGAGATCATCCGCCGGCTGGACTACGATTTTTCCCTGGCGGACAGCGACACCGCGATGCGCAGCGGCGTTATCGCCCGCACGCTTGTGTTCGACGGGCTGGTGCGCGGCTGGCTCGCGCAGCATCCGGGCGCCGTCGTTGTCAACCCGCCTGCGGCCTGGACACCCGGTGCTGCCGGGTAGACGGGTACGCGCACTACTGGTATGATCTCGACCTGCCGGAGACCATCGCCGCGCGAGCGGCTCCTGCCGGAGCACGGCGCGATCCGCAGCTTGCCATGTCCGCCATGGACGACTGGGGCGGCGAGATCACGGAGCAGGGCGCTTCGGGTGCTTTCGTCACCATCGAGGGCCTGACCATGTATCTGTCGCAAGCGGATGTGCAGCGCATCTTCGCGGTGATCGCCGGGCGATTCCCGGAGGCGGCGGTGTTCGTCGAGACCATGAGCCCCATGGTCGTCAGGGCGTTCCGGGAAAAGTCCATCGAGGGCAGCCATGCGGAAATTCACCTGGGGCGTAAAGGGCGGGCGGCGCGGCCCCGCGCTGCGCCGGACTTTCGGTTTGTCGAGCAGCACAGCCTGACCGGAAGGCATGGCGGTGTTTGCCCCGGTCTACAAGGTGCTGGGCAGGATCTCCGCTGTGCGGAATATCTCCAACGAGATCATCGTGCTGGAAAGAGTGTGAGCAGGCGGCAGGGGGCGCTTCGGCGGTATGCTGCCATAGAAGAGGCGGAGAGGATCGGAGAAATACCATGAACGCTGTTTGAACAAGGAAACTTACGTCTGCAAACTGCCCGAACTTCTGCGCACTGGCGCATAGTTCGGGCGGTCGTTTTCTGGCGGCGGCCCGATTTGACAGCAGGGCTGCGCAGATGGAAGAATTTGATGGAAGCCGATTGTAATCTCGTCGGCTTTATGATAGAATCCCTTTTGTAAAATTGCGGGTATTTATAGAGATATGATCTGAAACAGGCACCTGCTGTACCGGCAGCGGAGGAGCGGAAACATGGACTGGAACACATATTATGAAAAGTTTTATGACTGGGCGAACAGCACTCAGATCAATCGGCTCAGCCAACTGACCTTCTTTGGCCCCTGCCGATGAAGTGACCGAGGTGGCACAGGAATTGCTGAATGAAAAGGCAGCTTCCCGCTTGATCCGCAAGGCGCTGGCGGCCGGAGTCACCTTTTTCGGCGGAGAATATCTATGATTTGATGGACTGCTGCGACACGGCGACCATGAATCTGCTGTTGGCTGCCGTAAAATGCCGCTTCACGCAAGAACAGTTGGAGGACTTCTGGGGCAGCGTGGATGACGCGGTGCTGGAAAAGCAGCCGTAACGTAAGGCAGCCCTCGCCGCCGATGTCCAGCTTTTGTTGATCGAAGGCGGCAACCGCCGCGCGAGGGGCTGCTTCCCGTTGCGCAGGCCGAGGCGCGACGGCTGTTTCCTGGTCCATGTCCAGGCCAGAAGGCCGCAAGTTACAAAGGGCGCGGCATCGTCTACACGCTCAAATACGGCGATTCGTCGCTGGTGGCCCTATCACCGACTCGATGTCGGCGGCCGTCGCGCTAACTTTATGGGGGGTCCGCTCGCAGGGTCAGGGGATCGAAAACTGGCGCTCTTTCAGCCGATGTTTCCCGTCGAGTTCGAGGGGTTGGTCGCCAGCATCGGCAGATGGACCGTTTTCGCGAGATTCGGGCGGGCTTCGCTGCAGAGCCTGCCGTTCGACGTCCGTAAATCGACCATGGCGCTCTTTATGGCCAAGTTTTTTGTATCGTCTGGTGCGGGGTGTGGAGCCAGAACGACCCGCTGTTCGATTTTGTCTGGGGGGTCGGTCAGGGCGCTCGACGTCCTGGAGCAGGGGGGTCCCCGACTTCCACCTGGTTCCTGGCCAACCTGAGTTGCCTGCTGGGCTGCCGAAGAGCGACTACGTCGCGGGGTGGTGGTTCGACGTCCCGCGAGGGGCTCCCATCCCAGGGTTATCGAATTTGACGCAACCGTCGTCGCAACTGCTAGACCACGGCTGTTGCACTTGCGACGTGCGGGCGTTGGGGAGCTGGCACTCAGCCGGACACAGCGGAGCGACTTTCTCAGCAGATACTTGTCTTCCCTGGGCTACCACCTCGATGCGATCCAACTCGAGGGTCAGTCGGTGCGCATACTAAGGAGGTCTTCTGACCGTTATAAATACAAAAAGGAGTGCTTTCCATACGAAAGATGTTGTTGTTGGCGGTTCTTGCGTTCCAGCCATGGCGCATTGTTCTGCGGCCGGATGGCTGGCAGTCATCCTCTGGCGAATGGGTCCCCCGTTGGCCGGAATCCCCCACAAAACCAAAAGAAACCGCGCCGTAATACGGTGCGGTTTCTTCTGGCCCAAAGCTGCGTTTTCTCGCAGGCCGCAATGACCGCGTCCATCACTGCGGCGCGAACAGCGCGCTGTTCTAGTGTGCGGACCCCTTGGATGGTACTGCCGCCAGGACTGCAAACGTCGTTTTTTTAATTGATCGGGGATGTTTTCCAGTTTCCAATACCATTTGGGCGGCGCCTAAAAGTGTTTGGGCGGCGAAGCGAACCGCATCAGGCCGGGGAAGGCCAAGTCAAGCCGTCACGTATGGCATCAGAATGAGATAGGCGCGTAAGGCAGGGCCGCAGCCAGAAACCGCCGCCAACGTCCATGAGGATTCACTCCAGGTGGAAGAGCTTTCCGGCCTGGGACATCATGTTCAAAAAACCATCCATCATATCCGCAGTGACATTGGCACTGGTCTATAGTAAACGACCCCTTCTCTCACTGCCACAGGTGTGTTTGGCATGATGCGGATGACGGGATACTTCTGTCCAGCCATCTGCTGGATCTGGGCGATGGTAAGCCCCTGCCGCCATGGAGACCAGGATGGGGAGGTTTCCCGAGCCAGCGTGGGGCGGATTCCCTCCAGCATACCGCCCATTAGGGGTGGGGCTTGACCCCCAGAAAAAGATATTGACTCTCCCGAGCCGCGTCTTCATTGGTGCCTGAGGAAAACCCCAATTCAGCGGCAATTCCTGCGCCCGCTGGGGACTGTGGTCAGCTAAAAATACCATCTTTTCAAGGTCAGGGCTGACCGCACGGGCAATTGCACCGCCCATATTTCCGCTGCCCGATCAGTCCAAATGTATACCGCATGGGAATCACTCCTATTCTATTTTTTGCTTTTAGGTGTTCTTTTTGAAAAGGAAAATTCGTTTTCACAAAAGAAAAGAAAAAAGGAAAACTTTTTCTTTTATTGTAGCACAGGGCATGCGGGCAAACAAGAGAAAGGAGGAGGGAAGCGCGGGAAATTTTTTCTCGTCAGAATGAAAAAAGGTGGTAAGAAAAGGAAGGGAGGTTTTGTCTTCCTCTCAAGGTTTTCTATGGAAGCGCAATGGCGCTTGCGCCCGGAAGAAAGGTGGGGTAAAATTTAATCAAAAACAAACAGGGGAGGGAACTTAGTTGTGCAAACAGATCTGCAGGAAATCGCGCTCTGGACCGCAGGGGGGCACCAATGGCGCCAAGTGGGTTCCCTTCTGGCGACCTTTGGGCAGGAGGACTTGCTGCCCCTCTGGGCTGGCTGACATGGATTTCAAGGCGCCAAAGTGTAGGTGCGGGATGCGCTGCACCAGGCCGTAGAGCAGGGCGCATTTGGGATATTATCGTGTCCCAGACGCCTATTATGAAAGCATCCTGGGTTGGGGAGAAAACCCAACACGGTACATGCTTGCAGCGGGATTGAATTCGGACAACATCGGGCGTTGTTTCCGGCCTTTTTCAGCTGATTCAGGCCATCACAGCGCCGGGTGACAGTATTTTGGTCCAGATCGGTATACTATCCCTTCTATCGAGTGATTCGGGAATACAGGACGGAGGGCGGTGTACCATCCGTTGACAGAGCGGAATGGGATTTAACGGTAGACTTGGAACAATTTGAGCGAACCATTGTGGCACAGAGACCAAAGCTCTTTTGCTCTGTTCTCCTCACAACCCTGTTGGACGGGTTTGGAGGAAGAGGAGCTCAGAGGCATGCTGGCGTGCTGCCAACGTCATCAGGTCCAGGTGGTGTCAGATGAAATCCCACCATGACATTCTCATGCCGGGCCATCGCCATTGTTCCACCACCCGTTTGTGGCAGGGGGAAGAAAACCCATACCTTTTTCTCCGCCAGCAAAACCTTTAATTTGGCCGGTATGAAAAAATTCTATCTTAGTCCTCCCAGAGGAAGCACAGCGGGAACAGTTTGATGCCTTCCAACGTAAACTGGGGATCAGTGAGGAAGCACACTGGATTATGTAGCGGTGACAGCGGCATTTTTGGGGGAAAGGAATGGCTGGAGATGGTTCTCCACGCGATATTTCAAAATGCCTGCTGCGGGAGACGCTGTCACAATTCCCAGAGGTGGTTGTGTCTCCTCTGGAGGGAACTTATCTGATGTGGATTGATTTGGCAGGTGTCGTTTCTCGGGGAGACGCTCCGACTTCGTTCAGAACGCCTGTCATCTGGCTCCGGACTACGGGCACTGGTTCTTCCCGGAAGGAGAGAAATCAGATACCCATATCCGGCTGAATTTTGGCAGCCCCACAGCAGACCATCCAGCGTGCGGCTGAACAATTGGAAAACCGTGCTCAAACGGGTTCTGCGCGCCTGAAGGCAGATAGAATCCGAAAAAAAAGCAATATGATGGAACTCCCAAAGAAAGGAAGCGTATTGTATGGAAATCCTGCACACCGACAAAAGCACCAGCGGCAATCGGGCCGTATTCCCAGGCCATTGAGACAGGCGGCCTGATCTTTGCCTCCGGCCAGCTGGGTTTGATCCCGGATACGGGTGCCTTGGCACACAGCATGGCTGCCCAAACCGTTCAGGCCCTGGAGAATGTGATCTCTGTGCTGAAGGCGGCTGGTCTGACCCTGAATCATGTGGTAAAGACCACCTGTTATCTGAAGAGCATGGAGGATTTCTCCCTGTTCAACGAAATTTACGCACAGTATTTTTAAGGACCATAAGCCGGCTCACTCTCCTGCTTTGCCGTGGCGCAGCTTCCCAAGGACGCCTTGGTGGAAATTGAGGTCATTGCAGCGCGGTAACCGCACGCTCAAAACGGTATGGCACAAAGTGCCATACCGTTTTTTCATAAAGGGAGAAAGGAGATGGTATGTGTGAGAAGCTGCTCCATCTATCTGACCTGCACATCGGAAAGCGGGTCAATGAATGCTCTATGCTGGAGGATCAGCGATATATTTTAAGAGCAGATTGCACAGCTCGCCATAGAGAGAAAAAGTGGACGGGGGTATTGCTGGCGGGGGGATCTCTATGACAAACCGGTTCCACCGGCAGAGGCTGTGATACTGTTAGATACTTTTTTTACGGCGCTCTCTCAGGCAGGAATCCCCGTCTTTGCCATCAGCGGGAATCACGACTCTCCAGAGCGGTTGAGTTTTGGCGCGTCTTTTTGACCGGAACCGGCATC
>VOFK01003873.1_pt1 | contig 23912 bp, 37 predicted proteins | sample 5384121 | NCBI WGS metagenome assembly VOFK01 (sample SAMN12384730, study PRJNA508395) | human gut metagenome | isolation source: healthy gut J | host: Homo sapiens | reverse complement strand
TCGGTATTGCTTCGTTCGGTTACGTATTGCTGAAGAGCATTACGCATTATGCGGGCAAGTACCGCAGCCGTATTAATGCAGCCGAAGGCATTTGTCGCGAGCCTTACGGCATGGCTTTTGCAAGATATAACTGCCATCATTTTCTGCGAGCCCGCAACGACCGGGAGAAAATTGATCCGCGGGTTCTCTACCGTGAGCTGAAAGAACGATTGGAAGTGATGGAATGCCCGCAAGCAATAACGGATTCGTAAAATTCGACCGCAAAATGACCGAATGGGAGTGGTACAGAGATGTGCCGACAAAAGATTGCTATTTATCCATTGCATTTTTCGTGCAAACTGGAAAATCGGATGTGTATAATGGCACAAAAAAGTAAGCGGACAGTTCGTAACTTCGTTATGCTTAAAAAGAAACGGGGCTCACACGACAAACACGGACGGCGCTCGAACACCCTTAGAAATGACAGGCGAACGACAAACGAAACAAGCGCGAAAGGGCGCATTATTACTGTAAATAATACAGTTTATACCAAGATGCGCCAAAGCGAACGAAAACAAACACAAACGTCAAGCGGAAAAAACGACAAACGACCGACAACTAATGAAGAATATAAAGAAGACACTACGTGTCTAAAAGAAAAAGAAGAAGGCGGCTGCGCCGCAAATTGCCCGCTTCGGGCAAAGAGTTCCCGTACGACGAGGGCAACCTGACAGACGCCTACTACGCGGAGAGAGGATTGGGACATGCCGTATGAATTCAAGCGGTCGGACGTTTACGGTCTGGCTTCGGCGCTGGTGCGGACACTTACATGAGCGCGGCGAGCTGTTTTCCGCTGGTGCCCGTACTGCAAGGGCGGCGACACGACAAGAACACGTTTTCGGTCAATCTGGAAAACGGAACGTTCAAATGCTTCCGTGCCGGTGCGGGGGGGCGCGGGGCATCTGGTGCAGCTCGCCCGGGACTTCGGTTACCCGCTGGAGTTTGATGATGGCCGAAAGAAAAAATATCGCACGCTGCCGCAGCGCCCCGTAAAGGTGACAAACCCCGCAGTACGGTATCTCGAAAGCCGCGGCATCAGCCGGGCGGTGACGGAGCGCTACCGCATCACCACGCAGCGCGGGCACGACAACATTCTGGTTTTTCCGTTCTACGACGGCGACGGTGTGATGCAGTTCGTGAAATACCGCAAGACGGATTTTTTTTTTGTGAAAGGGCGCGACCGAAACAAAGAGTGGTCGGAAAAAGACACGATGCCGATCCTGTTCGGGATGGACCGCTGCGAGGGCAAAGACCGGCTCGTCATCACGGAGGGGCAGATCGACAGCCTGAGCCTCACCGAAGCCGGCATACAAAACGCAGTCAGCGTGCCGACCGGCGCAATGGGGCTTTACGTGGCAAAACGTTTGGGAGTGGATCAACGGCTTTGCGGAGATCATCGTCTTCGGCGATTGCGAAAAGGGCAAGATCACGTTGGTCGATGCGCTTTCCCGCCGCTTACCGAAGCCTGTGAAGGTCGTGCGGCAGGAGGATTACCTCGGTGAAAGGACGCGAACGACATTCTGCTGCAAGTACGGCACAAAGCGCTGCGGCAGGCTGTGGCAAACGCGCGCATCATCCTGGTGACGCACATCAAGGGAGCTCGCGGACGTGGCGGCGGTGGATCTCTCAAGCTGCCGAAAATCACGGCATTGCAATGCTCGACCGTGTGATCGGCGGGCTGTACTACGGGGCAGGTGATCCGTGACGGCAAACGCGGCGAGGCAAAAGCACCGTGATGTCGCAGCTCGCCGCCGAAAGCACTGAATCAGGGACTGCGTGTGCTGGCGTATTCGGGGAGAATTGCGGATTACCATTTCCGCCGCTGGCTCGATATGCAGCTCGCGGGCCCACAGAACGGGAGACGAGCTACAACCAGTTTTCCGACGCCGTGTACCGCCTGCCCGAGGACGTGACGGAGCAGATCGGCGAATGGTACCGCGGCAGGGCGTACATTTACGACAATGCGGTAGACGATGAGGATGCGGCGCTGCTCGATCACGGTCGAACAGGCAGTATGCCGTTACGCATCAACCTCGTGTGCATCGATAACCTCGCATGACGGCGATCGACGCGGCTTCCACCGACACGCAGTATTTAAAACAATCGCATTTCGTGCGGCAGTTAAAACAGCTCGCCGTAAAAGCACAACATTGCGGTGCTGCTCGTCGCTCATCCGCGCAAGACACAGGGGCGACGTGAGCGAGAATGATGCGGTTTCGGTTCGGCAGACATCACGAACCGCGTCGATACGGTCATCAGCTACGTGAAAAACGCGCCCCCAGGCGGAAAGCGCTTCTGGTGCTCAAGAACCGCATGACCGGCAAGCTTGCGCTGCACGACAACGCGATTGCGGTGGGGGGTACGACGAAAGTCAAACGCGTGTAACAGCGCCGCGGACGGAACGATTTTCGCTATGGCTGGGAAAAAGAGGCGTCTCGCCGCTCGCGATGGAAGACCTGCCGTTTTGAGGTGGAAAACAAAAATGGAGCGAAATGATTACATACGGCTCTGCCAGAGACGAGCCTTAAAACGGACTACGCAGGCGTGTGGTGGGCAGTCAAGTGGGACGAAAGCGACCTTTGAGAAAAAAAAACATGAAAGGAAGATCAGACGTGACTAAAATCATCTTGGCCGAGCTCGCAAACTGGCTGGACGTGGCGTGGAATACGCGGGTCAGGGGCACGGTGCAAGCTGACAGTTATACTCCCGTAAATCGTGATGATGCGTCATCTAATCCAATCGTGTTTGTGCCGCGTGTTACCTATGACACACTGGGACTTACTGGATCAAGCGGCTCCGAATACTTTAAGCAGTGGCTTATTTGGGTGTGCAAAGCTTATCCGAATAAATATATGCTACTGTGTATCGGCACGCAGCATCCCTAATTCGGTCGGCATTGTGCTTTGCCACATCTACAATACGTCGGTAGTAAATGCGGCCGGGCTACCCGAGTATGCGACGGGCAAATATTTTGACACTGGGCGGCGGCGAAATAGCTTTCGGCACCGTAAATTATAATTTTTATTTAAAATAAGGAGGCAAATAAATGAACAAAGCAACTGTACTTAAATCTGTAACGGCAGTCGTTGGGGCGGGGGTCGCGATCTGGCTCATCATCAACGAGCTGATCTCGATTCTGGAGAACCTTGCTACCATCGGCGTGCCGGGGTTTCCGCGGCTGTCAAACTGTTGGAGAGATTGAAGAACACCGTAAGTAAAAGGAGATAATGCAGATGAAAAATAATCATGAAATCATCCTCAACCAATACGCCGCGTACTGCAAGGGAGCAACCCTTATATCTTGGCACGGCGGGCAGCTACGGCATGGAGATGCTGACGATCATTCGCGAGGGTGTTTGGGCGGAGTACGATATTTTAGCGGCGTTTCACCCGCCGGTCGGGGCTGCGGTGCAGGTGCGCGTCGGCGCGAACAATCAAATCGGCGTGCCGATCGAAGCCACGGCGGAAAAGGGCATGGGCGAGATCGTATTCGCGGGCTACAAGGAGGGCGTGCGACGATTGCGGTCGACGTACTGTACAAAAGGTGGCGCCGTCCTCTGGTGCGAGCGGCACAGAACCCGCCGAGCCTACGCCGGACGTGGTACAGCAGACCATGCTTGCCGCAAACGCCGCCGAGAAGCTTGCCCAAAGCGTCCGTGACGATGCCGATGTGGGGCAAGTTTACGGGGTGCGAAAGGCGATAAGGGCGATATTGGCCCCACAGGCCCCAAAGGCGAGCGTGGTGAAAAAAGAGGCGACCCTGGTAAAGACGCTGTAATTGATACTACCTTGAGCCATGCAGGTGAAGCTGCGGATGCAGCAGAGGTTGGGCAAACTAAAAGAAGATTTAGATAACATCATTTCTCCTAATCTTTTTAATCGCAGCGGCAAAAGGAAAAATGTGGCTATCAGTTCTGGTGATGGCAGCGAAATGAATGGATTTAGCGGATGGGAAACTACAGACTATATTCCTGTATCCAAAAATGATGTACTCTATTTTAGCGCAAATAATGAGCCGACGCCATACAGCACAGGCGCTTTTTTATGACGCTCAAAAAAGAAGTTTATAAGTGGATTTGGCAACCCTAATAATAATAATAATATAACAGTTACATCTGATGGGTATGCAAGGTTTTCGTTTGGCACTTCACCAGAAAAAAATTGCAGATCGAAAAAGGTTCAAGAACCACATATGTTCCATATGGTGAGCTTAAAATCAAAGCCGATGTGGATAATGTAAAGGAAGACACTGACAATATAAAAAGCCGAAGTAAGCGAAGTCAAAGCCGAAGTTGTAAAAATACAGGAAGACCATTCAAATCTTTTTAACAAAGATACTGTTGTAAAAGGGGCTGTACTTCCAGATAGCGGATACTTTGATACTAGCTTTTCATCATGGGAAACAAGTGACTACATTCCTGTAAAACCGGAATGACATTATACTTTAGCAGCAACCAATTACCAATAGGCGTAGTAAGTACCGGAGCATATTTTGACAAAGACAAAAAGTATCTGTCTCCGCTAAAGGATGAACCATTATCTATCACAATCCCAGACGGTGCTTACTTCATCCGTTTTTCAAAAACGGAGGTCTTGGGAATACCCTGAACACCTTGAAAATCGAGCAACATGGAATTACTAAATTTACTCCATATGGAGAGCTTTATGTTACAGTAAATGAATCTGCATTGCCGAGTTCGATTCTTCCAAAGTGGAAAAGGATTAAAGATTCTTACACTTGGAGACAGTATTACCGCTATGGGTGGCGTAAACGGATGGACGTATTGGATTAAACAGTATCTCCTTGCTGATAAGGTTGTGAATGTGTCTGTTGCGGGCTCTACATGGCAAGATAAAGTTGCTAGTCAAACCTATGACGGAAATCCACAACCTTCCACAAATGGCAATGTAATGGGAAATCAAGTACAGAAAGTGCTAAATGCAAAAAGCAAACGGAGAGGCAGATTATCAGGACTTTAACGTGATTACATTCTCGTTTGGAACAAATGATTCTGTTGATTTCTCTGTGCAGACAAAAGAAAGCGTGGAATCACAGTTTATCACGAATTATGCTCAAAACAACTTTACCGTTGTGCCTATTGATAACGTAAATCGTCAGACATTGGCAGGCGCTATGCGGTATGGATTCCAGAAATTGCATGAAGCATATCCAAATGCCGTGATATTTATGTGTACACCAACGCAAGAATGTTATGAAACTTTCGATAGCATTTACAAGAAAGGTGATTTCATCAATTTTGTTGCCGATAGGCTTGGAGCAGAAACAATCGATACTCGCAGATGCGGAATCCGAAACATCTACGAAAGCCAAACAACGATTGATTATGACCATCCTGAACAATCTGGTGCTGCACCAATTCAGACTGATTTGCTTGACGGTATTCATACAAACGAAAACGGTGCAAAGAAGATTGCAAAAATACAATGCGAGGGGAAATTATGAAATATTTCATGATTAACTAGAGGAGGAAAAATAATGGTACCAATCCGCGAAAATCTTTTGAGCCAGAGCAAATACGATTTGAAAGTCCCGTGGAGTCCTGCGCAAAGGACATGAAATATATCGTCGTGCACAACACGGCGAACGATGCTTCCGCCGCGAATGAAGTCGCGTATACATAAAAACAAAAGGCGCAGGGCGGCGGAATTTCCCGAGCGGGCTCTGCGCCTTTTTATTTTCAGAAAAACCGCGCCCGGGTCGGAAGGACTTTTGACCGTGTGGCAGCTTGACGCACAGGATGATACCGGCAAAGTGCTTGATGAGAGGTATAGGGCTATTGTGCGTTTTAGCACGGGTAGATCAAAAAAAGTAGTCGGCAGTATATCATTTTTGAAGAAAAACGGCCTTTTTTGCGCCTATTCATAATTTCGACTTGAAAATTTGCCGTATTTCTGCTATAATCTTTACAGTTATCCCTTTATGTTTATGTTTAAAAAGTGGCGGCCAAACTGCCAGAAAAATTAAAGGAGCAGAGGATTAGAGTATTCCAGAAATGGACATGAACCCGGAGATCGCCCGAAAGTTACTCGAGGTCGGCGAAGAATTCCGCATTGAAGGCCCGTTCTTCTCGTACGAAGAAATCAAAATGGGCAACGTGAACCACACCTACAAAGTCAATTATATTCGCGATGACGGTACCGGCATGGCAAAGATTAAGTCTTTCCTTGTACAGCGCGTCAATACATATGCGTTCCAGCACCCGATTGAGCTGATGCAGAACATTGACCGTGTCACGGAGCACATCCGCGAAAAATGCCCGAATACGAAAAGCCTGCATTTCCATCACACGAAGCACGGCGTCAACTATTTGATGGATAATGACGGCTTCTGGCGGCTCAGCAACTACGTGCCGTCTGTCAGACGTTCGATACCTGCGACGACTTGAACGTGGTGCGCAGTGCAGGTGAGGCGTTCGGCGATTTCCAACTGATGTTGGCGGATTTCGATGCGAACTCCCTTTTCTACACGATCCCGGACTTCCACAACACGCGCAAGCGCTATGGAAGCTGAAGGAAGATATGGCGGTCGACCCGTGCAATCGTGTGGCAGAAGTGCGCGAAGAGCTCGATTGGCTGCTTTCCGTAGAGGACGAGGCTTGCCGCCTGACCGACCTCTTTGAAAAAGGCGAGCTTCCGCTGCGCGTTACGCACAACGATACAGATCAACAACGTGCTGTTCGATGAGAAGACGCACGAGGCGCTCGTTGTCATCGATCTCGATACCGTTATGCGGTCTTGTCGGCCACGATTTCGGCGATGCCATCCGCTTTGCTGCAAATTTTGTGGAAGAAGATTGCGATCATCCGGAAAAGGCCGGCGTAAACCTCAATATTTTCTGGGCATTTGCCGAGGGCTTCCTCAAAAGACCGCCGCGTCTCTGACGAAAACCGAAGTGGATACGCTGGCGCTCAGCTGCTTTGCGCTTACCTGCGAGCTTGCAACGCGCTTCCTCGCGGACTACATCGTCGGCGATAAGTACTTTAAGGTCAAAAAGCCGCAGCATAACCTTGTCCGTACGCGCTGCCAGATTGCCCTTGCAAAGGACATGCTGAATAAAATGGACGCGATGAACGCCATCGTGCAGGACTGCGCACGCCGCTACAAAGAGACCGAAAACGCATAATTCATTTTGCATCAGACGACCCGGCAGTTTTGTCGGGTCGTCTTTTTAAAAAAACAGGGAGGAGTTTATCATGAAAATTCTGTTGACCGGCGCAAATGGCTTTGTGGGGCGCGCATCCAGTGCGGCGGCGCCCGTTATTTGTGCGCCGTCTCTGCGCGGGGCGGAAAAAGAGGATATCGACCGCCTCATCGACACCGTGCAGCCGGACGCCATCCTTCACACCGCGGCAATCTCGGACATCGGTGCGTGTGCCAAAGACGGAAGAGCTCGTACCACGCAAACGTTCTGGTGCCGGTATTTAGCAAAGCCGCAAACGGTTGCGAAGCTCGTGTTGTTCAGCTCCGATCAGGTGTACAGCGGCGCAAAGGGCGATAAGCCGTTTACGGAAGACGACGTTGCGACCGCAAATCTCTACGCCGAAGAAGTTGGAAATGGAAAACCGCGTTCTCGCGATCGACCCGAACGCCGTCATGCTGCGTGCGACGTGGATGGCTTGACATGCCCATGTTTGGCGTGCCGAACCGCAGCAACCTCATCACGATGTTCCTGAACGCCGCCATCACTCAAAAGCCGCTTGCACTTTCCAAAGATTTCGCGGCATCACCTATGTGCGCGGAGGTTGCAGAGCGAGACCTTGCAGGCGGTGAATTTGCCCGGTGGCGCATATATAACTTCGGCAGCAGGCAGACGTCTCCATGTACGCGCTTGCGGAGCTGTTTATGAAAAAAACAGGCATGAAGCTCAATTTGCAGGAAAAGGGCGGCGAAAACCTCTGGATGAATGTGCAAAGCTTAAAAACCGGCGGTGGATTTGAGACGACCGCCGAAGGCCTGCGACGTGCATTGAAGACTATAATCTTTCGCTGCTCGGCCAATAACAAAACGAAAATCTCCTTTGAAGCCCGGTTTTACGGGTTCTTCAAAGCGAGATTTTTTTAATGGATGAAAAATCTAATTATGTCAATAATCTTATGTAAACTAAATTATGTAAAATTAAACAAATTTGTCGAGCGCATGGGCGCGTTCACAGGCCGCACGCACCGGTTCCGGCTGCATGCGCAGCGGCTCGCCCACGACCTGCGCAGAGCTCGAAATCCTTTTGCCTCACAACAGATCAGGGAAGATAGGCTAAACGGTCCGGTGGACTGTTTAGCCGTAAGAAATCTATCAAAGAGGTTCCTTAAAAGACATGAAGAATGCAAAAAAGCCGCAAGCTCAAAAAGTGTCATTTAAACCCCCTTCGGCATAACTTTGTACAAGGGGAAAGTCCCCCGAAAACAAGGAGGGTTTTATGGCATCTTTACAAATTTCGCGACGCTTTCGTATAACGGAGGCACAACGAATTCCAACACCGTCACGGGCGAGCTTTTGGAGGTCTTGACCGTTACCAAAAACCGCCGTGGTGAAAAATTACGCCGCAAACGATAAGATTACGTATATCATTTCTATCGTAAACAGCGGTGCGCAGCCGGTGACAAATCTCACGGTCACCGATAACCTCGGCGCGTATGAATTTAATAGCGGGACTGTCTCATCCGCTCGCGTATGTGCCGAATTCCTGTTCGGTATTATGTAAACGGCGTCTTGCAGACCGCGCCCTCACCGCAACGCCGGAGCCGCCGCTCGTCATTACGGTCCCGAATGTCCCCCGCAAACGGCAGCATCATGCTCGTTTACGAGGCAGAGGTCACAGCGTATGCACCGCTCGGCACGAACGGCAGCATCACGAATACCGCAAATGTCACGGACGGCAATCTCGGAAGTCAGCGCGTCGGAAACGGTCTCTACGGATGATCGCGCGGTGCTCACCATCAGCAAAGCGCTGTGTCCTGCGGTCGTCACGGGGAACGGGCAGATTACGGCCTTACGTTCGAAAACACGGGCAACACCGAAGCTTCCGAAGCCGAGCGCATCGTGCTGACCCCCGATACGTTTGACCGATCCTCAAAAACATAAAAAAAGTGCGGTCGTTGCTAACCGGCACCGCTTGGACAGCAGGTACGCAGTACACGTATGGTGAAACGACCGGCGTGTTCGCAACGCTTCCGGGACAGATCACCGTTCCCGCCGCGCAGTATACGCAAAACGAAAACGGCACATGGGCCACTACACCCGCACCGCGGAGGTTGTTATCACCGGCAGCGTGTAAAAGCAAAATTCCAGCAGGACGCATAGCGTAGATATCCTCCGGTTTTTCGCGGGGGATATTCATGCTTTGTGTCGTTTTTTTAACAACGATTTTACATGGATTTTACAAAGAACACACAGTTGATTTGACATGACACGATATACTCCTATACGTGTAAAAGAATGTTAAAAGGGGGAAAAATCGGGTATGGATATTTTCAATGTACTGACGATGATTGGCGGGCTGTGTCTTTTTCCCTGTTCGGCATGAACCTGATGGGGCAGGCCTTGAGCGCCGCGCGGGGCAAGCTGCAAAGAACTTGCTCGATAAAATGACCGGCAGTGTACCGGCGGGCTTTGACGAGGCCTCGGCATCACCCATCATTCATTCAAGCTCGTCGGCGACGACAGTCATGGTAGTGGGCTTCGTAAACTCCGGGCTCATGACACTGCGGCAAGCCATCAACGTTATCATGGGCGCGAACGTTAGGGTACCGTCACGGCGTGGCTGTTGAGCCTTGCGGGCATCGGCGGCAGCAATATTTGGGTGAATCTTTTAAAGCCGTCATCCTTCACGCCTGTTTTGGCGCTCATCGGCATCATTTTCTATATGTTCTGCAAGTCGGTAAAAAGAAAGATACCCGGCATGATCTGCTCGGCTTTGCGACCTTGATGTTTGGCATGGAAACCATGAGTGGCGCGGTTTCGGGCCTTAAAAGATGTCCGGCGTTCGCTTCGCTGTTCCTGATGTTCAAAAATCCGATTCTTGGCGTGCTTGCGGGTGCGCTTTTTGACAGGTATCATCCAGTCCAGCTCAGCTTCCGTGGGCATTTTGCAGGCACGTTGGCCGTAACGGGGCAGGTCAGCTACGCGGCGGCTATCCCGATTATCATGGGCCAGAATATCGGTACCTGCGTTACGGCGCTGATCTCCTCCGTGGGCACACAGAAAACGCAAAGCGCGCGGCAGTTGTCCATTTGATGTTCAACGTTATCGGCGTGGTCGTGTTTACTGACGGCCTTCTGGATTGTAAAGATCGCATTTGCACGCTATTCTGGATGAAAACGCCACCATGTCCGGCATCGCGATTGCGCACTCGCTCTTTAATATCCTGTGCACGGCGATGCTGCTGCCGGCAGGCGGCCTGCTGAAAAGCTCGCAATCCATCGTGCGGATAGGGCGGCAAAGAGCCCTGTTGAGCTTGAAGAACGTCTGCTCATCACACCGTCCGTCGCGCTCGGCCGCTGCCGTTGCCGTTGCGAGGATGAAATGGCACGCTGCGCAGGCGAAGCGCGCTGCATATAGCGCCCGACGACCTTTGAAAATTATTAGCAATACGCGAAAAACTTCATTCTCCGGAATGACAGGCCTGTTATAAAGAGGCCTTCAGCGGTCCATGATTCTTCACTTCTATTGCCTCCGGCGGGGCTTTTTGTCAACAGCGACAAAAAGTATGCAAACGTCGTTTGAAACCGATGGTTTCTAAAGCCTCCTCTGACTCTCAAGAGCCTTGCTTGTTACGGGACGTAAAGGGAATCGCCTCAGCAACAGACCCGCTGCCGCTCCCCTCGCTCAGGTGAAGGGGCGTGTGGGTCTACCGCCGTGGAGGACGGATTGCCACGGGTGCTTCGCACCCTCGCAATGACACCTCAAGAAGGCAGAATGTGATTGGGGCCGTCGGAGACAGGGAAGAGCTGCTGCCGGGAAAAGTTACCTGCCGGGGGGCAAAAGGAAAATCGTCTTAGTCTCTGCTTCGTACTCACAAGGCTTCAAGAAGCCTTACTTCTCCTCGCAGACCAGCACATAGACGGTGCCGGTGATCTCGAAACCCAGCTTGGCCTTGACCTCGAAGCTGCCGAAGGTCTTGATGGGCTCCGCCAGCACCAGCTTCTTGCTGTCCAGCTCCATATCGTGCTGGGCCTTCAGCTGCTCGGAAATCTCCTTGGCGGTGACGGCACCGAAGAGCTTGCCGCCGGCGCCGCCCTTGGCGGCGATCTTCACCTGGCAGCCCTTCAGCTTCCCGGCAAGCTCCTGTGCGGCGGCCTTGGCCTCTGCGTCGGCCTTGGCCTTGGCCTTGGCCTGCAGCTTCATGGTGTTCATGGCATCGGCGGTAGCCAAAACCGCCAGATTCCTGGGAAGCAGAAAGTTGCGGGCGTAGCCCTCGGCTACCTCGATCATCTGGCCCTTCTTGCCCTTACCCCGGACATCCTGCTGCAAAATCACTTTCATGGAAATAATCCTCCTTATTCTTCAAAATACTTATCAATGGCACGCAGCAGCAGCGTGGCCTTTCGCCTCTGCCACCGTCATGCCGGAGCACTGGCCGCCGGCGGTGGTGGAGTTGCCTCCGCCCCCCCAGCGTCTCTACCAGCACCTGTACGTTGATCTCGCCCAGAGAGCGGGCGGAGATGTAAATGCCGTCGTCCTTGCGGTACAGCACGAAGGAAGCACGGACCCCCTCAGGGTCAGCATCTCATCGGCGGCCTTGGCGGCAATGACCCGGTCGCACTCCTGATCCAGCGCCGCAATGGCGATGTCGCCGTGGTAGAGCTCCGCCCGGCGGATGATATCGTAGCGGGAGATCATGGACTGGAGGTCGCTCTGGAACATCCGCTGTACGTCCGCCGTATCCGCCCCGGCCCGGCGCAGGTACGCTGCCGCCTCGAAGGTGCGGCCGCCGGTGCGGATGGTGAAATTCTTGGTGTCCAGCACGATGCCGGCCAGCAGCGCCTCGGACTCCGCCTTCAACAGGTCGCCCGGCTCGATGAGGTACTGGAGCAGCTCCGTCACCAGCTCCGACGCTGAGGAGGCGTAGGGTTCGTGGTAGTTCAGGGCCATCTTGTCGATGTAGCTGCTGCCCCGGCGGTGGTGGTCGATGACCGCCACCCGGTTGCAGGCGTCCAGCAGAGGCTCCGGACTCCACGCTGCCGGGGCGGTTGGTATCCACCACCACCAGCAGCGTCTCCGGCTGGACCCGCAGGAAGGCATCATCGCCGCTGAGGAAGGCCCCCTGATACTCCGGCAGGCCTGCAGGCGCGCAGCATCGGATGGGCGGCGTTATTCTCCGTATCGATGACGATGCGGCACTTCTTGCCACGTTTGCGGACGATGGCGCACACGCCTGCGGCGGCGCCCAGTGCGTCCATATCCGCATAGCTGTGGCCCATGACGTAGACCTGCTTGGCCTCGTCGATGAGCTCCCCCAGCGCATTGGCCATGACCCGTGACTTCACCTTGGTGCGCTTCTCCGTAGCCTTGGAGCGGCCGCCGTAGAACTCGAAATTCAGCTTGTCCTTCACCACCACTGCCTGATCGCCGCCACGGCTCAGGGGCCATTTCCAGCGCCACGGAGGCGTTTTTGAACAGGGCCTCGAAGCTGTCGGCATCCCCCGGCCCACGCCGATGGACAGCGTGGCTGCCACGCCCTCCCCGGCCACCACCTCACGGACGGCATCCAGCACGTCGAAGCGCTTGGCGGCAAAGTCGGAGAAGCTCTTCTCCTCAAACACAAAGAGGTAGCGGTCCCGGTCATATCTCAGCATCATCCCCTCAGCTGCCGGCGGACCACTGGCTCAGCTTTTCCTCCAGCATGGCCCGCACCGCAGAGCGCTTGCCCCTCCGGGGTGGCCTTCATCAGGTCCTCGTAGTTATCCACCATGAGGATGGCCACCACTGGCCGGGTCAGCTCCAGCGTCCGGCGCATCCCCTCGGTGTCGGTGACGTCCATCCAGTAGGTGGTGGCCAGTGCCTCCGGCCGCCCTCCGGTGGCTGACGCCGCCGAACACTCGATAGGTGCGGTGGTTCCACACCACGGTCTCCGGGGCCTCGGTCTTGCCCTCCAGCAGCCAGTGGAAGGAGATATTGGGGAACACCGTTCAAGATGGGCATCGAAGATGCCCCCTCCCGCTGCCCGTCAACTGGAGGAAGCTCCGCTGCTCCAGAGGATATCCTCCGTGGCCAGATCAAAGACCATCATGGGCAGGGGGTGAAGAGCATATTGCTGGAGCGGCGGAGTCCATGCCGCCGTAAAATCGCTGGATATACTGGCAGACTCTGCTGGGTAGCCTTTGCTGCGGCGGCGGCCCAGCAGGAAGAAGGCCACGGCGGCCACGCCCTCGCAACCAATGGCGCGAGGCGCACGTCAAGGGGATCGCTGCCAGGGCAAACAGCACCAGGCACAGCGAGAAGATCGTGATATTCGTCCGGAGAAGTCGGGCGATCCGTTTATTCAAGGCGCATCCCTCCCCTGTTTTGGCGGAGTGCGCTGTTCCGCCATTTTGAATTATATTATTATAGCATAGTTTTTCCTCTGCTACAACGTCTTTTCTTATCGGTTTGAAAAAAAGTCTTTTCCGGGTATTTTTCGGCGGAGGATCGGGGAAATGCGGGCTTTGCGAGGGGCGGCGAAAAAAGAGGGGAAAGAAAGGCTGTACAAATGCGGAGAAATGTGATATACTTTGTGTAAATCGTTGAAAAGCGATTGTCTTTTTTGTATTTTTTGCGGAGGCGGCGGGCCTTCGTGATCAAATAAACGAGGGGATTCCCCTCACCACTTTTGCACAGGACAGTCGGGCGGGCCGCCGGACTTCTCCGGCGATACAGCGCCGCAGAGAAATGTCGGGAGCCGCCTCTATTTTGCCGTGTCCTTTTGCGGAGCAGCTGCGTCCGCCGACGGGCAGTCTGTCTGTGCGCTACTTATCTTGTAAAGGAGAATATACAACACATATGGCAGAAAAATTGAAGATCATTCCTCTGGGCGGTCTCAACGAGATCGGCAAGAACATGACCGCCTATGAGTACGGCGGGGAGATCATTGTGGTGGACTGCGGCATGGCATTCCCCGGCGATGATATGTACGGCATCGACTGCGTCATCCCCGACGTCACCTATCTTATCAAGAACAGATCCCGGCTGCGGGGCCTGTTCATCACCCATGGCCATGAGGATCATATCGGGGCCATCCCCTACGTCCTCAAGCAGGTAAATATGCCCATCTACTGCACCCGCTTTACCGCCGGACTCATCAAGCTGAAGCTGCAGGAGCACCGGCTGCTGGACAGCACCAAGCTGGTGACGGTGGAGGCGGGCCAGACGGTGAAGGCCGGGAAATTTCAAGTAGAATTTATCCACGTGAACCACTCCATTGCCGACTCCGTGGCCTTCGCCATCCACACCCGCATGGGCGTGGTGGTGCACACCGGCGACTTCAAGATCGACTCCACCCCCATCGACGGGGAGGTCATCGATCTGGCCCGGTTCGGCGCTCTGGGCAAGGAGGGGGTGCTGGCGCTGCTGGCGGACTCCACCAACGTGGAGCGCCCCGGCTACACCATGAGCGAGCGGATGGTGGGCAAGACCTTCCAGCGGCAGTTCACCGGCTGCAAGCAGCGCATCATCGTCACGACCTTCGCCAGCAACGTCCACCGCATCCAGCAGATCATTGACGCTGCCGCCGCCTGCGGGCGGAAGGTGGCCGTTACCGGCCGCAGCATGGAGAACATCATGAAGGTCTCCACGGAGCTGGGGTATATGAAGATCCCCAAGGGCGTGCTGATGGACATCAACCGCATCAAGGGCCTGCCGCCCCAGCAGCAGGTCATCATCTCCACCGGCTCTCAGGGCGAGCCGATGAGCGCCCTGTTCCGGATTGCCTTTTCCACCCACAAGCAGATCGACATCGGGCCGCAGGACAAGGTCATCATCTCCGCCAGCGCCATTCCGGGCAACGAGGTAACGGTGGGCCGGGTCATCAATGAGCTGTTCCGCAAAGGGCGCCGACGTGGTGTACGACAAGGCGGATATGCTGCACGTGTCGGGCCACGCCTGCCAGGAGGAGCTGAAGATCATCCACGCCCTGACCAAGCCCAAGTTCTTCATTCCCCTGCACGGTGAGCAGCGGATGCTGCAGATCCACAAGCGGGTGGCGGAGGCCATGGGCATGGACCCCCGGAACATCTGCGTGGCCGAAAACGGCTCCGTCATCGAGCTGACCACCAAGCACATCAAGTGCGAGGCCTCCGTACCCGCCGGAGAGGTCTTTGTGGACGGCTCCGGCGTGGGTGAGGTGGGTGCTGTGGTGCTCAATGACCGGAAGCTGCTGGCCGAGGACGGCATGGTGGTGGTGGTACTGAGTATGTCCTCCCCACGACCACCGGCTGCTGTGTGAGCCGGAGATCGTCACCCGTGGTTTCGTGTATGTGAAGGAATCCGAGGAGCTTTTGCAGGAGCTGCGGGAGCTGGCCATGTCCACGGTGGACGGAATGGCTGCCCGGCGGCGCAAGGACGACAACGAGGTGTGCCGTGCCGTGCGCTCGGCGGTGAGCAGCTACCTCTATAAGCACACCAAGCGCAGCCCCATGATCATCCCCATGGTCACAAAGCTGTAAGAGGATATAGCATTATAACAAGGAGGGCCTCCGGCATTGCCGGGAGGCCCTCCTTGTTATAATGCTGGGATGATACAGCTCTCTGCGCTTACTGCACCTTGGCGCCGTCGATGGTGACGGTGAGGTGAGCGGCGTCCATGCTGTTCTTGTTGGCCCACAGGGGGTGGAGCCCGTATTCTTGCCGGCTGCGAAGCCGTTGACCGTGGCGTGGGTGACGGTCAGGGTGTAGGTGGCATTGTAAAGTCGTTGCCCACCTCGATGGCAGCCTTACCGGCAGCGCCGCTCTTGCGGTCGTTGAAGGTGCAGTTGTTCACCACCAGATTGGTGGGATTTGCAGCGGTGGCCTGACCGTAGAGGAGGATGGCCTTGCCATTGGTGTTGAAGGTGCAGCCCTCGAAGGTCACGTCCGTGCCGCCCCAAGTCCAGATGGAGTACTGGTTGGCCATCGTGTTATCGAAGGTGCAGTTGATGAAGGTGGCCTTGCCGTACAGAGTCAGCTTGCCCTTTGATGGTGCAGTTGCGATAGACCAGCTCGTCGCAGACGATGCCGTCGAAGCTGCCCTCGCCAGCCTGAACGGTCACATTCTCGAAGGTGAAGGTGGAGCCGCGCTGATAGTTCAGCTGGCCGCCCTCGGCACCGGTGGCGTTCGTGATGACGTCCACGGTCTGAGTGCCGTCACCCACGAAGGTGATGTTGCGGGCCTTTGGCGCCCTCGTTGGCGATGCCGTTGTCCAGCGTCAGAGTCTGGTCGGCGGGCATGACGACCGTGATGTCCTTTGTTTGTAGAATCGGTGATGGCGTTGTTCAGGTCGTCCTGCGTGCCGGGGATCACGCCGGTACCCTTGACCACGGTGTACCAGGTGTCGTCGCCGTGCTTCTCGGAGACCACGGAATAGCCGTCAGCTACGAAGCTGCCGCCCAGATTATCGTCACCCTTGGAGGGATCGTAGTTCACAAAGGTGCCGCCCTTGACGGTGATGGTGCCGGGGTTGTCGTTCTTCTGGTTCAGCACATAGTAGAAACCACGCCAGTTGTAGTTGGTATAGAAGAAGCCGCCCTCGATGACGATGTTGCCGCCGTTGCTCTCCACGACGGAGTTGCCCGCGCCCTTGGCATCGCTGCCCACGGTGAAGGTGCCGCCCTGAATGGTCACAGTGGCACCGTTCATGGCATAGACGCAGATGTTATTGCCGCCATTGCCGCCGTCATAATAGCCGCCGGTGATGGTGACGTTGGTGTCACTTCCGCTGGCCTTCACGGCGATGTCATTGGGGTTCAGAGCCACGACACCGTTGCTGAGGGTGTGGGTACCTTCGGTGAACTCCTGCGTACCCTTATAGGCAGCGTTCTTGTCATACTGGTTGTTGAAGCTGTCGCTCTCCACGGTGTCCTGTGTGGCGTAGACGGTGATGGAAATGCCGCTGATGGTCAGGTCCATGTAATCGTTGCCGGCAGACTCCTTCATGTGGCCCTTGATGGTGAACTCGTTACTCTCGCCGGCCTTCAGGTGCTGCTCAGCGCCCATCGCCACATCGCCGATGGTCCAGTCGATGGCCTCGTTCAGCTTGGCATCCCCCCTTGATGCCGGTGATCTTGATCATGTACTTCAGAGCCAGATTGCCGTTGTTGACGACACGCAGCTCCGGCAGGGTATAGGTGCAGCCCGGCTCCCACAGAATGGCTTCGCCCTTGGCATCAGCAGCCTTGACGAAGTCCAGCGTCTTGCCCTCGGCGGGAGACCCAGTTGCCGCTGGCATCCTTCATCTCCAGAGCAACATCCAGATTACCGGCCTGAATTTTGTTGACCCCGGTGGATGCGGTGTCGGTGAACCATGCGAAGGTAGCACCGATGAGCATAGCAAGACACAGGGCCAGTGCTACGACGCTGCCCAGCAAGGCTCGTTTGGTGGACTTGCGATTTGTCATGGTATCTTCCTCCTATTTTTTTTGTGTGTGGGGCAATGGGGGCTGCAAGGGGAATGCGGACTCACGTCGGGGCTGCGCCCCTTCTCAAATGACACGCCCTTTGAACACCCCTTATCGTTTCTTAGAAACGATAAAAAGCTCATGAGCTTTTGGCCTCTTAGAAACGATAAAGCACACTTGATAACCGTATCATAGCACCGCTCTCTGAAAAGTGCAAGGGGCATTCATCATATTTTGTCATTTTTTACAGGCTTTTTGCCCGTTGTCTGCGGAGGATAGACAGGAAAGAGTTTCTATTTTTCGGAGGGGGACGGAGAAATCGCCCCCGGAGGGCTTTGTGGAGCGCTCCGGGGCGATAATGTCTTTGTATTATCGTTGCAAGAAATTACAATTCGTATATGTCCGTGAACTTTTTTCCAGATACGCCACGTACTCCTCCGACGGAAGGGTCCGCAGACGGACTCGAAGAGGGCCACGGGGTCCTTCATGCAGCCGTACTTCCAGATCTTCTCCTCCAGCCAGCGATTGATGGCGGTGAGCTTGCCGGAGCGGACGGCGGCCTCCATCCAGATCCTTCTGCATCTCCAGCAGATACTGTGCGCCGTAGGCGGAGCCTATGGCATAGGAGGGGAAGTAGCCTATATTGCCGTTTGCCCAGTGGGAATCCTGCAAGACGCCCTCCCGGTCGGAGGGGGACATCCACGCCCAAGTACTCTTATACAGGCGATTCCATGCGGCGGGCAGGTCGTGGGCGGTGATGGTGCCGGCGAACATCTGCTTTTCCAACTCATAGCGAACCATGATGTGCAGGCAGTAGGTGAGCTCGTCGGCCTCGGTGCGGATCAGAGAGGGGCCGGGAGCGGTTCACCATACGGTAGAACTGCTCCTCCGTCACGTCCTCCAGCTGGGCGGGGAAGTGCTCCTTCAGCCACGGCAGCAGGACGGAGCAGAAGGCCCGGCTGCGGCCGATGATGTTCTCGTAGAACCGGGACTGGCTCTCATGGATGCCCATGGAGACGCCGTTTCCAAGGCAGGTGCGGGCCAACTCCCGGCCGGTGTGGAGCTCATAGAGGGGCGTGGCCGCCCTCATGGACCACGGAGTACAGGGAAGAGGCCACCTGATCGGCGAAGTAGTGGGTGGTGATGCGGGACGTCGTCACGGGAGAAGTTGATGGTGAAGGGGTGCTCCGTCTCGCCGATGATGCAATGGTCCCGATCGTGTCCATGACATCCATGATGATGAAGTCGGAGAACTGGCGCTGGATGGCCACGGGATAATCCCGGTGCAGGGGGCGTCGTCCACCCGGTCGGCGTGGGCGGTGACCTGCCGGATCAGAGGCACCAGCTTCTCCCGCAGGGGAGGCGAAGAAGGCGTCGCACTGGGCCACCGTCAGGCCACGCTCAAAGGTGGAGAGCATGGTCTCGTAGGGGTCCTTCTCCGGCTCCCAGTAGCCAGCCATGCGGCGGCATCAAACATCTGCTGGAGATAGGGCTCGAAAGAGAGGGCAAAGTCGTTCTTCTCCTTGGCTCATGCCATACGGCGTCGGACTTGGCGGACAGCTCCTGATAGGCCACATATTCCGCCACCGGGACACGGTGGGTGCGGTCGTAGTCACGCCACAGCTCCTCCGCCTTCCGGCGGGTGACGGGGTCCAGCTCCTCACGGTTTTCCATAAGGGTGCGGAGCATCTCCACCGTCTCTGGGGCGGTGGTGAGCTCATAGCCCATGCGGGAGAGGCCTCACCTAGGGTGCAGCTCCGCCGTCCCCTTTGGGGGGGCAATGGTGGCGCCATCGTAGTACATAAGGCCCGTTGCGTGGTTCAGGGCAAAGGTGGCTTTCTCATAGCCTTGCAGCTTTTCCAGTGCTTCCTGGATGGTCATTGCGGTTCCTCCTTTTTCGTTGTGGCTCCATCGGCGGGCATACAGGCCTCCGCCCAGTCGGACAGCCGCTCCAGAATGGGCAGCAGGCGGCGGCAGTCCTCGGTGGGGGCATACCCACCCGCACCGGCACCTCCAGATACTCCCGGCGCAGGATCAGTCCGTCCCGCCCAGCTCCCGCAGGGACGAGGCCAGCACGGTGTTGCTGATACCAGCCAGCTTGCCCCGCAGGGCATTGTACCGGATGGTCCCGGCGTTGGTGACGGAGCACAGGATCTGCACCTTCCACTTGCCGCCGATGCGGCACATGGCGCAGTGCAGGGGGCATTTCTCCATACAGGGGCAGTCATAATGGGACATGGTAAGCTCCTCCTGACCTGCTCATAATTTTCTGCGCTCTTGCTTTTTCCCGGGATTATGATACGATTATAGCAGATAAGAAAAAAGGAGTAAATAGCAAATGCGTATATATCTTCAGGGCCTCACCATGGGCCTGGCGTATGTGGCCCCCATTGGGTTGCAGAATCTGTTCGTCATCAACAGCGCCCTGACCCAGCGGCGCAGCCGGGTGTATCTCACCGCCCTGATCGTCATCCTGTGGGACGTGTCTCTGGGGGTGTCGTGCTTCCTGGGGGCCGGGGCGCTGATGCAGGCCCTGCCCTGGCTGCAGAAGGTCATCCTGGGCATCGGCAGTCTCATCGTCATCTGGATCGGCATTGGGCTGCTGCGGTCCAGGGCCTCCCTGGAGGGGCGGGACGTCAACGTCCCCATCTGGAAGCTGATCTCCTCCGCCTTCGTGGTGACGTGGTTCAATCCCCAGGCCATCATCGACGGCACCATGATGCTGGGGGCCTTCCGGGCCAGCCTGCCCGAGGGCGGCGACCTGCCGTTTATCTGCGGCTTCGGCAGTGCGTCGGTGATCTGGTTTCTGGCGCTCTCCACCATTGTGTCGCTGCTGGGGCCAGATTCAACGAGAAGGTGCTGAACATCATCAATAAGGTGTGCGGCGCTGTCATCATCTTCATGGCTGCAAGCTCATCTGGAACTTCGTGCAGCCTGATGGGCTGGGTGAAGTAAAATGAAACAAAAAGAGGCTGGGTGGACACCCAGCCTCTTTTTGCTTTGAGGAGTATGGAAAAGATAGGAAGATATCAGAACAGAAGGCCCCAGGCCAGGAAGCCCAGGCAGGCTACCAGACCCACGAACAGCAGGACCACCACCAGATAGCCCATGATGTCACGGGCAGACAGCTTGGCGATACCCAGAGCGGGCGCGCCCAGAAGGGCTGGATCATGTTGGTCCACTGGTCGCCCCAAGCGATGGCCATAGCGGTACGGCCGGCGCCGATGCCCAGCTCTGCACCGGCGGGCATCATGATGGGACCCTGCACGGCCCACTGGCCGCCGCCGGAGGGAACGAAGAAGTTCACGATACCGGCTGCCAGGAAGGACAGCATGGGGAAGGTGACGTTGTTGGAGATGTTCACGAAGAACTGGGAGATGACGCCTGCCAGAGACACACCGGCCTCATTCTGCACCACCATCATACCCATGATACCGGCATAGAAGGGGAACTGCAGCAGCACGCCGGAGGCGCTGCCGGCGGCTTCCGCCACAGCGTCCACATAGCGGCGCAGGTCGCCGTGGAGCAGGATACCGAGGAACATGAAGATCATGTTCACGATGTTCAGGCCCAGCGTGAAGCCGTTGGTGATGAAGTAGTAGATGATATACACCAGAAAGGCCAGGCACAGGATGCCCCACAGGATTTTGGAATGCTCCAGCTTCTCAGCGGGGGTGTTGATCTCGTAGGTCTTATCCTCGTCCTCCACCAGCAGGGTGGGATCGATGGTGACGGCACGCTCCCCGGTCAGGGTGCATGGCGTAGTTGATGAAGGGCATGGCCAGCAGCAACCACGGCGCACATGATGATGTTCATGGGGTGGAAGATGGTCTCGGTAATGGCGGCCTGATAGGTGACCTCACCGAACTTGGCGCCGGTGACCAGCGTCAGGGGAATGGATCCGGAGAGACCGGCGTGCCAGATGACGAAGCCGGAATAGGCAGAGGCGATCAGCAAGGGATAGTCCACGGTGGGGACCCGCTTGGCCACCTCCTTGGCCAGCAGCACCGGCCACCAGTCCGAAGCCCCAGTTGAGCCAGCAGCACACGGTGGAGACCATGGTGGTGATGACGATGGCCTGCATATTATTGTGGCACAGACCAGCGGCCTTCCGCAGCACCTTTCTTACAGGGCTTGGCGGAAGCCATGGCGGGAACCCAGCACCAGCACCAGAGCCATCTGCATGGAAAAGGCCAGCAGACCCCAGAAGCCGTCGGAATTGCCCCATGCAGCCAGCACCTTGATGGGACCCCATACCGGTGGCGAACATGGCTGCCACATAGACCACGAAGGTCAGGGATGACGGCAAACAGGAATGCATCCGGCAGCCAGCGGTTCACAACACGCACGCAAGCGTTGGTGAATCTCTTGAACATACTTTTTTCTCCTTACATCTTGAATGCCGCCCGTGGCGGAACAACACACACATCGTATGTTGATATTATTCTATCTCCGTAATAAAAAAATTGCAACCGTAAAGTTGACTAAAGTTTAACAATCAAAAAACTTATCTCGTCGTATATATTAACTATTATTTAACAAAGTTCGTCCGTTTATGCTGCTTGTAGTCCTGTATTGTAGAATGATTCTGCAGACTTTTTCGTGGAAACTGCCAGCAGAGCAGCGGAGTGTCTGTCAGGTCACGTGGGCAAATGGTACAATTTGGCAGTTTTTTCGGGTGTGATACAAAATCCTTACGGAGCGGGAGGTACTTCGGCAGGCAGGGTGCGAAAAATTTTTCTCACGATGGCTTTTTCCAGCCCTTCGGGGGATAAAAAAAAAAAAAAAAAAAGGGGCACCGGGTGATCTGAACTGCACCCCATTTGTTGGACAGTATGGGATTACATTTTATATAATTATTCTAACCATCACACATCCGGCGAACACGGCATAGAGCGCAAGACCCCACACGCCACACATACGCATCCCGTGCGGTAAAAGAGGGATTGCCACCGGAAATGCTGCACAAAAATACTCCGGACACGCCGATTATTCCACCACCGCAAACATATATACGCACATAGCCGCACAGACACTTGTGGGACGCTGTTACTAACACGTTACTAACAAATAAGAAATGAGCAAAAAAAAAAAGTCCCGGAACCGTAGTGATTCCGGGACTTTGACGTGTGGTGCACGGTACAGGACTCGAACCTGTGACCCCATGCACGTCAAGCATGTGCTCTACCAGCTGAGCTAACCGTGCGAACAAAGGTATTTTTACCGGAAAGTCCCCCCTGTTTGTCAACACTTTTCTTGCCAATCTGAAAAAGTTTTTGTTATACTGCTGTCAAAGAACATCGCAGGCGCACAAGGAGGAACACTTCATGGAGAAAATCGCACTGGTCACGGGCTCCTCCCGTGGCATCGGCCGGGCCGTGGCCACGGAACTGGCCCGGCAGGGCTGGGCCGTATGTATCAACTATCGGGAGAGGGAGGACTGCGCCCGGTCACTGGTGGAACAGCTCACCGGGGAGGGCTGCCGGGTGATGGCGGTGCAGGCGGATGTGGCCTGCCGGGAACAGGTGAATACCATGGTCCGGCAGGTGGAGGGATGCCTTCGGCCCGGTAGCGCTGCTGGTGAACAACGCCGGTGTGGCGGGACAGGCCCTATTTCAGGACATCACCGATGAGCTGTGGCACCGCTACTTCTCCGTCAACGTAGACGGCGCCTACCACGCCATTCAGGCGGTGCTGCCTGCCATGCTGCACCACCACGAGGGGTGCATCATCAACACCTCCTCCATCTGGGGACTGCGGGGCGCCAGCTGCGAGGTCACCTACTCCTGCACCAAGGCGGCCCTCATCGGCCTGACCCGGTCTCTGGCGGCAGAGCTGGCCCCCACCCACATCCGGGTGAACTGCGTGGCGCCGGGCGTCATCCGTACGGATATGCTGGACGCCCTGCCCGCCGAGGTACTGCCCCAGCTGGCGCAGGAGACTCCCATGGGCCGCTTGGGAACGCCGGAGGACATCGCCCACGCCGTGGCGTTTCTGGCCTCGGACAAGGCGGACTTCATCACCGGGCAGGTGCTGACCTGCGACGGCGGCTTTATTTTGTGAGAGCGGGAAAAAGGACCCGTCGGAAAGCCATTGGTTTTCCGGCGGGTCTTTTTTTATTCCGGTATGGGCAGGCCGTGGAGCATCACCCGGCCGAAGCAGGTGAGGCTGCGGCCGCTGCTGGGGGCAGGATCACGTCCGCATCCGCCCGGCGGCGGTTGAGGCTGAACAGATACACCACCCCCAGCGGGTCCCGGTAGAGCAATACGTAACTGAACGAAGCGTTTGAG
>VOFK01003300.1_pt1 | contig 23921 bp, 36 predicted proteins | sample 5384121 | NCBI WGS metagenome assembly VOFK01 (sample SAMN12384730, study PRJNA508395) | human gut metagenome | isolation source: healthy gut J | host: Homo sapiens | reverse complement strand
CGGTTGTTTCCGAGCAAAAGCTTGCTTAATGCGCTGTAGTCCCGGTGCAGCTTGATGCCGTACATCGGACTGATTGGTTTTCAGTCCGTTGTCATCGTAATGTACCAATTCGATGATAGCATCTTTTATCTGCTCACAGTCTGTGATTTCTTGTCGTCAATCAGTTCGAATCCGAATGTTTCAAGCGAGGCTTTTAGCCACGCTGATACGTTTTCGTCGCTGACTGCGTCGGGCAGGACGGCGATGCCCAGTTCTACCGAAAGCGGGTGCAGCCCCCAGTTGCTCAAGACTGGCTTTTCACCACCATGATGCAACGGTTGCAGACCATGTTCTTGATGTGCAGTGTGTTTTCGGGATTGGGTGTAATATCGGGCATTCCGTTCTTTTTCGGGCAAAGATAATAGGTATGGTTTGTTTTTTGCTTTCATTTGTCTGCGAATAAATATTAATGGGGTTTATGGCAACCTCATCGTGAAATGCCTTTAGTGAAAGCTTTTTTCCATAACCTTCCGGCTGAGCAATGTCTGCATAGCGCCCCGCATGGACAGGTAAACAAGAAAAAGCAAGCCACAGGGGCATGGTTGCCTAAAACCGTGTGGAATCCCGTAGTACACCGCAAAGAAGCTGACGGCTGAGGCTGCCATGGAGAGAAACATGCCGCGTGTTGCCGTAGCGCCGATGAAAATGCCGGGTCCCAGATAAAGGCGGCAATTCCGGCAGCAGGAATGGCGAGCGCCCAATAGAAGTAGGTGTCGGCGGCGGTTATTACGTTCCGGTCATCGGTCAGCAGTGCCAGAAAAGCATTGCCTCCCGAGGCATAGACCAGCGTGAACGATTTGGTCAGCCCGGCGCCCCATATAAACAGATGCCGGACGGTATCGGTAAAATGCTTTCCGGTTGCGGGCACCTATGTATCGTCCGCTCAGGGCTTCTCCCGCATAGGCGAAACCGTCCATCACGTAAGAGAAAAGGGTGAAGAGTTGCATCAGCAACGTGTTTACCGCCAGGATAATTTCACCTTGCGAGGCTCCTGCCGAGGTAAAGAACAGCGTAACGGCGACCAGGCACAATGTCCGCAGGAAAATGTCGCGGTTCACTTGGAAAAAGCGTATCATTGCCTCTTTTTGAAGTACTCCTTTCCAAACGATATACTTCTTGAGTTTCCCGTAGCGGTTCATCCACAGTACCAGCCCCATAAGAAAACCCGCATATTGGGCAATCAGTGTTCCCAAGGCTACGCCTTCCACTTTCATCTTGAAAAAACAGACAAAGCTGAGGCTGGCTATGATATTCACAATGTTCTGTGTAATGGCTATGTACATGGGAATACGCGAGTTCTGCATACCGATAAACCATCCGGAGAGCCCGTATAGTCCCAGCATGGCCGGAGCTCCCCAAATGCAGATATGAAAATAGAGCGTGGCCATTTCCCTGACTTCTTCCGTGGGTGGATAATCTGGAAAGCCGCTTGCCTGATAAGGAACTTGCAGCAGGATGAGGCATAATGCCACGGCCAGTCCTATGCCCACGGAACGCATCAGCAACCGAACAATTTCCGGTAAATCCCGTTTACCATAAGCCTGTGATGTCATGCCGCTGGTTCCCATGCGCAGAAAAGCCGAATATCCAATAGATGATATTGAACAGCATGCCGCCTACTGCAATGGCGCCGATATAGGCAGGAGAACCCAGGTGGCCTACAATAGCCACATCGATTAGCCCGAGCAAGGGTACGGTTATATTCGATACGATGGAAGGTAAGGCTATCTGCAATATCTGTCTGTCTATATGCTTCATTTGTAATATCTTATTTAAGAGAACGCAAAGGTACGCAGAAAAAGAAAAAAACTGTGGGAAAGATTAACTATATTTCTACTTTCATCTATTGACGATTGCCGCGGAAATCCGTAAATTTGTAGATGAATTTCTATTGGGATATTTCAGGCTGTTTAACTATATACACTTTAAAAATGAAAACCTTGACTTTTCTTTTCTTCGGACTCCTGCTGTGTCCGATGACGCTTTTGGCACAATCGGCAGATGTATTGTTGCAGAAAGTGGCTGATGCCTTGTCGGCAGGTAAGGATGACTATGCCGTCAGCCTGTTCCGTCAGGCTGCCGATGCGGATGCGGGACAGACGGAGATGTTCTATTGGACAAGCGTTGGAAAAGCCACTGAGGCAGCTCCGCGGCTTGCGCAGGAACTGGCCGTTTGCTACAGAGACAAACGGAATTACGACAAGGCATACCTTTTTTATAAGGAGTGGCTGCAGTATTATCCGGCAGATGTTTCCGCACTTGTAGCCTGTGCGGAGATGCAGATGATGCGCGGAGAGACGAAAGATGCCCTGAAACTCTATGAGAAGGTGTTGACATTGGATGCGGATAATCTTCAGGCAAATATATTTTTTGGGCAACTATTATTACCTGCAAGCCGAGCAAAAGAAGAAAACGTTAGAGGACAACTATAAGAAAATCGTAGCGCCCACACGTATGCAGTATGCCGGTTACCGTAACGGATTGTCGGATATTTACTCCAATGGGTATAGCAAGGCTAAGGGGTTACTTGCAGAAGGTGCTTCAACTCTTCCCGTCTACCGAAGCGGGGAAGACCTTGGAGCGGATAAAGAAATTGGAAAAAGAGATGAATAATTGACGGTTCATCTCTTTTCTTTTCCTGCCTGTAGCAATGTCTATTTGGCGGTACGGATTGGCAACTTCATAAGTCCGTCTGGTGCAGAACGGGTGTCTGCCTCCTGAACGGCTTTGGGGCCCGGTATCAGAGGACTGTATAACAAGACATGCCGGATGCGTGCCCGCTGTTCGGGAGTAAATTGGTCGGAATGGCTGATTGCGTAATCCATGATGTTGTGTGAGACAAAGGATTCGCCTGTCAGGCAATTCTCACGGTTCACCAAATTGGCAAATGAAGTTTTCCGGGTTCATTCGCCGCGATATATGCGTAATTCATATCGTATGCTTCCTTATTGTAGGTGGGGGTATCTGTGCAATAGTCGGTATCTTCACAACTGTTTCCCTCTTTCTGTTTCGAGAATACATGGTGTAATCCTAAATAATGCCCCTAATTCATGAGCCAACGTAACGGTAATGTCTGCTGGTTTGTATGTGGTTGCCGTACTTTCTTCGTTGATGAACCGGCTGTTGATGGATACACAATGGGGAAGGACAAGTTCTTCAGTTCCAATCGGGATACATTGATTTCACTGAGACCGGCCAGGCTGTTCGCCCCTTTTGTGGTAAACGGCAGATGGGATATCCCTAATGTCGTTGTATTACTGCCGGGCTCATTGGCAAAGTTGTATACCATTATATTGATATAGTCGTTTGGTTCCCAAATCAGGTAGTTGTAAAGTTCGGTTGTTGCTGAACATGAAATCATTGATATCAATGGCGGCAGTATTCCATTCGATGCGTTCCCGGCCATGAAATGTACCCCGGTTCAGGCAATGTTTTCCCCTATAGGGTCTTCTGTGGCAAGTACAAATTCCAGATTCATATTTGCACTGTTGGCTCCTGCATTCCGGTAAAGTTCGTTCACTCTCTTTAAATTTCGGATAATCTCCCAACCGACATATTGTTCTTATCGTTTTTGTCGTGATAGAGCACATGGAAAATAACCGGGAGTTTATAATGATATGTTTCGGGATTGAAAGACAGCGGTTGAATACCATTCTGGGTAATTTTGATAGCCTGATCTTATGCCGCCGTTCGAAGGAGTTATTGTGATTGTTGCATTCCTCGTGGTTTCCTCTAAGTTTGCCTCTATTTCTAATGTGAGCTTTTGATTGCCCGAACCTTTTTGCCGGAGTGACATTGCACCATTTTGCAGTTTTGGATACGGTCCAATCCGAGCTACTGATAATATCTACTTCCAACGTCGTTCCGTCACAACTGATATTGTTGAACGATGATTGTGATACTTTTAAAGAATCATTTTCAGAATCGTCAAACTATAGAGGATATGAGGCAGAATGTAGAGATTAAAAATAATTTGTCTTTTCATAGCTGAATCTTTCTTGTCTAAAACATCTTTGGCAAAGATATTGTTTTTTATTTCAGTTCATCAGGTTTTCTACTTTTATAAGTATATATTGCACCTCTTTAAATAAATACTCCCTTTCTTTCCCGTTCTCGTCTTCCAGAACAAAACGTCCGTCTTGTTCCACGCGTAGCAGGCGGGCGGAAAACTTGCCGTTGGCATCTTCGTAAAGATGGAATCCCCGGCGGCGGAAAAGGGCGCGGGCATAGCGGGCTGATATTTCGGCGGCATAGGTGTTGCGCTCTTCTGTTTGCAGACCGTTGTAGTAGATTTGCACCCGCTTCAGTATGTGTGCCAGTATTTCATGGCGGTTATGCTCTTTTCCGGTAATTTGTTTCAGGGATACAGGATTTGGAGCATCGCTGTGGAATTCTTTCTGATTGATATTGATTCCGACGCCTGAGATGCTGCGTCCGATGAAATGGCCGGAAAGGTCATTCTCTATCAGTATGCCGCATATCTTCTTGTCTCTCCAATAAATATCGTTGGGCCACTTTATCGTGATTTCGTCCGACCACCTGTCCAGCTCCTCTTTGATGGATAAAGAAATGATCTGCGATAGAATGAACTGGCAGCGTGCTTCCAGAAAAAAGGTGGGGTAGAGCACAAAGCTGAAAAGCAGGTTCTTTTCTTTTTCCGCTTCCCAGCTGTTGCCGCGCTGGCCTTTACCTGCTGTCTGGAATTCGGCTGTAACTGTGGTAAGTTCGGCAACGGCCTCTTGCGGGTCATTACATAACTGGCTGATGTACCAGTTGGTTGAGTCGGTTTCGTCCAGCACTATCAGCGGATAAGGAAACGTTTCAGGGCAGGGCTTCATACTCATTGCGCATTTTTTTAGTGAATTTCTTTTTATTACTTCTTCGTAGGAGTGGTCTATCAGATGCTTTATCAGTTTGTCATCTGCATCACTGTCCAGGAGCACCTGGTTCCAATACTTCTTGTTGAAGTGCCAGGCTCCTTCAACGGCATTGTAGCGTTCGCGCAATTCCAGCGCGTATTCGGGGTCGCATTTCATGGTGATGCGGTCGGGAGTGTTGAGATTGATGCATAAGAACATCTTTCCCATTACCCGGATAACGAGGAAATCCTCACCGAAAGGAGTATCTTCGGTTGCGGCCTTTTTACTGAGGCAATATTCGCGGGCGGTTTCTATATTCATTGTATTCAGGTATTAGGGTTCTTAAAACACAGGCGGGTAAAATGCTTCTTTGATATGACCTATCTTTGAAGGTGCCTGTGGTACCCACTACTGTAATGATGTCGAAGCGCACGGGGGCGTCAATACAGAAATGTTTTACGTAAGCATCGGCTGCTATGACAATACGGCGTATTTTCTGCCAGTTGACGGCATCTTGCGGCTTGATGTACTGCGTGTTACTTCGGGTTTTTACTTCTACGATGACCACTTCGTTTGTCTTTAGTGGCAACAATGTCCAGTTCCAAACGGTTTTTCCGCCAGTTCCGGTCTCGTATCGCATATCCGTTGCGTTCCAGATAGGCTGCTGCCGCATCTTCTCCTGCTTTGCCCAGCGCATTGTGTGTTGCCATTGTACGATTTTCTTTCTTTCAGTACAAAAATACGTTTTTCTGCTTTGTTTTTACAGAAGTAAAACTAAATTTGCAAAGAAATATGAGAAAGAGAGACAAAACGTGTGCGAAAGCAACACCCGAAGAGCCAAAACGCGAGCAGCGCATGGTATGCCTGATGAGCGAAGAAGAGCTGCGGATCGTGGACCGTTATCTGGAGAAGTACAAGATAACGAACAAATCACGCTGGCTGAGGGAGACTATTCTCATGTTTATCCATAAGAATATGGAAGAAGATTATCCTACATTGTTCGGCGAACATGACATGCGAAGGTGAGGAAGGAGAATAAACTATAAATTACGAATTGCAAAGACGGAAATCGGAGTGGACGATAATTATTATATGAAGCAGGCGCTTCTTGAGGCTCAAAAAGGCGGGAGACCGCGGTGAAGTACCCGTAGGGGCGGTGGTTGTTTGTAAGGACCGCGTTATTGCCCGCGCCCATAACTTGACGGAAACTCTGACTGATGTCACTGCCCATGCTGAAATGCAGGCCATTACTGCCGCTGCCTCTACTCTTGGCGGCAAGTATCTGAACGAGTGTACCCTTTATGTCACCGTAGAACCTTGTGTGATGTGTGCCGGTGCCATTGCCTGGGCGCAAACGGGGCGTCTGGTGTTTGGCGCGGAAGATGAAAAACGGGGATACCAACGTTATGCGCCGCACGCTCTGCATCCTAAAACCGTAGTCGTAAAAGGCGTGCTGGGAGATGAGTGCGCTGCATTAATGAAAAGTTTCTTTGCCGGCAAACGCCGTTAATCTTTTTGATTTCTTCAAATTCCACGTATTCTCCTTCATCTTGCGAGAAGAGCTTTTTGCGTGGGTTGGAGTGTGGGAGGTCTTTTCTTTGTGTGCAGCCTCTTCATGGGGAGGAGGCGGATTGCTGCTTGTCATTGAACGAATATCCCTTTCCAGATTGATAGTTCCCGTTTTCATTACGGTATGTGTTTGATGAACGGCGTCCGCCCAGTCCGAAGACACTCCGGATGACAGTACCTATGATGCTAAGCCCGATGAACAGGATAGCTATGAGGATGATAAATAAGAAACCTAAAAAATGAAACATGGGCTAATGTCTTTTTTTATGTGTTCGTTTTCAGCGAACGATAATACAACAACCGTGCCAAGAAAATGTTTACTTACGCTTTCCTCGTGAGAAGTGACAGCAAGATGTACCATACAATTACCGCTGCAAAACCGCTGACTTTCAAAAAAACAAGAAGCGGAATACTGATAATCAGGAAACAATGAAACTTACTTTGTTGTCTTTCCATGAGAGGCTCTTGAATTTCAATGAGAACATCGGTGTTTCCGATACCAGCAACCACGAAAACAGGCAAACCAACATTAACAGGTAAAGAGGATTGAAACTGTCGGATATAAGCATAGGGTGCATCCCGGCAGCCAATGATGCCCAAAAAAGAGCATTGGCAGGAACCGGAACTCCAATGAAAGAACTTGTCTGGCGGGTGTCGTTATTGAACTTAGCCAGACGCAACGCCGAGAATACGGAAATGAGAAATGCGGTGTAAGGCATATAAGGAGCGATGAACTCCATGGATGCCGGATAATGCATCTCCTTGAACAAAGAAAAATACCACTAATGAAGGCGCTACGCCGAAACTTACATCATCGGCCAGAGAGTCCAAGTCTTTTCCGATGGGAGAGTGTGCATTCAGCAGACGTGCCATCATGCCATCGAAAAAGATCGAATACGGCACTGAGGATAATGAATGCAAGCGCCAGGTTGTAGTTGGCTTCAAAAGCCATGACGCAGGCGATACACCCGGAGAATAAGTTCAGACAGGTTAAGGTGTTAGGAATAGAACGGGTGATGCAATTTGCCATTGTTATTTAAGTTTTGCTATGACGGTTTGATTACCGGTGGTCAGTTGTCCGAGTTTAACAAGAACTTCCGTACCCAGCGGAAGGAATACATCCACACGCGAACCGAACTTGATGAAGCCCATATGTTCGTCGATATAACACTCTTCACCCGGTTCGGCATAAGTTACGATACGGCGTGCCATGGCGCCGGCAATCTGGCGTGCCATGATTTCCACACCTTCGGGAGTTTCGATAACTACGGTGGAGCGTTCGTTGTCAGTGCTTGCTTTAGGTAACCAGGCTTTCATGAACTTACCGTTCTGGTGAGACACCAGCTTAACGGTCCCGTCTACGGGATACCAATTGGCGTGCACATTAACCAAACTCATAAATATGGAAACCATGATGCGCCGGTCATGGAAATATTCGGTTTCTTCAACCTCTTCCACTACCACAATCTTTCCGTCAGCTGGGGCAACCTTACGATTTTTCTCGGTGTCTTCCTGGCCGAACAAACGTATAGGACAACGGAAGAAGTTCACTAAGATGCCATAAACCACAAGGCTGATAACTGCCACTACGTAGAAAGGAATCTTACATTCCAAACCGAAGTAAAGCCCTGCGTTTACGGCGAGTATCAACAATAAACTGCCGGCCAATGTATGTGTTCCTTCACGGTGAATACGTATTTTCTTTAATTTTTTAAGTCGACCCATGTATCTTGTTTTATTCTTTCTAATGCAAATTATCTGCAAAAATAGGCTTATTTTGAAAATCTAACAAGAATTTAGTCATAGAATTACAGATGTTGATAACTTTTTGAGGAATATTTTTTTGTTAGATGTAGCATAGGTCGTACCTTTATGCTCACTTATAGAAAGGATAAATTTATGCAGGATTTTGTTCATTTGCACGTACACACCCAGTATTCACTTCTTGACGGCCAGGCCAGCGTAAGCCGGCTGGTAGACAAGGCGATGAAGGATGGTATGAAAGGTATAGCCGTAACCGACCATGGCAATATGTTCGGTATCAAGGAATTCACCAACTATGTCAATAAGAAGAACAGCGGTCCGAAAGGGGAGATAAAAGACCTGAAAAAACGGATTGCCGGCATAGAGAGCGGTGAGATAGAATGTGAGGATAAGGAAGCGGAGATAGCGGCTTGCAAGGAGAAAAATAACGGAAGCCGAAAATAAGCTGTTCAAGCCCGTTATCGGTTGTGAGATGTATGTGGCACGCCGCACGATGGACAAGAAAGAGGGTAAGCCCGACCAGAGCGGTTATCACCTGATTGTATTGGCGAAGAATGAAAAAGGTTATCATAATCTTATAAAGCTGGTGTCCCGTGCATGGACTATGGGATACTATATGCGTCCGCGTACCGACCGCAATGAATTGGAGAAGTATCATGAAGGACTGATCGTCTGCTCTGCCTGTATCGGCGGCGAGATCCCTAAAAAGATTATCAACGACCAATTGGATATGAGGCCGAAGAGGCTGTCCGCTGGTATAAGAATCTTTTTGGAGATGATTTCTATCTGGAGTTGCAGCGCCACAAGGCAACCGTCCCCCGCGCCAACCACGAGGCTTATCCTTTGCAGCAAAAAGCCAATGCCAAACTGTTGGAATATGCCAGGAAGTACGATATAAAAGTAATCTGCTCCAATGACGTTCACTTTGTGGACGAGGAGAATGCCGAGGCGCACGACCGCCTTATCTGTTTGAGTACAGGCAAGGATCTGGACGACCCGAGCCGTATGCTCTACCAAGCAGGAATGGATGAAGACCAAGGCGGAGATGAACGAGCTCTTTTTGCGGATGTTCCCGAAGCTCTTTCCAATACGGGAGATTTTGGACAAAGTGGAATATTATTCTATTGACCACGCGCCTATCATGCCTACTTTCGCTATTCCCGAAGATTTCGGAACGGAAGAAGAGTATCGGAAGAGATATACGGAGAAAGACTTGTTTGATGAGTTTACGCAGGACGAAAACGGAAATGTCGTCTTGGACGAGGATGCCGCCAAAGCTAAGATTAAGCGTCTGGGAGGGTACGACAAGCTTTACGTATCAAACTGGAGGCCGACTATCTTGCCAAGCTGGCATTTGACGGTGCCAAACGGCTTTACGGTGACCCGTTGTCGGACGAAGTGAAAGAACGTTTGGTCTTTGAGTTGTACATTATGAAGACGATGGGTTTTCCCGGTTACTTCTTGATTGTACAGGACTTTATCAATGCCGCCCGTACGCAATTGGGCGTTTCGGTGGGACCGGGACGTGGTTCGGCTGCCGGTTCGGCCGTGGCATACTGCTTGGGCATAACCAAGATAGACCCTATCCAGTACGACCTGCTGTTCGAGCGTTTCCTTAATCCCGACCGTATTTCCTTGCCTGATATTGATGTGGACTTCGATGATGACGGGCGTGGTGAGGTGTTACGTTGGGTGACTGAAAAGTATGGGCAGGAGAAGGTGGCGCATATCATTACCTACGGCACTATGGCAACCAAGCTGGCCATCAAGGATGTCGCCCGTGTACAAAAGCTGCCTTTGTCGGAGTCCGACCGTCTGGCAAAATTAGTTCCCGATAAAATTCCCGATAAAGAAGCGAATCTGCCCAACGCCATAGCTTATGTGCCTGAGTTGCAGGTGGCGGAAGCGTCACCCGATCCTTTGGTGCGCGATACATTGAAGTACGCCAAGATGTTGGAAGGCAATGTGCGCGGTACGGGTGTGCATGCTTGCGGTACGATTATCTGTCGTGATGACATCACCGACTGGGTTCCTGTAAGCACGGCGGATGACAAGGAGACAGGCGAAAAAATGCTTGTAACCCAGTATGAAGGTTCGGTCATTGAAGATACGGGCCTGATTAAGATGGACTTCCTGGGTCTTAAGACCCTTTCGATTATCAAAGAGGCCGTTGAAAACGTACGTTTACACCGGGGGGTGAAGTTGGACATCGACAAGATTTCCATTAAAGACCCCTGCTACCTATAAATTATACTGCGACGGGCGGACTATCGATACGTTCCAGTTCGAGTCCGCAGGCATGCAGAAATACCTGCGTGAGTTGCAGCCGAGTACTTTCGAGGACCTGATAGCCATGAACGCCCTCTATCGTCCGGGCCCTATGGACTATATCCCCTGACTTCATCGACCGTAAGTGGGGACGCAAGCCTATCGAGTATGATATTCCCATAATGGAGAAATACCTGAAAGATACGTACGGCATCACCGTCTATCAGGAGCAGGTGATGCTTCTGTCCCGTTTGCTGGCAGACTTTACCCGCGGTGAGTCCGATGCCTTGCGTAAGGCAATGGGTAAGAAGCTGCGCGACAAGCTGGATCATATGAAGCCGAAGTTCATTGCTGGCGGACAGAAGAACGGACACGATGCGAAGGTGCTCGAAAAGATTTGGGCGGACTGGGAGAAGTTTGCATCCTATGCTTTCAATAAGTCTCATGCCACCTGCTATTCATGGGTTGCCTATCAGACGGCTTTCTGAAAGCCAATTATCCGGCAGAGTACATGGCTGCCGTAATGAGCCGAAGCTTGTCCGATATAACGACGATAACCAAGCTCATGGACGAGTGTAAGTCCATGGGCATCAAAGTGCTTGGGCCCGACGTGAACGAGTCGAACCTGAAGTTTACCGTGAACCCCGAAGGTAATATCCGTTTCGGATTGGGTGCGGTGAAGGGAGTAGGTGAAGGGTGCTGTGCAAAGTATCATGGAAGAGCGCGAAAAGAACGGTCCGTATACGGGCATCTTTGATTTTGTGCAGCGTGTCAATCTGAACTCTTGTAACAAAAAAGAACTTGGAATGCCTTGCCCTTGCCGGTGGTTTTGACAGTTTTCCTGAGCTGAAGCGCGAACAGTATTTTGCCGTCAATACCAAGAATGAAGTCTTTATTGAGACATTGGTGCGCTATGGCAACCGTTATCAGGCAGATAAGGCGGCAGCGGTCCCAACTCTTTGTTCGGCGGTGAGAATGTGGTGGACATCGCTACTCCTGAGATTCTTCCGGCAGAACGTTGGAGTGACCTCGACCGTCTGAACAGGGAACGTGATTTGGTGGGTATTTATCTTTCCGCTCATCCCTTGGATGAATATGCCGTGGTGCTGGAATATGTTTGTAACACACACATGGCGGAACTGGAGGACAAGACCGCCCTTGTGGGACGTGAAATAACTATGGGGGGCATCGTTACTTCCGTCCGCCGGGGCATCAGTAAAAACGGCAATCCTTATGGCATTGCCAAGATAGAGGACTATTCCGGTTCGGCGGAACTGCCTTTCTTTGGTAATGACTGGGTGACCTATCAGGGCTATTTGGGCGAACGTACCTTTCCTCTATATCAAAGCACGCTGCCAGCCCAAACAGTGGAGGCAGGACGAGCTGGAGCTGAAGATTACCTCAATGGAGCTGCTTCCCGACGTAAAGGAGAAACTGATAGAAAAGATAACGATCCTTATCCCGCTCAGCGTGCTGAACAAGGCATTGATAACGGAGCTGTCGGAGCTGACGAAAGCCCGCCCCGGAACTACGGAACTTTATTTCAGGGTAACCGATCCTGATAGCAGGATGACGGTCGACCTGGTGTCCCGTCCGGTGAAGCTGTCCGTAGGCCGTGAACTTATCTCTTATTTAAAAGAGCGTCCGGAGCTTGAATTTCGGATAAATTAATTATCTTTGCTTGCCTGATGAAAACAGGCAGATAATGCTTTTTGTATTATTGAATTAATATTTAAACTTAATATTTAGAAAAAATGGCATTGAAATTACAGACAACAATTTCAAGGAAATCCTGGCAGAGGGTAAACCTGTGGTAATTGATTTTTGGGCGCCTTGGTGCGGACCTTGCAAAATGGTGGGTCCTATCATTGAAGAACTGGCCGGCGAATATGAAGGCAAAGTTCTTATCGGCAAGTGCGATGTTGACGAAAACGGCGATGTGGCTGCCGAATACGGTATCCGCAACATTCCCACCGTACTCTTCTTTAAGAACGGAGAACTGGTGGACAAGCAAGTGGGCTCTGCTCCTAAACCGACTTATGCGGCGAAAATTGAGGCGCTGCTGTAAGGCGCGCTGTTTGAACATAGGCTCTAAATCTATTAATCCTTTTTAAAATATAAAGTTATGGGACTGGAAGACGATTTTTTGAAGAATGATCTCGATGATGAAAAGACCATTGAGTACATCAAAAACTATTTGCCGCAGGAGTTGAAAGAGAAGTTCTCTGACGATGAGTTTTATTATTTTCTCGATTTGATTGACGAGTATTATTCCGAGAGCGGCATCCTCGATGTGCAGCCCGACGGTGACGGATATATCGAAGTCGATCTGGGAAAAAATCGTAGATTACATCATCAAGGAAGTTTCTCATAAAGACGAAATGGGCGATTATGATCCGGATGAAATCCTTTTCATTGTGCAGGGCGAAATGGAGTATACCGAGTCTCTGGGTGAGGAGTAACAAGTTTTGAAATAAACAATAGCAAAAAGAAGGTGTGCCATTTTGACACACCTTCTTTTGTTTATTTCGGTAAAAAGTATTATCTTACTGTTAGTTTATTTTTCTTTCGTTGAAAGCAAGAAAAGTCCTATTGTTTCATTTATTTTCGCCTATTGGCATTTAATAATACCAATGGTTGGAATTCCGAGTACCAATCATTGGTATTGGAAAGTACCAACGGTTGGTACTAAGAGTTTCAACGGTTGGTATTAAGAGTACCAACTATTGGTACTTTAAATACCGACATAGGAAACTGACTTTTCTTAATTTAACCAGGCGTGTTTTCCCCTTTATAAACTACCTCAGTAGACGGTTTCATTATCAGTTCCTGTCTGGGTAGACAGTTTGACAAATGGCATTCTGCTTCAGTAGTCAGTTTGTTACACCGGCAACACGAGACTCCGTTGGCAATCGTCTCACTTTCATGAAGTATATTCCCTCTTGTGCATTTTGATTAGGAAATCATGAATTAAGTAGCTTTTACCCCTGAAATGAGTAAAATTCAGCAAAAATATGAAAAACGAGTAATCATTGATTAAACATCATATTATGAGGAAATTAATTGGGAATAAAGGCTGAAAATACGAAAAAAACAGTGACGACCAACAACTTCTCGTCACTTCTTCTCACCCTTATCATCACTCCCTGCATCGCCTTTGTACAAAGGGATAGCGATGAAAAAGTGACGAGTGACGACCAACTTTCTGTTTATTTCTGCCGTCATGTTGGCGGTGTATTCAGGAAAAAAGAATACGGACATGCCAATGAGTAGCATTCCTAATATGCCATAAAACCAGCGTGCCTGTCTGCGTCCTACATTTCGCACGACAAACTGTGTGTTTTGGGCTGTGAAGAACCAGTCCCAGTCCAGAATGGCTGCCAGCAAGGCGATGATTCCTGCTACGACGAAAATGCCTTGAATGATATATTGGCTCATATATGAGTTGGTTGGTGAATGATGATCCGTATTTTGTATTAATCCAACTGCTCTAATGTCACTTTCCGTTCACCGTTTTCTATCTCTTCGATAGTGACTTTCACGGTATTTCCCGGCAGCAGCTCTTCAATCAGTTCCGGCCATTCGATGAAGCAGAGCGCACCGCTGTACAGATAATCTTCGTATCCCATATCGTACACCTCTTCCAGTTTCTTGATCCGGTAGAAATCGAAGTGGTAAATCAGTTCTCCGGCAATGTCGGAACGATATTCGTTTACAATAGCGAAGGTGGGGGCAGGTGATGACATCGGATACGCCAAGACTCCTCGCAAACGGCTTTGATAAAGGTTGTCTTGCCGGCTCCCATTTTGCCGTAAAAAGCAAACACGGTATTGTCGCCCATTGCCTCGACGAACCGGTGGGCGGCTTCATGAATCTGGTCTAATGACTGAATCTTGATTTCCATTATTTTGTATTTTATTGCAAAGATAAGTATTTAAAATGGAAGTTGGAGCAGAACACTGTATAAAAGCCGTAAACAAGCGATTTATAGGTACATCCTTTAGCTAATAGTACTAATTTATTTGTCAACTGACAAAGATAGCCAAACACTTTTTCCTCCTTTGCAGATTGCATAAATGATAATGGAGAAGAAGATTATAGCTGCTCCCGAAGGGACATTGAGATAATAGGAAATGAGCAACCCGCCCAGACAGCTAAGGTAGCCTATGCCAATGGACAGCCAGATGATGCGGTGAAACCTATGCGAAAAGAGATTGGCAGTCATCTGCGGGATTGTCAGCAATGAGATAACCAGCACGATGCCCACCATACGCAGGCAGGCTACGATAGTCAGTGCAATGAACATCATCAGTACATACTCAAAAGCCTGTGTCGGAATTCCTTGCGAACGGGCAAACTCGCGGTCGAACGCTACGTATATTATCGGGTGCAAAAAAGCGAGAAAAATAAGATAAGCAGTATTGCCAGTCCGCCCAGCAGGGCGATGTCGCTCAATGTAATAGTCAGGATGTTTCCAAACAGATAAGCGGAAAGGTCGGGTAGCGAATCCTGGAGATAAGAAAGTGAATATGATGCCCAATGCCATTCCCAGTGTCCAGAATACCGCAATGGCAGAGTCCTCGCGCATGTCTTTCCGTTTGCTGAGCCATTCCACGCCGAATGCCGACAGTACGGAAAAGACCGCTGCCGACAGAATCGGTGAGATTCCCATATACAATCCCATTCCTATGCCGCCAAAAAGAAGCTTGTGTCAGCCCGCCGCTGATAAATACCAAACGCCGGGTAACGATGTATGTACCGATAATTCCACAGACAATGCTTGCCAGCAGGCTGCCGATCAGGGCATGTTGAAAGAAAGTATATTGTAAAAGTTCCATGTGTTTAGTGATTTTCCCGTCTTTCTCCTACTATCAGAATACTTCATCCTTTATGTTGTCCGGCAGTGCGATGCCGCGCAATTGCAGGCTGCGTACCCAGCCCGCTACATCTTCCGACTGCATGGTGTAGAACACGTCACGGAACTCATCTTCCTGTTCGGGCGTATACTCGTCGGGAGCGGTTCCGATGTATTTGTCCAGCTCCTCGTCGTCATAGTATTCTATCTTCTTGCTGACGGCGGCGAGCAGGCTCTCTTTTTCGCATACTTCGTGCTGTCCGCAACATTCCGCATCCACTTCCTGCACTTCGGGCATAGCGTCCAGTTCGCCATTATCAATCTTCTTTTTGAAGTTTGCGGTTGCGTACGGTTCCGGCTATGGCAGCTACGACGGCAAGGGCAATCAGGCTAATAATCAGTATCCACATACGTTCTCTTTCCTTGAAAAAAAGTGTCCTTATACAATAGAACGGACAAAGATACACATTGTTTTCGTATCTGCCGTCATGCAGAAAGGAGATTCTTCGGCGCGGTGTCCTTTGGCCATGTCTTAATGAGAGAAATAAAGAGGCGTTTTTGGACGATACTAATGACAGACAGTAAAGCCCGCTTTCTTTAAATCTTCCCAATAGCCCGGATAGGATTTGGATACCACCTGAGGTTCATCAATCATTAGCTGCGGCAATGTGATGCAGGCAGGAGCAAACGCCATTGCCATGCGGTGGTCTTCGTAGGTAGCGATAAGGGGAGCGCTCTCTGCCGGACAGCGTTCTCCATTCCATAGCAGGATGCTGTCCTGCTCGGAACGTACCGCATAGCCTAATTTGCGCAGTTCGGCGATAAGGGCGGTGATGCGGTCGGTCTCTTTGATTTTGAGGCTTTGCAGACCGGTGAAGCGGAAAGGGATATTCATCAGGCAGCAAGTGACGACAAAGGTCTGTGCAAGGTCGGGAATGTCTACCATATCTTCTTCGAGACGGGTAACGGGGGGTGCCTGTGAGAGTCAGCCGTACGCCTCTCTCCGTATATTCGGTATGCACACCGAGCCGGGAGAAAATCTCCGCACCGCGGCTGTCACCCTGGTAACTGTGGGGGAACAGCGCCGGACAGGCTCTATCGTTTCCTCTTTATAACTCTTCAGAGATTCCTCATTCTTCATTCTTCGTTTTTCATTCCCCCTCAGCGCCAGTATCTGATACCAGTAGGATGCCGCGCTCCAGTCGCTCTCTACGGTAAAAAAAGGAACATCTTGGTAGCCGCCCGGATGGACAGTAATGGTGTTTTCGGAGCTCCATTGGGCATCTCCTCCAAAGTCGTGTATCAGTTGGAGGGTGAGGTTGATATAGGGGCGTGAAATGATGTTGCCTGTAAGATGCAGGTGCAGGCCTTTGGGAAGGACTGCTCCTATCATCAGCAGGGCGGAGATATATTGTGAACTGACGTTTCCGGCGAGTGATATTTCATTGCCTTGCAATTCCGAGCCTGTGATGTGCAGAGGCGGGAAACCTTCATTGGCTGTGTATTTGATGTCTGCGCCGAGTTGGCGCAGGGCATCTACCAAAAATGCGGATGGGGCGTTGCTGCATACGTTGCGTGCCGGTGATGACACGAGCGCCGGGGGTTACACTAAAGATAGGCGGTGAGAAAGCGCATGGCCGTCCCTGCCGCCATGATGTCTATATGTTCGGGATTGCCTTGCAGTGCACGTACCATGACGCGGGTATCGTCGCAATCGCTCAGATTGCAGAGCGTTTGTTTGCCATGGGCAAGAGCGTGCAGGATAAGTGCGCGGTTACTGATACTTTTGGATGCCGGCAGCCGGATAGCGGCATGCATCGGTCATCGGGAGCGGAAACGGTATAACGCATAGTTGTATTTGTTAAATTATGGTGGTAAGGAATTTCATATTCCGGTGCAAAAGTAAAACAAATCTTTGGGAAATGGAAGTTGTTCGTCCTACATTTCCCCCGGCAACCTATTTCAGCAACGGGGAATGGGGTGTCCGGAATGCTGAATGAAGGCAAACGGCAGGAAGCCTCCAGTTCACCCCAATCTATCATCGCATTGAAGAGACGGACGGTGGAGTAGGACGGGATGTCTTCTACGTGTATTTTCCTTTCAGAGAGGATTCCTTTGTCTAACAGTTCTGCACGTTTAGTCCCTTTCAGCAGGGGGGATTGGGGGAGTGTGCCAGTGTTTGCCGTCAAAAAGGGCGATGTTGGCAATGCTGGTGTCGGTAAGCAGATGCCGGCGTACAATCAGTATGTCGTCGCAAGAGCCGCGCTGTGCAAACAATTGGTCGAGGACTTGGCGGTCGGTGCTTTTGCAGGCGTAGCTGATGTCGTCTGCCTGTATCAATGCCAGTGAACGGACGGGGCGGAGGAGATAGGGCGTGCAGGTCACATCTTCGATGCCGTCTTGACCGTAGACGATACGTAACTTGTGTATGCCGCTTTCGGGAACGGGGGGCAGGAAGTCCGCCAGTTGCAGCGCATGGCTGCCGGGCCAGAAGTGGTTGCGGGTGTCATTCAGCCTTTGTTCGTGGTAGGTCAGATTACGGGCTTCACCGCTGTCTATGCGTATGGTTTCAATAAATCGGCACATATATTTTCTGTATTACTTCATTGTATTCGCTTTCCCAACGGCTTTGGGCGGTGATACCGCCGCCGGCTTTGAAATAGAGTTGACCGTTCTCCTGTTCGATGAAGCGTATCATGACGGCGCTGTCCAGCCGTCCGTCGGCGTAGCAGCCCATGACTCCGGTGTAGAATCCCCGTTCGTAGCCTTCCGCTTCGGCAATGATTTGCATGGTACGCGGTTTGGGAGCGCCGGTAATGGAGCCGGCCGGCAATAGCTTGAAAAGGATGTCGCCGAGCCGCTTTGTATAATCATGGGGAAGGTTACCGCATATTTCGGAGCTTGTCTGCAGGATAGGCCCTTTGTTGGTCTGCAGGCGGTCTATGTAGCGGTAGGACGCTACGGTGACATGTTCGGAAACCATGCTGAGGTCATTGCGTATCAAGTCTACAATCGTGGCATGTTCGGCAGCTTCTTTGGCATCGTCCAGCAGGATTGCTTCGGCATGCGGCAGTGTGGCGTCAATTGTCCCTTTCATGGGGAAGGACTTGATTTTCCCTTCTTCCATGCGGACGAATATTTCGGGTGAGAAGCAGACGAAGCTGTCTTTCAGCCATAGTTTGTACAGGGCATGGGAATATAGGAAAATGTCCTTTAGCGCAAGGTTGGTACGGAGAGGCACTTTGCATGTCAGATTGGTCAGGTAGCTGTTGCCGCCCAGCAAGTTCTGCTTTACGATGTCGAAAGAATGGCGGTAAGCGGCAGGTGACGGGGGAGTGAATTCCCAGTTCGTCGGCCCGGCATATCGGGTGTCTGCAATGGGGGCATTGCCCGTTCCTCTGAATTGGTAAAGGCAGGCGGAGGCGTCTATCTTGTCAAGAACTTCAACGTAGGAACATTCTTGCGTATAGTCAATGATAAACAAAAAAGGAATGTCTTTACGCCCGAATGTGTTCATCCGGGCGATGGCTGTTTCTTTGTCCAACGCTTTCATCACCCTAAATCACCGTTGCAATAATTTGAATGGACAGTATGAGGAATACCATTGCAATGGGGTAGACCGTTGCGTATGCCACGCTCGGAATATTACTGTCGGTCATGGAATCGGCGGCCGCCAGGCCGGGGGTACTCGTCATGCCGCCGGTAATGGTTCCCAACAGGTCGAGAATACTGATTTTGAAGACCAATCTGCCCACGACCACTGCTATCAACATGGGGAGCAATGTAATGGCTGCGCCTACCCAAACAAGAGCCAACCGCTTTCCTGAAAAGTGGCTACCAGATTCTTTCCGGCAGATGTACCCACTTCGGCAAGGAAAAGCAGGAGTCCCAGTTGCCGCAGCAGTTGGTTGGCGGGCCCTGACATAGACCAGATGACAGGCCCTGTTTGCCGACGGCGCTGAGAAACAAGGCGACTATCAGTATGCCGCCCGTTAGTCCCGGCGAGAACGACAAACCGCCGGGGAAAGATATATTCAGTTTGCCGAACAGCACCCCAAGCACAATGCCCATTGCAATCGGGAAGAAATCTGTATCGGATAGCTTGGCATTGTTGCCCAACAGGCGTGCAAGGCCTTTCAGACCTTCTTTCTCACCGACCACCATTAACTTGTCTCCGAATTTCAGCGCGAGGTCGGGCGAGGGGGCAAGGTCTATTCCGCTTCGGCGGACACGCGTTACGGTACAGCCGAAGTTCTTCATCAGGTTCAGGTCGCCCAGTTGCTTGTTTATCATATCTTTCTTGGTTAGAGCAGAGATTCTATCTCTTGAGTATGGCTCAGTGGAAGTTCGCCTTCTTCGCGTTCGCCAACCAGGGTGGCAAGCTGGGTCAGGGCTTCGTCACTGCCGACAGCCTGTATGTAGTCGTTTTCGTGGAGTACGGTGTGTGCGGTGGGGATGGAGATTTGCCCTTCGTGTTTGTGGCGGGAGATTACAGCACCGGTTATGGCACGGGCATTGATTTGCATTAAAGTGCGGCCGAAAACTACGGGGTTGGTGACACGGTAGATACAGGTGGTCAGTTCGGGAAACTGTCCGCGGCGCTCTTTCTCCAGACGGCGGGCTTCCTGTTCAAGGTCGATGTGCATGATGCGGGGCAACAGCTTTACAAACAAGATGACGCCGATCACTCCGAATGGGTAAGCGATGCCGTAGGCTATGGATGCCAGCGGTGAATGGGTGCTGTCGATGGCAACAGCGAGTCCCGGCGTACTGGTGAGAGCGCCGGCTATCAGCCCTACCACGCTCGGCGTGTCAATGTCGAAAGCATATTTCAGCCCTATTGCCGTCAAAGAGGCGGAACAGATTATCAGCAGGGTAATGATTATGAGTGTTTTCCCTTTGCTCCGGAAAGAGTCGAAGAAACCGGGACCTGCTTGTATGCCGATGGTGAATATGAATAATACGAGTCCGAAGTTACCCAGCTCCTAGGGATGGTTACACCGAAATGCCCGAAAAAGCAGGGCGATGAAGATTACTGCGGAAACATCGAGGGGATAGTCCTTTTTGATTTTGATTCTTCCCAGCATGAAGCCCAATGCCACGATAAGGAAAAAGGGCGAAATAGGAGGAATTAAGAAGGTCAGTAAACATAAGACGATGAATTAGTCTTTTGAGGGAACAAAGGTAATGGAAAAAAGTTAGATAGAGAAAGTATTATTTATCTTTGCAGTTACTAAAGATTTAAAGGAATTAGCCTTATGGAAATTGATTTAACTACCCCCGCTTTGCTGTTTTCGGCAATATCTTTGATAATGTTGGCGTATACCAATCGCTTCCTGTCGTATGCAGGCCTTGTGCGTGCTTTGAAGGAACAGCACCAGAAAAGCCATTCGTCTGTGACCGCCGCACAGATCGCCAACTTGCGTAAACGGCTGTATTTGACGCGTGCCATGCAGGTAACCGGCATAGCAAGCCTGCTGCTGTGTGTGGTCAGCATGTTCTTTATCTATATTCGAAACTTTATCTTGCATCGGTCTATATTTTCGGCTTTGCACTGATATTGCTGATCATTTCGCTTGCTATTTCGGTGTATGAGATTTATATCTCGGTGAAGGCATTGGAGATACATCTGAATGATATGGGCGATTAGCAGGGAAGCCCCGACTTTTCTCCCCTTTCATGGAACGAATTTGTCGGAACGAATATTTCATCTCACGAGATTCTTTTATTTCCTCTCGTGAGATGATTTTTTTTGTTCTGTTTTCGTAGGGGGAAAGGCTTTGCTCTCACAAAACTGATTCCAGCTCTTTCAGCAGTTCCTCCACTGCAACCTTTTTAGTTGGGTGTCTTCACCTTTTTACAATCGTTTCGGGTGAATTGGCAACTTTGATGTCTGGCTCTAACTGGCTGTTTTCCAAATAGCTGTTGTCTGGCAAACGGTAGCCTACAACAGGGATACCGAAAACGAGGGAGGGATCTTGCAGACGTTCCCATGATACGCTGGTCATCGTGCCCGGAACCGGCATGCCTACCAGCTTGCCGATATTCCGGTGGCGATATACCCATGGTGTGCCATGTGCATTGGAATAGTTGGCTTCGCATGTCAGCATGATAGATGGCTTGTTCCAGCGGCGGCTGGGCATATCGCAAGCCTCGCGACCGCGGATTACTTGTGTAAAGTATTTCTTGCCGCTGAATAAAATCTCAATATCTTCGTGCAGGCGGCCACCTCCGTTGAAGCGGGTGTCGATGATAATTCCCTCGCGATTGTTGTATTTGCCCAATATGTCCGAATAGACGGAACGGAAACTATCGTCGCCCATCGACTCTATGTGGACATACCCGAGACGGCCGTTGGACCATTTATCTACATCGGCCGCACGCTGTTTCACCCAGCGGGCATAGAGCAGGGTGCTGAGCATGCTGTTGCTTATCGGGATTACAACTTCTTCCCAACGTGCTTTGGTCTGCGGATTGTACAGTGAAACGAGGGTTTTCTTCTTGGCCTTGTCGTTCAACAATGTGTAGTAATCCATTTCTGGAGTAATTCCGTACCGTCAATCTTTTTCGATTGACAATGCCTGTTGCCGCTTTCGTATTGGCATTATCGAACGGGCCTTTTTCGAGAACCTCGGCGATGCGCATGCCTTTGCCCCGGTAGTTCCAGTCAAAAAGCAGTCCCAGACTGGCTGTCGGTTCGCTTTTGTCCCGCCGGGTAGTAGCGGCCGCCGGTATGTGATACGTTCAATTCGCCCAGCCACTCGCTCAGTAATTCGGCAAAATCGTAATTGTTGTTGATGTGAGGCAGGAATTTTACGGTAAGCGGCACTCATGGAGTCCCAACTCCACGGTGCATATTGGTGTTGTAGAAACGTTTCTGTTGCTGTTTATATACATGGTCGAACATGTATTCACGCTCTGCTGCCAGATCCATTTTTACTTGTGCCTGATAGTTGACCGGCTTTTAATTCATTGGACGCCACATCCATTTTCTGCATGGCTTTTTGCCGCCTAACAGGAAGAGATTCTTGCCGCTTTTGTCCATTTCCATAGAAGCCCAGCCGGCATCCATTTTGTGAAGCAGCCGGGTGTCTTTCTTGCGGAGATCCATTTTCCAAAGGTCGTAACCGCCTTCAAAGGCGGCAAAGTAATAAAGGGTCTCACCGTCTTTGGAGATGATGACGCTGCCCATGTCCGAGGAATTCGGGGTGAGGCGTACCATGCGGTCTTCCATGTTTTTCAGTTCCACAATGATATCTTTCACTTGAGGAGAATCATCATCGGCTTTATCTTTTCCTGTATCTTTCTGACTCTTTTTCTTGCCTTTTCCGGCATCCTTACCTTTGTGCTTTTTTTCTGTTCGGCTTCCACCTTGCGTAGCTCATAGTCTTCTTTACTCAAGCAATATTTGTCGTAAGCATCTTGATTGAGGAAAATAAGCATAGCATCGTCTTGTGATCCCCATGAGGCATGGGCACGCATACCGTAACGCTCTGTTTTGAACAGGATTGCATTGCCGTCAAGCGCAAAACGGGGCGAACCGCTCATGTAGCCGCTGTTGGTCAGGGTTGATGATGGGGCTGTTGCCCTGTGCGCTGACAAGACCTATATCGGAGTAAGGGTCATGTTTGTTGCCGATAAATTCGAGGGTGAACCATTTTCCGTCCGGCGACCACGCATAGCTGAACTCGCCATTTGTGCTGTACCAGGTGGAGCCGTCGGTTATTTGGCGTACTTTCTTCGTTTCGAGATTGAGTACCATCAGCCGGATGCGGTTTCGATGAAGGCAAGTTCCTTGCCGTCCGGTGAGAACTGGGGCAGGCGCGCTCAACGGTGGTAGAAGGCAGCAGCACCTCTTCTTTAATGATAGTGGCGTTGGGAAAATTGGGATCTTCCTTGCGGGCTATTTTGGCAAGGTACAATTGCCAGTTACCGTTACGCTCGCTGGCATAAGCCAAAGTACGGTTGTCCGGAGCAAAGACAAGCCGCTTTCGTTGGCGGGGGTACGGGTGATTTGCTTGGTAGTGGCATAGTCTGCAGAGGTAACGAATACCTCGCCACGTATGATGAATCCTATCTGTTTGCCATCCGGTGAAACGGTGGCTGAGGTTGCTCGTTGGTATAATTCAGATATTCCACTTGCGACGGATCATCACGAGTGATTTCAATTTGAACTTTTTGTGGAGCCGAACCACCTTGCTGCGTATATATTTCGCCGTCATAGCCATAACATAAGGTTCCGTTATTGCTCATGGAGAGGAAACGGACGGGGTGGGTTTTGAAATCCGTTACTGCCTTTACGGATTCCGGTTGGGCAAGTGGAAAGGCATATACATTGAATGAACCGCCATTACGTTCGCTCAGAAAGTACAAGGTTTGTCCGTCCGGCGCCAAGAATGGGGTTGCGGTCTTCACCGGCGTGCCGGGTGAGATTACTGTGTTTGCCTGTACGGGTGTCATACGTCCATATGTCGCGGGTTATGGATGATGTGTGGTGTTTCCTCCATTGGTCTTCAAATCCTTTTTGGTCTTGGTAGCAATACGGACCGAACGAAGCAAATACTGAG
>VOFK01000500.1_pt1 | contig 23928 bp, 24 predicted proteins | sample 5384121 | NCBI WGS metagenome assembly VOFK01 (sample SAMN12384730, study PRJNA508395) | human gut metagenome | isolation source: healthy gut J | host: Homo sapiens | reverse complement strand
TATCCAACAATCTGTAACCGGCATCTTCCGCATTGGCAGCCAATTTGTCCAAAGTATTGTTAGCTGCAATGAACTGACTGAAATCATTGTATGCCTTGCTATAAGTTTCCTTGCTGAATTCAACCGGACGCTTGATAACGGCTACTTTATATTTATCTTTCACAGCTTTTTTATTCATCACTTGCAAGATAACGTTTGCCTGTCCCAAAGCGAGGTTAGCCAGTTCGTTCTGTCCTAAAGAAGTAACGGCTGCAATATACTTCAAATTATCACCGTCAATCTGGGCTCCTTCGTAATTAGCGGAAGAAATCCATGTTGCCTCACCTGTCTGACCGTACTTCTTAGCAATTTCTGCAAAGTCAGCACCACCCTTGATAGCGTTATAAACGCTGTCAGCCAAAGTCTTGGTCTTGGCATCATCTCCAGCTGTCAATCTGAATCTGACGGAACTGGATGGAGTCTGCCATAGCGGCAGTAGCCAGTTTCTTGAAAGAGTTGATCGTATTGTCCGACGCATTGTAGTAAGGGCCATAAACCTCGCCGACTTTCACTGAATCCAGACGGGCAACAACATCAGCCGGCAATGCTTTGTCGGTATAATACAGATCGGTATACTGCTGGGTAGAACCGGTTGAACGGATGAAGTTTGCATAATCGGAAGAAGTCTCTCCTAACTGTGCCGTATATTCTTCCACTTCTTTCTGGATATCGGCTTTATCTTCCGGACTTGCGGTAACCTGTACGTCGATATACTTAATGTTACGGGTTTCCACATACTGTCTGAACTGTTCTTTCTTCTTGTCGTATGCTTCTTTCAAATCGGATTCCTTGATGACGATTGTAGAGTCCACGATAGAAGAGTAAGGAACAGCGGCCAACAACAAGTCGGACTGATCTACACGTGCATTGAAAGCATCTTCAGCCTCAACAGGGTTGGAGAACAATGACTTCGTGATCAAAGCCTGGTATTTTTCTTGCAGACGTGCCTGGATAAGCGACTTTTCAACGAAAAGCCCAGAAGTTATACATAGACTCGTAGTATTCTGCATATTGAGCCGGCATCTGAGCCTTATTCATCTTAGAATAGTCCACCAGGAACTTCTTCAACATATCCTTGTCGAAAGCACCGGTTTGCGGGTTACGGAACGGAGTCTGCTGCAGCATCGGATGTACACCGGCATCGATAATAGCCTGAAGTTCAGCCTTAGAGACAGTCAAGCCCAACTTTTCAGCTTCGTTCTCAATCAGTTTATTGTTTACGTATGCTCTCCAGACTTCATCTTTAATCTGGTTTGTTTGTTCATCACTCAACGCGTTCAAGCCGCTGGAGAATTTCACTACTTCCGTATATTCCTCTACCAATGCCTGAAAATCCTGAGCGGAAATTGTTTCCCCGTTCACTTCACCTACATCTTGTGACTGGTGCGGCTGAAGTACTTTCCACGCGTCTCCCGCGATGAAGGCAAACAGCGCCAAACCAATAACAATCACCAATAAGGGCCCTTTAGACCGAATGTTTTGTAATGTTGCCATTTTTGTTAATATGAATTATTTGTTTATTATTATTTTCTATCAATGTTCTTTTTAGCGCACGAAGATACAAAAAATGCTAATACGCATCTATTTATTCTTTAAAAATTTACGCTGAAACGAAATTATTCCGTGACTTTCAACCGTACCAGCTCTATTTTAGTGGCTGTCACCTTTATTATCTTAAATTGATATTCGTCAATAGTGACCACTTCATGCAGTTTCGGAAAACTTTGATAACGGTTCAGAATCAGTCCGCCTATCGTAAGATATTCATCCGATTCGGGCAGTTCAAGATTGAACGTTTCATTTACCTTCTCTATTTCAAGACGTGCGGACAAGACATATTCATTCTCACCGATCTGTTTACAGATATAAGAGGTGTTATCGTGCTCGTCCTCGATATCTCCGAATATCTCTTCCACCAGATCCTCCAAAGAAACGATGCCGGATGTACCGCCGAATTCGTCCACAACAACGGCAATCGTCTTTTTCTGCTGCATAAAGAGTTTCATCAGCTTATGTGCCGCCATCGTTTCGGGCACAATGGGTACTTCCTTGACATTATTTCTCCAGTCCGCCGGATTTCTGAACATTTCAGACGAATGAATATAGCCGATTACGTTATCTATGTTTCCGTCATACACGATTATCTTTGAAATGCCCGATTCCACAAACAGGCTTTTCAGGCTCCTCAAGCGAGGCGGTCACATCCACCGCCACTATCTCCGTACGGGGAACAATACAATCGCGTATTTTTATATTAGAAAAATCAAGTGCATTCTGAAAGATTTTCACTTCCGCATCCAACTCTTCCTCATTAGCTGCATTCTCTATACCCGACTGCACGAAATAATCCAAATCGACCTTGCCGAATGCCTTATCGGACGCTTCCTTATTTATCCTCATGCCAAATAAGCGCAAAAAGAGATAAGACAGTCCGGAAGAGAGCTTGAAATGGGAAACAAGACGACGTAACAAACAAACAGGGGGAACTGAAAATACTCGCAGCGCCAAATTCGGATTGATTTTGAACAGCGTCTTCGGAAGAAACTCGCCCGTTACAAGAATAACAAGAGTGGATATGATAGTCTGCACCAGCACCATTACAAAATGATTGTCAATGACACCTGCCAGCAAATTCACCTCGATAATCTGTGCCATAAGGATACCATAAATAACCAGCGCGATATTATTTCCCACCAGCATGGTGGAAATAAAATTATTCGGATTGCGGAAGAAACAAGAAGGATGCTCGACGTAACGCCCGGCTTACGCTCCATTTCAAAGCGCAACTTATCTACGGAAACAAAAGCAATCTCCATACCCGAAAAGAAGGCCGAGAAAGCCATGGTTATCAACAAATAAATAATAGTATCCATTATATCATCTGATGCTGTCCGTTCTCAACGTATCAGAAGGTGCGGCGCTATCCTCGTCCACATAAAAAGATTCCCTCTGTCTTGAAAAACGATATTTTGTTAATTGTTCATTCGATTCGAAACCAATGGCGTAGATTACCTGGTCGGGCTGTTCTATGCGCACCCTCCTGTCGGAATACACACGCTTTTTATTCTGGTCCCAGTACAGCAACTCCGTATCAAACTTCTCACCTTTCAGATTTTGCACATGTACGTTTCCCATGAGCTTCCACAGTTCTTTCTTATTATAGTAATAAGCCGTATCGGCCTTGATACTGGCTTCAGTATGGAACAAAGAATCGAATTTTTCCAGATATATACCTTTTTCAAACGCCCAATAAGGTGTTTTCTTACGGTCGTAAATCAACCACTCCGCCGTATTGACCCGATAACGGGTAATACCCGAATCGGAAATCAGCGTCGTCACTCCTTTGGTGTCCATAACCGGTAACGAATCACGCTCGGTAATGGCAGCTCCCATATCTTTTTTCCGTCCGGAACAGGAAGAAAATAAAAAGAAGCATAACCATCACCCTCAGGGCAATGGTTATGCTCATATTTTTATGTCCGACAACGTTAGGTTGTAGCGACATATTCTTATCTAATGGTTGTAGACTCACCTATCCAGCCGCCAATCGTAATACGGTCACCGGCTTTGTAACCCAACATAAAGAGGTCTTTAGCCTGCGGAGTATGGGCGGCGTATGTTCTGATCAGTTCATTCACTTTATCCGTAACGCTTGGGTCTACGGCTTTGGCACGCTGCAATTTGTCGATGACTACAAAGTAAGTACATCTGTTCAATGCAGGCTCATCACTCCAGTTGGGATTTGAACCGTACATTTGAGCCAGCAGAATATAGGGCTCGCCATAGTTTTCATTAAAGCTGATTGCTTTCTTGGGCATAAGTTCTTGCCTGAGACAGTTTCTTAGCCTGCCACAAAGCTGCAGCGGTAGCATAAGCCATTTCAGATTTCTTCGCATTATCGGTTTCCATGCCCAATGCTTCATCGAAATACTTCACCGCAGTGTCATAATCGCCTTTTTGATAGTACATATATGCTACACCTACCGCAGCATCGGCACTCGGATTGACGCGATACAGATAATCGGAAGCCTTTGAAGTATGCTTCGCTTTCATTACACTTCATCATCTTCAGGATGGTGATAGTCTTCTTCAAGAAAGCAGAGTCGGATTTGTTTTCTTCAACTTTCGGGCCATAAATATTCTGCAAAGATTCGCAATCGGCCACGCCACTATTCACGAACATAGCTACCAGATTATCCTTTATGGTTTGCAGGACAGCCTTTTTCTTAGGATTGTTTTCAGCGGCAATTGCATCGTCGGCATATTGTGAAGCATTGATATAATCCTGGAAGAACTGATCTGTATGGTTAGTGTTGGCTTTCACCTTCTGCATGGACACATCAACAAAATAGTGCAATACAGCACCATCAGACTCACCCTTAGCGGTTTCTGCTGATTCTTTCAGCCAGGCATAAGCCTGATTCAAATCAGGAGCCGGGGCATATTGCAGATAATCCACAGCTTTCGTGCCTAATGCAGAAGCCACGCTCGGTACGCCTTTCATTTTTGTTGCGAACTCAGGAATATACTTCATTTTCTGATCATGCACAGTCATCAACTCATCGAAAAGTTTCTTATACTCTGCAGAGTTACGATCCTTAATCTGGCTCATCAAGCCTACAAGGATTTTTTGCGCATCGGTATAAGTGTAATATCTCAGCGTCGGACAATCTTTCAGGACAGCCATACAAGGAGCATAAGCATCCTTGAAGTTTTTCGCTCTTACTGCCTCATGCGAGATACTACTATTGGCATTACAATCACTTTGTGCGAAAGTACTGGTCACTCCACCCGAAAGGAGCAAAACAGCGACAAGCGTTTTAATTTTCATTGTATTTAATTTTTAGTTGTTATATTGTCTATTCTCATCATCCGGCATTAATCGACTTTCCGTTTGAAGAACCAGCGCTCGTTAAAGGTCACCCCACACATACACGCAATGTATTTTCATTCAGGAATGCGGCGGTTTTACCTTTGGTTCTTACATACTGAGCCGAAAGGCTCAACACTGAACGCGTACGCGGAATAGGAAGCCGAAGCCGGCAGTCACTCCATATTCGTCGGCGGCACGCATACCGTTTATTTTATAATAAAGGTTGGGAATAGTAAGCTCCCAAACGATATTTTTACATGTGCCAAGTAGTCCTTCCCATAGGGTTTGAAGAAATTCAGGCGCCTACACGCTATCTTCGTACGGTTGCAGAAAGCATTCTTCGTCATTCATATATGTAACCGAGCTCCATTTTTGGAAAAGTGAAGTCCGCCCCTATCGTCAGACGATTGTCGTACACATAGCTAAGACCTACACCCAGACTCATCGGACTGCCGAAAGTGGCAACCGTATCCCTGCTGTTTATTGTAGCGCCCGTATTGCTGTCTCCCAACTGGTCCTGCACATTCGAGTCGTTGCCCAGATCATGCCCCGGTGAAAACACAACGCCCAGTGTAGCTTCATGCTTCTTGCCGAACGCCTGCGTATATTGCGCACCGATGTCCAGTTTATAGCTTTGTATGGACGTACCCGTCACCGTAGTCAATGGCAAAGTGGACGAATTGCCCGGAAATGTCATCGCTCTTGTGTGTGTTATATCCCCCCAAAGATACGAAATGTTCGCACCGACGGAAAGGTTTTTCAATATTTTAAATCCGGCTCCTAAATATAATTGGTGCAATCCGCCGTCCCCATAATATTGCAACGCGCTGGACTGGGAAGGATAGTCCGGATCTTCCCGGTATTCCGTCATGCTATACCCTACATTTGAATAAGGCAACAATCCCAAACTCATAGCCGCCCACTTACTCAAGCGAAATTGCATTGTAATGTAGTCGAAACTGGAGTTTTTGGCATTTTGCTTCACCGTACCATTGCTGAAATTCGTGTTTTGCAAAGAGATGCCGCCGTCAAAAATAAATGTAAGCGAGTCTATCGCCGTATAGGACGCCGGATTCGCGAAATTCACCTGATATTTATCCCGTAATCCGTATGCAACACCACCCATGGCTTTGCTATTACCCGAACCTTGGTCTGCCAATTGCCCGTATCCGTATCGTGTATAGGGAGAATTCGTATTATTTTGAGCGATTGTCGCTCCGGACAACATCATGAGCAAGAACACCAAGAGTGTTTGTCTATATCCTATCATTATTATAGTTTAAAAATTCTATTTAATCCTTTCAACACTAAAAATCTGTCTGCAAAGATGATACTTTTTAAGTTTGTATCAAAAGAAAAATCATCACCGCCCGTTAAAAAAACCAAAAGTTCAGGATATTTATGTTTCATAGTCGTTATGTAACCCGAAATTTCATATTCCATACCTTTCAGTACACCTTCACGCATTGCCGTATCGGTGTCCTTGCCCAACGGCAGCCGGCGCCCTTCCCGAACAACCAGCGGAAGCCGTCCGGTGAACTCATGGAGCGCCTTGAAGCGCATTTGCACGCCCGGCGAAATGTTTCCGCCATGATAGCGTCCGGCAGCATCAATAAACTCGTAAGTGATGGGTTCCGGCATCTACCACCAGAATATCTTTTCCGGGAAATTGTTCATTGGCTCCCACAACAGCCGCCATGCGGTCGTACCCAAGTGTTTGGGGCGTCTCGTAAAGGTTCTCCACCGGAAGCGGTGTTTTTTCGTCCAGCCACAACAGCGGAACAGGCAGGTGTGCCAACTGCGCCAGCACCGTTCGCCCAAATCAATAACAGTGGCGACAATTGCTTTATCAATCGGATATTTTGCACAGATATCCGGCAGTTGCTCAAGGGTTTGATTGGAATCGTAGAATATCTCTACAATACTTCCGTCCCGAAACACCGCTATCTTTGCTATGGTATTGCCTATATCAATTACAAGATTCATTCCATGTTTTTTTAAGCGGTGCAAAGGTAGCACTTTAATTTCGCATAATCCAAGATAATACAAGGTATTTTAATCATAAATAATTACATAAAAAGTGAAACAGTTTATGAAACAGCAAATGAAACAGTTTACGTTCTATCAGTCAGCGCATTACAAGCAAGGCTGAAACAGCAGGTGAAACAGTTTGTGAAACCAATATAAAAAGATATACCAAAATAGATACAGGTCTATTTCCTTTGTTTTTTTGTTTTTTCGGGAATGCCGGGATTCTAAAATAACAACAGTTTTATCCCTCCACCGGAAGAAAACCGCATAAGTTCCGAGCATATCCGCTGATCCTCCGAAGAAAAAAAAACATTCCGCCTTTTTCCGCGCTTCAACCGCTTATTCCGAAGATTTTCCGTAAATTTGCATCCATGAAACAGTATTTAGTCTTTTTATTATCCCTATTGACCTGCCTGCCTTGCTCCTCCACCGCCACCGCACATACGGAACGAGCAGCAAAGGCCTCCCCGGCGGATTCCATACGCATCAGCCTGCTGACATGCGCTTCGGGAGAGGAGATATATTCCCTTTTCGGACATACCGCCATACGATACGAGAACTACACACGCGGCATCGACGCCGTATTCAATTACGGCATATTCAATTTCAATGCACCAAACTTCATCCTCCGTTTCGCTTTAGGTGAAACGGACCTACCAATTGGGAGCCGGCGATTATGAACGCTTCGCGGCGGAATATTATTATTTGGAGCGCGATGTCTGGCAGCAAGAACTGAACCTCACCCCGGCGGAAAAAAAGAAGTTGGTCGTCCTGCTTGAAGAGAACTACCGTCCCGAAAACCGGGTGTACCGCTACAACTTCTTCTACGACAACTGCGCCACACGTCCGCGCGACTTAATAGAAAAAATCCATTGACGGCACACTGCAATATGCCGACAACATGACCGACACAAACACCGGAACCTCTTTCCGCGACCTATTGCACAAATACAGCAAAAGGCCATCCATGGTCACGTTTCGGCATGGATTTGTGCATGGGCAGCCAAGCCGACAAGCCCATCAGCCGCAGACTGATGATGTTCGTCCCGTTCTACGTGCAGGATTACTTCAACACAGCCCGGATCATCGGCAGCGACAAGCAAGTGCGCCCCTGGTACTGAACGAAGAGAAAATCATAACAACCGGAATGGAAGAGACGGGACAGCCGTCCGAAGGATTCACCCCCGTTGCAGGCCGCCTTGTTGCTGTTTATACTGACCGCAGCCGCCACCACCTCTACGGCATACGCCGAAAGAAAACGCTTTGGGGAATAGACCTCGTGCTGTTCTTTGCCGCAGGAATGGCGGGATGCATCCTGACATTCCTCGTCCTGTTCTCCCAGCACCCGGCCGTCAGTCCCAACTATCTGCTGTTTGTGTTCCATCCTCTCCACCTCCTCTGCCTGCCATGCATGCTGAACAGGGTGCGAAAAAGGAGAAGAAGCCGTTATATGCTGGCGAACTTCCTGGTTTTAACACTTTTTATATTGCTTTGGCTCATAATACCGCAAAGATTTCCGTCGCTGTATTACCTTGGGCACTTTGTTTGCTGATACGTTCTGCGAGCAACCTACTCACACATACGATAAGAAATAATGAAGAAAAGGACTGATAACTTCCATACTCGCACTGACATTCGGCAGCCTGCAAGCCCAGCCGATGCCACCTTCACCCAAGCTGGTGGTGACACTGACAATCGATCAACTGCGTACGGACTATACGGAAGCGTTCTCTTCGCTCTATGGGGAAAGAGGATTTAAACGGCTGCTACGGGAAGGGAAAGTATTCCGACAGATGGAATATTCATTCAACGTCACCGACCGCGCCTCAGCCATGGCCGCCCTCTATACAGGCACCACACCATCCATGAACGGCATCATAGCCGAACGCTGGTTTGATCCGAAAACCTTGCGCCCGAAAAACTGTGTGGGATGATTCGGCCTTTATGGGCAACTACACCAACCAGAACACAGCCCCTACGCAACTTCTGACCTCCACCTTTGCCGATGAGCCTTTTTAAAATAGCCACTAAAAAAATGCCGCACTGGTCTATGCCATCGCCCCTTTTTCCGCGACGCTGCCGTCCTTTCAGCAGGACACAGCGGGAACGGCGCCTTCTGGCTGAACCACACAACCGGAAAATGGTGCGGAACAACTTACTACGGTGAGTATCCCTGGTGGCTGAGCCAATACAACGAACAGCAGTCACCCGACTTCCGCATCAAAGAAATGGAGTGGAATCCCCTCCACCCCATCACAAGCTATACCTTCCTGCCCGAATGGCGCACTATCCCTTTCAAGTACAAGTTTGAGATAGAGAAGGATAACAAATTCCGCCGGCTGATCACCAGCCCGCTCATCAACGACGAAGTAAACCGCGTGACAGAAGATCTGCTGGACAAAAGCAACATCGGCAAGGATGAGATAACCGACCTGCTTGCGGTGACCTATTATGCCGGCAACTACAACCACCGCAGCACACAAGAGTGTGCTATGGAAATGCAAGACACCTACGCCCGCTTAGACCGGAGCATTGCCAACCTGCTGGACATACTGGAGCGTAAAGTAGGCCTGCAAAACGTACTGCTGTGCATCGCATCCACCGGATATACCGACCCGGACGGAGCCGACATAGGCATCTACCGTATTCCCGGCGGAGAATTTCACCTGAACCGTTGCGCCACTTTGCTGAACATGTATCTAATGGCTACTTATGGCGAAGGGCAATACGTGGAAGGATTTTATAGCCAACAGATATATCTCAATCATAAATTAATAGAGGAGAAGCAGTATAAGCCTTTCCGAGGTACAGGAAAAGTCAGCGGAATTTCTGGTGCAATTCAGCGGGGTGAACAAAGTATATTCCGCTTACCACCTGCTTTTGGGCTCCTGGTCACCGCAAATAGACCGCATACGCAACGGCTTCCACCGCCACCGTTCCGGCGACCTGATCATTGAAGTGCTGCCGGGCTGGACCGTCATGCAGGAAAACAGCAATGACAACCGCGTGGTGCGCGCTGCCGCCATACCTGCTCCCCTCATCCTACTCGGCAAAGGAGTAAAAACCGGAAATCATCCGTACACCGGTCGCAACAGACCGCATTGCTCCCACCCTGTCAAATGCGATGCGCATCCGCGCTCCCAATGCGTGCACAGCCACACCACTCACTTACTGATAACTGATAAAGATTCGTTGCAAAGCGCACATAAAAGCGAAGAACTCCATGAGCCCCCCTGCGCCCTCTGTGGAGATTCCTTAAAAATAATCAGTGTAACGTTACGTTATCTGTTGGAAAATCAGTAACTTTGCGCACCATAATAAACTTAGATAATAATAATAAAAACAAATACATAATGGGATTTAATGAATTTTTAAGCTCGATTTTCGGAAATAAGGCTACCGCGACATGAAGGAAATACAGCCATGGGTAGACAAAGTAAAAAGCCGCCTATCCGGAAATAGCCGCATTGGACAATGACGCCCTGCGCGCTAAAACCGAAGAACTGAAGGCATACATCCGCAACTCGGCAGCAGAACAACGCGCCAAAGTGGAAGAGCTGAAAGCAAGCGTTGAAAACACAGAGCTGGAAGAACGTGAGGAACTCTTTGCTCAAATAGACAAAATAGAAAAAGAGATTCTGGATACTTACGAAAAGGCACTGGACGAGGTTTTGCCCGTTGCCTTCTCCATCGTAAAAGAGACGGCCAAACGCTTCTCCGAAAATGAGGAGATCGTAGTGACCGCTACGGAGTTCGACCGCCATCTCGCCGCTACCAAAGACTTTGTACGCATCGAAGGCGACAAAGCCATTTATCAGAACCACTGGGTGGCCGGCGGCAACGACACGCTATGGAACATGGTGCACTACGATGTGCAGCTGTTTGGCGGTGTGGTATTGCACAAAGGCAAAATTGCCGAAATGGCAACCGGTGAAGGTAAGACATTGGTTGCCACCCTGCCGGTATTCCTCAACGCACTGACCGGAAACGGCGTACATGTGGTAACCGTCAACGACTATCTGGCAAAACGTGACTCCGAATGGATGGGCCCGCTCTATATGTTCCATGGTTTGAGCGTGGACTGCATCGACAGGCATCAACCCAACTCCGACGCACGCCGCCAAGCCTATCTTGCGGACATCACTTTCGGTACGAAAACAATGAATTTGGTTTCGACTACCTGCGCGACAACATGGCCATCAGCCCGAAAGACCTGTACAGCGCCAGCACAATTACGCAATCGTCGATGAGGTGGACTCTGTATTGATTGACGATGCCCGTACCCCGCTGATTATCTCCGGCCGGTTCCCAAAGGCGACGACCAGCTCTTCGAGCAGCTCCGCCCGCAAGTGGAACGTCTGGTGGAAGCGCAGAAGAAACTGGCCACGCAATACCTTGCCGACGCCAAGCGCCTGATAGCATCGAACGACAAGAAAGAACAGGAAGAAGGTTTCCTTGCCCTCTACCGCAGCCACAAGTGCTTGCCGAAGAACAAGGCATTGATTAAGTTCCTCAGCGAGCAGGGCATCAAAGGCCGGTATGCTCAAGACCGAGGAGATCTACATGGAACAGAACAACAAACGCATGCACGAGGTCACCGACCCGCTGTATTTCGTGATTGATGAAAAATGAACAGCGTAGACCTGACCGACAAAGGGCGTAGACCTGATCAGCGGTAACTCCGAAGACCCCACATTCTTCGTACTCCCCCGACATCACCGCCCAACTCTCCGAACTGGAGAACGAAAAGGAACTGACGGACGAAGAACGCCTTTGCCAAGAAAGATGCCCTGATGACGAACTTCGCCATCAAGAGCGAGCGTGTACACACCATCAACCAGTTGCTGAAGGCCTACACCATGTTCGAGAAAGACGACGAATATGTGGTAATCGACGGACAGGTGAAGATTGTAGACGAGCAGACGGGACGTATCATGGAAGGCCGCCGCTATTCCGACGGTCTGCACCAGGCTATTGAAGCCAAAGAAGGCGTGAAAGTAGAAGCTGCCACCCAGACTTTTTGCCACCCATTACATTACAGAACTATTTCCGTATGTACCACAAACTATCCGGTATGACCGGTACGGCAGAAACAGAAGCCGGCGAGTTGTGGGACATCTACAAACTGGATGTAGTGGTTATTCCGACTAACCGCCCCATTGCCCGTAATGACATGAATGACCGCGTTTACAAGACAAAACGTGAAAAATATATAAAGCAGTCATCGAAGAGATAGAAAAAATGGTGGCAGCAGGACGCCCCTGTACTGGTGGGTACCACTTCTGTTGAAATCTCTGAAATGTTGAGCAAAATGCTTACCATGCGTAAGATTGAACATAGTGTATTGAATGCCAAACTGCATCAGAAGGAAGCGGATATTGTGGCTACTGCCGGTTTGAAATGTGCTGTAACCTATCGCTACCAATATGGCCGGCCGTGGTACCGACATCAAGCTGAGTCCGGAAGTGAAAGCTGCAGGCGGTCTTGCCATCATCGGTACAGAACGCCACGAATCACGCCGTGTGGACCGTCAGTTACGTGGTCGTGCAGGACGTCAAGGCGACCCGGGTTCTTCTGTATTCTTCGTATCTTTGGAAGATGACCTGATGCGTTTGTTCTCCAGTGACCGCATTGCCAGTGTAATGGACAAACTGGGTTTCAAAGAAGGTGAAATGATTGAACACGGCATGATTTCCAAGTCCATTGAACGTGCACAAAAGAAAGTTGAGGAAAACAACTTCGGCATCCGTAAGCGTCTGTTGGAATATGACGACGTGATGAACAAGCAACGTACAGTAGTCTACACCAAACGCCGCCACGCTTTGATGGGCGAACGTATCGGCATGGATATCGTGAACATGATTTGGGACCGTTGTGCCAATGCCATTGAAGCGCCCGACTACGAAAACTGCAAGATGGATGTGCTCCAGACACTTGCCATGGAAGTACCTTTCACCGAAGAGGAATTCCGTAATGAGAAGAAAGAAAAACTGGCAGACAGAACTTTTGACGCTGCCATGGAACTCTTCAAGCGCAAGACAGAACGTATGGCACAGATAGCCTATCCGGTCATCAAACAAGTATACGAAACGCAGGGACACATGTACGAAAACATACTTATCCCCATCACAGACGGAAAACGTATGTATAACATCTCCTGCAACCTGAAGAGAGCTTATGAGACAGAATGTAAGGAGGTGGTGAAGTCATTCGAGAAATCCATCTTGCTGCACGTCATCGACGAAGCATGGAAAGAAAACCTGCGCGAGCTGGACGAGCTGAAACACTCCGTGCAGAATGCAAGTTACGAGCAGAAAGACCCGCTACTGATTTACAAGCTGGAATCTGTGAACTTGTTTGATGCCATGGTGAATAAGATTAATAATCAGACTATCTCTATCTTAATGCGTGGACAAATCCCGGTACAAGAGGCTCCGGCTGAAGCCCCTGAGGCTCCCCAGGCTCCCCGCCAAGTAGAGGTGCGCCAGGCTGCTCCGGAACAACGCCAGGATATGAGCAAGTATCGCGAACAGAAGGTTGATTTGAATGACCCGAACCAGCAGGCCGCTGCGGCACAAGATACACGTGAACAACCAAGACGCGAACCTATCCGTGCCGAGAAGACCGTAGGACGCAATGATCCTTGTCCTTGCGGAAGCGGTAAGAAATACAAAAACTGCCACGGACGGAATGCATAAAGCAAAGCTATAAAATGATAAGGCGATAGGGTGATAAGATGATACCGTCAGGTATCTTTTATCACCCTATCACTTTTTCTCCTACCACATTATCACATTTTTTATTCGTTCCAGCTTTTGAATATTCAGCTAAAAGAGTACTTTTGCTCCAAAGAACAAAACCAAAGACTATGACCAAATATCACTATTGTCTGTTATTGATGGGGTCTCTGCTGTTAGGCAGCTGCCAGAGTGTAGAACAACTGTCCATTGATTATATGCTTCCGGCAGAAGTCAGTTTCCCGGCAACACTGAAACGTGTGGCTGTTGTCAACAACATGCCAAACGTACCGGACAACAAACTCATCATCACTGAGGAAGAACAGAAAAAAAGCGAGAATGAGGTGGCACGCCTCACCAACTACTACAATGGAGACGCCGCAATAACAACCGAATCCCTTGCAGAGGCCCTTGCCAACGAAAACTACTTTGAAGAGGTTGTGATATGCGACTCTGCCCTCCGGAGTAAAGACATCAATCCCCGCGAAAGCACATTATCGAGAGATGAAGTACTGGAACTTACACAGAATTTGGACGTAGATTTCCTGATAGCCCTGGAAAACATACAAATGCGTTCCAATCGCAAGATAAGTTATATGCCCGACTGGGGTGTGTTCCTCGGCACAGTGGATGTAAAGGTATATCCTACCGTCAGAATATATTTACCTAACCGCAAAGGTCCTATGGTGACCGTCAACAGCAATGACAGTATTTTCTGGGAAGAGGCAGGAAATGGTGAAGCGTCAGTACGTTCCCGCCTCATCAGCGAAGAAGACATGGTGAAGCAAGCATCTGAATTTGCAGGAACGGTTCCGGTAAGACATCTACTCCCCTATTGGAAAACCAGTAACCGCTATCTCTTCAGTGGTGGTTCTGTAAATATGCGTGACGCAGCCGTATATGCCAAAGAAGAAAATTGGAGTAAAGCAGTAGAGCTCTGGAAGCAGACCTACGAAACAAAAAAAGGAAAACAGAAAATGTATGCAGCCTATAACACCGCTTTGGGCTACGAAATGCAAGACAGCATAGATACTGCCTTGGAATGGGCATTAAAAGCGCAAACCCTTGCCCGTGAGAAAAGCAAGACAGACAAAAAAGAGACAGGCGAAATACATGATGGAACCATCTCCTATTATATCTTTATCAGCATGTATGTAGACGAATTGGAGAAACGAAAAGAGGGAATGGCACGCCTGAACATGCAAATGAACAGATTTGATGATGATTTTTAGTCAAATGATGCAGAGATAACCGTTTTTTTTATACCTTTGAACAACCATTAAGAAAAGAAAGTTATTATGAAGCTCAGTCAATCGTCATTAGCACTCTTGGAGGACACTCTTAAAAAAGCAATCGGCAAATACACCTGCGGTTGCGAACAGACTATCGTTACAGACATTCATCTGCAACCGAATCAGAATTCGGGCGAACTGTCTATCTTTGATGATGAAGATGAAGAGCTTGCCAATACTTCCATTGAAGAATGGATGACATACGAGGGGGATGATTTCTACGAAAATGTAGAGCGTATCTTGTCCTCACTGCTCTGCAACATGAAAAATGAAGGAAAGTTCGACAAGCTGACTATTCTGAAACCATTCTCTTTTGTACTGGTGGATGATGATAGAGAAACAATAGCAGAACTGTTGCTGATGGATGATGATACTCTATTGGTCAATGAAGAGCTACTGAAAGGATTGGATGAGGAACTGGATTCTTTTCTGAAAGAGCTGCTGGAAAAATAATATTCCAAACAATCAGCCTATAAGGAAAAGAGACCTTCTTATAATAAATTAGCCCCTGCGATATAAAACGACCGCAGGGGCTAATTCTTTTTTACCTATACAATACCTAACGTATCTTAATTCCATAGAAAGAACTTGAGGTGGTAACAAAAAGCATATCCTTCTGCCTTCCACCAATTGCCAAGGAAATCGGGCGTTCTTCTATCTGAATACGTCTCTGCTCTTTACCAGATTTGTCATAGACAAATATTTCACCATCAGCAACATAAACATTCCCGTCAGCATCAGTCACATTACTGTATTGGCCATAAGGACATATTATTCCTTGTTCTGTCAAACGGCCATCCACACCAACAGAAAGTTGTACTGTCGTTTTATTCATCTCATTTACAATATAAACCGGTTCTGACTGACCGGGAACTGTAACAGTCAAAGCACAAGAACGTCCCAAATCATAGGTATCCGGAATAATTGTCACGCCATCCGGAGCGACAAAACTATACTCAGGCATACTGGCAACCACCTTGTCAAAGTCACCTCTCCAACGACTGGAAGGGTGAATGACTTTCTGTATATTCTTCATACTGGCTGTAACGACACGTGGCATAGGCTTCATCGTAGCATCCACGTTATCCGGATTAAAAAAGAATACCCCCCAAGCACTCCAGCCACTGTTACCCCAACCACTGTACATCGGATTATCATCCGGCAAGCGCACTACCGTTTCCTGCTTGCCGTTCACCAGATAACCCGGCTGAGGGTCATAGCGGAAAATAACCAGTAGATTGTCTTGCGTATCAGTAGCCAATGTAAAAGGCTTCCAGGGATAATCGGCTATCAAAGTAATCTGCTCCGTGTCTGCCGACCATTTATAGATTTTCTTCAGACGGTTTTCACAGAAGTAGATATTTCCTTTACTGTCGGTAGTAGCTCCGGAGGCTAGTTCAAAACCGGTAGCCAGCTTCACTGGCTTGTCCATGACCGTGCAGGAAGGGCGAAGGCTCTTCTCGCTACCCGAAACAGTGAGACGGGCAAAGTCCCACGAATAAACGGGCAACTTCTTATTCATATCATATATAGGAAACTCTATGACTGGTAATATCTGCGTATAATTGTGCATATTACGGAAAGTGATATTCTTGCAATCCCATATGCGGAAACCTATCCTCTTCGGCATAAAGGCACGGATAACGCGATACATCCACACATTTACCATTTCGATATTTTGACAATTGGACATTTCTGCCATATAACAATCAGGCCCTTCACGACCTTCTTCCTCAAACTGGAAAGCATAAATTTTCCAGTTGGCCACATTATGGAAACGGGCTTCAGTACGGACATGATGCTCCAAAGACATGGCATAAATACGTCCCGAGTCTTCGTTTCGCTAATATGAAGCCCACTGGCAGCATACGTACTGGCTGTCCAAACATCCTTAATTGTCCCGCCGCCATTGTTTGTAATCCACAAACTCCAATACTGGTTGTCCCAAGCCATATCCTTACCGGTTTCCATGACCGGAGAAGACGGGGAACTAATCCGACGCTCGTCCCTGCGGTAAGACGACTGTCCGGAAGCATTCGGAGCAGGTTTGCGCAAGGTACCGTGCCCGCCTACAAACTTCACATCATTCAAGTACGAGCGCTCACCCGCCATCCATTTACAGCCGACAGCACGGTAATTATACGCACCGGTATTAATACCTATGCCATTCAGCATGTCGTCGCCACCTTCGGAAGATTCAACCAAAGGCACAGGCACGCCGAAACCACTGAATGCAGGCTCGCTTTCCTTCAACAGAAATTGAGTCCCAAAAGGATGCAGCCCAATCAGCTTAGTACCGGGAGACAGCTTCAACGTTCTCGTCAGGCGATACCAACCCTGGGGCACATAGATGTTTTTATGCAAAGAGACAGCTTTCTCAAAAACTTCCGTATCATCAGTCTCGCCATCACCTTTTGCCCCTAAGTCTCGGATATTGACCCATGTCTCCATTGCCGGAAGAACCGGAAGGTCCTTGCCAAGTGTAACCGGCAGTTTTGCCACCGGCTCTATTTCACATATTTCCCTGAAAGAAGAAGCATCATTCAAATCCTGATACACCAGACCGTAAGTAAACTCCTTGACTCTGTACATTTTTGCTTTTCCGGCAACTTTCTTTCCACTTTGAGCATAGCCCACCAGTACGGGAACATTCCTGCAATCCACATTCACCAGATTCAATTGCGAAAAAGTATTTCCCTCTACGCTCACCCTGACACCGGCTTCCGAAATATTCTCCCACAACGAATTCTCCACATGAAGACGGTCTGCCAGATTCTCTGCCATTTCAAAGGCAACGGGCGTATTCTTCACATGCATATTGACGATGGCAAACCCCACCTCTTTTGAATAGACAGCCGCCTTTCTCTGCCCCTCAAAGTAAGTATCGACCATCATCATAGGCCATCCCGGAGAAGTCCTGGAGGAAATTATCCCATATTCACCGCCATAAAACCTGACGTCTTCCAGTTCATTGCCAACATCATACATGCCGGCTTTCCCCGAACCAATCCGAATGTCGCAATGATTGATAAATCCATGCTGGGCAAATGCGCACGAATGGCGACGGCTTGAGGATTACCTTTGTCTATACGGAAATCCACATTGGACACCGCACTATAGAAAGTACCTGCACCGGCATCCGAAGGCTTCCTGCCCTCTTGTGCCAGCCCTCCCGTAAACCATATCATATAATTTTGAGTAGTCTGGAAACCGGGTGTATCGGCTCCCAAATAAATCACCGGCCGTTTCTTCCCATAACCAATCAGCCGAATGGATGAGGGAATTTGAATCGTCTTGCTAATACGATAATTTCCTTCCGGCAGAAACAGTATCCCAAAGTTCTTTTCGCGCTTCACCTGATTGATTGCCTCTTGAAGTGCATCGGTCACGTCGGACTTTCCATCAGCCTTGAAGCCGTAATTCTCCGGGGTAAAGTAGAATGCTTCCGGATCGTCCGGTCTTTGCGTATAGGTGGAACCACCCCCTACCGCCCACCCGGACGGCATATTACCGATAATCCAACAGACTATCAGCAGGTATCTCATTATTTGATAATTTCTCATTACACAGATTGTTTTAATATGGATTTTCCTTATTTAATACGTACACCAAAGAACTTGGAACGGCCTGTGACAAACAATGTATTGCCATCCTTACCGCCAAACTGTAATGTGGACGGACGTTCGGGAACACGAATCATCCCTTTCTTCTTGCCATCCTTATCAAATACATATATTTCTCCGTCAGCCACATACAAGTTCCCTTCCTTATCTACAGCAGAACCAAATTCGCCCTGCTCCACAAAATAGCTCAAGTTGGAGAGCGTGCCGTCATTGGCCACATCCATCTTCACCATTCTGCGGTCATATTCATCAGATGTATAGAAAGGCTTTCCCGGATAGGCTTCCAGCAGGGAAGAACTACGTGACAAGTCGAAATAATGAGGAATGATAGTTTTTCCATCCGGTGCCAGGAAGCACATTTCAGGAACATAGACCGACACCGCATTGAAATCGTGGAAGTCTCTCCAACGGTTAGAAGGATAAAGAGCCTTATACACGTTCTTCACTTGACCCATCGGAACACGCGGCAACAGTTTGATGGTCTCTTCCGGATTTTCCGGGTCAATGGAGTAGACTCTCATTGTATATGCGGAATTACCATATCCGCTGAAAGAAGTACCTTTTGTATCAGGCATTACCGGCATTTCCTCCGGCTTACCATTAATCAGATATCCCGGCTGCGCATCATATCTGAACAATACCAATAGATTATCTTCTGAATCAAAAGCCAGGTTGGAGGGTTTCCACGGGAAATCTGCCAGCAGCGACAAGCTGTTTGTCTCTACCGACCACTTAAAGATACGACGCATCCGATGGTCGCAGAAGTAAATGTTACCTTTACTGTCGCGCGCAATGCCTTCGGCAAATTCCAAATCGGAAGCCAATTGGTTCACCTTACCTATTTCATTGCCTAACGGTTGCTGATGAGGTTCTTTTCCGGTTACAATCAAGCGAGAAAGTTCCCACGGGCGGATGTCAATGTCTTTGTTGACATCGAACACTGCAATGTTATTCGTATATTTAATCTGAGAATAGTTATGCAGGTTCAGAAATGCGATGTTCTCGCAATTGCGGATACGTACAGAACTGTGATACGGTTCATTGACACGGATAACGCGGAACATATACAAGTTTGCAAAGGTCACATCTTTGCAGTCGTCCATCTCTATCGGTTGGCAATCGGTACTTTCGCGGCTCTCTTCCTCGGTTTGCATGCAATACACCTTCCAGTTGGACACCTTGCTGAAACGTACTTCATTTCTTACATGATGTTCGATGGACATGGCATAGATACGCCCCGGTAAGAAGTATTGTTGGCATAGAAACCATTGGTGGCATATGTGCTTGCTGTCCAGATATCTTTAAAGGTGCCACCACCGTTGTTGGTCACCCACAGACTCCAATACTGGTTGTCCCAAGCAAGGTCCATGCCCGAAGCCGCTACCGGATTATCGGGAGAACTGATACGAGCCGGTCTGTTCCACCGGCCACGTGGTTCCTCAACACCCGGTTTAGGTTTCCATAAACCACCATGCCCGCCTACAAACTTCACGTCATTCATATAAGAATCTGCATTTGCCATCCACTTCACACCTACAGCACGATAGTTATAACCGCCGGTATTGATACCAATGCCCACCAGCATATTTGCACCGCCTTCCGAAGATTCCACCATCGCTTTCGGACCGCCAAAACCACTGAATGCAGCAGTACTTTCGTCCAGCCGGAACTGAGTGCCAAAAGGATGCAAGCCAATCAACTTGGTATTGGGCTTCATCTTCAATGTTTCAGTAATGCGATACCAGCCCTGAGGCACATAGATGTTATCGTATTTATCAATAGCCTCTTGAATAGCCTTTGTATCATCTGTTTCTCCATCACCCTTGGCACCGAAGTTCGCGAAGATTCACCCACGTTGCCATAGCAGGCAGTGCAGGGATGTCCATCAGTTGGGCAACCGGCATCTTCTGTATCGGCTCAACTTCAACCAATGTTTCATATTCCGGCATATCAAGCAGGTTATCCATTTGCAGACCGTGGTCGTATGATTTCACTTTATAGATTTTATGAGCAACATGGGTGGCCGTATTGCTACGGGTATATTTCGCCAAGGTCGGTACATTCTTACAATATACATTGCGAAAGGTTATCTGATTGTTGCTGTTGTTCTCGTTGGTAATCACCACTGCCGGACCACTTACATTTTCAAAATAGCTGTTTTCCAAAAATAACTTGTCGCAATAATTTGGGGTCAATATCAAATACAGCCGGTACATTCTTAGCATACAGATTTACCATTGCCAAACCAGACTCTTGGCAACGAAGCGCTGCAATGCGTTGTCCCTCAAAATAAGAATCAACCATCATTACCGGCCATCCGGGGAGAAGCTTTTTGTCGTATAAATGCCATAATCTCCCCCGTAAAAGCAACGTTTTCCAACTCATTGCCCACATCGAACAGACCAGCCTTGCCTTTACCTATGTATACGGCCACATAACTGATAAAAACTGTGTTGGCCAAAGTGTGTGCGTAGCGCCACTGCATGCGGATTGCCATCTTCTATACGCAAGTTGATATTCGACATGGCACTGTAGAACGTACTGGCACCGGCATCACGGGGTTTCTCACCTTCCTTGACAACGGCTCCCGTAAACCAGAACATGTATTTAGCTTTTCCTTTATCATCAGCTACTTCCTCTTTGAAAACCCGAGAATTCTTAGCCAAAATAAATTCAGGACGGTTCTTTCCATAACCAATCAAACGAATGGCTGTAGGAATATAAATGGTCTTGCTGATTTTATACTTGCCTTCAGGTATAAAAAGAATACCGAAATTCTTTTCTTTCTTCACTTGATTAATGGCTGCCTGCAAAGCGTCCGACACGTCCATTTTTCCAGAAAATCCGCCTTTTATCGGATAGTTCTCGGGAGTGAAATAAAAAGCTTCGGAGTCATTGGGTTTTAGAGGATATATCGAATTCAATTGTACAGCATACAACTGAGTACATATCATCCCCAGCAAAATTAAAATAATCGTGTTCAATTTCTTCATGGTCTTATTTTTAATGTATGGATAAAAAGACGTTCTGCCGTCAAGCAGAACGTCTCCCTCTGCTATAAATTACAATTTTATAACTACTACCGGCGCATAATTATGCCGTACAGTACCCACACCCGAAACATCAGCCAGAGCGCCAATACGGAAATAATAATTCTTGCTGTATTTCAAGACATCAGCATTTTGTCCCAGATCGATGGACAATGTATAAATATCAGCGCTATTTATAGCAGTACTCGGACTAAACACTTGCTTATCAGTCCCTCCATTCAACGTCAATTTCACATTGTTACCTACCCACATATCTGAAAAAGCAAACAGCTGAATCTCTTTCAATTTCACTTCTTGTTTACCAGCTTCCAACGAGAATGTAGCAGTAATTACATTGCCATTCTTTTCTACTTTTGGACTTTTGACGCGAATATAAGGAATAACCTTGAAATCATACACATTATCCCCTGACTTAACAACAAAATCCTTCACTTCAAATGGATAAAAATTCCCATTTTCAAAACGAACATCATAAGTGGCGGCAAAAACCATATTGTTACGGTATTCTCCGGTATTTGTGATATACCAGGTTTGATCCGTAGCATTAGTAAATCCATGCTCCCTCACTTTAATTGCATTACCGTTTTCCATATCAGAACCTACAAGTTCACCAGTCTGTTCGTCAAGGATAGAACCATGTATGGAAGCATCCGGTCCCTCATAATTATCAATTTCACAAGATGTCAATGCAAATAAGAAGCATGACACAAATAACAATATCTTTTTCATAACTTTCTACTTAATATTATTCAAATTAATGACCTGGATTCTGAACTAAACCATTCGTGGCAATATTAGGTATGCCCCTATAGTAGTTGATGTTCTGGAAAGTACGCCCTCCTCTTGTTTCGTCACCAAAGTAGTTCACCCTTGCAAAGACATATTTAGGCTCTGCACCACGCAAGTCAAGCATCGGCACCAAAGCTTTACGAATTCTATTATTGCTGAACTCAGTATGGAATTCCCTACGACGATTCATATCCCAAAAACGCTTTCCTTCAAACGCCATCTCCACACGACGTTCCTTCAAAACACTCTCTAATGTCAAAGATATCCGGTCGGTATGTCCGGCTCTACGTCGCAAAGCATTCAAATAGTTCTCAGCCAATTCCTTATCGCCCAATCCACTACCATTTTCCACAACAGCCTCAGCATAATTCAGGTAGACTTCTGCCAAACGCATATCAATATAAGAGGTAGTGGACGAAAGACGGTCGGGAGACATGCTCTCGCCCTCGGGCATATACTTACGGACTCCAAAACCTGTAGCAGTCCAATTGGCATCCTCACCACTGTTCACATTATTAAATCCGGAGAACATGGTTTCACCTTCGGCTCCTAAAGCATAATATGTTGTTCCATTTTTTTCTGAGTAGACTCGTTTGAATAAGCCACATAGCTATTATTGTCCTTGATAAATCCGCCCTGGATAATAATCTCAGTGCCGGCATAAGATGAACCCGGCACAACCACACTTGCCAACAGACGTGCATCCTTGTTGGCAAACGGTTCATACAAATCGTTGTATTTAACAAAAGGTACCGACATCAAGGTGTTCACTACAGAAGCATTATTCATATTATGGAAATTAGCGATATAAGCATCTTCATTCCCATCCGTACGAGTTACAATCTTTGCACTTTTTCCCGTGCCGTCATCCGTATAATCTTCAAACAAATCAACGATTTCCAACATCGGATTGAAACGTCCATATTTCAGAGCGCCCGGATTGACTTGAGGAAGGATATTAAACTGGGCATAGCTATGTCCCTGATTAGTATTGGTTGTTCCATTAAGATACGCTTTACTGAAAATAATCTCTTCATTCTGGTCATTCAGGAACAAGGCCTGGAAGTTTGATGCAGCCTCCTTAACAGTAGCCGGAGCAGGCTTATAAAGAGATTTACCGGAATTCTCTATAAGGAACTTAGATGCTTCAATACATTCTTTATAGAATGCATCGGCATCGGCAGAAGTCATTCCACCCACCAGTTTCTGAGTGACAGCCTCACCAGCCAAAGGTGCCAGATTCCAATACTTGGCTACAGAAGCTGCATGAAGTGCAACTCTTGACTTCAACGCATAAGCTGCCCACTTGGTTACGCGATACAAATCCGAACCAGAAGTCGCATCGGGCAAAGTAGCAGCAGCAAGGGTACACTCATTCAATACAAATTTCCAAGTATCCAACTCTGTACTGCGAGGAACTGCCACAGCACCCGGTCCACCATTGGCATAATCATCGTCCTGCACTTTTGTCAATCAGAGGAACGCCGCCATATC